>ERZ791901.57-NODE-57-length-115530-cov-8.655415_pt1 | contig 115530 bp, 90 predicted proteins | sample MGYA00510150_ERZ791901 | MGnify/ENA primary metagenome ERZ791901 (study PRJEB30046, sample SAMN00792058) | human gut metagenome | study: EMG produced TPA metagenomics assembly of the A metagenome-wide association study of gut microbiota in type 2...
AGGAAGCTCCCACTTCAAAATCTGTAAGATTTAAGTGGCGAGAGCATGTCACATGGACGATATATTGACAGGATGATGATAGATGAAGATTTTTGATAGTCCTAAAACTAAATGGGTAATAATATGGAGCATTATCATGTCAATATTCCGAAGGATTTCAGGGATTATTCTACGGAAAACATTAAAGTTTATATTTATGAACCGTTGGATTTATCTGGAACTATTAAAATTGTAAGAAGTAAAATAGTTATTCTCTTTATATGGGGGGAGTTATTTATAATTGGTATTCTATTAATAAGAGCTGTCCAGATAGAGAAAAAAGAATAATAGGAACATAATCCTTTTTGGCTTGGCAGATTGATTTTGTAGGGTTACGTTATACATTGGTAACATTATACAGACACTATGAAGTATTGTTTTTCACTGTAGATAATAGATTTGGCGCCATTGATATTCTGAAAGAAGATAAGACCTGCGATGATGACTACACAATTGAGTATCTGCGTGCACATTGCGGTATATTTTGTCTGAATTCGGTTGCCGTAGCCCGCTACGACGCCCTCATCCGGACAAAATCTCCCACAAATTGTGACGCACATCTTGCGAAAAGCATTTTTCAAACACACTTTAGGGAGAATATAAGAATAAAGAAAATCGTAAATCTATAATTTTTTATTCGGTTACGATTGACTCGGATGAGGCTGAATAAAAATTGATATTTGTATGTATCCCGATTATACTGGGTATATCATGTTATATTTTAGGTTTGGAGGTTACATCGATGATACATGAAAAAATAGAAATCCATTTAAAAGACTCTGAGTTCACAGCAAACTTATTTACCTATTTTCTGGATAATTCTCCGGAGATAGATCCAGAGAGAAAGAGGCCGGTTGTATTGATCTGTCCAGGTGGCGGATATGCAATGACATCGGACAGAGAGGCAGAAGCACTGGCTGTTAAGTTTATGGCAATGGGGTATCATGCAGCAATTCTTCGTTACAGCGTTGCACCGGCACGTTTCCCGGAGGCACTTCTGCAGTTGGCTACAGCAGTTGCAATGCTTCGTGAGAATGCAGATAAATGGAATATTGATACTGAGAAAATTGTTGTCCAGGGTTCTTCCGCCGGTGGACATCTGGCAGCAAGCCTTGGTGTTTTCTGGAACAAACCGTTTGTGGCGGAAGCTCTGGAAATGGATGCTGAAAAATTCTGCCCTAATGGACTTATGCTCAGTTATCCGGTAATTACTTCCGGAGAAAAAGCACATCAGGGTTCTTTTGAGAGCGTTCTTGGAGAAGACTATGCAGATGAAGAGAAACTCAGATTCTTGTCACTGGAATTCAATGTAACCAAAGATACTCCACCGACGTTCATGTGGCACACTGCCCCGGATGACACCGTTCCGGTAGAGAATTCCCTGCTGTTTTTCCAGGCTCTTCATGCGCTGGACATTCCGGCAGAATTACATATCTATCCCGTAGGAGGTCACGGCTTGGGCCTTGCAACCGCTGAAACCTCCTGCCCCAATGGCTACGGCATCCAGGCAGAATGTGAAACCTGGGTACAGCTTGCCGGGGATTGGATGAAACATACATTTGAAGCGAAAGAAATAATGAAAGCACAGTGGGAATAAGGTGGTACAGACGAGAGGGAGTGCAAGAATAGCACTCCCTGTTTATCTTTTTTTACATATCAGCTGAGATATGAAAATTCACTCAATATCCAGTTCCGGCGGCTCATCCATAGTGTCGGAAACATATTTCCCGTTTTTCTTACGCTGCCGGACGCATTCAGTAAGCAGATACTCGATCTGGCCGTTGACGGAGCGGAAATCATCTTCTGCCCAGGCGGCAATCTGATCATAAAGCTTTGCAGAAAGCCTGAGCGGAATCTGTTTCTTTGGTCTGGTATCAGCCATTAGTACAGACTGCCGGAATTAACCACCGGCTGGGCATCGTGATTGCCACACAGTACAACGAGAAGATTAGAAACCATGGCCGCTTTCCGCTCCTCATCAAGCTCAACCACATTGTTCTCGTTCAATCGTTCCAGTGCCATTTCAACCATGCCAACAGCACCATCTACGATCATCTTTCTCGCATCAATAATAGCAGAAGCCTGCTGTCTCTGCAGCATAACAGCTGCAATCTCAGGAGCATAAGCCAGATAGGTGATGCGTGCCTCAATAATCTCAAGACCAGCCTCCGCAACCTTCTGCTGAATCTCATCCCGGATACGTCCGGCTACAATTTCGCTGGAACCACGCAGGCTGCCCTCATCTGCAACACCATCCCCTGTTGTATCCACATTCGGAGCTACATCATAAGGATAAATCCTTACAATATTGCGAAGAGCACTATCACACTGCAGGGAAAGATATTCCTTATAGTTATCGACATTAAAAACAGCCTTTGCAGTATCTGTCACACGCCATATAACCGCAATTCCGATTTCTACAGGATTACCCAGACAGTCATTGATCTTCTGACGGTTATTGTTCAGAGTCATGATCTTCAGGGAAATCTTTTTACTCACATAAGAGCTATTGGAAGATCCGCTGGTGCCTGCCGCAGCTAATGTCAAAACTGATTTGGCAGCATTACCGCCATCTACATCGCCGCTCTGATTTAATTTCGTCTTAGCTGCCGGATTCACTGCTGTACAAAAAGGATTTACCCAATAAAAGCCGTCATCCTTCAGTGTGCCCACATAATTACCAAACAAGGTAAGAACCAGAGCTTCCTGAGGCTTTAGTACCTTTAATCCAAGAAATGGAATCCATCCCAAAGATAACCAGATGAATCCGACCGCAGCCATTGGAATACAATGAAAGATGGAACCGATTATAGCAAGTGCTGTTGCTGCCGCATACAACAAAATGAAGAGAATCATCATTGCCATACCATTCTTCTTACTGCTTAAAACTTTTTCCTGCATAATAAACCTCCTGACTGGTATATGCATTGCTTTACCATAAAAATATGTATGAACTGGTTGATGTACAAATGATATCATTTTGATATCAAAATGTCAATGCTGAAGAATATTGGATGTGATAAAGAAGAACATTTAATGTGTAGAGGAAAATTTCAGTATAAAAATTCGTAATTCTCAGTTATAATTGAGCTAACACGTTCTGGAGTAATGAGAGATGAGGGTGAATATCTCAAATAATGTAACCAAACAGGCAATTAAAGATGCCTGTACTGCTTATAAGAACTTTTTCAGGGGTTTGCAAAAGTTCCTAGGATTCAAGTCAAAAAAGAGATCAATGCCGAAGTTCTATCAGGACAACGTTAAGATACGCTTCAGTAATACACACATTAAATTTGAAGGCTTTTCTTCCGGCAGGAAAGCAAATAAAAAAATGAATTGGGTAAGACTTGCAGAACATGGACGTATTCCGACAAATGCTAAATATATGAACCCGAGAATATCTTTTGACGGATTGAACTGGTGGATCAGCGTATGTGTAGAATTTCCTGACTGCAGGGAAACACTTAATGATGACGGAGTCGGCATAGACCTGGGAATCAAAGATCTGGCTGTCTGCTCTGATGGGACTAAGTATAAGAACATCAATAAGAGTCGGAAAGTAAAGAAATTAGAAAAACAGAAACGCAGATTACAGCGTAGTATCTCTCGTTCTTACGAGAAAAATAAGAAAGGGGAAAGTTACTGTAAAACAAATAATGTAATCAGAAAGGAAAAACTTTTATTAAAACGAAATCACAGATTAACAAACATCCGTAAAAATTATTTAAATCAGACCATATCGGAGATCGTAAATCGAAAACCAAGATTTATATGTATTGAAGATCTGAATGTCAGCGGAATAATGAAAAACAGACATTTATCCAAAGCAGTTCAGGCACAGGAATTTTTTGGGTTTAGAAAACAGCTTGAATATAGGTGCAGCGATAAAGGGAACCAGCTTATTGTGGTCGATCGGTTTTATCCATCCTCAAAGCTTTGCAGCTGTTGTGGAAACATCAAAAAAGATCTGAAGTTATCTGACAGAGTTTATAGATGTGCGTGTGGGAATATGATTGACAGGGATTTCCAGGCATCTATAAATCTCAAGACTTATGGAGAAAAATTTGCAGGCTGACACTGAAATGTTAATGCAAATATGTACGGATACGTTAGTCTGGAATTTACGCCTATGGAGAGTACAGGAACTTGTGAGTAGATTGATATTTATATCATCAAAAGCATACTCGTTGAAGTAGGAATGGAACATAGAAGTTTATAACTTTTTATAAGTTTTCAGTAACGGAGGCTGCATATGTTTTATGGGAGAGAAACTGAGAGAAAAAAATTGTGTACCATGTTCCGCTCAGACGGTCAAATGATTTCTCTGATTTATGGCAGACGGCGAATTGGAAAAAGTGAACTTATTAAGCAGGTACTAAAAGAAACAGATATAAAAAGCATTTATTATGAATGTAAACAAACTACAGAACAGAATAATGTAGAAAGTTTAGCTGAACTTATAGGCGAAATATTTGACTTTCCCAAACCTGCATTTGAAAATATGGAAGCTCTGTTGCGATTTTTGTTTAAAAAATCAGAAAAAGAACCGATGATTTTTGTTTTGGATGAATATCCATATTTAAGGGAAAATTCAAAGGGACTTGACAGCGTTTTGCAATCTGTCATAGATCATTACAAAGATACTTCTAATATGAAACTTATTGTCTGTGGTTCTTATGTGGATACGATGAAAGCTCTTTTGGAAAAACAAAATCCGCTATATGGAAGAATTGATCTTACGATTAATCTGAAGCCAATGGACTATTATGAATCAGCAATGTTTTATTCTGGGTTTTCAGAAGAAGATAAAGTAAGATTGTATAGTGTGTTTGGTGGAATTCCGTATTATAACCGGCTGATTGATGCAAAAAAAAGTGTACGGGAGAATATCATTGAATTGATTGCTTCATCCGGGGCACGTCTGGAAAATGAGGTATCTATGTACCTGAACTCAGAAATTTCAAAAATTACAAATGCAAATGAAGTCTTTGAAGCACTTGCAAAAGGATTTAGCAGATATAAAGATATCCTTGACCAGTCGAATGTCTCAAGCGGACCTGCGTTAGTAGATATTCTTGATAAGCTGATGCGCATGGATGTTGTTGCAAAAGAAGCTCCGATTAACGATGAAAACAACAGAAAAAAATCGGGATATTTTATTTCAGATAATCTGTCTTTGTTCTATTATAAATATATTTTCAGAAATATGTCGTGAATGAATATTATGGATCCGGATATTTTTTATGATAGATATATTGCAGATGATTTTGAAACAAAATATATACCAAAGTGCTTTGAGAGGATTTGCAAACAATATCTGATCAGAAAAGAACCTATAACAGAGAGTATTGTCCAAAATGAAATCCGTCAGGTAAAACAAACCGGACTGGAATGTTATCGATATGGATTTTTTTCAAGATCAGGATTTACCTGTGAAGAAGGAACAAACCGTATATTGATTGAATTAAGGGAATTGTATAAATAAAAGGCTGATTCCAGTGCCCGTATGGATAGTATAAGTAAATACAGGTCATCTGCTGTCGGAGCAGAAAAAAATGCAAAGTAGTGCTGAGTAAAGATAATAAAATCAAATACTCAGCATAATTTTTGCAGAGAAAATCCCGTTTTCATAGGTGAAACTGCATGCACCGCCGTTTTTGTCGGTAATGTGGCGGACGGATTCGATTCCTATGCCGTTTCCTGAGCGTTTGGAGGATTGGAAAATATTGTTTTTTTGCTGTATTTTGCCATCGAAGGTGTTCTCCACATGAATCAGAAGGAGATGATTATGGTGGGGGTAAACTTCCACATTAATCTTTCTGCGGGCAGGCTCTGTTTTCGCACTTGCCTGGATGGCATTTTCCAGCAGATTGGAAAACACAAGGCACAGATTAATCTCATCTATGGAAAGATCAGCAGGCAGAGAAATCAGTGCATGAAAAGGAATGTTTTCTCTTTCTGCAAGGGTGGAATAATATCCGAAAACACTGTCAACAGCCTGATTTTCACAGAAATGCAGGTTATAGTCAGAGATTTTTCCGGTTGCAGCGGAGAGATATTTTTTGATCTTTTCCATGTCACCCTGTTCTGCCAGAGAGGATAACTGCACAAAGTGATGCCGGATATCGTGACGCGCCTGTCTGGCTTCTTCAATAGCCATGCAGAGATTCTCGTATCTTTCCTGCTGAAGAGTAAGAAAATGGTTCTCCTGCTGAAGTCTGGCATTTTTGTTCAGACTGACTGCCATCATAAGAAACATGACATAAAACAGAAGCAGGATTATGAGCAGTACAAGACTTAAAACAATATAGCACTGCAGGACCCGTCCGGTATATAAAGTACCGCGGTATTTAGGAATCATAAAAAGATTCACTCCGATGAAGATTACCGGAAGAATCCAGAATACGTACCAGGTCTGGGCAAAGTTCTCGTCTGTGATCATTGTCTGTACACAGTGGCGGGCAGGATACCAGGCTGCCAGAACAAAAAGCAGACAGATCACGTTATAGAAAATCCCGGCACCGGTGTGAAACCACAGTTCATTTTCTGTAATATGCAGGTCTGCGGTCATAAGTGCATTAACTGCCCGGGACAAACTTTTGACACATGTAAAAACTGCGAAGACTGCAAGAAAAATACTGACAGATTTCCAGACAGAGATTTTCAGTGTTTTGTGATAAATGAGCATAATCACAGGCAGCAGAGGAAACAGGAACCATCTGGTGGGAATTTGCAGGGCACAGCAAACCGCTCCTCCCAAAATACAGATTCCCAGAAGAAGAGGAAGAAGCCATGCTGTCAGCTTAAGCGGTGTCTGTCTCAGATAGCTCTTTACAGGCAGATATGCCAGCAGTATACCGGGAATGATTACGGAAAGTTCAAGTACAGGGCGAAGTATGTCAGTCATTTCAGGACCTCCTTTGGAACAGAAATTCCATAAATGTCTGTCTGGCGTTTTTGAGAAGCTTCCTGCTTACCGGGATATTACTTCCGTTATCAAGGCGAAAGCCTGTTCCGTCAAAATCAACGGCATGTTCCAGATTGATCACAACGCCCCGGTTACACTGATAGAAACGTGAGTCCATTTTCAGGGAGGTTATGAAGGAGTCAAAGGACTGACGGGTGACCAGTTCCCTTTCACCGGCAGTGTGGATGTGGATCATATGGGAAAAATGCTCTGCGTAGATTATTTTCCGGAAGGGAATCTGAATATTACTGCCGTTTACCTTTACATCTATGTATTTCCCGGAATCCGGGATGCGGGAAAGGATTTCATCTGCCAGTGCGGAAATATCATTTTCACTGTAGGGCTTTACAAGATAGTGCAGAGCCCGGACCTGAAATCCCTCTAAAGCATGGTCAGTGGAACTTGTTGTAAAGATCAGCAGACAGTCAGTGTCTGATCTGCGAAGTTCTTTTGCTGTATCAATTCCGTTAGAACCATTCATATAAATATCCAGAAACACTACAGTGAAAGGACATTCCTTCGCTGCAGTGAGGAAAGCTTCTCCATTTTCATATTCCAATATATCTGTATGGACATTGCGCCTGGAAAACTGAGATTCCAGTCTGTTGTGAAGCAGTGTCCGTTCTTCTGAAATATCATCAACAATTGCAATTCTCATAGTAAATCTTCCTTTGTTTATATGTTTATAAAATTCCGCCTGCTGAGACTTTTTGTTGCTGTTCACTCTGTTTTCAGTAACACTTTTTCATCTGTGCAATCGAATTTGCAGACAAGCAGGTGGTATAGTTATTTCAAATATGCTCTGGTAACAGTATATCACAAAACAATACCATAGATTTACAATTCGTGTCATTTTCTGTCGTTTCGTGACAGAATTATTGAAAAAATTTATGACTTTTTTATAATGAGGATAACAAATGGGAGTACAGCAAATGGAAGAGGAGGGATGTCGTGTATTGTATTGCCATATTGACTGATCAGAAACAGGAAGGACAGAACTGTGCGGAATACATCAGGAATTACTGTACAGAAAAGAAAGTTTTTCCGTTGATTGAAATCTATCAGGATCAGGAACAATTTTTTGAGAGGACACGAAAAACAGTACCGGCAGTGGTGTTTCTTGTATTGCCAGGGGTGTCCGGGCTGAATGCGGCAGAACATCTCCGTTCCCTGTATCCGAAATGTGGGATCATCTGGTGCAGTAATCTTGATTTTTCGCTTCATGCGTTCAGGATGCGGATAGAATATTTTTTTATGAAGCCTGTGGAAGAGCAGAAAATAAAAGAAGGACTTTCCGTCTGGTTTGAACGAAGAAAAGTAATAAGTAATATAACAAAAAACACTCAGGAGGAAAATTAATATGAAGAAAAGAGCTTTAATTCTTGCAATGATCGCTTTTATAACAGCTATAGCATCTGAACCGGCAGTAAATACGGTATATGCAGAGGAAACACAGACAGAAGAAAGTGCTGGTCAGGCATCAGAACTTCCGGTCAAGGCACTTACACCGAAGGCTATGGATGTGAATCCTTATATGGCAGCCAGTGATTCTAACATTCATCATGACTGCTATAATACAGATTCAACAGATGAGGTATTGCCTGTTGATATTTATTCTGAGATCAATGTTTCTTATGAAAAAGTTAATCCCAATGCTTCCCCGGCAGTCTTTTTTGATTCCTATGGACATTCTGTGGTTCCGCTTCTGGGTGGCCTGGCGATCCGTGATATTAATGCAGATGAGGCACAGACCCTGGGCTATTTTTCACCAAAACAGCATGACAATGGAAGCTATCTGATACAGAGTTCATATTCTTTTGTAGATGAGAGCAATCGCATTGTGTGTCCGACGAACGATAATCGGGTACTTATGCTTAAGGCTACAGATGAGGAGGGAAATGTACTTCCGGAATTTGAGAAGGTTCTGGATATCGACATTAAAGCGGCAGCAGAGGCAGCGCTTGGAAAAACACTGGATCAGAATCTGTTATCTGTAGTTTTTGATTATGAGGGAAATCTCTGGTTTGCAACAGGAGGCTTCCGCATTTATCCCGACAGAAAACAGCAGGGAACCTTTGGCTATGTTTCACGTGCAGCTATCGATAAGATCCTGAATGGAGAAGATGTGGATCTGTCAGATGCAGTATTTGTATATGAACTGGAACCGGGAGAGGGTGCAGAGAATGGTATTGCGGCATCTAAGGAGGGTGCGGTCATTCTGACAAATCTGAAGTGTTATCTGCTCCAGGCGGATAATGGTGTGAAAAAAGTCTGGGAAACTTCCTATAAAAGTGTGGGTGCCAAGGAAAGCAAAGAAGGCGACGAGACGACAGGCGGCGGTCTTGCATGGGGAGGTGGATGTTCCCCGTCTCTGACCAAAGATCTGGTTATGTTTACAGATAATCAGGATCCGGTAAATCTTATTGCGGTAGATATGAAAACAGGAGAACAGGTTGCGAGTATGCCTGTTATAGATGAGCTTCCGGAAGGTACACAGGTGTCTGTGGAAAATTCTGCAATTGTATATGATGATGGAGAGGGAACAGTAAGCACGATCGTATGTAACTGGTTTGGTGCAGGAAGTGCGAAGCTTGGAGAAGCAGATAATGATTCCTCAATACAAAGCTATGAGAATATTTATGATGTGGGCTGGCTGAGACAGGGCAATAAAATGATCGCGCCGGGTATAGAACGTGTGGATACAGTTAAGACGGAGAACGGATATGAGATGAAGAGTATCTGGTGCAGAAGTGATCTGTCTGACACTTCCATGATGAAGCTGTCCACTGCAACAGGGTATATTTACGGATATGTTCAGGATATGGAAACCGGTATGTGGCAGTATATCATGCTTGATTTTGAGACAGGCGAGACTGTGTTTACCATGGATATTTCTGACAAGCCGGGATATAACAACATGGCTATCGGTATGTATGCGGGAAACAGCGGAAATGCGCTCTATTGTCCGACCGGTTATCTGGAACTGCTGAGACTTCAGGATAGGTTTGTATATCTGCCGGAAATGCCTTACCGCAAGGTGGATCTGGATCAGGCAATGCGCAATGTGTTAAGCCAGGAAAAATTTGCAGCAGACGGTGGCCAGGGAGATGTGGAAGGATGGCTGAATACGATCACAATTGAGAATGTACATCCGAATACGACCGTTGCAATACGTATGAAAGGAATCTCAGGGGAAACAGGTTCTTTGAAGCTGTATGCATATGGTACAGATGGTACCTTGAAGGAAGTTCCGACAGAAAAATGGCATATCCAGACAGAAGATGGTGAAACACCGGATACGCTGACAGAAGATGTACTGTATGAGGTACACATGACTGTGGAAGATGGCGGCGATTTTGACCTCAGTGAAACGGAAAAAGAAATTAAGATGTCCGCTGTTCTGGGTGCCTGATCAGATTTGAATAACTGCGCGTCGCATTCTCGTTACTTTAGTGATGAGTTAGACATTTACACAAAATGCAAAAATGCCACAGGTTATGAAATCCTGCTTGGAAACAAATACAAAACCTCCGCAGGAGAGAAATATCCTGTTAAGAAATACGTGAAACGTACAGAAGGCAAAAATACTGTAACTGTAACCTTTACAAACGTAAAGAAAGACACCTGGTATGTGACAGTACGTTCCTGGAATAAGACCTCCAAGGATAAATCCAGAGTTTACAGTCCATACTCCGCAATGAAGAAATTTACTGTATGTTTTTTTCGTAACTGAATAGACTAATACTAAAGAAAACAAGAGGTACTGCTAAATGGCAGTGCCTCTTTTCGGTACAGGAATGATTATCAGAGTAAGCAGAATGATCATATTATTCAGGAGGGCAGATTTATGTGGGGATTTATAGCGGCATTGATTTCGGGAGCACTGATGAGCATTCAGGGTGTTTTTAATACGGAAGTGACAAAGCAGACCAGTCTCTGGGTATCAACTGGCTGGGTGCAGCTGTCGGCTTTTGCAGTCTGTGTTTTTGCCTGGCTTTTTACAGGCCGGGAAAGTGTGGCTGCACTCTGGCAGGTGGACAATAAATATACACTCCTTGGTGGTGTGATCGGAGCGTTTATTACAATTACAGTAATCCAGAGCATGGGAGCTCTTGGACCGGCAAAGGCAGCAATGCTGATCGTTATTTCTCAGCTGGCAGTTGCCTATGTAATTGAATTGGCCGGGCTGTTTGGGGTAGATAAAGAACCATTTGAATGGCGCAAAATCCTTGGATTGCTGATCGCGATTTCCGGAATTGTTATATTTAAGTGGCAAAAATAAGAGTTTACTATTGTAAAATCATTAAGATTTCGTTACAATAAGGGTGGCATTATGGACAGGGGGACTCTTACTCTGAGAAATAAGAGGAGGACCCTTATGATAAAAATAAAAAACAGATGTTGTTATGCTGTGATGCTGATATTGTGCGGAACTTTGTTTCTTACAGGACTGACAGGATGTAAGAGCAGAGAGGCACAGTTTCTGATAGATGGATTGCAGGAAGCAAAGGCAGAGGTGGATGCGGAGTCATCAGAAGAGAAAACATCAGGACAGAAGTCGAAGAAAGATACAGATGAGAAGAAAGCTGATACAGAAGACCGACAGAATGATGATGGCAGTTCTGCAGAGTCCCGGAAAAAACAGGCAGAATCAGATGGTTCAGATGCAGGTAATGGGACGGAGATAAATTCAACCGGGGAAACGCAGCCTGAGATGATCTATGTAGATGTGTGCGGAGCAGTTGCGAATCCGGGAGTTTTTCAGCTGGCAGCCGGGAGCCGGGTGTTTCAGGCTATTGAGGCAGCCGGAGGATATCTTCCTGAGGCAGTGCAGAATTGTGTAAACCGTGCAGGAGTTCTGACAGATGGACAGCAGCTTTATATTCTTACACAGGAAGAGATGGAGCAGCAGGGGTTGGATCCGGCAGAGATGGCCGGAGCATCAGATGGACAGATGAACGGAAGTGCCGGGACAGGACAGAACACAGGGATAGCCGCTCAGGCTCAGCAGGATAACAGGATCAACATAAATACAGCAGATGAAACCCAGCTTACCACACTGACAGGAATCGGTGCGACACGTGCGCAGGCGATTATTGCCTACCGGCAGGAGAATGGGCCGTTTGCTGCGATAGAAGAGATTATGAATGTACAGGGTATCAAAGAAGGTACTTTTGCAAAGATAAAAGATGAGATAGTAGTAGGATAAGGAGAACCGAATGAGCAGGAAAGTTTTGGTAGTAGATGATGAGAAGCTGATTGTAAAAGGAATCCGTTTCAGTCTTGAGCAGGATGGTATGGAAGTGGACTGCGCTTACGATGGAGAAGAAGCAGTAGAGAAAGCAAAAGATAAAAAATACGATATTATCCTTCTGGATCTGATGCTGCCAAAGATGGACGGACTGGAAGTGTGTCAGCAGATTCGCGAATTTTCCAACGTACCAATCGTGATGTTGACAGCTAAGGGCGAAGATATGGACAAGATTCTTGGCCTGGAATATGGCGCTGATGATTATATCACCAAGCCATTTAACATCCTGGAGGTGAAAGCGCGTATCAAAGCAATCATGCGACGTGCAGGAAGTGACCATGAGGAGAAGGAAAAAGCCAAGAGTATCGAGGTGGGCGATCTTCGTATGGACTGCGAAGGAAGACGTGTGTTTATCGCAGGCAGAGAGATCAATCTGACAGCGAAGGAATTCGACGTACTGGAACTTCTTGTGTTTAACCCGAATAAAGTTTACAGCCGTGAGAACCTGCTGAATATTGTATGGGGATACGAATATCCGGGTGATGTGCGTACAGTGGATGTACATATCCGCCGCCTCCGCGAGAAGATTGAAACCAATCCGAGTGAGCCGAAATACGTGCACACCAAATGGGGCGTGGGATATTATTTCCAGGCACAATAAGATTTAACCGAATCAAGTAAGTTCCTTTCTTCAATTGCGAATATCCGATTGACAAGGAAAAATTTTAATGATGAAATTGTAATGCAGTTGTGAAGATTGGGAATAGCTGCAATATAACAGAAAACAAAGAAGCTGATATTTCATAAATCATATGGTTATGAAATATCAGCTTTTTTGTATCAGTATCATTGTATCAGTATCATTGTATCAGTATCATTGTATCAGTATCATAGGAAATTACTCAGTAATATTTCTATGATATAAAAATCCTCCAGACAGGATCGAGAATATCTTGTCAACTTGATGTGATGTTCACTTTGGTTTTGTCTTATTTAGTTTAGTGTGTAATTTTATTGATTTGATAAAAATTAAACAAACAAAAGCAACATTTATAGAGAAAAATGATATAAAATTAGAAAATTTCTATAAATCAGGTTGTTAAAATGACGAAAAAGGGTTATAATTATCGTTACAATATGTAAAGAGTGCAATAAAAAGAGAAAAAGAAGGTATAAGGAGGGTGCGAAATGCTAGATCAATCATTTTATCAGAAAGCGGACGAGATTATTGCTTTCTATGGTAAAAAGCCGGCATCACTGATTCCGATCATGCAGGATATTCAGGGCGTGTACAGATATCTGCCGGGAGAACTGCTGACCTATGTGGCTGATCAGATCGGAGTAACAGAAGCGAAAGCATTCAGTGTTGCAACATTCTATGAGAACTTTTCATTCGAGGCAAAAGGTAAATATGTGATCAAGGTCTGTGACGGAACAGCCTGTCATGTAAGAAAATCCATTCCGGTTCTGGAAGAACTGTATAAGAAACTTGGTCTGTCCAAGACAAAAAAGACGACAGACGATATGATGTTTACGGTGGAAACAGTTTCCTGTCTTGGTGCATGCGGACTTGCGCCGACAATGATGGTCAATGATGATGTTCATCCGAGAATGACACCGGAGAAAGCAGATGAGCTGATTGATAAACTGAGAGGGGGCGAACAGGGATGATCCAGAATAAAGAAGCATTGGACCAGGTCAGAGAAGAAGCCATAAAGGTGCTGGATTCTTATGACTGTCGTATTCTCGTCTGTTCAGGTACCGGATGTGTAGCGACCGGTTCCCAGAAGATTTATGAGAAATTCCTGGAGATCGCCAAGGATGCCCCGGGAGTAAGTATTGAATTTGGACCTCATGACAAAGATGCACACGTAGGTGTGAAGAAAACCGGATGTCAGGGTGTCTGTGAACTTGGACCGCTGGTTCGTATCCAGAAGGGTGACGACGTAATCCAGTACACAAAGGTTCAGATCGAAGACTGCCAGGAGATTTTTGAAAAGAGTGTTCAGGGAAATGAGACAATCGAGAGACTGCTTTATCAGAAAGGCGGTAAGGTAAGCCGCGGACCACAGGATATCCCGTTTATCGCAAAACAGACACGAATCGTTCTGAAAAACTGTGGCAAATTTGATGCGGAATCTCTGCAGGAATACATAGCAAGCGGTGGTTTCCAGGCGCTGGAGAAAGCGATGTTTGAGATGGATCCGGATCTGGTTATCGATCAGGTTGATAAATCCGGTATCCGCGGACGTGGAGGCGGTGGCTTCCCGGCTGGTAAGAAATGGATTCAGGTAGCCCGTCAGGCTGATCCTGTTCATTATGTAGTATGTAATGGTGATGAGGGTGACCCGGGAGCATTTATGGATGGCTCCGTAATGGAAGGTGATCCGTATCGTCTGATCGAAGGTATGATGCTTGCAGCTTACGCAGTAAGAGCACAGCATGGATATATTTATGTACGTGCAGAATATCCGCAGTCTGTAGCACGTCTGAAACATGCAATTGCAGTTCTGGAGGAGAACGGACTTCTGGGAGACAATATTCTCGGAACAGGATTCTCTTTCCATATGCATATCAACCGTGGTGCAGGTGCTTTCGTATGTGGTGAAGGCTCTGCCCTTACTGCTTCTATCGAGGGAAGCAGAGGTATGCCTCGTGTAAAACCGCCTCGTACAGTAGAGCAGGGACTCTGGGCGAAACCTACAGTTCTTAATAACGTAGAAACTTATGCAAATATTCCGGAAATCATTCTCAAAGGTGCTGACTGGTACAGAAGTATCGGTACAGAGGGTTCACCTGGAACAAAGACTTTCTCATTGACCGGTTCTATCGAAAATACAGGTCTGATCGAAGTTCCGATGGGAACAACTTTAAGAGAGATTATTTTCGATATCGGTGGAGGACTGAAATCCGGCGCTGCATTCAAGGCTGTTCAGATTGGTGGTCCGTCCGGCGGATGTCTGACAGAAGAACATCTGGATGTACCGCTTGACTTTGACTCTGTCAAGAAATACGGAGCGATCGTTGGTTCCGGTGGTCTGGTAGTTATGGACGAACATACCTGTATGGTAGAGGTTGCACGATTCTTCATGGGCTTTACTCAGAGAGAATCCTGCGGTAAATGCGGACCTTGCCGTATCGGTACGAAACGTATGCTTGAGATTCTTGAGAAGATCGTAGATGGTAAAGGTGAGATGGAAGATCTGGAGAAACTGGAACATCTTGGAAACTTTATCAAAGACCGTTCACTTTGCGGACTTGGTAAGAGTGCACCGCTTCCGGTACTTTCCACTTTAAAGAACTTCCGTGATGAATATGTAGAACATATCGTAGATAAGAAGTGCGCAGCTCATGTATGTAAGGCAATGCGTTCTTATGTGATCGATCCTGAAAAATGTAAAGGATGTACCAAGTGTGCAAGAAACTGCCCGGTTGGTGCTATCACAGGAAATAAGAAAGAGCCTCACAGCATTGATACCTCCAAGTGTATTAAGTGCGGAACATGTCTGGAAAATTGTGTATTCGGTGCAATTTCTGTGAATTAAGGAGGGTGAAAAGATGATTCATTTGACAATAGATGGAATTCCTGCAGAGGTAGAGAAAGGTACGACTATTCTGCAGGCTGCCAGACAGATCGGAGTGGAGATTCCTACACTCTGCTATCTGGAGAATGTATTGCCGGATGGTTCCTGCCGTTTATGCGTGGTAGAAGTAACAAACAATGGCAGAACCAAATTTGATACGGCATGTACACTTCGCTGTTCAGAAGGAGACGAAGTACAGACAATGTCCGAGAAGGTAGTTGCATATCGTAAAGATACACTTGACCTCCTTCTTTCCGACCATCGTGTACATTGCTTCTCATGCGAGGCAAACGGTGACTGTAAATTACAGGATTACTGTTTTGAATATGGTGTAACTGAGACAAGCTATCCTGGTGAAATGAAGGATATGCCGATTGATGATACAAACAAATTCTTTACCTATGATCCAAGCCTGTGTATTCTCTGCCACCGCTGCGTGAATACCTGTAAAGAAATCGTAGGAAGAGGTGCGATCGATACCATGGATCGTGGTTTCAACTCCGTAATCGGTGCACATTATAAACATAAATGGAATGAAGGTATCTGCGAATCCTGTGGTAACTGTGTTCAGGCCTGTCCGACAGGTGCGTTAACCATGAAGCGCAGAAAGAAATATCGTTCATACCAGATTGACAAGAAGGTTCTGACTACCTGTCCACATTGTGCAACAGGCTGCCAGTATTATCTCCTCATAAAAGACGGAAAGATTGTGGATACAGAGGCTGCAAACGGACCATCCAACAAAGGTCTGCTCTGCGTTAAAGGCCGCAGCGGAAGCTTCGATTTCGTACAGTCACCGGAGCGTATCAAATATCCGTTAATTAAGAATAAAGAGACAGGTGAATTTGAACGTGCAACATGGGATGAAGCACTTGATCTTGTAGCTTCCAAGTTTATGGAAATCAAGAAGAAATATGGCTCTGATTCCCTTGCAGGTTTTGCATGCTCCAGATCACCCAATGAAGATATTTACATGGTACAGAAGATGGTTCGCTGCTGCTTCGGCACCAACAATACAGACAACTGTGCACGTGTATGTCATTCCGCATCTGTATCAGGTCTTGCAATGACTCTTGGCTCAGGTGCCATGACAAACCCTATCGAAGATATCACAAAGAATGCAGATCTGATCATGCTGGTTGGTTCCAATCCTGAGGAAGCACATCCTGTAGTCGGCATGCAGATCCGTCAGGCCATCAAGAGAGGCTGCAAGCTGATCGTAGTTGACCCTCGTGATATTGGTCTGGCTAAGAAAGCAGATATCCATCTGAAACTGAAACCAGGTACAAATGTTGCTTTTGCAAACGGTATCATGAATGTGATCCTTTCTGAAGGTCTTCAGGATGACAAGTTCATCGCAGAGCGTACAGAAGGTTTCGAAGAATTAAAGGAAATCGTAAAAGATTACACACCTGAGAAGGTAGCTGAGATCTGCCACATTGACGCAGACGATCTTAGAAAAGCAGCGATCATGTATGCAAAAGCTGATCGCGCTCCGATCATCTACTGCCTTGGTGTAACCGAACATTCCACAGGTACAGAGGGCGTTATGTCCATGTCCAATATGGCGATGATGGTTGGCAAGCTTGGACGTGAAGGCTGTGGTGTTAACCCGCTTCGTGGACAGAATAACGTACAGGGTGCCTGCGATATGGGTGCTCAGCCGAATGTATATCCAGGATATCAGAAGGTTACTGATCCTGCAGTTCGTGAGAAATTCGAGAAAGCATGGGGTGTAAAACTTGATCCGAATATCGGAACTCATGCAACTGATGTATTCCCGAAGGCAATCACAGGCGAGATCAAGGGTCTGTATATTTATGGTGAGGACCCGGTAGTTACTGATCCGGATACCACACACATTATCAAAGCATTAAAGAGCCTTGATTTCTTTGTACTTCAGGAACTTTTCATGACAGAGACAGCTCAGTATGCAGATGTTATTCTTCCTGGTGTAAGCTATGCAGAGAAAGAGGGTACATTTACCAATACAGAGCGCCGCGTACAGAGAGTCCGCAAGGCTGTCACAGTGCCTGGCGAGATGAGACTGGATACAGATATCATTATTGATCTGATGAACCGTATGGGATATCCGCAGCCACATCTGACATCTGCACAGATCATGGACGAGATCGCATCTCTGACACCGAGCTTTGCAGGTATCAGCCATGAACGTCTCGATAGTGAAGAAGTTCACGGACAGGGACTTCAGTGGCCATGTACATCCAAGGATCATCCGGGAACCCCGATCATGCATGTGGGTAAATTCTCCCGTGGTCTTGGCTGGTTCTATCCGGCTAAATATGTACCGTCCGCAGAGCTTCCGGATGATGATTATCCGATCATCCTGATGACAGGACGTATCCTGTATCACTACACAACAAGAGCTATGACCGGAAAGACACCTGAGCTTATGGAAATCGAAGGTAAATCATTTATTGAAATGAATATCGTAGATGCAGATAAACTTGGTATCAAAAACGGTGATAAAGTCAGAGTTTCTTCCAGACGAGGATCTATCGAATCTACCGCACGTGTAGGTACTAAGACTTCACCGGGTGAGAGTTGGATGCCATTCCACTTCCCGGATGGAAATGCAAACTGGCTGACGAATGCAGCGCTTGACAAATATGCAAGAATACCGGAATATAAGGTATGTGCAGTTAAGATTGAGAAAGCATAAAAATTATATGGGGCTGTCGCTTGGATCTGCTGTCCTGGCGGCAGCTCCATATTCCTTTATATAAAATGAGATGAAATGATTTTTTATTTATTTACCAGAGCTTTTTTAACACGCTTTAAGATTATTACAAGGAGTATGTGGCATGCAGAGATTTCAGTCAATCCTTCAGTTTAAGAAAGTCAGTTGTAAGAACTGCTATAAATGTGTCCGAAACTGCCCGGTCAAGGCGATTCGAGTCCATGATCATCAGGCGAGAATTATCGAGAGCCAGTGTATTTATTGTGAGAAATGTATTCTTGTCTGTCCGCAGGATGCCAAGGAAGAACAGAATATGATCCCGGCGATTCGCAGTGCAATGGAAAATAAAGCGCAGGTTATTGCCTCGCTTCATCCGGCATATCTGGCGCGGTTCGGGGTAACTGGGATCAATAAAATCAGAGAAGCTATGAAAAAACTGGGATTTGCAGATGTGGCAGATGCGGCTGAGGGCGCAAGTTTGATGACGGCGCAGTATCGGGCTCTTTTTCCAGAACAGAAAGAGCTGGGTGTGATGATTTCTTCCGCCTGTCCGGTAATCGTGCAGCTGATAAAGAAACATTATCCACATCTTCTGGGAAATCTGGTGCAGTCTGCTTCTATGATGCAGTTTCATGCCAATTACCTTAAGAAGCAGTATCCGAAAGCAAGAATTGTTTATGTAAGTCCATGCATTTCTGTTATGTCAGAACTGCGGGAGCCTGGCAATGAAGTAGACTATGTGATCACGTTGGAGGAACTGGCAGAATGGCTGAAGAAGGAAGGCATTTCCGTAAAAGAGGAAGAACCGGAACGAAGTGCCTACCGCTCAAGAGAGATTGCCCTTGCAGATGGACTGACGGATCTTCTGGGAACAGTAAAGGGAATCCGTAAGCTTTCCGTAAGTGGAATGGAGCAGTGCAGGGAAGTTCTGAAAGAACTCCATCCGGAGGATTTTGAGAACTGTTTTCTGGAAATGTATGCATGCAGCGGTGGCTGTGTGGCCGGTCCGTCCTTTCAGATGAAAAAAGGACGTTACCTGGCGGATGTTTTTGCGGTTAAAAATGCAGCTTTTGGAAAAAATTTTCACGAAGAAGCGGGAGATTATGAATTACCGAAATTTGAACTGAGAAGGAATTTCGGTTATTGTCCTGCGCAGGTTCAGGCGGAGGATGAGGTTTCTGAGGAAGAAATCAGAGATGTGCTGGCTGAAATGGGAAAATTTTCTCCAAAGGATGAATTAAACTGCGGTGCCTGCGGGTATAACACCTGCAGGGAGAAAGCAATCGCCATTATCCAGAATAAGGCTGAGGTTGCCATGTGTATTCCGTATATGCGGGCAAGGCAGGAGAGTTATTCTAATAAGGTCTTTAATGCCATGCCAGGACTTCTGGTAACAGTTGATTATAACCTGAAGATTATTCAGATGAATCAGGCTGCAACGAAGTTGTTTAATGTACCGAAAAAAAGGCGGCTGATCGGCAAACCGGTATCAGAGATCATGGACGATTACAGTCTTGCCAGCATTCTGGCTTTTGACCGGAATCTGATGCAGGATGAGATTTATCTGGAAGATCAGAAGTGTTATCTGGATCGTGTAATGACCAATGATAAAGAGAATAAAATGATACTCTGTATTATGAAGGACATCACGAAAGAACGGAAACATAAGGATCAGATTTATCATGCGCAGGTTGAAGCTGCGCGGATGGCGGATAAACTGGTGGAAGAACAGCTAAAGATCGTTCAGCAGATTGCAGGGCTTCTGGGAGAGACTGCGGCGGATACCAAGGTTGCTGTTGAAAAGCTGAAAAATACCATACTTCTGGAGAGTGAAGAACCGAATGAAAAGAAATAGGCATCAGGGACTGAATGTGGAGTTTGACAGACTTTGCATTGATTTTGGTCACGTGAGTCTGAATAAGAAGAAAGAATTCTTATGTGGAGACTGCTATAAAATTGAAGAAAATGATAAAGATCATGTGCTGGTTCTTTCGGATGGTCTGGGCAGCGGGGTGAAGGCAAATATTCTTTCCACGCTGACGGCTACGATGCTCAGTACCATGATCATCAATCAGGTAGAACTGGATGAGGCTGTGCGTGCGGTCGCAAAAACTCTGCCGGTGTGCAGTGTGCGGAATCTGGCATATGCAACCTTTACGGTGCTGAATTTTCAGGGAAAACAGGTCAGTCTTTATCAGTTTGATAATCCGGATGCGATTCTGATCAGAGATGGGAAACTCTTTGATTATCCGGTGGAAACAAGTATGATCGAAGAGAAAGAAATTCATAAGAGCTGTTTTGAGCTGAAAGAAGAGGATATGCTGATCATTATGTCTGACGGTGTGACGAATGCCGGAATGGGAAAGACCACTAATGGAGGCTGGGGCAGAGAAGATGTGATGGCTTTTTGCAGAGCGAAATATCATAAGGGTATGAGTGCGCAGGAGATGGCTGGTTATCTGGCTGAGGCAAGTCTGGATCTGAACCTGAATGAGACAGATGATGATATTACGGCTATCGTGCTTAGAATGCGTCAGAAACAGGTTGTAAACATTATGATCGGACCGCCGAGTAAGGAAGAGCATGATGAACGATATCTGAAATCTTTCTTTGAGGAAGAAGGGTATCATGTGATTTGTGGCGGGACGACTGCCCAGTGTGCTGCCAGATATCTTGGAAAAGAACTGGTTTCTCTCAGTGATACTGCCTGCGGGGAGGTTCCGGGGTATTATAAGCTGGAAGGAGCAGAACTGGTGACGGAAGGCTTTCTCACAATTGAACATTTGCTGGAATATTGTGAGGAGTGGCTGGACGATAAGCTGGCATTTAATAAGCTGAAACGAAAGAAAGATGCAGCTGCATTGCTGGGAGTTCTGCTTTTCGAGAAGGCTACGGATATTAATTTTTATTTTGGTGGTGCGATTAATAAGAATAATGCAGAGCTGGGAATTACGGAGAAGCGTAAAGAAGAAGCGGCAGAACAGCTTGTGGAATATCTTCGGAATGCGGGGAAGAATGTCAATATTGCATTCTGGGCTATTTAACCGAATCAATAAGCAGTTATTCGGTGTAGAGTCACGTAGCGGAAGCGGATTGCGAATGTCCAATTGACTATTTATACGTTTGGCAAACAGGAAGGATGAGGCAGAAAATGGCGAAAATATTATGTGTGTGTATCAGCAAAGAACGCAAGACCAGTTCGCAGAACATTCATGAATGCGAAGCAGATCTGCAGGGACTTGTTGGCGATGTGCACTATGGAATGGGCGGAAGAAAACAGGTCAGTCTTCTCCCGTATGAAAAGGTAAAAGAATACTTTGACAAGTCAGATGAAACTTTTCGATATGGAAGGTTCGGCGAGAATCTTCTGGTAGAGGGAATTAACTGGGAAACAATTAAAGAAGGAAATAGATTTCGTTGCAAAGATGTGCTTTTGGAAGTGGTTCGGATTGGAGCAGGAGGTCCTGCATCCGATGCATATAAAGGCGAGAAAGTCTGCTCACCGATGGAACCATGGTTTGTTTTTTGCCAGATTCTGAAGGAAGGAATCCTAGAAGAAGGAGCGGAAATTAAAAGATAAAAGGAGGATTTAGTGCGTGGAGGGAATCAGTGTAGAACAGGCAACAGAGATGATTCTGCAATATACGCCTGTAATAAATGAGACAGAAGAAATTGAACTGGATAAAACAGGGGGAAGAATTCTGGCACAGGATATGGTGGCAGAGTTTGACAATCCTCCTTTTGATAAATCTCCGGTGGATGGTTATGCGTGTAAAGCGGAAGATCTTGCAGGTGCATCACCGGATACTCCGGTGATACTGAAAGTAATGGAAGAGGTTGATGCGGGGCAGTATTCAGAAAGAGAGATACAGAGGGGGCAGGCAGTACGCATTATGACCGGTGCTGCGATTCCGAATGGCTGCAATTGCTGTATTTATCAGGAGAATACCAATTACGGAGAAGATATCGTAGAAGTATATTGCGGGCAGGAAAAATGGGACAATTATTGCTTCGCAGGTGAGGATTTCAAAAAAGGAACGACGCTTCTGAAGAAAGATACGCGTATTGGCTATGTGGAAGCCGCTGTTCTTGCAGGTATGGGCGCGGCGAAAGTGCCGGTGTACCGTCAGCCCAAGATCGTTCTTCTGACTACAGGAGATGAAGTGGTAGAACCGGGAAGTCCTTTGCCGGAAGGAAAGATTTATAACAGCAATATGACCATGCTTTCAGCCAGACTGCGGGAGCTTGGAATCACACCTTTTTATATGGAGGCGGTCAAAGATGATCCGCATATTATGGCAGAGAAACTGAAAGAAGTGGCAGAACAGGCAGATATGATTATTACCACAGGCGGCGTTTCTGTGGGAAAGAAAGATATCATGCACGAATCCCTGAAACTCATTAGCGCAGAGAGAATTTTCTGGAGAGTAAAAATGAAACCGGGAATGCCGACACTGTTTTCGGTTTATCATAAAGAGGTTTCTGATAATGCCGCTACAGATGGCAGTGATTCCGGGAAGGATATTCCTGTTATCAGTCTTTCAGGAAATCCATTTGGTGTTGCAGTTACTGTGGAAATGTTGATTCGACCGGCATTGGAGAAAATGATGCGAAATCCGTCTGTTGGCTTGAAACAGGTAGCTGGGATCATGGCTGATGACTTCCCGAAAGGAGTAAAAGGCCGCCGTTTTATCCGCGCGCATTTGGAGAATGGGGAATTTCATCTTCCAAACGGACTTCATTCCAATGGCGTACTCAGCTCTATGGCAGGCTGTAACTGTCTGATTGACACGAAAACGATGGAAAAACCGGAGAGTAAGGATCTGAACGTTGGAGATAAGGTGAGCGCGATTTTACTTTGAGAGGAATAAGAAACTGGTGGAAAGAAAAAGAATATTTGCAATCAGCGGAGTGAAGAATTCCGGAAAAACAACACTGATCTGCAAATTGCTGGAGATTTTTAAAGAAAAGGGGCTTAAGGTGGCTGTACTGAAGCATGATGGTCATGATTTTGAGCCTGATGTACCGGGAACGGATACATATCGTCAGCTTCAGGCGGGAGCTTACGGGACAGCAGTTTTTTCGGCGGGGAAATATATGCTGGTAAAGCAGCAGCCTCAGATATCGGAATCGGAATTAGTGGAATTTTTTCCGGAAGCGGATTTGATTTTGCTGGAGGGATTTAAATACAGCGATTATCCCAAAATTGAAATTATACGTAAAGGAAATTCAATGATGAGTGTCTGCAATCCAGAAAGACTGATGGCGATTGCCACCAATCTGGATGCAGAAGAAAGAGATACATTGCCTATACTGGAGAAAATACCGTTTTTTGAACTGGACAATGCAAAGAGTATAGCGGAATTTATTCTGTCGGATTATTTCCATTAAAGAGTTTCATACGGTCGCGGCGTGCGGCGCAGATTAGTGTAAGCTGATATTCTTTGGCCATGGCAACTGCCTCGGCGGATGGAGAGGCCTTACTTGCCAGAACAGGAATGCCGGCGCGGATTGCTTTGATCGCCATATCAGTAGGGATACGTCCGCTGGAATAAACGATACATTTTTTTAGATCAATGTTGTGGCGCAGAGCATAGCCGATGGCTTTGTCCAGTGCATTGTGGCGGCCGATATCCTCACACTGGAAAAGCAGTTCTCCGTCACAGGACAGAAAACAGCTGTGAGTTGCCCAGGTCTGGCTGTGAAGTGGTGTGCCGTTTGCAAAACAGTCTGCCAGATCGAAGACCCACTGTTTCTTCCATGGAATCGGAGTGACTGGTGCAAGTGGCTCATCTGTGGTAAAATAATCATTAAGAATACGATTTCCGGTGCAGCAGGTAGGAGTAGGCGCAATATAATCTTCGTTTTCCTCATGAGGCTGCCCGGATTTATTTTTATTTAAGATCACGCGGGCACGTTTGCCAAATTCGCAGATGTAGATTTGCTCTATATCATCAGCGGATGAGATGATTCCCTCGGTGAAGAGACGTCCGAGAACCAATTCAGCCAGATGTTCCGGAATACAGACAAGCTTCATAGTTAAACGCTCATTTACGTACACATTCATCATGTGTTCCACCAGAATAGGTTCTGTCTCTTCGTGAGCTTCTCCATCACGGCCAAGAAACTCATAGGTGACATTTTCGAGAAGATTCAGATTGTGGTATTGTTCGTTGATTTTCATATGATGAGTCCTTTCTTATATAAGGAGATTTTGTATTACTGTTCGGATGATACATCATCCCCTGAGATATTTGGTACGAATGTAAAAAATGGGGGATATATGATACAAATTTATGTGTTTGGATTACGGAGCAACAGTAATATTATTTGATACTTCCAGTATAAACTGCGGTCTGTAGGGTGTCAAATGAAATGGAGATTGTTACTAGGAACGGAGTGAACAGTAACACGGAGTGAACAGTAACTGGATATTAACTATAAATTAAAAGGCAGGTAGAGCCAATTATGATAGATAAATACGGAAGAAACATTGACTATTTAAGAATTTCCCTCACAGACAGATGCAATCTTCGATGCATCTACTGTATGCCGGAGGAAGGCGTGAAATCACTTTCGCACGCAGAAATCCTCACATATGACGAGATCCTTCGTATCTGCAGGTGCGGTGCAGAACTGGGGATTCGCAAGATAAAACTGACAGGCGGAGAGCCCCTTGTGCGAAAAGGCTGCGCAAGTCTTGCCGGACAGATCAAGGCAATTCCGGGAATCGAAAAGGTAACACTGACGACAAACGGAATTCTGCTGGAGGAACAGCTGGATGATCTGCTGAAGGCAGGAATTGATGCCATTAATATCAGTCTGGATACGCTTGATCCGGAGCTGTTTAAGAAAGTGGCAAGAAGAGATGACCTTGCCAAGGTGTTAAAGGGAATTGAAGCAGCACTTACTCATCCGGGACTGTCACTGAAAATCAACAGTGTACCTGTCATCAAAGAAAAAGAGAACTTCATAGCTGTTGCCGGACTTGCAAAGAAATATCCGATCCACGTGCGGTTCATTGAGATGATGCCTATCGGATATGGAAAACAATTTCCATTTCAAGACGAGGAATCCATCAAAACAGTACTGGAAGAAGCATATGGACCGATGCATGCGGTAAAAGAACGCTATGGAAATGGACCTTGTCATTATTATGAAATTGCGGGATTTAAGGGAAAAATCGGATTTATCAGTGCCATGACGCATAAATTCTGCAATCAGTGTAATCGTGTGCGTCTGACATCAGAAGGATTTATGAAAGGATGCCTCCAGTATCAGGAAGGCACAGACCTTAGAGGGTTAATGCGCGGCGGATGCACAGATCAGGAACTGAAAGAGGCAATTTACCAGGTAATCTGGAATAAACCGGTCAGCCATAATTTTTACGAAGCAAAGACAGAGCAGGATGAGATTCGAGGAATGTCGCAGATTGGCGGATGATTTACAAAAGCAGGGGGAGTTGATAATGCAGAAAATATCTATGATAATTCTTGCCGGTGGTGCAAGCCGCCGTATGGGATGTGATAAATCAGATCTTATGATAGATGGAAAGACGTTTCTTGAAATGCAGATAGAAAAAGGAGAAAAGCTTGGAATCAGTGATATTATTTTGTCTGGTTATCATGGAGAAAAGAAATATAAATATCCGGTTGTGACAGACCGCATTCCGGGAAAAGGACCACTTGGAGGTCTGGAAGCATGTTTGCGCAGGGCAGAGAACCCACATTGTCTGGTGCTTGGTGTTGATGTGCCGCTAGTTCCGGTGCAGGAGTTGTCTGCATTGATTAGTACTGTGAACAGAGCAAAGTCAGATGCTGTAATTCTGAGACATAGCGGTCATGAGGAGCCATTGATGGGAATTTACAGGACAGACCTGGCGGATTCGATGCTGGAGGAAATCACTCTTAGAAAGGGTTCTGTATTTGCTTTCCTGAGAAAAACTGGATATGAATGCTATGAAAGCCAGGCAGAAGACTGGTATTTTTCTAATATTAATGATCCGGAAATTTATAAAGAGACAGTTGAAAAACATTTTGGACAGAAATAAAAAGGTTCAGGTTAAGGAAAAATTTATATGCCAGATAAAAACGATTAGCTTATGATTTGGGTTTATGATAGAAAATTTATGGTAGAAAAGCTTTTTCTTATGTGATAAGATGATATCAATTCGGGAAACAAAAATGTGTTCTGCGGATAAAGAATGTATGGGCAAAAGTGCATACAAAAAGAGAACGGAGTTGAAAAGATGAAAAAGAGAAACAATTTTTTCAGAAGTCTGCGTTTTCGTATTCTGATTATCTTGATCATTCTGGGAATTGTGCCAGGTGTTATTGTGACTTATACAATGCTCCATAACTATCAGGACCGGGCGGTTTCAATGCTTTCTGAGAGAGTAAGCGACCAGTGTGATATTCTGTGCAATCTGATCATCAAAGAGAATTATCTCAATGATACAGACTCAGAGACTGTAAACAGCAAGCTGGAGCTGTTTTCCAATGTGTATAATGGACGTGTTCTGCTGGCTGACAGAGATTTTAAGATAGTGAGCGATACGTTCCACACGGAAGAGGGAAAGACACTTCTGAGTTCTTTAGCTGTATCATGTCTTAAGGATGGAATTTCAAGCAATTATGATGCAAAGAATAAAGTGCTGGAACTGGCTGTGCCTGTCCAGAGTCCGGATGTTCAGCAGTTTCAGGGAGTTATGCTTGTAACTGTTTCGGCGATTGATATCGCAGAGACACTTACGGAACTGGAACAGAGAGGCGTCATGCTGATTGGAATCATTATTGTTCTTGCAGGATTTCTGGCATGGCTGTTATCGACGATACTTGTAAAACCACTTGCCAGAGTAACGAAATCTATCGAGGATCTGACGGATGGAGTGCTGGATGAAGAAATCAGTGTTCCTGACTATACAGAGACAGAACTGATCACAGATGCTTTTAATAAGATGGTTAACCGCATGAGAATTCTGGATGAATCCAGACAGGAGTTTGTATCAAATGTGTCTCATGAGCTGAAAACACCGCTGACATCCATGAAAGTCCTGGCAGATTCGCTGGTAGGGCAGCAGGGAATTCCGGAGGAACTTTATCAGGAATTTATGGGTGATATCACTGCCGAAATCGACAGGGAAAATAAGATTATCACTGACTTACTTTCTCTTGTAAAAATGGACAAGAAAGCTGCGGATGTGAATATCACGCATATGGATATCAATCAGCTTCTTGAGGATATCCTTAAGCGCCTGCGTCCGATTGCAGATAAGCGGAATATTGACCTGATTCTGGATTGTTTCCGGCCTGTAGAGGCAGATGTGGATGAGGTCAAATTTACTCTGGCGATCAGTAACCTGGTGGAGAATGGCATTAAATATAATGTGGATGATGGCTGGGTACGCGTATCGCTGGATGCGGATCATAAGTATTTCTATGTAACAGTGGCAGACTCCGGCATGGGAATTCCGGAAGACAGTATAGAGAGAATCTTTGAACGTTTCTATCGTGTGGACAAATCGCATTCGAAAGAGATCGGAGGAACCGGTCTTGGACTGGCAATCACCAAAAGTTCTATTGCAATGCACCATGGAGCAATCAAAGTATTCAGCAGAGAGGGCGAGGGAACTACATTCTCAGTCCGCATTCCTCTGTCATATATACCGTCATAGGAGGTGCCGTTGTGAGAAAAAAATTTACAATGATCATATCCATGTTGATATTGAGCCTCCTATTGGCAGGATGCTCAATAGAGGTGCATGAAGATCCAAATAAACAAAAAAGCGTATATTATCTGTATGATATCAGTGCTGACGAAACACAGCTTCAGAAAGAATCTTATTTTCCAGAGGAGACAACTGCGGAGTATATGCTGAAAGATATGATGCAGCGCATGAACAGTCAGGAAGCTGACTCAGCGGATGGAATAGGTCTTTTGCCAGAGGGCGTGCAGATGAATTACAGCATTGAAGGAGATGTACTGGTTGTGAACTTTAACAGTCAGTACAGTGATATGAGTCGTGCAAGAGAACTGCTTGTGCGTGCGGGGGTTGTCAAAACTTTCCTGCAGGTTCCGGGAATCAGCTCTGTGAAGTTTACGATAGAGAATGAAGACCTGACAGATTCCAGAGGCCAGGCAGTGGGAAATATGACAGCAGATACTTTTGCCGAGTTTACGGGAAGTGAGCCGGATGCCTACTGCAGCAATACATTTACTCTCTATTTTACGGACAAAGAAGGTCAGAAGCTGGTAAAAGAGCAGAGGACAGTGCGGTATAAACGTAGTATTCCAAAGGAAAGGATCGTCCTGGAGCAGCTTATGAAAGGACCACTGGAGAAAGGGCATTACCCGACGATTCCGGAGAACACCGAGGTGTTGGATGTAACGATAGCAGACAGAGTCTGTTATGTAGCATTTGACAGGGTATTTTCCTCTTATGCATTAGATGTGTCGGAAAATATACCGGTGTATTCTGTAGTAAACTCACTGCTGGATGCGGTTGAGGCGGACAAAGTGCAGATTACCGTTGGTAAGACGGATAAGCTGGATACCTTTGGTGAGAAAATGGCGCTGTATCGTTTCTATGAACGAAATGACAAGTTGGTCATTAAAGAATAAGAAATAGAAGTTCAACTTCGCAATGCTTTCTGATTTGTAACTGTGAGTATACTGAATGGTTGCGAAGCAACAATATAAGAGAAGAGGAGCAAGAATGAGGAGACGCCCGGTGTGTATCCTGTGCCTGCTTCTGGTTGTTTTTCTGTGTGTGACAGACTGGCTGGGATTTTCCCTGATACGGGGAAATCCACTGCCAGAGTCTGTGCAGACATGGATCAATAAGCACCCGGAATCCACCATCTGCGGGGAGGTGGTCAGGTGCCAGGAGAATGAAGAAACACAATCTGTATATCTGAAAAATACTTATCTTATTTACAATTCTGAAAAAGTTTCCATTGATAATGTAAAGGTTTATTTGCAACAAAAAAAGTATAATACGGACAAAAAGGACAATCACAATAAACTTCTGGCAGGAAGTCTTGTTTTTGTGTCCGGAAAGCTGGAAGAGATAGAAAGTCCACGAAATCCGGGTGAATTTGACAGTAAACAGTATTATGCCTGTCAACATATTTATTATGTGATGAAAAAAGGAAAAATAAAAAAGCAGTCGCAGAATCATTCGGCATATGGACAGTTTCTGATTAATATGCGCCAGAGATTTGCGGAAATTCTGGAGAAAACCTGTGGGGTTGAGGCGGGAGCATTTGAAGCAATCGTGCTTGGTGATAAGAGCAATCTGGATCCAGAATTGAAGATGCGTTATCAGATGGCCGGAATCATACATATTCTGGCGATTTCAGGTCTGCATATCAGCCTGCTCGGAATGGGATTGTATAATATGCTGAAAAAAGCAGGGTTTGGTATCTGGCCTGCCGGTTTACTGGCACTGATAATCATGCTGCAATACGGAATGATGACCGGCGGAGGTGTTTCCACGATGCGCGCAGTTTGTATGTTTTTACTTTCTGTAGGGGCGAAGATTGCGGGGCGGATTTATGATATGCCTACGGGGATGGCAGTGGCGGCAATTCTGATTCTGGTGGAGAATCCTGCCTATCTGCTGGATGGGGGATTCTGGCTGTCCTTTGGGTCAGTGATCGGAATCGGATGCGTGTGGCCGGTGATTCAGGAAGCATTGGGAAATTTGGAGAAAGAGGATAACGCAGGAAAGAAGATACTATGGTCTTTTCTGGCATCAGGAGTGGTACAGTTTACTACACTTCCGATTGTTTTGTGGTTTTATGGAGAAGTGTCGGTGATGGGGATTTTCCTGAATCTTCTGGTACTGCCTACAGTGGGAGTTGTATTGGGAAGTGGAACGGCAGATGCACTTTTGGGGTTGATCAGTATAAAAGGTGCGTTTGTGGTGGCTATTCCGGGAAGAACCATTTTGAAGATTTATGAGGTACTGGTTATTATAATCGGAAAACTGCCATTTTGCACCTGGGTTGGCGGAAAGCCTGAAATGTGGCAGATTGTGGATTATTATCTGATTCTGGCGGGTGCGGTGTGGATATATCGGATTTCGGAGAAAAAATACAAAGAAAATAAAACGGCGGTGATGAAAAAAAGAAAGAAAATCTGGAAATTCAGATGTCTATGTGCAGGTATGGTATGCCTGGGGATTCTTCTGATCGGATATAAACCGAAAGAGGATTTTCGAATTGCCTGTCTGGATGTTGGGCAGGGAGATGGAATTGTGATAGAAATGGAGAATCAGTGGAATATTCTGATTGATGGCGGAAGTACGAATAAAAGCAGTCTGGGACAATATCAGTTAATTCCGTACTTGAAAAGTAGAGGGATTTCCAGATTGGATGGAATTTATATTTCCCATACGGATGAGGATCATATTAGTGGCGTAAGGGAAATTCTGGACTATATAAGCAAAGGTCTGACGATTATACGTGTGGAAAATCTGATCCTGCCGGACTGGGATGAGGTTCAGGACAATAAAAACTTTCAGGAGTTGACAGAATTAGCAAAGGCAGCAGGGACACGGGTGATTTATGTAAATGCCGGAGATAGAGTCAGATACGGAGAGACTACCTTGAAAGTATTATGGCCGGAGGCAGGAGCGACCGGAAAAGAAGTGAATGAGGATGCTATGGTGATTGAAATGACAAACGGAGCGTTCAAAGGAGTTTTTACAGGAGATATCGGAAAGGATACGGAAGACAAATTATTGCAGAAGGGAGTTCTGGAGGATGTGGATTTTCTGAAAGTGGCACATCATGGTTCGAAATATTCCACAGGAGAAGAGTTTCTTGATGTTGTAAAACCGGAATTATCCGTTATTTCCTGTTCTGCGACAAACACATATGGTCATCCCTCGCCGGATACGCTGAAGCGCCTGGAAAACAGCGGAAGTAAGGTGCTGATTACGAAGGATGTGGGTGCAGTTACGATATATAGGAAGAGAGAATATACCTTTGTGAAAAGTTACTGCACACTTCGTGGGATAGTAGCGTGTGCACAGTAACGTAAAGATTAGGTTATTGTTCACAGGTAGTATCCCGCGAGGTGTTTTTTGTGAGCGAAGGTCACCTACAGAACCTGCCACTGGCAGCTTCTTACGGATGCCTGGCAACAGAAAACCCGAGACATGCCGCGCGAATTTATGCGAATATCATAAATTCTGTGCATCGCGAAGCGTGTTACTGAGAACGCAGTGAACAGTAACAAGATTAGTGATTTACAGTAATATATTTAGGTGTCTTGACACCTAAATAGCCAGGTAGTATAATGGCACAGACAAAAAAGAAAATCCGGTATGATACCGGTGCGAGGAAAAAAGAAATGAAAGAACATTATGATGCCATTATTGTAGGAACCGGAGCGGCAGGTCTGTACTGTGCGCTGAATCTCCCGGAAAAAATGAAAATTCTTCTGATCACCAAACAGGAAGCTGATCAGTCAGATTCTTTTCTGGCGCAGGGCGGAATCTGCATGCTGCGTGGAGAAGATGATTATGAAAATTATTTTGAAGATACCATGCGTGCCGGGCACTATGAAAATGATAAAAGAGCGGTTGATCTGATGATTCGCAGTTCCAATGATATTATCAGAGATCTGCTGCGTTATCATGTAGATTTTGCAAGAGATGGTCTGGGAAACCTGGCATTTACCAGAGAGGGTGCACATTCTCAGCCAAGAATCCTTTTTCATGAGGATATTACAGGGAAAGAGATTACGCAGACACTTCTGAATGTCGTCAGAACAAAGGAAAATATAGAAATCTGTGAATATATGACGATGGTTGACCTGATTTCCAAAGAAAATACGGTTTGCGGAATTATCGTTATGAATCAGGAGGAGCAGGCGTTTCCGGTCTATTCTTCGTATGTGGTTCTTGCATGCGGCGGAATCGGCGGTCTGTTCAAAAATTCAACTAATTTTTCTCATATAGCAGGAGACGGTGTGGGAATTGCCATGAAGCATCATGTAGCAATGGAAAATCTGGATTACATACAGATTCATCCGACAACCCTCTATTCTCACAAACCGGGACGACGATTTCTGGTTTCTGAGTCCGTCAGGGGAGAAGGAGCATTATTGTATGATAAAAACGGACAGCGTTTTACTAATGAATTACAGCCAAGAGATCTGCTGAGTCAGAAAATTTTTTCGCAGATGGAGAAAGACGGAACAGAATTTGTGTGGGAAGATATGCGTCCGCTCGGAGAAAAGACGATCATGGAGCATTTTCCACATATTTATGAACAGTGCGTAGAAGAAGGATTTGACCCGAGAAAAGAGCCAATTCCGGTTGTTCCGGCCCAGCATTATTTTATGGGTGGAATTAAAGTTAACCTGGGAAGCAAGACGTCTATGAAAGGGCTTTATGCCTGCGGGGAAACGAGCTGTAACGGAGTTCATGGCAGAAACCGCCTGGCAAGCAATTCCCTGCTGGAATCTTTGGTCTTTGCAAGAAAGGCCGCAGATGATATGATATTTGGACAGGCACCTGAATATATAAAAGCAGATGCAGTCGATATGAAAATGTACGAAAACAGGGAAGAATTGCTGGATGGCTATCATAAGGCAGTATTAAACGAAATTGAAAGGATGAAAAAGAGTCATGAATAATATTACGATGAAAATGCAGGCAGATGAACTGATCCGTATGGCACTTCAGGAGGACATTACAAGCGAGGATGTTTCCACAAATGCAGTTATGCGCAGCGCAGTTAAAGGAAGTGTAGAACTTCTGGCAAAGGAAGATGGAATTATTGCCGGACTGGATGTATACGCAAGAGTATTCCAGATTCTGGATGAGAAGACTGAGATCAGCTTTAACGTCAAAGACGGAGATAGTGTAAAGAAGGGAGAGCTTCTTGCAACAGTAACCGGAGATATTCGTGTTCTTCTCTCCGGAGAAAGAGTTGCGCTGAATTATCTGCAGAGAATGAGTGGAATTGCCACCTACACGAATCAGGTTGCAAAGCTCCTTGAAGGAAGTAAGGTGACACTTCTGGATACCAGAAAGACCACACCAAACTGTCGTGTCTTTGAAAAATATGCAGTGCGTGTAGGCGGCGGATGCAATCACAGATATAACCTTTCAGATGGTGTACTTCTGAAAGATAACCATATCGGTGCAGCCGGAAGCGTGGCAAAAGCAGTAGCGATGGCAAAGGAATATGCACCATTTGTCCGCAAGATCGAAGTGGAAGTAGAGACGATGGAACAGGTAGAGGAAGCAGTAGAGGCAGGGGCAGACATCATTATGCTGGATAACATGACACCGGAAATGATGAAAGAGGCAGTAGACTTCATTGCAGGCCGTGCACAGACAGAATGCTCCGGAAATATTACAAAAGAAAATATTGCTAAAATTCTGGAAACCGGTGTTGATTTTGTCTCCAGTGGAGCACTTACACATTCCGCACCGATTCTGGATATTTCAATGAAAAATCTTCATGCGGTCGAGGAATAAAGATATGAATACTGCGCAGAGAAGAACTGAAATTTTAAAACTCCTTCATCAGGCAGAGAAACCGGTGGCGGCCAGAGCGCTGGCAGCACAGTTTGGCGTGAGCCGACAGGTAATCGTGCAGGATATGGCTGTAATCCGGGCCTCTACACCAGGGATTCTGTCTACTACAAAAGGGTATGTATTGCAACAGGATAAAGACAGCGCATGTACCAGAGAATTTAAAGTCCGCCATGGACAGGAACAGGCAGCGGAGGAACTGAATCTGATCGTAGACTGCGGAGGCCGTGTAAAAAATATCAGTATTAGCCATAGAGTTTACGGGCGTGTCAGTGCGGAAATGGACATTCGATCCAGACAGGATGTAAATGAATTTGTCCAGGCAATCAACAGCAGCCATTCTACTGTGTTAAGCAGTGCAACTTCCGGATATCATTATCATCTGGTAGAGGCTGCCAGTCAGGAAAGACTTGATCTGATCGGAGAACAGCTGGAAAAGGCAGGATTTCTTGCGCCACTCCAGCCCTGGGAAGTGGAAAACCAGGAATAGTGGACAGGCATTTGCAGAGAAATTCAGATATCAGTTTAACAGAAATAAGTTTCCTGACCTGATTGTGAAGAGCAATAAGTAGTGGGAAATTGAGTACAGTAAAGGAAATAAAAAAATGACAATAGCAGAAATTCAGCAGGAAATCCTGCGGATGAAAAAAGAACAGGACATTTGCATTCTTGCACATGCATACCAGGGTCAGGAGATTCTGGAAGTGGCAGATTATACAGGAGATTCTTACGGACTGAGCGTACAGGCTTCCAAAAGAGACTGCAGCGGTGTGATTATGTGTGGTGTCCGTTTTATGGCAGAAACATGTAAGATTTTAAGCCCGAATAAGAGAGTATGGCTGGCAAATCCTGTAGCAGGCTGCCCGATGGCAGAGCAGCTTGATCTGGAAGGACTGCGCGAATTAAAAGCACAGTATCCGGATTATGCAGTAGTTGCCTATATCAATACAACTTCAGAACTTAAAACAGAATGTGATGTATGTGTAACCTCCTCTTCAGCAGTTGAAATCTGCCAAAAACTGGAGCAGGATAAAATCTTATTTATCCCGGATCCTAATCTGGGACATTATGTAGCAGAGAAACTTCCGGAGAAAACATTTGCATTTTACAGAGGTGGCTGTCCGAGACATATCGTAGTGAGTGCAAAAGACGTGGAAAAAGCCCGTGCAGCTCATCCGGGCGCACTTTTCCTGGTACATCCGGAATGCCGCCAGGAAGTAGTAGAACAGGCGGATTTCGTAGGCTCAACAACGGGAATTATGGAATTTGCCAAAAAGTCAGAACATAAAGAATTTATTATCGGAACAGAGAATAGTATTGTAGAACATCTCCAGTTCGCCTGTCCGGATAAGAAATTCTACCCGGTTACGGTACAGCTTACCTGCATGAATATGAAAGTGACCACTCTGATGGATATTTATAACTGTCTGAAGGGCAGAGGCGGCGAAGAAATTTTCCTGCCACAGAATGTCATGGAAGGCGCCGGAAGATGCATTCACAGAATGGTGGAGCTGGGCGGCTGATATATATATAAAATTCTACTGGTCATTAGAAAAGAAAATTGGTACAATTATATGGTGGCAGAGTGGTATCACTTTGTCATCATTTTTGTTATCATCATGATAGAAAAATGATATAATGATGTTAGGGTCAAAAGGCATTTTGCCCCTAACTTGATATCTACGAATTGCTCCGCTGCAAAGCAGCTCCCGCAATTCTCAAACATTCGAAATCCGCTGATTTACTGCGTAAATCGCTACTTTCTCATGTTTGGCGGGTCCCAAGTTCAAAAGTCTTATCGTGCAAGCACGAACAATTTTTTGGCCTTTTGACCCTGATATCATATAATAGTACTTACTAACATAATTATTTTCTGTAAGAGGAATAGAATAGTCTATTGCTTATATATCATCATCTTGTGAAGCGTGGAATGAGCAGTAACATAAAATAAGATCAGGAGTAGAGAATTGAAAAATATACAGGCAGACATTAAATCAGGAAATTTCAAACAGGCGTATCTGCTCTATGGAGAAGAGGCATATCTGAAGCAGCAATATAAACAGAATCTCATAAAGGCATTAAATCCAGATGGGGATACCATGAATTTCAGTCATTATGAGGGAAAAGGTGTTGACATCAAACAGCTGATCGATCTTTGCGAAACCATGCCGTTTTTTGCGGACCGCAGAGTAATCCTGCTGGAAGATACGGGATTTTTTAAGAATAAATGCGAGGAGCTGGCGGATTATATGAAAGAGCTGCCAGACTACCTGTGTCTGGTTTTTGCAGAATCTGAAGTAGATAAGCGAAATCGTATGTATAAAGCTGTAAAGGCGTGCGGAACGATCGCAGAATTTGCCAGACAGGATGAGAAAACACTGATGCGCTGGGCGGCAGGACTACTTGGAAAAGCAGGAAAGAAGATCACACAGAGAGATATGGAACTTCTTCTCACCAAGACAGGAACAGACATGGGAAATCTCAGAATGGAGTTAGAGAAGCTGATCAGTTATACTGAAGGACGGGACATAGTAACAGCAGAAGATATCGAGGAAATCTGCACTACTCAGACAACGAACAGAATTTTTGATATGGTACGTGCTGTAACCGAGAAGAATCAGAAGCGTGCATTGGATCTTTATTATGATTTGCTGACATTGAAAGAGCCGCCAATGAGAATCCTGTTTTTGCTTGCAAAACAATACCGTCAGTTACTTCAGGCAAAACAGTTTGCGGCAGCAGGACTTGCCCAGACAGAAATTGCCTCAAAGCTTGGGGTACCCAGCTTTGTTGTGCGAAATATCTCAACATGCGCCAGAGCGTATACCATATCCGAACTGGAGCAGGCGGTAGAGGATTTCGTGGATGCTGAGGAATCGGTAAAGACAGGACGTCTGGAAGATAAACTGAGTGTTGAGCTTCTGATTATTAAATATAGCAGTAAAGTAAGTACTGCAAATTAAAAAAGACAAACAAAAAAGACAGCCACATGACGGTGATGGCTGTCCTTTTAATTATAAGCTTATAATTAAAAATTCAAATATATGATTAGTCAATGCTGTTAACAGCTTTAGCTAAACGAGCAACTTTTCTTGCACAGTTGTTTTTATGATAAACACCTTTAGATGTAGCTTTGCTGATTGTGGAAACAGCATCTTTTAATGCTACTTCTGCAGCTGCTTTATCTTTGCTTGCTACTGCTGCTTCAACTTTCTTGATAGAAGTCTTAACTGCGGATTTGATAGATTTGTTTCTAGCTGCTTTTGTTCTGTTTACTAAAATTCTTTTCTTAGCAGATTTAATATTAGCCAATTCGTACACCTCCAATTTAATTCAATAAAAAATTATTATACTCCTGTCATAGAAACAGACACGGGCGCTTCTATGAACATGCTTATATATACTACCCCAAATATTCTTTCTTGTCAATACATATTTCTATAAAAAAAGCTAAAAATAGATAGAAAGTAAGAGGTTTTGCTATTAGAACGGAGTGAACCGTAACGGGGTTTTTGATGATGCAGGACTTCACATTTTGATGAGTTGGATTATTTACAGTATTTTCTGAAATTGCTATAAGTGGGAATGGAAGAGAATGGCAAATATCTGTCTGATAGTAAAGCTATAATACAGAATGGATGATGAAAATAAGGGAGGAAAGAAGAATGCTTGGAAGTCATGGAATAAGAACAGATCTGGCACTCGAAGCAACGGAACGATTTACTGAGGAAAATGTAGAAGTACGCGGTGTGGAAGTTACAGAAGATTATAATGAAGAAAAAGATATCCGCACGACTATAGTAAAAATCACCACAGAAAACGGCGCCCGGACGATGGGGCGTCCACAGGGAAATTATATTACCATAGAAGCACCGGGGCTTTCTGTCCATGATGAGGATTACCACAGAGAAATTTCAGCAGAGATTGCCAGACATCTGCAAAAGCTGATAAATCTGGAGCGGGAGCAGTCGATTCTGGTAGTGGGCCTCGGAAATTCTGCAATCACTGCAGATTCCCTTGGTCCTCATGTGGTAGAGAATCTTAATATAACCCGGCATATAATCCGGGAATACGGCTTGCAGAGTCTCGGAAAGGAGAGGATGCACCGCACCAGTGGAATCATTCCGGGAGTTATGGCGCAGACAGGGATGGAGACATCCGAGATCATACAGGGAATCGTGGCAGAAACGAAACCGGATGTAGTGATTGCAATCGATGCACTGGCGGCCAGAAGTACCAGGCGTCTCAATCGAACCATTCAGATTACAGATACGGGCATCAATCCGGGATCAGGAGTAGGCAATCACAGGGTAGGTCTTACAGAAGAAAATCTTCAGGTGAAAGTAATTGGTATCGGAGTTCCCACAGTAGTAGATGCAGCCACCATTGTCCATGACTCCATGGCGCATCTGCTGGATACACTGGAAGAGACAGAACAGAAAGAATTTCTGGAAGAGATGATTGCACCACATCTTCATACAATGTTTGTAACGCCCAAAGATGTGGATGAGACGGTGAAATATTTAAGCTTTACGATTTCGGAGGGGCTGAATATGGCATTTGAGGAAATATCAGAGTGAGAATAAGTGTATAAACAAAAAGATCGGGTCATAGGATAATTCAAGAGGTGATCCATGTGACAAATTTTCAGAAAGCGTTCTGCGTTGTGCTGAGCATGTGTTTTTTTGCCACTCTGGCGATGCTGCCGGGGGCACTTTTTACAGGAGAAAATGTGTACAGGCATCTGCCCCTGTACCGCTTTCTGGAAAAAAAGACTCAGGTACATTCCTACGAAGATCAGGAAACCTATGAAAAAATCGCAGGAGAAAATGGAAAATATCTGGGTGAACGTGCGAAGTCTGAACAGCTGGAAGCCAAGGAAGAACCCCATTCTTTGATGACGGAAGAATCGCAGAATCCGTCTGAGGCAGAAAAAGAAGCGGAAGCTTTAGCAAAAAAGAATAAGAAGTCAGAAAAAGAAAATAAATCAGCAGAAGCTACGCCTGTACCAGAAGATACAACCGTATCTAAGAAGGTATCAGAGTCAAAAACCTCTCCGGAGCTTGAGGAGCCAGCAATCACCAATGAACCGGATGTCCACGATACTACAGAAACGATAGCAGCAGTAGCTCCTCATCCTGTAATTGATCTGTCCCCGGCGAAACTTGCAGACTATGATTATCTGCTGGGACAATTTTATATAGTAGATTCTAATACAGAAGCAGATGCTGTACAGATCAGCGCAGAAGACTTTCTGAATCAGGACTTTAAAATCTCCAAAGACACCGAATCCCCACAGATCCTTATCTATCACAGCCATTCGCAGGAAACATTTGCGGATTCCAGAGAAGGGGAGGAAGCAGATACGATCGTAGGTGTGGGAGATTACCTGACACAGCTTCTCACAGAAAATTATGGCTATAAGGTAGTTCATCTGAAAGAACAGTTTGACATGGCATCCGGTGAATTAGACCGCAGTTCAGCCTATGACTATGCCCGGGATTATCTGGAACCATACTTACAGGAAAATCCGGACATACAGGTAATCATAGATCTTCACAGAGACGGCGTCCCCGAAGACCGGCATCTCGTAACGGAAATCAACGGGAAGCCGACGGCTCAGATTCTGTTTTACAATGGTCTGAGCTATACAATAGAAAAAGGTTCTCTGGACTATCTGCCAAATCCCTACATACAGCAAAATCTGGCATTCTCTTTCCAGTTAGAATACCAGGCTGCTCAATACTATCCGGAATTTTACCGCGGAATCTATCTTGCAGGCTACCGCTACAATCTCCACCTTCGCCCACGTTCCATCTTGTTAGAAGCCGGGGCTCAGACTAATACCATCCAGGAAGTAAAAAATGCCATGGAACCATTTGCGGATATTCTGAATAAAGTTTTGCAGGGATGAAAATTATATCTGAGTATAAAGAAGGGATGCCGAAGCATCCCCAGTCCTAAACTTTCCACTTGCAATATACAAGTGTCTGGTTTATAATCAGGTTAGAAAGAATCAAGAGATATTGCGGTGTCTAATGATTGCCTTTCGGAAATCAAGTTATTTCAAAAAGTTACAAGAGACAGAGGCTATCCCCTATTTGCGGTAGGGAATAGCCTTTTTACTTGCGGTGGTTATCCAGATAGGTCAATGCCGTGAAGATAACCAATAAAAGTGTCAATACTTCCATAGTATTCATTGGCATTACCCCCTTTCTCCGGAAAGGTACAACCACCAGACTATCCCTATCACGTTCTAATCTGACTGTATGAAATTTTATCATAAAAGATATGCTTACTCAAGCTGGAATCTTTTAAAACCGCATTTTCCCATAAATACGTGACAAGCAACAGAAACGTATGCTATAATACAAAATTAGCAAACTAACAACTATGAAAAGAACTTAGGAGGGAATTCCTGAATGATAGATCAGAGCAAAATCAGAAATTTCTGTATTATTGCACATATAGACCATGGCAAATCAACTCTTGCCGACCGAATTATCGAAATGACTGGTACATTGACAGAGCGTGAAATGCAGTCACAGGTACTTGATAATATGGAACTTGAGAGAGAGCGTGGAATCACGATCAAATCTCAGGCAGTGCGTATTGTTTATAAAGCCAAAGATGGCGAAGAATATATCTTCAACCTTATCGACACCCCGGGACATGTCGATTTCAACTATGAAGTTTCCCGAAGCCTCGCAGCCTGCGATGGTGCGATTCTGGTAGTAGATGCTGCACAGGGAATTGAAGCGCAGACACTTGCAAACGTATATCTTGCACTTGACCATGACCTGGATGTACTTCCGGTCATCAATAAAATCGACCTGCCAAGTGCAGAGCCGGATCGTGTAGTAAACGAGATTGAGGACGTTATTGGACTTGAAGCTCATGATGCACCGAGAATTTCTGCAAAAACAGGACTTAACGTAGAGGAAGTTCTTGAGCAGATCGTGACAAAGATCCCTGCACCACATGGCGATGTAGATGCACCGCTGAAGGCGCTGATCTTTGACTCTATTTATGACGCATATAAAGGGGTTATCGTGTTCTGCCGTGTGATGGACGGACGTGTAAAAAAGGGCACTCAGATTCAGATGATGGCTACCGGATTTACTACAGAAGTTGTAGAAGTAGGATATTTTGGCGCAGGACAGTTTATTCCGTGTGAGGAACTTACCGCAGGTATGGTAGGATATATTACAGCCAGTATCAAGAACCTCGGCGATACCCGCGTAGGTGATACAGTTACAGACAAGGAAAGACCGTGTGCCGAAGCACTTCCGGGATATAAGAAAGTAAACCCGATGGTATACTGCGGTTTATATCCGGCAGATGGTGCGAAATATGGTGACTTGAGAGATGCACTTGAGAAATTACAGCTTAATGATGCGTCCCTTTTCTATGAGCCGGAGACATCAATCGCCCTTGGATTTGGTTTCCGTTGTGGTTTCCTTGGACTTCTCCATCTGGAGATCATCCAGGAACGTCTGGAAAGAGAATACAATCTCGACCTTGTAACTACAGCACCGGGTGTTATTTATAAAGTTCACAAGACAAACGGCGAAGTCATTAACCTGACTAATCCAAGCAACCTGCCAGATCCGTCAGAAATCGAATATATGGAAGAGCCAATGGTAAATGCTGAGATCATGGTAACTACCGAATTTATCGGAGCGATCATGGATCTTTGCCAGGAGAGAAGAGGTCAGTATCTGGGAATGGATTATATGGAAGAAACACGTGCGCTTCTGAAATATAAAATGCCATTAAATGAGATTATCTATGATTTCTTTGATGCGCTGAAATCTCGTTCCAGAGGTTATGCTTCTCTGGACTATGAACTCTGTGGATATGAGCGCAGTGAACTTGTGAAACTGGATATCCTGGTAAATAAAGAAGAAGTGGATGCTCTTTCCTTTATCGTACATGCAGATACTGCTTACGAACGTGGCCGTAAGATGTGCGAGAAGCTGAAAGAAGAGATTCCGCGTCAGCTCTTTGAAATTCCGATTCAGGCTGCGATTGGAAGCAAGATTATCGCGAGAGAAACTGTAAGAGCTATGCGTAAGGACGTACTTGCCAAGTGTTACGGCGGTGATATTTCCCGTAAGAAGAAACTTCTGGAGAAACAGAAGGAAGGTAAGAAACGTATGCGCCAGGTAGGTAATGTGGAGATTCCGCAGAAAGCGTTTATGAGCGTATTGAAACTTGATGACAAGTAAATATTGACAGAGAGTTGATATATTTATGAAAATAAATAAGAAGAAAATAGCAATACTATGTATGATATTGTTGAGCGTTTTGACTTCTGGCTGTGGAAAAGAGAAAACAGTAGATGAAGCATCCTCGCAGGTGATTCAGATCAGTGTAGCACCGGTGGAGGCAACTCCTACACCTGCACCTGATCAGGTGGATTCAGCAGCTGTTATCACAAATGGGAATCTGACGATGGTAAATAATTATCTGGCAGACCAGAGTACGACTGACGTTTCCGCTTCTGAAATTTCGGACAGTGGAAATAATACAAATACAGACACAAGTACAGACGGTGGCACAGACGCATCAACAGATAGTAATACGGAAGATAACAGTGCAGTGGATAGTGAAGAATAAGAAAAGAGTTACTGTTCAGTTACTGTTCACACGCCACTATCCCGCGAGGTGTTTTGGCATGAGAATGCCAAAATCCCGAGATAGTGGCGTTTGAAGCGTATATATGATAGCAGGAGAGTGAAATGGAAATAGAGAACGCAACGGGTTCTTCTATGGAAATCTACATCCACATTCCATTTTGTGTAAAAAAATGCGATTACTGTGACTTCCTTTCAGGTCCGTCATGTCCGAAAGAACAGGCAGAATATGTACAGGCTCTGCTTGCGGAAATCGATGCAGTAAAGGAAGGTAAAGGAAGGAGTGTATCCTCTATATTTATTGGAGGGGGCACTCCTTCTGTTTTGGATGAGAGATTCATTGGAGAAATCCTGAATAAAATAAGAAAGAATTTTTGGGTAGAAAATGATGCTGAGATTACGATTGAGGTAAATCCGGGAACTGCAGATCAGAAGAAACTTCAGGCGTACAGAACATTTGGCATCAACCGTCTGAGTATCGGCTTGCAGTCCCCAGATGACCGGGAGCTGAAAATTCTTGGAAGGATTCATAATTACGAGCAGTTTCTGGAAACCTGTAAATGTGCAAGAACTGCAGGTTTTGAGAATATAAATATTGACCTTATGAGCGCAATTCCGGACCAGACTTATGAAAAATGGTGCAATAATCTGCGAATAGTTGCAGAACTGAAGCCGGAGCATATCTCTGCATATAGCCTGATTATTGAAGAGGGGACACCTTTTGCTTCGCGACAGTTGAATCTGCCTGATGAAGATACGGAATACAATATGTATGAGGCAACTTCCCGTATTCTGAAAGAATATGGCTATGAACAGTATGAAATTTCCAATTATGCAAAAGAAGGCAGATGCTGCAGGCATAATGTGGGTTACTGGACCCGGCGGGATTATCTTGGATTCGGCCTTGGGGCCTCTTCTCTTTATGGAAAAGACCGTTTTGCCAATACGGCAGATATGAAGAAATATCTGGAAAATAGTTCCTCCCCGGAATTGATCAGAGAAAGAGAACCAGTTCTTACCAGAGAGGATGAAATGGCAGAATTTATGTTTCTTGGACTCCGCATGACAAAGGGAATTGCGAAAACTGATTTCAGGCAGAAATTTGGCTGTGCGATAGAGACTGTATATGGTGATGTACTAAAGAAATATGAAGCTATGGGGCTACTGTTGGAGAAAGATGGAAGAATATTCCTGAGCAGAGAGGGAATTCATGTGAGTAATTCTGTTATGGCTGATTTTTTACTTTAAACGCCTTGACGAACACATGTTCCTGCGCTATACTGAGTGCAGATTTAACCAAATCAAGTAAGTCCCCTGCGGGGGTTGCGAAGAGCAATAAGCAGTTGGAGAATTGTACACAATAAAAGCTGATCTTATGAAGAGTGCGAGAGCTACATTGTGATCTGGCAATGAGAAAATGTATTTATATATAGAAGAAACGGGAGGCAGACGATGGCTGCGGATACGACGAAGAAACAATTTATCAGAATCAGAGGAGCAAATGTTAATAATCTTAAGAATTTAAGTGTGGATATTCCGAGAGACAGGTTTGTAGTATTTACAGGATTAAGCGGGTCTGGAAAGTCATCGCTGGCTTTTGATACGATTTATGCAGAAGGACAGAGACGATATATGGAATCACTGTCTTCTTATGCAAGGCAGTTCCTTGGACAGATGGAGAAACCGGATGTGGAGAGTATCGAAGGACTGCCGCCTGCGATTTCAATCGATCAGAAATCTACCAACCGCAATCCACGTTCCACAGTAGGAACTGTAACGGAAATTTATGATTATTTCCGACTGCTGTATGCGAGAGTCGGAATCCCACACTGTCCGAAATGCGGCAGAGAGATTAAGAAACAGACAGTTGATCAGATGGTAGACAGCATCATGTCTTTTCCGGAGAGAACAAAGATTCAGCTGCTGGCTCCTGTAGTAAGAGGTCGCAAGGGAACTCATGCCAAGCTTCTTGAACATGCGAAGAGAAGTGGCTATGTCCGTGTGCAGATTGATGGAAATATGTACGAACTCTCCGAGGAGATCAGTCTGGATAAGAATATCAAACACAATATTGAGATTGTGGTTGATCGTCTGATCGTGAAACCAGGAATTGAGAAGAGACTTTCTGATTCCATCGAGACAGTACTTGATCTGGCGGACGGGCTTCTCATGGTAGATACCATGGATGGAAATATTCATAATTTTAGCCAGAGCTTTTCCTGTCCGGATTGTGGTGTGAGCATAGATGAGATCGAGCCGAGAAGCTTCTCATTCAATAATCCATTTGGCGCCTGCCCGGACTGTCTGGGACTCGGATATAAGATGGAATTTGACATTGATCTGATGATCCCGGATAAATCGCTGAGTATCCTGGAAGGCGCGATCGTGGTGACAGGATGGCAATCCTGCACAAGTGAGGGAAGTTTTTCCAGAGCAATTCTGGATGCGCTTTCCAGAGAGTATGATTTCAGTCTTGCGACACCATTCGAGGATTATCCGGAGAAGATAAAGAATATTCTGATTAATGGAACGAATGGACATTCTGTTAAGGTTTATTATAAAGGTCAGCGCGGAGAGGGCGTTTACGACGTAGCTTTCCCGGGACTGATCCGAAATGTGGAGCAGCGATACAGAGAGACTGGTTCTGACACTATGAAACAGGAATATGAGTCTTTTATGCGCATTACTCCATGTAAAACCTGTAAAGGCCAGCGACTGAAGAAAGAATCTCTGGCTGTAACTGTTGCAGACAAGAATATTTATGAGATCACGAATCTTTCTATAGAGAAACTGAAAGCTTTTCTGGCTGACATGCAGCTTTCAAGCCAGCAGTTACTGATCGGAAAACAGATTCTGAAAGAAATTAAAGCCAGGGTAAGCTTCCTGTCAGACGTAGGATTGGATTATCTTTCACTTGGACGTGCGACGGGCACACTTTCCGGAGGAGAGGCGCAGAGAATCCGTCTGGCTACGCAGATTGGTTCCGGTCTGGTCGGAGTTGCATATATTTTAGATGAGCCAAGTATCGGTCTTCATCAGAGAGATAATGACAGATTGTTAAGTTCCCTGATGAAACTGAGAGATCTTGGAAACAGTCTGATCGTTGTGGAACATGACGAGGATACCATGCGCGCGGCGGACTGTATTGTGGATATCGGTCCGGGAGCGGGAGAACATGGTGGACAACTGGTTGCCATGGGAACAGCAGAGGACCTGATGAAGAATGAGAATTCTATCACAGGAGCTTACCTGAGCGGAAAGTTAAAGATTCCGGTACCAACGGAGAGACGTAAACCGACAGGCTTCCTTACAATCAAGGGGGCAGCAGAGAATAATCTTAAGAATATTGATGTGAAGATCCCACTGGGGATTATGACCTGTATCACAGGTGTTTCAGGATCTGGTAAGAGTTCACTTATCAATGAGATTCTGTATAAGCATCTGGCAAGAGATCTGAACCGCGCCAGAGTGATTCCGGGTAAGCATAAGGATATTCTGGGAGTAGACCAGTTGGATAAAGTGATCAATATTGACCAGTCGCCGATCGGACGTACACCGCGTTCAAACCCTGCGACTTATACAGGTGTGTTCGATCAGATTCGTGATCTCTTTGCCGCAACAGCAGACGCCAAAGCAAAAGGATATAAGAAAGGCCGTTTCAGCTTTAACGTAAAGGGTGGCAGATGCGAGGCATGCAGCGGCGATGGTATCATCAAGATAGAAATGCATTTCCTTCCGGATGTGTATGTGCCTTGTGAAGTCTGCAAAGGTAAGAGATACAACAGAGAAACTCTGGAAGTAAAATACAAAGATAAGAGCATTTATGATGTACTGAATATGACTGTAGAGGAAGCATTGACATTTTTTGAAAATGTTCCTTCTATTAAAAGAAAGATACAGACACTGTATGATGTCGGGCTTTCCTATATTCGTCTGGGACAGCCTTCTACAGAACTTTCCGGAGGAGAGGCACAGAGAATCAAACTTGCTGCGGAACTGAGTAAGCGAAGCACCGGAAAGACAATCTATATTCTGGATGAGCCAACGACAGGACTTCATTTTGCGGATGTGCATAAACTGGTGGAGATTCTGAAGAGATTATCTGAAGGCGGTAATACGGTAGTTGTTATTGAACACAATCTGGATGTGATTAAAACAGCAGATTACATTATCGACATTGGCCCGGAAGGTGGGGACAAGGGTGGAACTGTAGTAGCACAGGGAACTCCGGAAGAAGTTGCACAGTCACCGGTTTCCTATACGGGAAAATATGTAAAAAAATATCTGGAAAATTAAGCAGGGCTTTTCTTTTGGCTGGAAGTTGTATATAATAGAAGCGATTTAACCAAATCAAGTAAGTCCCCTGCTTCAATTGCGAAGAGCAATAAGCAGTGGGTGGGGACTTGCTTGTATCAGAAGGGGTACAAGCCCCTTCTGATAAACTGCGAAGCAGTTATTTGGTTATGAGCAAGTAGCGAAAGCGGATTGCGAATATCCGATTGACTCGAATAAACTGCGGAGCAGTTATTCGGTTATGAGCAAGTAGCGGAAACAGATTGAGAATATTAAGATCAATCATAGATAATAAATAAGAAAGGGGATTTCCATGCCGGCAAGTGATATTGGAATTGACCTGGGAACCAGAAACAGTCTGGCCTATTCTACGGGAAAAGGACTCGTATTAAACGAACCTTCGATCGTAGTTTATGATAAAAATACAGAAAAAATAAGAGCAATCGGTGAAGAAGCCCGTATGATGGAGGGACGTATTACTTCAGATATGGAGATTATCCGTCCAATCAGGCAGGGTGTGATCGTTGATTATACAGTTACAGAGAAAATGCTGAAATATTTTATATCCAGGGCGATAGGCAGAAGAGCCTTTCGTAAGCCAAGGATCACGATCTGTGTTCCAAGTGGAATTACAGAGATTGAGAGAAAGGCTGTAGAGGAGGCAACTTATCAGGCCGGAGCCAGGGATGTTTACATGGTGGAGGAGCCTATTGCAGCGGCAATCGGAGCCGGAGTTGATGTGACGAAGCCATTTGGCAATCTGATTGTGGATATTGGAGCAGGAACATCAGATATTGCGGTTATTTCTCTGGCGGGAGTTGTAGTTTCTGCCTCCGTAAAGGTTGCCGGAGATACTTTTAATCAGGCTATCTTAAATTATGTGAGAAAGAACCATGGCCTTTTTATCGGAGAAGATATGGCAGAGAAGATTAAGATTCAGATCGGAACTGCTATTGAGGAATCGAATCCGAGAACCATGGAAGTAAAAGGACGAAATGTGATCACAGGTCTGCCAAAGACGGTGACACTTACTTCTGAAGAGATACGTATGGCGTTGAAGGATGCCACAGGACAGATCGTTGAGACCGTCCATGGTGTTCTGGAGAAGACTCCGCCGGAACTGGCTGCTGATATTGTGGACAGAGGAATTGTACTTACCGGTGGTGGTGCACTTCTTCATGGTATGGATTCTCTGATTGAACAGAGAACAGGAGTGAGCACTCTGACAGTACAGGATGCAATGAGCGTAGTTGCGGTAGGGACCGGAAAATATGCAGAGGTAATGGCACGATTTGATGGATAAAGCAGGAGGTACTGCATATGCAGTGCCTTTTTGCGTTACATGTTATTTTTAGATACCAAGGGATTAAAAGACTTTTATTCCAGTATCTTTAGGTAGGAAACAGATGACTCGGAAGAAACCAGGAGGAATACATGAGCGAGACTGTTACAGGATACATAGATCATGTTATTTTCAGAAATGAAGATAACGGATATACCGTTATGGTATTAAAAGATACAAAAAAAGAGGAAGAACTGACCTGTGTGGGCAGTTTCCCGACAATTACACAGGGAGCCACGATTGAGGCAACAGGAGTATACACGCATCATCCGGTCTATGGAAAACAGTTTCAGATCAGTTCTTTTGTAGAGAAAATGCCGGAAGATACATATGCCATAGAGAGGTATCTGGGATCGGGAGCCATTAAGGGAATCGGAGCTGCACTGGCAGCCAGAATCGTACGCAGGTTTGGCCAGGATACACTTCGTATTGTAGAAGAAGAACCGGAAAGACTGGCCGAAGTTAAGGGAATCAGCGAAAAAAAAGCAAGGGAAATCGCAGCTCAGGTAACTGAGAAAGCAGATATGCGAAAGGCTATGATCTTTTTACAGAAATATGGTATTTCTCTGAATCTGGGCGCAAAGATCTATCAGAAATATAAAGAATCTGTCTATACGGTTCTGCAGGAAAATCCATACAGGCTTGCAGAGGATATTTCAGGAGTAGGTTTTAAAATTGCGGATGAGATTGCGGCAAGGATCGGAATCCATGCAGATTCAGATTACAGAATCCGAAGTGGAATGTTGTATACTCTCCTACAGGCTTCAGGGGAAGGACATACATACCTTCCAAAGGAGCAGCTATTTACAAGATGTGCCAGACTTCTGGGTGTTAACGAGTCCTATATGGAGAAGCATCTCATGGACATGGTTATTGACAGGAAACTGGTGCTTAAAGAAAAGAATGGAGAAACCATAGTTTATCCGTCTCAGTATTATTATTTGGAATTAAATACTGCCCGTATGCTTAATGAACTGAATGTTTTGTGCCCTGAGGATGAGCAGCTTGTTCAGAAGAGAATCCTGATGATCGAAAAAGAGACAGGAACTGTCCTGGATGAGATGCAGAAGAAGGCAGTGACGGAGGCTGCGAGTCATGGATTGTTTGTTTTGACGGGAGGACCGGGTACAGGTAAAACAACAACGATCAATGCAATCATTCGTTTCTTTGAGGGTGAGGGAGCTGAACTTCGACTGGCTGCACCTACCGGACGTGCTGCGAAGAGAATGACAGAAACTACCGGATATGAAGCGCAGACGATTCACCGTCTTTTGGAATTAAATGGAATGCCGGAGGAGGAACGGGATGGCCATTCTGCCAAATTTGAAAGAAACGCGCAGAATCCTCTGGAAGCGGATGTGATCATTATTGATGAGATGTCCATGGTGGATATTCATCTGATGCACTCGCTGCTTCTTGCAGTAACGACCGGAACCAGGCTGATTCTGGTAGGAGATGAGAATCAGCTTCCGAGTGTGGGACCGGGTAATGTCCTGAGAGATATTATTCGAAGCGGACGTTTTCCGGTGGTAGAACTGACGAAGATTTTCCGTCAGGCTTCTGAGAGTGATATTGTTGTGAATGCCCATAAAATAAATAAAGGGGAGCAAGTACAGATCAATAATAAAAGCCGTGATTTCTTTTTTTTGAAGAGATATGATGCAGATATCATCATAAGAGTAGTGATTGCCCTTATTCAGGAAAAATTGCCACGATATGTAGATGCAAAACCATTTGAAATACAGGTACTGACACCTATGCGAAAGGGACTCTTAGGTGTGGAACGTCTGAATCAGATTCTGCAGAGATATCTGAATCCGCCGGAAGACGGAAAGCCTGAGAAAGCAGTCGGCGACCGTCTGTTCCGTACTGGTGATAAAGTGATGCAGATCAGAAATAATTACCAGATGGAGTGGGAAATTCGGGGGCGATATGGAATTGTTATAGACAAAGGTATTGGTGTATTTAATGGAGATACCGGGATTCTTACGGAAATCAATGAATTTGCCGAGACTGCAGAAGTGGAATTTGAGGATGGACGTTTCGCAATTTATTCGTTCAAACAGTTAGAAGAACTGGAACTTGCGTATGCCATTACAATTCATAAATCCCAGGGAACTGAATATCCGGCAGTGATTCTTCCATTGCTTTCCGGACCGCAAATGCTGTTAAACAGAAATCTCCTTTATACTGCTGTTACCAGAGCAAGAAAATGTGTAACTGTGGTGGGAAATGAGGAAACCTTTGCAGAGATGATCCGCAATGAGAAACAGCAGAAGCGATACAGTGCGCTGGATGAGCGCATTATAGAGCTGAGTGACACTATGGAGAATGAAGGTGAAAGAGACTTCGCGAAATAAAAACGGTAACGAAAACAGATAAAAAGAAAATAATAAAAATTGAAAGAAAAATAGAAGTAAAAAGCAGGAGTAAAGTGATTGCTGAGAAAAATTCTTGATATTTTTTACCCGAGATGCTGTCCGGTCTGTCAGAAAATTCTGAAGGATCAGAGAAGGATGATCTGTCCTGAATGTGAAAAGAAGCTTCGACCGATTGGACATCCGAGATGTTACAAATGCGGAAAACCCATAGAAGAGGGAGAATACTGTAAAGACTGCCAAAAACATACACATATATTTGACCAGGGAAGAGGTATTTTTGTTTATGATGGCATAATGAGAAGGTCTGTTACCAGATATAAATATTATGGATGCCGGGAATATGGAGATTTTTATGCGAAAGCAATGTATCGATATGCCTGGAAAAATCTGAATCAGTGGAAGCCGGATCTAATCGTGCCGGTTCCCATACATAAGTCAAAAGAACGTTTAAGAGGATTTAATCAGGCTGCATATCTGGCAGATAGACTTGGCTGCTATACAGGGATTCCAGTGGATACGGATCTGGTACAGAAAGTTGTAAAAACAAAATCGCAGAAGAAGCTGAATGCCATGCAGAGAAGAAAAAATCTGGAGAAAGCTTTTCTCGTAACAAAGAATATCAGAGGGAAAGATATTCTGGTGATAGATGATGTATACACGACAGGAAGTACTATAGATGCCATGGCAGGATGCCTTCGGAAAAGAGGCGCAAAAAATATTTATTTTCTTACAGTCTGTATAGGACGTGCGTGAGAATAGTAACAAAAGTTACTGGTATGGAGCGGCTGCTAACCGAAAAAATGCTTTTCATACATAATGAGATATGTTACAATTAATCTGTATGATTATATAATGATACCAATACGGATCAGCGTGAAATGCGGATAGATACAATAACAGTGATCATCAGGTATCAGGATATGTAATAAAAGGGAAAGCGTACAGTAAGGAGTAATTTATGTTAAATGAAGAGAAGATAAAGATCATGAACAAACTTGCTATGTATGAACAGGGTGAGGGAAAAAAGTATCTTCCGGTCAGCAAGTACTATAGAAGTGATTATATCGGACTTGCCATGATTAAGAACTTTTTTCTGGTTACGATTGGATATTGTCTGGTTCTGGCCGGTATTGCAGCATATTTTGGGGAATATCTGATAGATAATATCCATAAGATGAACCTTGTCTCAGTGGGCGTGGAGGCAATTCTGGGTTATGTAGTAGTACTGATATTTTTTTCAGTTCTGACATACATCCAGTATACTGTGAAGTACCACAAGGCAAAGAAGAGTGTGAAGAATTATTATGAAGAACTCACTCAGTTGAATAAAATATACAGCCGCGAAGAGAAAAAATCCTCAGCCCGAGGAGTTTCAGGAGGATATAAGAAATGACAGCATTACTTGAATTAAAACAGAAAATAAAGAATTTGTACAGTCAGTATGAGATTTATATCCTGCCTGTTTTGCGTTTTGTTCTGGCATTTGTTTATTTTACATGGATCAATATGAACATGGGATATATGACACAGCTTAATAATATATTTATTGTACTGATCCTTGCGCTGATCTGTTCGATATTACCTTCCGGAGTGATGATTTTTGCCGGATTTTTATTAATGATCGCGCATAGTTATGCTGTTGGAATAGAAGTGGCCGGATTTATGCTGGTTCTGATTTTGTTTATGACAATTTTGTTCCTGAGATTCAGCGCAGGCAATAATTTGGTACTTGTATTTACCCCGCTTTCTTTTGGCATAGGTATTCCTGCACTCCTTCCTATCGGAAGCGGGCTTCTGTGCAGTGCATTTTCCGCGCTTCCGGCAGGCTGTGGTGTTATCATATATTATTTTATCCGTTTTATACGTGTGCAGCATAAGATTCTGGAGAATGCAGATATTGTCATGGCTGACAAATTAAAACTCCTGGCAGATGGAATTGTACAGAACTGGGGAATGTGGATCACAGTTGTTGCTTTTGTTGCTGTGGTTTTACTGGTGAACCTTATCCGTACCCGCTCTTTTGATTATGCATGGAGAGTTGCTATTGTTGCGGGAGGTGTTGTATATGTTCTGGTAGTTCTTGCCGGCGGATTTTATTTTGAAGTGAGCATTGATGTGATCACACTGATTATTTATACTGTGATTTCTGTAGTAGTCGGACTGGTGCTGGAATTCTTTGTGTTTGGCGGTGACTATACCCGCACAGAGAGACTGGAATATGAAGATGACGAGTACTACTATTATGTGAAAGCTGTTCCGAAGGCGACAGTTACAACCTCTGAGAGAAGCATAAAGAAAATTAACGGTGATTCTGCAAAAAGTGAGAAACAGTCACAGGATAATATCGTGTCTTATGCCAATCCTATTTTTCATGGTGAGGAGAAAGTAGTGCAGACATCAGAAGATGCGGCACCTGTAGAGCACAAAAAAGATATTGACAGTGTTGACTTTGAAAAGAAACTGGAAGAGTCATTAAAAAATTTGTAACTGTTCAGCAGCTTTACAGTTACTAAAATTTATAAATTTAAGTTACTGAGAATGGAGTGAAGAGCGGCAATTATCACTCTGGCACAGAATGATAAGGAAAGGAGAACTGTATGCAGAATATTTCAGGAAATCTGATAGAAATCTTATCAAGGCTGGCATTTCCGAAGATCGGGATCATTGATATTATACAGATTGCACTGATCGCATTTTTTGTATATCAGTTTATGGTGTGGATCAAATATACCCATGCGTATACACTGTTAAAGGGTATACTGGTTGTTCTCCTTTTTATTTTGATAGCGTATATTTTTAAAATGAATACGATCCTCTGGATTTTTTCAAATCTGGCGAGTACGCTGATCGTTGGCGTGATCGTTATTTTTCAGCCGGAGCTTAGAAAAGTTCTGGAGCAGCTTGGGCAGAAGCGAATCATGGCTTCATTGATACCGTTTGATGCGGGTAAAGAAGTGAAGGAACGATTTACAGATAAAACAATCAGTGAACTGGTAAAGGCATGTTTTGATATGGGAGAAGTCAAGACCGGGGCGCTGATCGTAATTGAACAGAACGAGCTGTTGACCGATTATATCAGAACTGGTATTAATCTGGATGCGATTCTTACAAGTCAGCTTCTCATTAATATATTTGAACATAATACACCCCTTCACGATGGAGCTGTTATTGTAAGAGAAAACAGAATCGTAGCAGCAACGTGCTATCTTCCATTGTCTGACAATATGGAGCTGAGTAAACAGCTGGGAACAAGACACAGGGCCGGTGTTGGAATCAGTGAGCAGACCGATTCTGTTACGATCATTGTATCAGAAGAGACAGGACAGGTATCTGTAGCTCAGGGAGGAAGACTGATTCGGGGAGTGAACAGTGCCAGACTCAGAGAGATTCTTGTGAAAGCACAGAACAAACAGATTGTAGACAACAGCAAACTTCGTCATTTACTGAAAGGAAGAGTGAAGCATGAAGAAGAGAAAAATAACAGATAATATACCTCTGAAAATCATGTCTGTTGCAGTAGCTGTTGTGCTATGGCTGATCGTTGTAAATATAGACAATCCGATAGGTACTAATTATTACACGATCAATGATGTGGAACTGATCAACAAAGAATATGTGGAATCTTCCGATACGATCGGAAAGATGTGTATGCCGGAGCAGAATCAGGATTCGATTAAGATTGCTATTACGGCGAGTAAGAAAATCAGGGACAAGATCAAGGTGACAGATATCTCAGCAGTGGCAGATTTACAGCAGGCCGTAAGCCTGGATACGAATCCTGTCATGGTGCCTATTACAGTTACCTGTTCAGTTCCGGGAGTATCTTCAAATGATATCAAGGTTACCCCACAGAATCTGAGTGTAAATCTTGATGAGAAAGAGACACAGGAATTTGTGGTCAATGTCAGCAGAGGCGACACAAAACCCGGCAAGGATTACGAAGTGGGAAGCTTGACAGCTAATCCGGAAAAAGTAAGGATTACAGGTCCTAAGACTCTGGTGAATAAAATAGATAAAGTAAATGCTACGATTGAACTGGATGGAAATACACAGGATTTTACACAGGATGTAAATCTTACGATCATTGATAAAAATCAGGAAGCACTTTCTGATTCTGAAATGAATTCACTGAGAATTGAAAATAATGCAAAAGTTGTAGTGACTGCAAGATTATGGAAAATCCGTCAGGGAGTAGGGATTTCAGCAAGCTATGTAGGAACACCTGCAGATGGATATGAGGTAGGTTCTGTTAAAACAGTACCGGATACTATCAGTGTTGCTGGCAGTACAGAAGGACTGGAGAGCCTTGCTGAGAATAATAACGTAATTACAATACCAGCAGACAGCATTGACATTTCAGGAGAATCGAAAGATGTGGAGAAGAAGATCAGTCTTAACAATCTTCTTCCGGATAATGTGAAGCTTACCAGTGACTCCAGTGAGGATGTATGGGTAACGGTAAATATCCTGCCTGTCGGAAGTAAAGAGTTTGATATTCCTACCAAGAATATAGAGGTTAAGAATAAACCGGATGATCTTCAGGTGACATTTGAGACTGCGCAGATAGAGCTTCGAATCAAGTCAGATACGAAGAATATGGATGATCTGGATGCGAAGAAAGATATAAAGCTCTCTATAGATCTGGATGGTAAGAAAGAGGGAAATTATGAAGTCCCTGTTAAAGTCGTTCTGCCAGATGGATATGAGACAGTTGAGGATGTGACTACAGAAGTAGTGATCTCCTCAGGAACAGCAGTTGACGACAGTAAAGAGTAGGAAAACACTGCTTGCCTGACAGACAGCAGTAAGAGGAACAATGCAATGGTTAATAAGAAAGTGACAGTTAAGAATCCCACAGGTCTTCATCTGAGACCTGCGGGGATTTTGTGCAATGAGGCAATGAAATATCAGTCGCAGATAACATTTGTGTATGAAGGAGGCATGGCAAATGCCAAGAGTGTACTGAGTGTACTTGGGGCATGTGTGAAATGCGGAGATGAAATAGAACTTACCTGTGAGGGAATCGACGAGCAGGAAGCTCTTGAGAATCTTGTGGCAGCTATTGACAGCGGACTTGGTGAGTGATAATTTATCAGTTCAATGTCTTGTCGGGAACAAAATATTTTTGTCCTGACATCATAAAGTAGCATGAATAAAAAAGGAGGACATTATTGTGAAAAGAAGATTAGTTGCAGTTACATTAAGTCTTGTAATGACGATGGCAACTGTCAGTGAAGCGGGTGCCGCTACATTTACTTCACCTGATGGCAATTCCGTTGTTGCAGTGCAGGCAGAGACAGAAACAGACACAGAGCCTGTAGATGCGCAGTCTGATCCGGAGGCTTCCTCAGAAGAAGATATTTTTTCAGCCGGAGACGAGACGACAGATGTGCCATCTCAGGATCAGACAGAAGATGTATTCTCAGCAGGAAGTGATGTGACATCACAGCCGGAGGAGACACCATCAGTAACAACAGATACAACAGACAGTTCAGATGCTGTTGTTGTAAAGGCAGAAGACTGGGTAAATACAGAAAACGGATTTAAACTTCGAAAACCTGCAAAAACCCAGACTACAGTTTCAAGCACAGCATCAGAAGATGCTTCTGCATCTTATACAGACTGCGGACAGTCCGCAGAAGTTGTACAGGGAGAAACAGAGGAGTTATCTCAGGATACTGCAGAAATGGATGCTGATGGAACTGAAACACCAGATAACACAGATGCTGTTAATGTTTCTGATACTGAACCGGCTTCCACAGCAGATACAACGGATGTGACAGCTGATGAGTTTTATAGCGCTGCTGATGGAATTGTAAAGGTCAGCACTGAGTATAAAGGAGAAACTCACACAGGATATTATCTGTTTGATGAGAATGGAATCCTTGTAACCGGACAGGCTGAAGTACATCAGGATGTTACAGGTACAGCAGCTCAGGGTGAAGATAAGGATGAACCTGATATTATTAAGGAAGAGATCACACAGTCTTATTTTACAACAGCAGAGGAAGCTGTCGTTTACGCAGGCTGTGAAGGAGAATCTGTGACTCCGTACACATCTACAGTAGGTCAGCAGGAGAAGAACATTTGGAAATGGACAGGAACACAGTTCCAGTATTATGATGAGAATGGCAAGCTGGTGACAGTAAGCTATCTTGAGGAGAAAGCAAAGGCTGCAGGTACATATACCGGATATTTTGAGATTAATGGAAAATATTATTGCCTTGATGCAAATGGTAAGCCAAAGACAGGTGAGATTACCATTACAGCTAATGGTGAAACAAATTTATATTACTTTGATCCGGCAAGTACAATTCCGGGAGAGATGTTCCATAATGGATGGCTTCGTTCAGACACCACGAATGGAGAGCGTTGGCTGTATTTCAAAAAGGGCGGAAATCCTGCAGATATTGGTAAGTATTATAAAAGAGGTATAGTTGCCACAGTTATTCCTGAAAAGGGAACAGGTACATATTTGCTGGATGCAAATGGATATGTCCTTAAAGCAACTATGAAGAAAGCATCAAATGGTTCCTATTATTGTACAGATAAGAATGGTGTGATCTATAAAGATAAACTTGTAAAATACGGGAACTACAGATACTATTTTGGGTCAACCGGAAAGAGAGCTACATGGACCAGGAGATGGGCAAAAGTAGGAAATCATTACTATTATTTCGGAAGTACACCGGGACGCGTAGTTGAGAAACACGGATGGCAGAAACTGGTTACTGCCAGTGGCAAATATGTTGGATGGCTGTATTTTGATGCGAATGGAAATCATTACACAGACAAATGGACTTCCACAGGATATTATTTCAGATCATCAGGAAAACTTGCCAGTGGTTTAACAGAAGTTAATGGAAAGAAATATCTGTTTGAAGTATCTTCTTCTACAGAGCATAAAGGTAAATTATATAAGAGCGCAATGGTGCGCTATAAAAAGAAATGGTATATTGCATCTTCTACAGGAAGTCTGTATAGAAGTGGATGGGAAAAATATAGTGGAAATTATTACTATTTGAAAGACTATGTTGTTCAGACGAACCAGTTTATGAAAAAGAACGGAGTAAATGGTTATCTGGACGCAAATGGTAAATACACGACAGGCTGGGTAGTTGTAAGTAATACAAAGAACCTTGTCAGATACATAGATCCAACCGGAAACGGATTTGCAACAAATAAGAGCATGAGAGTGAATGGTATCCTGTATTACTTTGATAAGAATGGATATCGTATTACAGATCTTACCAGCAGATATAGCGGTCCGTATACAGTACAGGTAGACAGAGTAAATGGAGTTATGACAGTTTTTGCTGACTCAGCAAGAACAATTCCGGTGAAAACGATTCGTGTATCTGTAGGATTAGCGAGTACACCAACTCCTACGGGTCCCTATACTTTGAGCAGAAGTGCCAGATGGCAGCCGTTAATGGGACCATCATGGGGACAGTATGGAACACATGTAGATGGAGCTGGACAGGGTGGAATCTTTGTTCATTCCGTAGCGTGTGGACAGGCAAACTCTTATAATCTTCCGGCAGGCGAATATAATAAACTTGGCTCACCGGCATCTCATGGGTGTATCAGAACGTGTGTTGCTGATGCAAAGTGGGTATATGATAATTGTAATGGATCAAGGATTTATATTTTTGATGGAGCCTATAAAGCAGATGATGCACTAAAGGGACCGCTTGGAAAGAAGGCACTGACACCATTAAGAGGAGCAGCTAACTTCGACCCTACAGATCCGGCAGTATAATAAAAGAATATAAATAGTAACTATTCGGCAGCCTGCTTCCTGCGAGATACTGAACAGTTACGATAGTTATTAAATAAGCCCCTTGCTTCAATTGCAAAAAGCAATAAGCAAGGGGCTATTTATCTGACAATATTTGTTAAACAATTGTAACTATTCAGCAGTCTGCTATCCCGTAACTGTGAAGGTACTGAACAGTTACAAACAATTTAAAGCGTATAGATTAGAATTCCGGCAATGATGATCAGATTTCCGATGATCTTTCCTTTTGTAATCTTTTCCTTCAGAATGAAATGAGAGAGAAGAAGAACAAACACATATGCCGCTGTATCGATAACAGGACCATAGCGCATATCTACTTTTGTATAGCACCAGGTATTCAGCAGAAGAATCAGCATAAATATGGCATAGGAGAGAATTACCCGGAAATTGAGATATTCCCGGATTCGGTTTTCATATTTGATATTTGCGCTTTGTTTTAGAAGTATCTGAGAGACTGCGGAGAAAAAAGTTCCTCCCAGCATAATTAAAATAAATGTTCTATTCATATCTTTGCACCGTCCATACTCCGAATAAAACTACCAGGATACCAATAATATTCTGGATAGAAAGATTTTCGTGAAAGACCACAACTGCCCAGATCTGTGACCATAAAAGATATACGCTCTTATTTGCATAGGCGGTGGACAGGGAAAATTTCTTGATTACCTGCTGCCAGGTGATCGCATAGATTCCACAGTTGGCAACCATCAGAAATAAAAAAAGATAAAGCAGAGGACTGCTCAGACCATGCCTGTTATATTGAATAGAAGCAAATTTGGAAAAAACACTTGTCAGTGAAAACAACAGAATATTTAAATGTAGCTGTATGTAATCTTTTACCTTTGACATGATACCTCCATGATAAAATTATAAAATTTGAAGAAAGGAATTTCTCTGATTCGATTAATATCAGTGTTCTTATATACAAAATATATTTGTAAATACATATGACCATACTATAAATAAGCAATAAAACCAATAAATCACCGGTTAATTTGCATATGTAGTCTATTTTACATAAAAACACCGGGAAGTCAAGGTTTTGTACCGGATGAAACTTGAAAAGGCATGGTGAAAATGATATGATAAAAATGATTGCAAAAAGATGAGAAAAAGAAAGAGGAAATGAATATGAGCTTATATTCAGTGGTTGTTCCTGTATATAATTCTGAACATACACTGGGAGAACTATATACTCGTTTGGAGAAAGTATTTCGGGAAACTCTGAAAGAAGATTTTGAGCTGATTCTTGTGGATGACGGATCTAAGGACAGATCCTATGAGATAATGAAAGAATTAAGGGAGAAAGACCACAGAGTCCGTATTATACAGATGGCACGAAACTTTGGACAGCATCCTGCACTTTTATGCGGATTTGCACATGTAAGGGGAGAATTTGTAGTAACTATGGATGATGACCTTCAGCATCAGCCGGAGGAACTGCCAAAGATGGTAAGAACCATGCAGGAGAGACCGGATGTGGACGTTATCATCGCAAGCTATGAGGGCAGAAAACATGGTCCGATCCGCAAGCTTGGAACAAAGTTCTCGGTATGGGCAACATCCAAAATGCTTGGGAAAGATCCCGATCTTCAGATCACCAGCTATCGACTGATCCGCAGATTTCTTGTGGATGCGATGATCAAGACAAATACATACCTTCCGCAGATTGGAAATCTTCTGATCTTAAGCTCGAACCGTATTATCAATGTTCCGGTTCAGCATGCAGACAGAGCTTATGGCAAGAGCGGCTATTCTTTTAAGAGACTGGTAAAGGATTTGATTTATGACATCACTGCACATACCGCATTTCCACTTCTGTTGGTTAGAAATATTGGAATTGTCAGCTTTCTGGCAAGTGTAATAATGGCGATTTATTATCTGGTAAGGTATTTTACCATGGGAGTGTCTGTACAGGGATGGACTTCATTAATGCTGGTTATGCTGGCATTTTTTGGCCTAATCCTGTTATCAATCGGAATTATGGGAATTTACTTGATGAATATTCTTAACGAAGCGAAGAAAATGCCGCATTATGTAATACGTCAGGAGGATACAGACGAATAATGGCGAAGGAAATCGGTGGATATTTTCAACTGGAAGAAATGCCGGGTAAGGAATACTATTCTGATTTATATAGGGTGAACCTCGGAAGAACGGCTTTGTTATGGCTGTTACAGAGCCGTAGATGCAAGAAAGTTATTCTTCCTTATTTTCTGTGTGAATCTGTAGTGCATACCTGCCAGGAGAATCAGATACAGACAGAATTTTATCATCTCAATGAGAAACTGGAGGTTATCTATCCCAAGAAGCAGCTTACAAACGGGGAGTATCTGTATCTGGTAAACTATTATGGACAGCTGACAGATTCTAAGATTCTGGAATATAAAAGAATTTATGAAAATATTATTGTGGATCACACCCATGCATTTTTCCAGAAACCGTTAGAAGGAATTGATACGCTTTATTCATGCAGGAAATTCTGGGGTGTCAGTGACGGGGCTTATCTGTCAACAGAAGCACAGCTGACGGAGAACAACATACCGGATTATTCTGCAGAGCGTATGAAACATATTCTGGGACGCTATGAGCAGGATGCGGGAACATATTATAAAGATATGCTTGCGAATGCAGCGAAGTATGATGGAATGGAAATCAGGCAGATGTCCAGACTTACACAAAATCTGCTAAAAGCGGTGGATTATGACAGTGCGAAAGAAAGAAGAGAGCAGAATTATCAGATTCTGAGAGAACTGCTTCCATCAGAGAATATATTCAATGAAATCATACCGGAAGGACCTTTTGCCTATCCATATTTTCATGCGAATGGTCCTGAACTTCGCAGGCGCCTTGCGGCAAAGAAGATATTTGTACCTACTTACTGGAAAAATATTATTGAGAACTGTGAGAAAAACAGTCTGGAATATACCTGGGCGGCCAATATTCTGCCATTGCCATGCGACCAGCGCTATGATGCAGAGGATATGAAATATATGGCGGCTGTTGTCAGAGAATGTGAGGAATTGGAATGAAACATAAAGTACTGATTCTGGGTACGCTCGGAGAGTTTACAGAACTGGTTCAGAAAGCGAAAAAAAGAGGCTATGAGGTTGTTGTATGTGACGGCTATCCGGATGGTATCGCGAGGAAATATGCAGATAAGGATTATACGATCCCTGTGACGGACATTGACTCTATTGCTCAGATGTGCAGAGAAGAAAAGATAGATGGGATCATTACATCATTTTCAGATTTGCTTTTAGAATGTATGGTAAAGATCGCGGCAAAGGCCGGGCTGCCTTGTTATCTGAAACCTGAACAGCTTCCATGGTACAGAGATAAATCTGCGTGCAGAGAAGTGCTGGATAAGCTTGGGCTGCCGACACCGGGATTTCGCAAAGTGCCTGTAGATTTACTGAAACAAGGCTCTGAGGAGGAGATACAGAAATCTGTTTCAGGTTTGCAATATCCACTTATCAGTAAACCACTGGATAAATATGGCTCAAGGGGAATATTTATCATTCACGACCAGGATGAAATTGTTACCAAGGCGTCGCAGACAGCAGAATATACAAACTGTCAGGAGATTCTGATCGAAGAATACAATGATGGATTTGAATTTAATATGATGACATGGGTCATGGATGGAGAAGTAAATGTAATCAGCATTGCAGACCGTGAGAAAACGGAAGTGGAAGAGGGAATGCTTCCAATCAGTACCCGGAATGTTTATCCATCCAGGTTTTTGTCAGAGGTTGAAAAGAATGCCACAGATGTTCTGCAAAGATATATCCGGCATACAGGACAGATGGAGGGAGCATTGTCTATGCAGTTTTTCTGGAAACCGGATAAAGGAATTCAGGTCTGCGAGATTGCGGGGCGTTTCTTTGGCTATGAGCATGAGCTGACAGATATGGTATATGGATTTTCGATAGAAGAACTTCTGCTGAATTATCTTTATGAGAAAGATAAGATACAGACAATGTTTGCACAGCATGATATTTACGCTCCTTCGAAATATGGGGCTGTGCTGTATTTTCAGGGAAGACAGCTTCAGATTGCCGATCAGAAAGCAGCATATCAGCTGGCACAGGAGAGATGCGTTGTAAAACCATGGATCTTTTATAAAGAGGGAGAAAACGTGATAGAATACGGACCAAATCCGTATCTTGCGTTATATTATATAGAAGCAGATACCCGGGGACAGCTGGAGAAAGAAACCAGGAAATTTTTCAGTGAAATGAGTATCCGGGATCCAAAAGGGCAAGAAGTAGCCTACAGAAATAAGATACCTGAATATGAGAAGGAAAAAGAAAACAGATGATTGATTTTAACAGACCTGCTTTTACCGGCAGGGAATTTGACTACATCCGTGATGCAGTGCAGAGAGGAATGCTCTGCGGAGACGGAGAATATACGAAAAGATGCTCTCAGTGGATGATGGAGCATTTTAATATAAAGCATGTCATGTTAACGACATCATGTACACATGCACTGGAAATGGCAGCACACCTTTGTGACATCAAACCGGGAGATGAGGTGATCATGCCGTCTTATACATTTGTGTCAACGGCGGATGCATTTGTGTTAAAGGGAGCGAAGATCGTATTTGTTGATATCAGACCGGATACAATGAATATTGATGAGAAACTGATCGAGGCAGCAGTCACGGAGAAAACCAAGGTGATCGTGCCGGTTCATTACGCCGGAGTTGCCTGTGAGATGGATACGATCATGGCAATTGCAAAGAAATATAATCTTAAAGTTGTTGAAGATGCGGCCCAGGGAGTGGACGCCTTTTATAAAGGCAAAGCGCTTGGTACGATTGGAGATTTTGGCTGTTACAGCTTCCATGAGACAAAGAATTATACTATGGGAGAGGGCGGAGCAATCCTCTTTAATAATGATGAATATCAGGAAAAAGCAGAAATTTTGAGGGAAAAAGGCACTGACAGAAGTAAATTTTTCCGGGGACAGGTAGATAAATACCGGTGGATGGACTATGGATCTTCTTACCTTCCAAGTGAACTGAATGCAGCATATCTGTACGCACAGTTGGAGGAGCGTGAAAAGATTTTCAATAAAAGAATGGAAATCTACAATTATTATAATAAAAACCTGGCGCATCTTGCAGCTGAGGGCAAGATTGAACAGCCATATGTGCCGGAACAATGTAGCCATAATGCACATATGTACTATATTAAAGTTCGCGATATCCAGGTAAGAACACGTCTGATCAAGTATCTGAGGGAAAAAGGAATCTGCAGCGTATTCCATTATGTACCGCTTCATTCTGCTCCTGCCGGACAGAAATTTGGCAGATTTTCCGGGGAAGATGTTTATACTACAAAAGAGAGTGAACGTCTGCTGAGACTGCCGATGTTTTATAATCTGGATATGGAAGATGTGAAATATATCACAGATACGATTGCTTCATTCGATGAGTTTTGATTTTATTCAACAAGAGGATATATTATGAAAAAATGGAAACATTTATGTAAGGCTGCAATTCTCGCAGGTGTGATCGCAATGACATCTGTACAGATCTGTAGTGCTGCGGAGGTAACGACGCAGACGGATACAACATCTGAAACAGGCGTACAGAGTGCTGATGCGGCAACAGCTCCGGCAACTATTTCAACAAATGAAATTTCCGGCTGGCCGACAGGTCCGGAGATTACATCAGAGACAGGCGTGCTGATGGATGCGGACAGCGGAGTCCTTCTGTATAGCAAAGGCGGAGATGAGATTCGTTATCCTGCAAGTATCACGAAGATTATGACGCTGCTGCTTGCTGTGGAGAATTGCTCAATGAAAGAAGATGTGGTCTTCACCGAAACCGGAACACGCGACATCAGCTGGGATTCAGGAAATATCGGAATGCAGGTTGGGGAAGTAATGAGCATGAAAGCATGCCTTTGCGCACTTATTATCCGATCGGCAAATGAGGTTGCAGCTCAGATCGCGGAACATGTAGGCGGTACGGAACAGAATTTTATTGATATGATGAATCAGCGTGCGGCAGAGATTGGATGCACGAATACGCATTTTGCAAATGCAAGCGGTCTTCCGGATCCAAATCATTATTCTACAGCACACGATATGGCACTGATTATGCGGGAAGGTCTTAAGAATAAGAAATTCCGCAAGATCATTGGCATTACAGATTATACGATCAAACCGACAAACATGAACAGTGAGTCAAGGGTGCTGCATACACATCACCCGATGCTTGCGCCGGAGAGCAGCTATTATTATGACGGATGCATTGGCGGAAAAACAGGATATACCAGCGAGGCGGGCAATACTCTTGTAACGGCCGTTGAGAAGAATGGAACTACTTATATTGCGGTCACCATGAAGGCGGCAGATCTTGCAATCGCCAGCACAGATTCCACAGCGATGTTTAATTATGGGTACCAGAATTTCACAAAGCTTCAGGTAAATGGTGGAGAAGTACTTGTCCCGAATGGCGTGACTGTGGATAACCTGACTGTTAGAGAGGAACCGTCAGATGGAGAAATCATAGATAATTATTATTATGGAGATTATATGGTAGGAAGTGTAACGGTTCCTGAGGCAACACCGACACCAGAGCCGGCGGCAGATATTGTTTCGGAGAATGGAACAGCGGATTCGTCTGATGCTGGCCAGTCAGTGGGAACGGATACGTCCGAAAATACAGATGAAGAAGTTCAGGAGAGTTCTCAGAATTCAAAAAGTTCTGCAGGGATACCGCAGCTGCGAAAAATACTGCTGGGAATAGGTGCTGCGATGATCCTGATTCTGATTATTCTTCTGATCGCATTGTCGAAGAAAGAGAAAAAATATTATAGATAAACAGAAAAGAGGAAAACAAAATGGGAAAAATTAAAGTAACAGAATGTGGTGGAATCAAGGGATTAAAAGTAGTAGAGCCTACAGTTTTCGGAGATGCCAGAGGATATTTCATGGAAACTTACAACTACAATGACTTTAAAGAAGCGGGAATCGATGTTGAATTTGTGCAGGACAATCAGTCCAGTTCCCACAAAGGCGTGCTCCGTGGACTTCACTTCCAGATCAATTACCCACAGGATAAACTTGTACGTGTTGTAAATGGAGAAGTATTTGATGTGGCTGTAGACCTTCGTGAGGGTTCCGAAACCTATGGAAAATGGTTTGGCGTTGTACTTTCTGCTGAGAACAAGAAACAGTTCTTCATTCCTAAGGGATTTGCACATGGATTCCTTGTACTTTCTGATCATGCGGAGTTTGTTTACAAATGCTCTAATTTTTATCATCCAAACGATGAAGGCGGACTGATCTGGAATGATCCGGATATCGGAGTAGAATGGCCAATTCCGGAAGGAATGGAATTAAGCTTTTCTGACAAAGATACAAAATGGGGAAGCTTTAAGGATTACCGCAAATAGGAGAACGAGAGATTGGATACGATTTTTTCTTTACCAAAGGATATTTATAAAAACAGACGGCTTGTGGCAAAGCTGGCAAAGAATGATTTTAAGACAAGATATGCAGGTTCTTATCTGGGAATCGTATGGGCATTTATTCAGCCTGTGATCACGATTCTTGTATATTGGTTTGTATTCTCTGTAGGCTTTCGTTCAGGAACCGGAGATCTGGGAGTTCCGTTTGTTCTCTATCTGGTTGCCGGTATCGTGCCATGGTTCTTTTTCCAGGACGCACTGATCGGCGGAACGAACTCTCTGCTGGAATATAATTATCTGGTAAAAAAAGTAGTTTTTAATATCAGTGTGCTCCCGGTGGTCAAGATTATTTCTGCGATGTTTGTACATGCATTCTTTGTATTGTTTACGATTATTCTGTATGCAGCTTACGGGAAGTTGCCGGATCTTTATTATCTGCAGATTATTTATTACAGTGGATGTGTGTTTCTTCTGGTGCTTGGATTATCCTATGCTACCAGCGCAATCGTAATCTTTTTCAGGGATCTGACACAGATTATCAATATTGTGCTTCAGGTAGGTGTCTGGCTGACCCCAATCATGTGGATCGTTGAGAATACTCCTTTACAGGGGCATCCGATTATTATGAAGATTCTGAAACTGAATCCAATGTATTATATTGTTTCCGGATACAGAGACACATTTCTGATGAAGACCTGGTTCTGGGAACATGCAGGCTGGACCATTTATTTCTGGGTGTTTACGATTTTGTGTTTCGTATTCGGAGGATGGGTATTTAAACGTCTGCGCATTCATTTTGCGGATGTTTTGTAATGACCTGAAAATCCGGAATACCTGTCAGCTGATTTGTTTGTAAAAGGCTGTCAGGTGCCCATTTGGTTATAGGTAAGTAACGAAGCGGATGATGATCCGCCTGACCGGAAAGGAAATAATGTGGAGAACAAGAAAGTAATTCAGGTGAAAGATCTCACCAAGATGTATAAATTATATGATAAGCCTTCAGACAGATTGAAAGAAGCGCTTGGGCTTACCAGAAAGAAACTCTATAAAGAGCATTATGCACTTCATGATGTGAATTTTGATATTTATGAGGGCGAATGTGTGGGAATTATCGGAACCAATGGTTCCGGTAAATCAACGATCTTAAAGATCATCACAGGTGTTCTGACTCCTACTTCGGGGGAGGTGAAGGTAGATGGAAGAATTTCTGCCCTGCTGGAATTAGGTGCCGGATTTAATATGGAATATTCCGGACTTGAGAACGTATATCTGAATGGAACGATGATCGGTTTTTCAAAAGAAGAGATAGATGCCAGACTGGATGACATTCTGGAATTTGCAGATATTGGAGATTTTATTCATCAGCCTGTCAAAACATATTCCAGCGGTATGTTCGTGCGTCTGGCTTTTGCTGTTGCAATCAATATTGATCCTGAGATTCTGGTCGTAGACGAGGCGTTATCAGTAGGTGATGTGTTCTTCCAGGCAAAGTGTTATCATAAATTTGAAGAATTTAAGAAACAGGGCAAGACGATCCTCTTTGTAAGTCATGACCTTAGCAGTGTTTCAAAATATTGTGATAGAGTTGTGCTTTTGAACAAAGGCGTGAAACTGGATGAAGGTTCACCGAAGCAGATGGTCGATCTTTATAAACAGCTTCTCGTAGGTCAGAACCCTGTAAAGCAGAATGAATCCGCAAGTGAGGAACAGATTCCGGCGGAGAACAGCGAGGAGTTGGGAGATTTCCAGATGAATCCGAATATGCTGGAATATGGAAGCCGTATCGCAGAGATCACAGATTTCAGAGTGATTGATGACAAGGGAATGTGCTCCAATACGATAGAGAAAGGCAGCGAATTCAAAATCCGCATGAAAGTCCGGTTCAATGAGGATATTCAGGAACCGATCATGGCATATACATTCAAAAACATCCAGGGTACAGAAATCACAGGCACGAATACCATGTATGAGAATGCTAAAGTTGAGCGTTCCGGTAAGGGTGATACATGTACGGTAACATTTACCCAGACGATGAACCTTCAGGGTGGCGAATATCTTTTGTCATTTGGCTGCACCGGATATAAGAATGGAGACTTCACAGTGTTCCACAGACTTTATGATGCATGTAATATTACGGTGATCTCCAGCAAGAATACAGTTGGTTTTTATGACATGGATTCTAAAGTGGAAGTTCAGTGTGGGGAATAGCCTGTAACTTTTTGATGCCGGTGACAGGATATAGGAAAGCGTGTTTGAAACACGTTTCAGGACGATGCAGTGAATAAAAATCAGCGCGAGGGAAATATATGGAAGAAAAAATCGGAAAAGTAATTCTGGATACTACGTGCTATCCGGGAAAGGATTTATATAGTGATGGTGCGATAGAAGATGAAATGCTTGCAATTTCCAGAGATTTTGCACCGGAAGAATTTAACAGAGTGATCAGTGAACGGGAGAGCTGGCCGATTCTTTATCATTTCTCTCATATCAGAGAGAATATTTTAAACTGGCTTCCATTTACCGGAGAGGAAAAGGTCCTGGAGATCGGTTCCGGATGTGGGGCCGTCACAGGTGCTCTGTGTGAGAAAGCGAAAGAAGTTACCTGTATTGAGCTTTCGATGAAGAGAAGCAAGATCAATGCATACCGACATCAGGATCAGGATAACCTTCGGATTCTTGTGGGAAACTTTCAGGAGATAGAGAAGAATCTGACAGAAAAATATGATTATATTACCCTGATCGGTGTGTTTGAGTATGGGGAATCTTATATCCAGAGTGAGAACCCATATGTGGATTTTCTTAAGATCATATCCAGACATCTGAAACCGGATGGAAAGATTATTCTGGCCATCGAGAACAGACTGGGACTGAAATACTGGGCCGGATGTACGGAAGATCATTTCGGAACTCTGTTCGAGGGAATTCAGGGATATCCGAATACAAAAGGTGTCAAAACTTTTTCAAGAAAAGAATTTAACGGGATTTTGCAGGATGCCGGAAACTTAAAGGCAGATTGGTATTATCCATATCCGGACTATAAATTTCCAATGATGATTCATTCAGACAGGCATCTCCCGGCTGGTGGAGAACTGCATATGAAAGATTACAATTTTGACAGACTGCGGCTGGGACTTTTTCAGGAATCCCGGGTCTATGATACACTTCTGAGCAATGATATGTATCCACAGTTTGCCAATTCATTTCTTCTTGTGATCGGAAAAGAACAGCCGGAGATGGCGCCGGTTTATGTGAAATTTTCCAACGAAAGAGATCAGAAGCTTTCCATTTATACGAAGATCGATCAAACGGCAGACGGAAAACTGACTGTAAAGAAAGCGCCTGCACACAAGAAAGCCGTAGAGCATATCAGGAATCTGAGAATCATTTATGAGACTCTGACGGAGATGTATAAAGAAGAGGGAATTGAGGTCAATCAGTGTTCGTTAAAAGATAACTGTGCAGAGCTGGAATACCTGACAGGAATCACACTGGAAGATAAGCTGGATCATCTTCTGGAAGAGGGCAGAACAGAGGAGCTTGAGAAATTATTCTTTACTTATATAGGAAAAATAAAGAACATTCATGAAAAGAAACCTTTTGAGAAAACGAAAGGCTTTGTAAGGGTGTTTGGAGATGTAAATCTGCGTTCTGATCTGAAATGCGCAGAAATTTCCAACATTGATTTTGTCCCTGCAAACATTATTCTGTCAGATGATAAAGTATCTGTTATTGACTATGAATGGACATTTGCATTTCCTGTGCCATCTCAGTATCTGGTTTACCGCATGATCTTTTATTATCTGGAACTGAATGATAAACGCAGAGTGTTAAGAAACCTGAACTTTTATGAAAAAGCAGGAATTACTCCTGAAGATATAGAAATATATGTTGAAATGGAACACAATTTACAGGCATATATTCTGGGAAAACATACAGCAATGCGGAATATGTATACTCAGATTTCTCCGGGAAGAGCAGAGATTGAGGATTACTACAGAGAGAAGAAGGAGGAAACTCTGGAGAATCTTCAGATTTTCTGGGATAACGGAAAGAGTTTTAATGAGGCAGATTCTGTAAGATATCTGTTTAAAAACAGGAAAGTTTGTGTGGAATTTAAACTTCCTGAAAATACAAAAATGCTTCGCCTTGATCCGGGAGAACTGGCGAAAGGACTCAAGATCAGCAGGCTTACCTGGGAAGATGGAAATTTTGTTGATTTCCACACAGATGGCTGTGAGGTAGAAAATGGAGAATTTTATTTCGGAGGGGATGATCCGCAGATTATCGTGCCATCTGTTCCTGAAAACAAAAAATCCATGAAGATTGAAATGGAAATTCTGGATGAGAAGAAAACAGAAAAGAAATTCTGGAAGATCTATACAGAACAGAAAAGAGCAGTGGATCAGCTGAGACAGGAACTTGAGCAGAAGAAAGCATTGGTGGATCAGGTAGAACGCAGTAAGGCATGGAAACTGTATCGTACGGTAAAAAGGGTTTAGTTATGGGAAATATACTTTGGAGTGTAGACAAAAGAATATACAGTGATAAAGAAAATCATACTCTGACTATTACCGGCTGGGCCGTAGCCAGAGAACAGAAAATATGTAATTTTTCTCTTTATGGTTCAGGAAAAGAAATTTCTTTTCCTGAACTTTCGCGCTATGAAAGAACAGATGTGGCTGATAATCTAAAAGAAACAAAAGGGATAAAAGAAATAAAAAACGCAGGTTTCACAATAAAGATACCGGAGATTCTGCAGCTTGCACAGGAACATGAAAGCTTACAGCTTGTACTGCAGGCAGGAAATGAAAAGGAAGTTATCTGGGAAGCATCTGCGCAGGAAATAAAGAAGTTTTGTACAGAAAGTCTTATCGAGTATCATATCGACGAAGAGCAGATCACACAGGGAAATATCCTGACGATCAAAGGCTGGGTCGTAAATCAGATGGATTCTGATGATGTATTTGTTCAGAATTCGGATGGAAAAGTCCTGGAATGTACGATCACCAGACAAAGACGGCCGGATGTGGAAGAGGTAAAGGGAATTCCAGAGGCGGAAAAAAGAAATCTCGGTTTTTGTATCACAGTGAATCTGGAGAATATACACAGCCAGAATATCTGCATTTGTTTCCGTGGTCGGGACATACAAAAAATATATAAGATAGATGTAAAGAAGCTAAAGAGAGAAAATACAGGTTTTTATCAGCAGATGAAACTTCTGTCCCTGGAAAACAGACAGAAAAACCATGCGTATATAAAAGAAAACGGAATTGGAAGATTTTTCCGATATGTGAAAAACTCTCAGCTTAAGGATGGAGAGCAGGAATACGAGGACTGGCTGAAAGACCATGAAGCGTTTAGAAAAGAACTGAAAAGACAGAGAAATGCGATATTTTCTTATATGCCTTTAGTGAGCGTCGTGATTGTTCTGTCAGATACAGATGTAAAATCTCTGAGCAGTGTAATCGATGCATACATGGATCAGACGTACAGTAACTGGCAGCTGTGTCTGGTGGATGTAAATCAGGGAGAAGAAACCGGAGACTTTTTGCGGAAGAAGTACAAAAAAGAAATCCGGTTATCTTATAAAAAAATCACAGAAGATAAAGGCGCTTCTGAGAATCTGAATGCAGCGCTGAAACTCGCAATGGGAGATTATATTTTATTCTCTGATCAGAAAACAGTACCGTCACCGGATGCTCTTTTCTGGATGATCAAGGCAGTTACTGAGAAGAAAGCAGATATGATCTATACAGATGAGGATGAAGTAAGTACAGATGGAAAGCATCATTACGATCCGAAATTCAAACCGGATTTTAATCTGTTCCGATTAAGAGAGAATAATTACATCGGGCAGTTCTGGGCAATCCGGAGGGACGTGCTGGAACAAAGCGGAAAGTTTCGTCCGGAATATGATGGGGCTCAGAATTTTGACATGATTTTAAGATGCTGTGAACTGGCAAAAAAAATCGTGCATATTCCAAGAGTCCTCTGCCACTGCATGGAAAATAAAAACGGAGAATCTCACAAACAGCAGAAAGCCTGGGAGGCAGGAAGAAGAGCACTGGAAGATCATTATAACAGAACACAGCTTCCGGCAGTTGCAGAGCCAGCAGATAAAGCAGGATGGTACAGAACTCATCTGGCAATTCAGTCAGAGCCGATGATTTCTATTATTATTCCGAGTAAAGATCATATTAATGATCTGGATTTATGTGTTTCTTCCATAGAAGAAAAAACGACCTGGAAAAATTATGAGATTATCATCGTAGAGAATAACAGTGTAGAGAAGGAGACATTTGTATATTACGAAACGTTGAAAAGCAGATATCCAAATGTCAGGATTCTTACGTGGAAAAAGGAATTCAATTACTCAGCAATCAATAATTTTGCCGTAAGAGAGGCACAGGGAGAATATCTGTTATTCCTCAATAATGATGTTGAGATTATCACGGATTCATGGCTTGAGGAAATGTTACAGTTTTGCCAGCTAAAAGGCGTCGGAATGGTTGGTGCGAAGCTGTACTATCCGGATGATACGATTCAGCATGCCGGTGTTGTGGTAGGTCTTGGCGGTGTTGCAGCTCATGTTTTATGTAAACTTTCAGGGGATGCAGAAGGATATATGGGACGACTGCGCTGCGTGCAGGAAATGAGCGCAGTTACAGCCGCCTGCATGATGGTAAAGACTTCTGTTTTTAAAGCAGTTGGCGGATTTGATGAAGAATTGAAAGTGGCGTTTAATGACATTGATCTTTGCATGAAAGTAAGAGATAAAGGAGAGAAGATCCTGTTTACGCCGTATGCAGAACTGTATCATTATGAATCCAAGTCCAGGGGAATGGAAGATACACCGGAAAAGCAGCTGCGTTTCTCCAGAGAGGTAAATTGTTTCCGCAGAAAATGGGAAAGAGAACTGTTAAAAGGGGATCCTTATTACAACCCAAATCTGACGTTGAATAATACAGACTGCTCTCTGAGAAAACTGGAGAGAAATGGAGATTGATATGCCTAAGGAAATATTTGAAGTAGTAAGAGAGAGATTTCATTTATCTGATAAAAATTTATATATCGTTCAGGGACACTGGCCCAAAGAAGCTTCCATGGAGGTTTATCTGGACAATAAGAAGCTGGAAGTATCTGTAAAAGAAAATAATAATGTAAGTGCGCTGGAGCGTTTCCAGGATCCTGAGAAGCTGGAAGGAATGCAGGTAACGGCAGAAATCCGGATACCGGAAGACTTAAACGTTTTTCATAAACTGGTGATCTATGAGAAATTTGCGGATAAAAAAACAGCCTGGTTTTCTGTTACAACGCGTGAGCTGGAGAAAAAAAGAGACAGGCCACAGGTTTATTTCGAAGAGGAGAAAGCAGAACAGGGAACTGTACGCATCAGAGGATGGGCGATCGCGCAGAAGCCGGTAATGATCCGGATTTTTGACGCAGATAAGAAGCCGGTTACGGCTGAGATTCAGAGAACAGACAGAGTGGATGTAAACCAGCTGTTTGAAGAAGCCAAAAACCCGGGAAAAACAGGATTCTTTGCTGAGATTACGAATGTTTCCGGAAAATGCCTGTATGTAGTTTTTTATGCCGGAGACAAAAAAACCGTACATGTCGTTCCACTGAGAAAAGCAGATATTCTGGCGAAAAAAATAGACAAATACGTAGAAAAAGGTATTCGTTACTGGAAATCTCAGGGAGCAACGGCTTTGGCTGAGAAAGTAGTTACCAAAATCAAAAATGTACGTCAGGGCCCGCCGGTTTACCAGAAGTGGATCAGGCATCATCTGCCGGACAGGAGTGAGCTTGAGAAACAAAGGAAAACAACGTTTGCATATAATCCGAAGATTTCTTTTGTAGTGCCACTATATAAAACTCCAGAGAAATATTTGCGAAGGCTGGTCGAATCGCTTCAGGAGCAGACCTATTCAAACTGGGAACTTTGTTTCTCTGACGGAAGTGGTGCACAGTCACCTCTGACAGGTCTGTTAAAAGAGCTGACTGCGAAAGAGAAGAGAATCAAATATGTTTCTCATGAGGAGGCACTTCAGATATCAGAGAATACCAACAGCGCAATAGAACTTGCCACAGGTGATTTTATTGCCTTTGCAGATCACGATGATGAGCTGACACCAAATGCCCTGTTTGAATGTGTTAAGGCCTTGAATGACAAACCGGAAACACTGGTGATCTACACTGATGAAGATAAGATGTCAATGGATGGACATAAATTCTTCCAGCCACATTTTAAACCGGATTACAACCCGGATCTTTTGTGCACGGTAAATTATATCTGCCACCTGTTTGTAGTATCACGTAAAGTGATTGAAAAGACAGGTGGGCTCAGAAGCGAGTTTGACGGTGCGCAGGATTATGATTTTGTGTTCCGCTGTGTGGAAACAGTAAAACCAGAAGAAATCTGCCATATTCCAAAGATCTTGTATCACTGGCGCTGTCATGAGGATTCTACCGCGGAGAATCCGGAGAGTAAGCTTTATGCTTTTGAGGCAGGAAAACGTGCGGTTCAGGAGCACTATAACAGAATTGGTGTCAAGGCAGAGGTTTTCAAGGGAGAATATCTGGGATTATACAGAACGAAGTTTATCAGAGATTATGATCCTCTGATCTCTGTTATTATTCCGAATAAAGATCACATTGATGATCTGAAAAGATGTATGGATTCAATCGAGAAGAACTCTACTTACAAAAATTATGAATATATTATCGTAGAAAATAACAGCACAGATCCTGCGACCTTTGAGTATTATAAGAAACTGGAGGCAGAGAATCCGAAAGTGCATATGGTATATTGGGATGGAGTCTTTAATTATTCTGCAATCAATAATTACGGAGCATCTTTTGCGAAAGGAGAGTACCTGCTTCTTTTAAATAATGATACAGAGATCATCAATTCGGATTGTCTGGAAGAGCTTCTGGGATATTGTATGCGTGAAGATGTCGGAGCAGTAGGCGCCAGACTTTATTATGAGGATGATACGATTCAGCATGCCGGTGTTGTGATCGGTTTTGGCGGAATCGCAGGCCATTGCTTCGTCCAGCAGAAGAGAGGTACGACAGGATATTGCCACAGAATCATTTGCGCACAGGATTACAGTGCAGTCACAGCTGCCTGCATGATGGTAAAGAGATCTGCTTTTGATGCAGTAGGCGGACTTTCAGAAGAACTGGCAGTTGCATTTAATGATATTGATTTCTGTATGAAACTGAGACAGGCAGGATATCTGATCGTGTATAATCCATATGCGGAGTTATACCATTATGAATCCAAGTCCAGAGGTTTGGAAGATACTCCAGAGAAGGTAGCGCGTTTCAATAAGGAAATCGCTGCTTTTGAGAAAAAATGGCCGGATATTTTAAAAAATGGAGATCCGTATTATAATCCGAATCTTACATTGAAAAGCCAGGACTTTTCTTTAAAAAGAATTTGAGGCAGTACTCAAAAATTGCTGTTCACGTGCCGTTATTCTGAGATGGGAGGGAACAGTAGCGCTCAAAAAATAATTGAATGTGAAAGAAGATATGTTAAAGAAAAAGAAAACAGAGATAAATGAAAAGACGATGACACTGGTCTTTGTGCTCCTTGCATTTGTACTTTTGACTGTCTGGGCGATGACGCAGCCATTTGATTCAGGACCGGATGAGCATATGAGATATCTTGTTGCAGATTATATATACAAGTATCATGGAGCACTCCCGCGGGGGGATGATCCGGAAGTCAGAAATAAGGTCTGGGGCATTTCCTATGCGTATTATCCGATCGTGTCCTATATGGTTTCTGCGGTATTTATGAGGATAGCCAGACTTTTTACAAATCCGGGATATTCTATATTTAAGATCGCGCGTATGGCAGATGTATTATTTGTCACAGGAGCGGTATATTTTGTAGTAAAAGCTTCCGGCAAATTATTTCCAAAGGAAAAATATTCCCCGGAGGTCAGATGGATGTTTGCAGCGCTTGCCGGATTTATGCCGCAGGCAATTTTTCTGGGAACTTATGTAAATACAGATTCTCTGGCACTTTTGGCAGCAGCAATGATTCTGTACGCGTGGGCTTCTTATCTTCGGGAGGACTGGACATGGAAGAACTGCATTGTCCTTGCTGTGGGAATGGCAGTTTGTGCGTTATCTTATTACAATGCATATGGCTGGATACTTTGTAGTTTTTTCTTTTTCTGCCTTACAATACTGCTTGGCAGGGAGGAGCCTTTCCCACAGAGAATCCGTTTTCTTTTTAGCCGGGGAATCGTGATTGCAGGAGTAACGATACTGCTTTGCGGCTGGTGGTTTATCCGTAATGCAGTTTTGTATAATGGTGATTTTCTTGGAAGAAGATCCTGCGCGGAATGTGCCGAGAAATATGCGCAGAAGGACTACAGACCATCTCTTTATCCTACACCGGAGAAGCTGAAATGGAGCTGGAAAGACATTATTTTTTATCAGGATCCGGGATGGTATCATAACTGGGCATTGACTGTGTGCGTAAGCTTTATTGGTACATTTGGGCTGATGGAGATTTATATGCCATATGCTGTGAGCAAAATGTACATTGTATTTTTTGCAGTTGGAATATTAAGTGTTTTTCTGACAAGAGGGATATTTAACCTCCGAAAGACAATGTATATCCGACAGAAGAAAACGGTAGCAGGTGATACCTGGAAGATCAAGGCAAAAGTGACGTCGGGAAAGTGTAATGTAGAGGGAATTTTCCATTGGATGCTGATCTTGCTGATCGTTATTCCGGTGATTTTATTTATGTATTATGTGTATTACAATGATAATCAGGCACAGGGAAGATATCTGATGCCTGCGTTATATCCTCTGATGTATTTTGTTACACTGGGCTGGAACAAGATTCTGACTAAGGTAATAAAAAATGAAAAAGTGAGAGGCTGGATATATAAAGCAATCACTGCTTTACTCGTCATTTCACCGTTTGCATGCTGGGCATTTCTTATAGTACCGTTTTATGCGAAATAAAGGATGAAAGTTTATCTGGCGTTTTGTTTCAACAACTTTATCGTGCAGGCACGAACGGCTTTCTGACCTTTTGACCCTGATATCATAATATATTGGAATAAAAAAGAGACATAAAACAAGGTAGGAGTTATTTTACAAAGAATAAGTTCTACCTTGTTTTTTATGTCTCTTTTTGGTTACGATTATCTGCACGTTTGCCTGTTTTAACGGCAGGTTTTGTCAGATAATAGGAATTGTAAATCAGGACCGGATTACTTTGACCAGCAGGAATAAAAAGAATAACAGGAATGCAGCTCCGATCGCACCGATGATATAATACGGTGTCGTTGTATGAGAAGCAGAGTAATTCTGTGCTGCTTCCATATTCTTCTGGCCGGTAACGGCAGCATCATTTGACTGTTGCTCAGTATCTTCAAGGATCGCGGTTCCGACAGGGGTTCCGCCAAAGTAGTACTGGCGTGTGATCTGTCCGTCAGAAGAGGTATCCTCTGTAGTCAGGTTATCTTCTGTTGCACCGTTAGGAGCAATAACAGTACCGCCGGAAAGACGGTTGAAGTCAGTGTCAGCAATCGTTAACGGAGAGAAATTGTCAAATCCGTAATTAAGGAGCGCAACCGCCTCGTCGTCCGTAACACCGGATGCGCCATTTAAGACTACGCAGACAAGCTTCATATTATTCTTGGCTGCCTCGCAGACAAGCGTACTTCCGGAAGCTTCGGTATAGCCTTCTTTTCCACCGATACATGGTTCATAATAACCGTCACTGGCATTATTGATCATGGTAAAACTGTTTGTAAGTACACGTTCACCGCCGGATACGTTGGTTGCCGGGAGTGTATAGGAAGTAGTTGCGGCAATGGTTCTGAAAGTCTTGTTTGCCATGGCTGCTTCCATGATCAGAGCCATGTCATGCGCCGTTATATGCTGATTTTCATCAGGAAGCCCAGTCGGGTTGGTAAAGACTGTATTGGTACATCCAAGTTCCTGGGCACGTGTGTTCATTGTCTGTACGAAGGCATCTACAGAACCTCCGACGTGCTCTGCTACCTGCAATGCGATATCATTTGCGGATGCGACCATAATTGCATATAAACATTGCTCCATAGTGAAGACTTCATCAAGCTGTGAGGAAATATTCGCTCCACCATCCGTAACACCGGATACGCCGGTTGCAGTCATAGTTACCTGATCATCCAGACTGCTGTTCTCAAGGGCGACCAGACAGGTCATAACTTTGACTGCGCTGGCAGGATAAAGAGCCTGGTCGACATTCTTGGAATAGAGAACTGTATTGGTTGAGGTTTCCATTACAATAGCAGCAGTGGATGAAATATCGGAAGCCTGTGGCCATCCGTCAATACCGTTGGTAGTGACAACAGATGGGTCGGCAGTCTGTGGCTGCGCGGCAGTATCCGTGGCTTGTGCTGTTTCTTCAGCAGCAAAGACCGGAAGCTGGGAACATATAGTGACTGCACTAAGTCCCAGAGCCAGAAGCGCTGCGGTAATTCTTTTTTTCTTCATGGTATATTAAAACTCCTGTTTTTTAGTTCCAGATTGCCTGCGGCAATGGAATTTTGGCTTGTATGTCTCGGATTTTGGCATATACATGCCAAAACACCTCGCGGGATAGTGGCATGTGCATGTGAACAGTAACAGTATAACACATTTAGCGTGTTTCTTGCAAAAAATATCATACAATGTTAAAATAAAAAATCATAGTAAAAATCGAGGTTAATATATGAGCAAAAAACAATCGGCAGGAGGAAAGATCCAGTGGTCGAAAATGCTGAAGAAACTTTCTCCGTATACGATTCAGAAAGGTTTTCGTTATCTGAAGCATTATGGCCCGAAAGAATTCTGGATCAGGCTGCATGAACGTTTTGAACCGGAAGAAGTGCCGTATGGTCCATGGTATGCGGCTTATGTTCCGGATGAAGAAACACTTGAGAAACAAAGGAAACATAAATTTAACTATGCACCACTGATCAGTATCGCGGTGCCTGCCTATCAGACTCCCGTAGAATTTCTGAAGCAGATGATAGAATCACTGATCAGCCAGACTTACACAGAATGGGAATTGTGTATTGCGAATGCAAGTCCGGATAATGAAGAGATGCAGAGAGTTCTGGCAGATTATTCGGCAAAAGATGTCCGGGTAAGGTTTTGTAACCTGAAAGAAAATCTTGGCATTGCGGAGAATACAAACCGTGCTTTTGCCATGGCAAAGGGCGAATTTATGGGACTTCTCGACCATGATGACTTGTTGGCTCCGAATGCATTGTATGAGATCGTGAATGCACTGCAGGATCATCCGCAGGCAGATGCACTTTATACAGATGAGGATAAGGTAACGACAGATCTGGACGAGCATTTTCAGCCGCATCTGAAGCCGGACTTTAATCTGGATCTGCTGCGTTCAAATAACTATATCTGCCATTTCTTTGTGGTACGCAGAAGCATAGTAGAGAAGGCAGGAGGTTTCCGAAAAGAGTTTGACGGGGCACAGGATTATGATTTTATTTTCCGCTGCACAGAGAATGCCAGAGAAGTGCTGCATGTTCCGGAGATTTTGTATCACTGGAGAACACATAAAGCGTCCACAGCAGATAATCCGGCCAGCAAGATGTACGCTTTTGAAGCGGGAAAGAGGGCGATAGAGGCCCATCTTGAGAGAACGGGTACGAAAGGTACCGTAAGCCATACACAGGATCTGGGGTTTTACCGGGTGAAATATCCGGTACAGGGAGAACCACTGGTTTCTGTGATCATTCCGAATAAAGATGAGAAAGAGACCCTGCAGACTTGTCTGGAGTCATTAAAGAAGAGTACATTCTATCAGAACTTTGAAATCATAATCATAGAGAATAACAGTACGACAGAAGAGATTTTCAAATACTATAAAGAACTTTCCAGAGATCAGCAGATACATCTTCTGCGCTGGGGAAAAGAATTTAATTATTCTGCTATTAATAACTTTGGTGTAGCGCATGCCAGAGGAGAATATCTGCTTTTTTTGAACAATGATGTGAAATCTATTGAGCCGGACTGGATGGAAGAGATGCTTGGCGTATGCCAGAGACCGGAAGTCGGCGGTGTTGGAGCGAAGCTGATTTATCCTGACAATACGATTCAGCATGCGGGATGCGTGATTGGAATGGGCGGGATCGCAGGGCATATGTTTGTTGATATGCCGGCAGATCGTACGGGATACCTTCACAAGGCATCTCTGCTTCAGGATATGAGTGCAGTTACCGCAGCATGCCTGATGATGAAGAAAGAAGTATTTGAGCAGGCCGGAGGATTTACAGAAGAACTCGCAGTTGCATTTAATGATGTAGATCTGTGCCTGAAAGTACGAAAGAATAATCATCTGGTTGTATACGATCCATATGCAAAGCTTTATCATATGGAGTCAAAAACAAGAGGAGCCGAGGACAGTAAAGAGAAAGTACGTCGTTTTCAGACGGAAATTGAATATATGCGATGTCATTGGATGGACATCCTTAAAAACGGAGATCCTTATTATAATAAAAACCTGTCCCTTACTAAATGGAATTACTCTCTGAAGCCGATTCCCGGAATGGAGACTGCCGAAACAAGAAATGGACAGAAGAAAGAGAATACAGGGAGGAAATCATGCAGGAAGTATCAGTGATTATTCCGAACTTTAACGGGATGGCTTATCTGGATGGCGTACTTGCAGGCCTGGAGTGCCAGTCAGTGAATAATTTTGAAGTGATTCTGGTGGACAATGGATCAAGTGACGGAAGCTGCGCATTTGTTGCAGCGAGGTATCCATGGGTTCATCTGATCGAACTGCCGGAGAATTTTGGCTTTTGTAAAGCGGTCAATGAAGGGATAAAGGCATCCAGGGCACCGTATGTGCTGCTGTTGAATAATGATATAGAAGTAACTGATAATTTTATAGAGGAAATGATCTTTGCCATTAAAAGACACCCGAAGGCTTTCTCATGTGCAGCCAGAATGATTCAGTTCCATGACAGAGACAAACTGGATGATGCAGGAAATTATTACTGTGCGCTTGGCTGGGCCTATGCCAGAGGAAAGGGAAAAGATATTCATACTTACGAGAAAGAAGAGCAGATCTTTGCTTCCTGTGCAGGTGCGGCTATTTACAGAAAGAAGATTTTTGATAAGATCGGATACTTTGATGAAGAACATTTTGCATATCTTGAAGATATGGATGTAGGATACAGAGCAAGGATCCACGGATATGAAAACTGGTATGCACCGGATGCGATGGTATATCATGTGGGAAGCGGGACAAGCGGTTCCAGGTATAATCAATTTAAGATCCGCTATTCTTCCAGAAATAATATTTACCTGATCTATAAGAATATGCCGGTTTTGCAGATCATTATAAATCTTCCGTTCCTTGTGGCGGGATTTGGAATTAAAATTCTGTTTTTCGCATTAAAAGGATTTGGCAGAGAATATATAGCGGGAATTAAAAACGGTTTTCAGATCAGCAGAAAAAATCAAAAAGTATCTTTTAAACTTCGGAATTTACCAAACTATTTAAAGATACAGCTTGAATTGTGGGTGAATATCTTCCGGCGCTTTTGCGGATGATAAGAAAAAGCAGTAAAATATAACAAATAGATTCATGGAAATTTTATAAAATTAAGAAGAAGATTTTATTGCTTTTGTAAATCAACTATTATAATATAGAAGCGATAGTAACTGTGACAAAGAGGATATGGTTACGAATCGATAAAAATGAGGTGACAAAAGATTGTTAAAAGACAATGAAAAGAATTTCAGTCGTCTCCATATGCTTGTTGATGCGATCGTACTGGTATTATCTTACTTTCTTGCGTGGCTGATTCGTTTTGTGGGACCTATGGCGGCAACGGCAGTCCGTACAAGAAGTTTTAAGCAGTACATGCTGATGCTGGTCCTCATTGTACCTGTATATTTGTTGCTGTATCAGGCATTTACATTGTACACTCCTATGCGGATGCAGGGGCGCCGACTTGTGCTGGCCAATATTATAAAGGCCAATTCACTCGGGCTCCTTATTCTCATGTTTACATTTTATATGATTGATGAAAGTGATTACTCACGTTCCACATATATTATGTTCTATGTGATTAATATCATACTTCAGTGGTGTGCCCGGATGCTGATATTTACCATTCTCCGGGATATGCGTGAGAAGGGACTTAATCAGAAACAGATGATATGTGTAGGATACAGCCGTGCAGCAGAGGAATATATTGATCGTGTTCTTGCAAATCCTCAGTGGGGATATGTGATACGCGGAATACTTGATGACAACATACCGGCAGGCACAGAATACAAAGGTATTAAGGTTCTTGGAAGAATTGCCAATTTGAATGTGATACTTCCGGAAAACCGTTTGGATGAGATCGCGATCACTCTGGGGTTAAGCGAGTATTATCGCCTGGAAGAGATCGTGGCATTGTGTGAAAAGTCAGGAGTACACACGAAGTTTATTCCGGACTATAATAAGATTATTCCGACGAAACCATATACAGAGGATATTCTGGGACTTCCGGTCATCAACATCCGTTATGTGCCGTTAAACAATACATTCAATGCATTGGTCAAGCGCGCTATGGATATTGTTGGTTCAATCGTGGGAATTATTGTGACTTCGCCATTGATGCTTCTGATGTGTCTGATTATCAAACTGACTTCACCGGGGCCATTGATTTATAAGCAGGAGAGAGTCGGACTTCACAATCAGACTTTCTGGATGTATAAATTCCGTTCTATGGAAGTACAGCCGGAGTCGGAAGAGAAGAAGGCATGGACAGTAAAGAATGATCCAAGAGTAACACCAATCGGAAAGTTTATGCGTCACACAAGCATTGATGAGCTCCCACAGCTTTTTAATATACTGAAAGGTAATATGAGCCTCGTGGGACCACGTCCGGAGCGACCATTTTTTGTGGAGAAATTCAGAGAAGAAATTCCGAGATATATGGTCAAACATCAGGTGCGTCCGGGACTTACCGGATGGGCGCAGGTAAATGGGTATCGTGGAGATACTTCCATAAGGAAAAGAATAGAATGTGACCTTTATTATATTGAAAACTGGAGTATCGGACTGGATATCAAGATCATATTCCTTACATTTTTCAAGGGATTTATAAACAAGAATGCATATTAAGATAAGGGGAAAGAGTATGTCTAAACCAGGAAAAAAGAGAAAAGTACTGTTTGTGCTTGAGATTATCGTACTGTTGCTGTTCATTGGCGGATTATATGTATATGGACAGATTTCCTCCAGACTGGATAAGATCGAACAGCCGGAACTGGATCAGGAAAAAGTAATCGTAAACCAGGAAGCACCGAAGATGACAGGATATAAGACCTATGTAATGTTTGGTATTGATACCAGAGGAGAGGGTTCTCAGTATTCTGCACAGAACAGTGATACAATGATCATTGTAAGTGTAAATAATGATACGAAAGAAGTACGAATGGTATCCGTATACAGAGATACACTTCTGAATATTGGAGATGACACATATACAAAGGCAAATGCGGCTTATGCATATGGCGGACCGGAACAGGCGATTTCCATGTTAAATACAAACCTGGATCTGGATATCTCTGATTATGCTACAGCTGATTTCTCTGCGCTTGTAGAAGTAGTAGATGACCTTGGCGGTCTTGATATTCCGTTATCTTATGCTGAGATCGAGCATATGAATAACTATTGCGTAGAAACTTCCAAACTGACAGGAAAAGATTACACACCGATCGAGAAACCGGAACCAAAACCGGAAGATCAGGAAGCTACAGTTGGAACTTATCATCTGAATGGTGTACAGGTAACTTCTTACTGCCGTATCCGTTATACCGCAAGTCTGGATATGGGACGTACAGAACGTCAGAGACGTGTACTGGGAATGCTTTTTGATAAGGCAAAGATAGCAGGTCTTTCTTCTATTTTTAAGATCATGGATGATGTGTTCCCTATGGTAACGACTTCTCTTTCCAAGCAGGATATTCTGGGACTGATTCCTACTCTGGTAGGATATAAATTTACTGACAGTACAGGTTTCCCGCAGAAGTATAAATTCTCAAATATCAAAGGAAGTATTATCGTTCCTACAGATCTTGAGAACAACGTAGTTGAACTTCATAAGTTCCTGTACAATGATCAGGATTATACTCCATCTTCAGAGGTAGTTGCGCGCAGTAATAAGATTCTGGAGATCGTTGGTGGAGAGAGTAAGCTGGATGATGCTTCAACAGCTACATCCCAGCAGACGGATACCACTAATACAGCAGATACCTTTGTATGGTCTGGCGATAACAGTTCCGGAGGTACAGATTATAGTGGCGATTACAGCTATGATAATGACTATGATAATAGTTATGATAATGGCGGCAGCTATGATGATAACACCGGCGGTGGAGATTATGATAATGGCGGCGGTGATGACGATAACACCGGCGGCGGAGACTACGATAATGGCGGTGGTGATAATAATACCGGCGGTGACGATGGCGGCGGTGATGATGGCGGCGGCGATTATTCCGGCGGAGATGACACCGGTGGCGATACCGGGTTTGATGACGGCGGAGACGCAGATTCAGGAACAAGTTCAGAAGAGGAGTAATCAGGAAACTGAATAAGATTACAAAAGAGGACCATCCATCGGTGAGGATGGTCCTCTTTTTCAGATAAGGAGCAGCGATGACGGATAATATTGATAAATATAACAAAGGTAATGCGACAGTTAAGAATGGGGCAGATGATCAGAAATCTGATAAAACGGATAACTTAGAGAATAATATTGAAGACAGCGAGAGAAAGATGGTAGATGTGATCATTCCAACATATCGTCCGGCAAAGGAATTTGGAGAACTGCTTCACCGATTGGAGAAACAGGAATACCGTCCGAATAGAATTCTTGTCATGAATACAGGAAAAGAATATTGGAACAGTGAATGGGAGAACTATCCACTTCTTGAAGTTCATCATCTTGATCAGAAAGATTTTGACCACGGAGGAACCAGAAAGAGAGCGGCAGAGCTTTCGACAGCGGATATTATGGTTTTTATGACACAGGATGCACTTCCGGCAGACCGGAAAATGATCGGAAATCTGGTTCGCGCAGTCAGCAGGAATTCAGGTACGGGTGCAGCCTATGCGAGACAATTACCAAACGCAGACTGCCGTTTCCTGGAACGTTATACTCGTTCGTTTAATTATCCGGAACAGTCTTCGGTCAAATCGCTGTCGGATGTTGAAACGTATGGAATCAAAACTTACTTTTGCTCCAATGTATGCGCAGCCTATGACAGAGAGATTTATCAAAAAATCGGTGGATTTGTAAACCGGGCGATTTTTAACGAGGATATGATCTATGCCGGAACAATGGTGCAACAGGGTTATTCTGTGGCCTATACGGCAGATGCGAAAGTCTATCATTCTCATAATTATTCAGGAAAGCAGCAGTTTCACAGAAATTTTGATCTTGGTGTATCTCAGGCAGAACATCCGGAGATTTTTGAAGGCGTACCTTCCGAAGGCGAGGGAATCCGTCTGGTTAAAAAGAGTCTGAATTATCTGCTCAGAACAGGACATATCTGGCTGATTCCACAGCTGATCTGGCAGAGCGGAATGAAATATGCGGGATATTTTCTGGGAAAAAGATATAAAAAACTGCCACAAAAAGTGATTCTGGCATGTACGATGAGTCCGTATTACTGGAAGAAAAAAGACAGTGAATAACAGGAGAGATTCATAGTCTTGCAGAACACGCCAATTTACGATTATTGTCACATTTTGAACACAATTAGTTGCTATACTGAACCCATAATTTAAATCGAATCAAGTAAGTCCCCTGCGGAGCAGTTATTCGGTGTAGAGCCACGTAGCGAAAGCAGGACGGACAGTAATATAGAAAGGGACAGAAGGGAGCGGATTATATGAATGATGAGACAAACTGGGGTGAAGAGCAGAAGAATCCCGGACAACAACCACCCAGATATCAGCATTATCAATTTCATGAAGAATCCCGGACGGCGTTGACAACACCAGATCCCTCTGATAATAAAAAGAATCGAAATTCTTTTCAGAAAAAAGCAGGAACTACGATCGCACTGGCTGTGATTTTCGGGCTGGTGGCATCGGTAGTATTTCAGACGGCAAACTTTACAGCGGACAGACTTTTCGATGCAGGCAAATCTGATGTTCAGATAAAAACCACGGAGAGTGTAGATCAGCAGGAGGCAACAACAGACAGTGCAGATGAGACTGCGACAGCTGCTTCTGAGAACGGAAATGTGGCAGCAGTAGCACAGGCTTCCATGCCCTCAGTAGTTGCGATTACTACAGTAAGTGTTCAGGAGATACCAAGTTTCTTTGGGTATGGTTCACGTCAGTATAAAAGCGCAGCAAGTGGTTCAGGAATTATCGTCGGGGATAATGATGATGAACTCCTGATCGCTACGAACAATCATGTGGTAGAGGGTGCGACAACGTTAAGCGTCTGCTTTATCGGAGATGATGTGTCAAGTGCGGAGACAGAGACAGTGAATGCCGGTGATAATGGAGATCTGAATGTGGAGGATGCGGTCAGTGCCAAGATTAAAGGTACCGATGCGGACAACGATCTGGCTGTAGTTGCAGTACAGAAAGCTGACATTCCGGAGGATACTCTGAATCAGATTAAGATAGCGCAGATAGGAAGTTCGGATGATTTAGTAGTTGGACAGCAGGTGGTTGCTATTGGTAATGCATTAGGGTATGGACAGTCTGTTACATCCGGATGGGTAAGCGCATTGAACAGAACAATTTCTACAGAAGATGGAACAGACAGTACAGGACTGATCCAGACCGATGCAGCAATCAATCCCGGAAACAGCGGAGGCGCACTGCTTGATATGAAAGGACAGCTGATTGGAATCAATTCCGCAAAATATGCAGACAGTTCCGTAGAAGGCATGGGATATGCCATTCCAATTTCCAAGGCGAAACCAATTCTGGAGGATCTGATGAACCGTGAGACCAGAGAGAAGGTTGATACCAGCGAGAAAGGGTATCTGGGAGTTGTACTCGCAAACCTGACGACAGAAGCAATTCAGATGTATAATATGCCTACAGGCGCTTTCGTAAGAGGTGTAGAAGAAGGTTCGCCGGCAGAGGAAAGCGGTATTTGCAAGGGCGACATTATTGTGAAATTTGATGGCCAGAAAGTCAGCGATGGTGATGATCTGCTGGATAAATTACAATACTATAAATCCGGTGAGAAAATAGAAGCTGTTGTGGCAAGATCGGATAATGGAGAGTATAAGGAAAGTACAATAGAGCTGACTCTCGGAACCAGACCGGATAACGAATAAAAAATATATGGTATCCATATGAAAATTCAAAAAGGCATCGCCGTATGGTGGTGCCTTTGTTACTGCTCACTCCGTTCTCAGTAACGTGCCTTTTTCTGAATTTGGTTGTTTATAAAAGTTTTATTTTGTGATAGAGACAGAGTATGGTATAATCCTATATAAGCAAATCAAAACCACTGACAGGCGTCTATTAATGAACTGGGTATAATTTGCTTTTGAATGTGAATAAACATGGAAAGGAGTCATTATGAGCGAGAACTATAATGATGATGAAATAATAGATAACGATACAGATGATGGAGAAGAGAAGAAAGATAAAGCAGAGAAATTCTGTTTCCTTTGCCGCAGACCGGAGAGTAAGGCTGGCCCGATGATTGAACTGCCGAATAATATCCACGTCTGCACAGATTGTATGCAGAAGAGCTTTAATTCTATGAATCAGCAGTTCAATGACGGAAAATTTAATTATTCAGATCTTCTGAATATGCCTAATGTAAGCATGATCGATCTGAGCAGTTTCCAGAATCCTGTTCAGCAGCCGAAGAAGGCCAGGAAGAAAAAGAAAGAGGAGAAGCCGGTTCTGGATCTTAAGAACATTCCGGCTCCACATAAAATCAAAGAAACTCTTGACCAGTATGTGATCGGTCAGGACAAGGCTAAGAAAGTAATGTCTGTGGCTGTTTACAATCATTATAAGCGTGTGGCGACGGACACTATGGATGAGATCGAAATCGAGAAGTCCAACATGCTGATGATCGGACCTACCGGATGCGGTAAGACCTATCTTGTAAAGACACTCGCGAAACTTCTTGATGTACCGCTTGCTATCGCTGATGCAACGTCTCTTACAGAAGCCGGATATATCGGTGATGATATAGAGAGTGTTGTTTCCAAGCTGCTGGCGGCGGCAGACAATGATGTGGAGCGTGCAGAACATGGCATTATTTTCATTGATGAGATCGATAAGATCGCGAAGAAAAAGAATACCAATCAGCGAGATGTCAGTGGTGAGGCTGTGCAGCAGGGAATGCTGAAACTTCTTGAGGGAAGTGAAGTGGAAGTCCCGGTAGGAGCAAACAGCAAAAATGCGATGGTGCCGCTTGTAACGGTAAATACACGTAATATTCTGTTTATCTGTGGCGGCGCTTTCCCGGATCTGAAGAACATCATCAAGGAAAGACTGAATAAACAGGCATCCATTGGCTTCTATGCAGATCTTAAAGACAAATATGACAATGATCCACATATTCTTCAGAAAGTAACCGTGGAGGATATCCGTAACTTTGGAATGATACCGGAATTTATCGGAAGACTTCCGATTATTTTCACTCTGGATGGCCTGACTGAGGATATGCTGGTGAAGATTCTGAAAGAGCCTAAGAATGCGATACTTAAGCAGTATCAGAAGCTTCTGGCACTGGATGAAGTAAAACTGGAGTTTGAAGACGGAGCACTTCACGCGATTGCAGCAAAGGCATTAAAGAAAGATACAGGTGCCAGAGCACTTCGCGCGATTCTGGAGGAATACATGCTTGATATCATGTATGAGATTCCAAAGGATGACAGCATAGGTGAGGTAGTGATCACGAAAGAATACATAGAAGGAAATGGGGGTCCGAGAATCCTTCTTCGTGGTCAGGAACCTGTACTGCTGGAGGGCGTTCACTGATTGTAAATATCCGTTTGGCTGTAGCCGCGAAACAACGGGTAATTATAGATGAATAAGCAACTGTAAATTAATTTGGAAAGGGGCAGATATTATGGCAGCAGAAATTATTGACGGATTGGTTAAAACACTTTCAAAAACAACCAAAGAAATCGGAAAGGCCACCAAAGAATTAGGCGCCCGCGCAGAACAGGGCATCGAAGCACAGAAAATCAGAAATAAGATTGCCAGTGAAGAACGCATCATTGAGAAGATTAAGGTGGATATCGGTGATGTCATTTACAGAAGACACTCTCAGGGTGATGGAATTGACAGTGAACTGAGCGCTTTGTGCCAGGAAATCGACCAGCACTATCTGAAAGTCAGAGAATACAAAGACAGTGCTGCCAATATAAAAGGGCAGAAGATCTGTCCTTCCTGCGAGCGGGAAGTTGATATCAATGTAAGCTTTTGTCCATATTGCGGAACTCCATGTCCGACTCCGGAACCGGCAAAGGATGTAGAGGGTGACACGGTATCTTCTGAGGAAGACTCTGAAGATGGGAGTTGTGGGACTGAGAAAGCGCAGGAAGAAGTACAGCCAGAAGAACCAAAAACAGAAGAGTCTGCAGAAGCAAGTTCAGCACAGGAACAGCCAGTGGAGGAATCAACAGTGGAAGAAGAGACAGTGGAAGAACCGGAAGCAGAAAAAGTAACAGAAGAAGATACAGATAAATAACAGAAGAAAGCCGCTGCCAGAGAAATGCATTTATTAATTTCGATACAGCGGCTTCCCGTATGTGTCCCTAAGTACAGCGAATATTAAGTAACCTGAGTTTGTTGTTGCTCATTCCGTGTCCGGCAACACACTTCGCAATGCACAGTAACCTGAATTTTACAAAACTGTAAAAAAATTACATTATAATTAAAAATGTATTGCAAAAGACAGGGGTATATGATAACCTTATATCGTATCAGAGAGTACAAAAACCGTTACTGGGAACGAAGTAAACAGTAACCCAAAAATCAGGAACAGGAGAGGTAAAGATGAAAAACAGAAAATTATATCAGTTATTTGTCGCAAGTGTGATCAGTGCAACAATGATGACCTCAGGTGTTTGTGTCAATGCAGCTGATTTTGATGACGATACATCTGCAGTGGCAGAACAGACAACTGATGCAGGAGAAGAGATTCCGGATGTAGATGATACTTCTGAATTTCAGTCAGATGCAGCAGAGGCAACTGCCGCAGTAGCTGTCAATTCTACAAATTTTCCGGATGCGAAATTCCGTCAGTATATTTTAGACAATATTGATACTAACAAAGATAAAAAACTTGCTGCTTCAGAAATCAGCGCTGTTACCAAAATCGATATAACAGGATTAGGCGTTGCGAATCTGAAAGGCATTGAGAGATTTACAGCTCTTACAGAACTGTATGCTTCCGGCAATAAGTTAAAAACGGTAAGTCTGACAAAGAATACCAAACTGACTGCCATAAATCTGAGTAAGAACAGCTTAAGCGGAACATTAGACCTCAGCAAATGTACAAGCCTGCAGACAGTAAGATATTCGAACAACAGTCTGACAAAAGTAACAATGCCATCAAAGAAATATCTGAAGAACTTAGATTATGTCGATGCAAGTTACAACAAATTTACAACTCAGACAAATGCAGGGCTGAATATCGGAGACAGCGAGGCACTTCCGAATCTGTCAGAGGTTGATGCATCTCACAATGCGATTACATCCTTTAACTGTGCCGGATTTAAAGGAATCCTGGATCTGAGAAATAATAAGATCACTACATTGGCATTATCCAATGCGACAGAAGGATGTCAGGCAACATCACTTTTCCTTGATGGAAATACATTAAGCAAAACATCTTCCGTAGATTTCACACCGGAATGGATCAGTGAGCCACAGCAGTTCAGCTGTGATTCAAAAGTGGCATCTAAAATAAAGATGGTTAAGGCGAAAGCTTCAGCAGGCACATCATGGAATCAGATATCATTAAGTATTGGCTCCAGCTCTGAGGATGCTACTTATAAGCTTGAGAGAAAAGCAGGAAATGGCGCATATACAACGATTAAAACATGGGGCGAAGGAGAACTTGACGATCCTGAATTCGGCGAGACCTATGATGACACAACAGTTACTGCAGGAACAAGTTATACATATAAACTTACAGCGACTGTAAAGATTAAGGATAAGAATAAAAATGATAAATCCTGGTCTAACTCAGTAGAGGTGAAAGCAAAAGCTGCATCAGCGAAACCAACAGTTACTGTGAAATCATCTAAAAAAAGATATGTAACTGCCAGCTGGAGTGCTACGGATGTAGAAGGATACGATGTATATTATGGAACATCAAAAACTTCTATTAAAAAAGCATTAGCGAAAGGAACAACCAAAAAGAGTGCATCCAAGAAACTTACAAGTGGAAAGACTTATTATTTCAGAGCACGCGCTTATAAAACTGTAAATGGAAAGAAAGTATATACAGACTACAGTTCTGTAAAGAAAATAAAAATTAAATAAATGACATTTAAGAGCCGGCAGATGTGAAAGCAGATATCTTTTACAGAGCCGGCTTTTTGTATCACAGGAACATTACGGAGTAATTTCCATGATATAAAAAGCCCTCCGGGCAGGATTGTTTCTTACACTGCTCTCAGACAGCCGGCGAAAGCGGAGCATTGATATCCGCCTGAAGGGAATAGGAGGGATATTTTTGAAGAAACTTTTTAAATTCGGGTATAAAATAACCATTTGTTTTGTAATGATGCTGATACTGCAGACAGGAATGATAACAGCAGTATATGGTGCTGCCAAAAAACCGGAAACCCCTGTGCTGAGTGGAAAGGCCAGTGGAAATGAAGTAATGCTTACATGGAATAAAGTAAAGCGGGCTTCCGGATATCATATTTTTTTATACTATAAAGCCTATGGAAAGTATAAATGCGTGGGCAGAATTAAAGACAAGAATATCACGAGTTTTAAACTGACAGGTTCTACAGATAAAATATATACATATAAAATACGTTCCTATCTGAAATCGGGCAGTGAAACTTTGTATAGCCCGTTCTCAAAAACATTAGAGATAAAAACAGCACCCGGAAAACCAGTTATTACCAGGACACAAGTAAAAGAAGAAGGAGTTTCTGTGCAGTGGAAAAAAATCAATTCAGCACAGGGATACCAGGTGTTCAGATCAGAAAAAATGAATGGTAGATATAAGAGAATCAAAGTGATTTCCGGTAACAGTACATTTAGTTATCTTGACACAGAAGCTGTCTGTGGAAAGACTTATTATTACAAAATACGGGCATATGTAAAAAATCAGGGAAATGTAGTATGCTCTGAATCAAGTGATTCTGCAAAAGCGGTTCAGCGGACAACGATCATGATCGGAGATTCAAGAACAGATATGATGAAAGATGTTGTTGAGAATGATAAGATTACATGGATCTGTGAAGTTGGTATGGGATATAAATGGCTCAGAGATACAGCACTGAAAGAATTACAGGAACAGATGAAAGGAAATGAGGACATTTTTATTTGGCTTGGTGTAAATGATGTATATAATATTTCAAACTATATCAGCCTGCTAAATGAAGAGGTACCAAAGTGGAAAGCAAAAGGAGCGAATGTGTATATTGTGGCGGTGGGACAGGTGACTAAGGATCCTTATGTGACAAATGAAGAAATCGAAGAATTTAATTCCAGGATGAAAAATGAAGTTGCCAATGTGAAATATCTGGATCTCTATTCTTATTTAAAGAAAAATGGATATCGAACGACAGATGGAACGCATTACGATAACGAGACTACATGGAAGATATACAGATATCTGATGTCTTTTGTATCATGAGAGAGCCTGTTATATTGCCTTCATTCAGACAAACCTGTTGCAAATGTGATGCATATCTTGCAGAAAGTCTTTTTTCAGGCATGCTCTGGTGTAGATAGTATGCAGATTGCAGAAATGATTTTTCAAACATATTCTGGTATATAAAAGAAAAATGGGAAGTCTTGTTAAAAGACTTCCCATAAATAAAAAATAATGCAGAAGATGGGACTTGAACCCACACGATATTGCTACCACAGGCACCTGAAGCCTGCGCGTCTGCCAATTCCGCCACTTCTGCATTTCTTATTTATCAACCGCTCTCTCGCGACTGCTCATTTATAATAACCGATACATGGATAAAAGTCAATAGGTTTTTTGAAATTTTTTTAATTTTTTTTACAGTAGCTTCAAAACAGACAATTTCTGAGTTTAACCAAATCAAGTAAGTCCCCTGCGGAGGTTGCGAATATCCTTTGACAATCCTTATCGAAATCAGTCTCAGAATTTTTAAATTGGAAATCTGATGATACAAAAAGTTTTTTGGTGCAAACTTAATTATTTTTAGCACCTCATAAGGTTGAAAAAAGCACTTTGCTGTGATACAATCTTGAAGATTTAGGAAAAAATAAGTGATAGACACAATATAAAGATAAGAAAGGGAGATTGTATGAAAGCATTTCTGATATTAGAAGATGGCCATGTGTTCAAAGGTACAAGCATTGGTTCAACGAGAGACGTTATCAGCGAAATCGTCTTTAATACTTCCATGACCGGTTATCTGGAAGTAATGACCGACCCTTCCTATGCAGGACAGGCAGTATGTATGACTTATCCCCTCATTGGGAATTACGGAATCTGTTATGATGATCAGGAGTCATCAAAGCCATGGGTGGACGGCTTTATTGTCCGCGAATTATCCCGTGTCCCAAGTAATTTCAGAAGCGTGGACACGATTCAGCATTTCTTAACAAAGCATGATATTCCAGGTATTGCCGGAATTGATACCAGAGCCTTGACGAAAATCCTTCGTGAGAAAGGTACCATGAACGGTATGATCACCGTCAATGAAAATTACGATTTAGATACAATTATCCCCCAGTTAAAAGCATATACAACAGGTAAGGTAGTAGAGAAGGTAACATGCCGCGAGAAAGAAATCTTAAAAGGCGATGGCCCGAAAGTAGCACTTCTTGACCTGGGAGCAAAGAGAAACATTGCACGTTCCCTGAATGAAAGAGGATGTGAGGTTACAATTTATCCGGCACTGACACCTGCGGAAGAGATTCTGGAGGCAAATCCGGATGGCATTATGTTAAGTAACGGCCCTGGAGATCCAAAGGAATGTACTTCTATTATAAAAGAAATAAAAAAATTATACGATTCTGAAGTTCCGATCTTTGCAATCTGTCTTGGACATCAGCTCATGGCACTTGCAACAGGAGGAGATACCCATAAGATGAAATACGGACACAGAGGCGGAAACCATCCGGTCAAAGACCTTGCAACAGGACGTGTTTACATTTCTTCCCAGAACCATGGCTATGTAGTAGATGCTGAGGGACTTGAAGAGAAAAACATTGCAAAACCTGCATTTGTTAATGTCAATGACGGCACAAACGAAGGTATGGCATACGAAGGAAAGAACATCTTTACTGTACAGTTCCATCCTGAAGCATGCCCGGGACCGCAGGATTCCAGCTACCTGTTTGACAGATTTATGGATATGATGGGAGGAAATAAATAATGCCAAGAAATAAAGACATTAAAAAAGTACTTGTAATTGGTTCCGGCCCGATTATCATCGGCCAGGCAGCAGAGTTTGACTATGCAGGAACACAGGCATGCCGTTCCCTGAAAGAAGAAGGCATTGAGGTTGTTCTTCTTAACTCCAACCCTGCAACCATCATGACAGATAAAGATATCGCTGACAGAGTTTATATCGAGCCTCTGACAGTAGAAGTAGTAGAACAGCTTATCCTGAAAGAGAAACCGGACAGCGTCCTTCCTACACTGGGCGGCCAGGCAGGATTAAACCTTGCCATGGAGCTGGATGAGAAAGGTTTCCTGAAAGAACACAATATAAGACTGATCGGTACCACAGCTCTGACCATCAAGAAAGCAGAGGACCGTCAGGAATTTAAAGATACCATGGAGAAGATCGGTGAGCCAATCGCAGCATCCAAGGTTGTTACAACAGTAGAAGATGGTCTTGCATTTACAAATACCATCGGCTATCCGGTAGTTCTCCGTCCTGCTTACACACTCGGTGGAAGCGGCGGCGGTATCGCCCATAATGAATATGAACTCCGTGAAATCCTGGAGAATGGTCTTCGTCTTTCTCGTGTAGGTGAAGTTCTGGTAGAGCGCTGCATCGCAGGATGGAAAGAGATTGAATATGAAGTAATGCGTGACAGCGCAGGAAACTGCATCACAGTCTGCAACATGGAGAACATTGACCCGGTTGGTGTCCACACAGGTGACTCTATCGTAGTTGCTCCGTCTCAGACACTGGGAGATAAAGAATATCAGATGCTCCGTACTTCAGCCCTGAACATCATCACAGAGCTTGGAATCACAGGCGGATGCAATGTTCAGTACGCTCTGAAACCGGACAGCTTTGAATACTGTGTAATTGAGGTTAACCCGCGTGTAAGCCGTTCCTCTGCACTTGCAAGTAAGGCAACAGGTTACCCGATCGCAAAGGTTGCAGCAAAGATTGCCCTGGGTTATACACTGGATGAGATTCCGAATGCGATCACAGGAAAGACATATGCAAGTTTCGAGCCAATGCTTGACTACTGTGTAGTTAAGATTCCGAGACTTCCATTTGATAAATTTATCACTGCAAAGAGAACCCTTACTACTCAGATGAAGGCTACAGGTGAGGTTATGAGTATCTGCCATAACTTTGAAGGTGCCCTGATGAAAGCAATCCGTTCTCTGGAACAGCACGTAGACAGTCTGATGTCCTATGATTTCACACAGCTTACAGACGAGGAACTTCTTGCAGAGCTGGAAATCGTAGATGACCGCAGAATCTGGAAGATTGCAGAAGCAATCCGTCGTGGTATGCCGCAGTCCATGCTTCATGACATCACACAGATTGATATCTGGTTCATCGATAAGATTGCAATCCTTGTAGGTATGGAAAATGCTCTTAAGACCAGAAAGCTTACAAAAGAGCTTCTCCTTGAAGCAAAACGCATGGAATTCCCGGACTACATCGTTGCACGTCTGACAGGCAAAACGGAAGAAGAGATTAAAGCTCTCCGTGAAGAATATCAGATTAAAGCAGCATATAAGATGGTTGATACCTGTGCCGCAGAATTTGCGGCAGCAACACCATATTACTATTCTGTATACGGTGATGAGGGTACAGAGAACGAAGCAATCGCAACACCGGACAAGAAAAAAATCCTTGTACTTGGTTCCGGTCCGATCCGTATCGGTCAGGGTATTGAGTTCGACTTCTGTTCCGTGCACTGTACATGGGCATTTGCAAAAGAAGGCTATGAGACCATCATCATCAACAACAATCCGGAAACAGTTAGTACAGACTTTGATATTGCAGACAAACTGTATTTCGAGCCTCTGACACCGGAAGATGTTGAGAATGTAGTAAATATTGAGAAACCGGACGGAGCAGTTGTACAGTTCGGTGGTCAGACAGCTATCAAATTAACAGAAGCACTGACAAAGATGGGGGTTAAGATCCTCGGAACATCTGCTGAGAACGTAGATGCAGCAGAAGACAGAGAACTTTTCGACGAGATTCTTGAAAAATGCGAGATCCCGAGACCAAAGGGACAGACAGTATTTACTGCTGAGGAAGCTAAGAAAGCGGCAAATGAGCTGGGCTATCCTGTTCTGGTTCGTCCTTCCTATGTACTTGGCGGTCAGGGCATGAGAATCGCTGTAAGCGATGAGGATGTAGAAGAGTATATCGGTGTGATCAATCAGATCGCACAGGAGCACCCGATCCTTGTTGATAAATATCTGATGGGTAAGGAAATCGAAGTCGATGCTGTATGCGATGGCGAGGATATCCTGATCCCTGGTATCATGGAGCACATTGAGCGTGCCGGAATCCACTCCGGTGACAGTATCTCCGTATACCCGGCAAAGACCATCAGCGAAAAAGCAAAAGAGACAATTGCAGAATACACCAGACGTCTTGCAAGAGCACTGCATGTTATCGGTATGATCAACATCCAGTTCATTGTTCTTGGAGATGATGTATATGTAATCGAGGTTAATCCTCGTTCCAGCCGTACTGTACCGTACATCAGCAAGGTAACAGGAATTCCGATCGTTCCTCTTGCAACGAAGGTAATCCTTGGATACAAGCTGAAAGATATGGGCTATGAACCGGGACTTCAGCCGGAAGCAAAACACTATGCAATCAAGATGCCTGTATTCTCATTTGAGAAGATTCGCGGCGCTGATATCAGCCTTGGACCGGAAATGAAGTCAACAGGTGAGTGCCTTGGTATTGCTGAGACATTTAACGAAGCACTTTATAAAGCATTTATCGGAGCTGGTATCCGTCTTCCGAAACACAAAAACATGATCATCACTGTTAAAGACGAAGACAAACAGGATATCATCCCGATTGCAAGAAGATTCGAAGCACTTGGCTACAGAATCTATGCTACACTGGGAACTGCAAAAGTCCTCAAAGAAAACGGAATCAAGGTAATCCGTACAAATAAGCTGGAGCAGCCTGCACCAAACCTTATGGATCTTATCCTTGGTCATAAGATCGACGTTGTCATCGATACTCCGCCACAGGGCGTAGAGCATCAGAAAGATGGTTTCGTCATCAGACGTAACGCCATCGAGACAGGTGTCAATGTCCTTACTTCTCTGGATACAGCAGAAGCACTGGCAACCAGCCTTGAGAATACAGACCTGAATAAGTTATCTCTTATTGATATTGCTACGATCGCAAGGCGATAATTTTACAGCAGATAAATGATATAGTATAAAATGAAAAGACAGCAGTTGCATTTTCTTTGTGGAAGATGGCAGCTGCTGTCATATTTTATCTTATATGAGGATTGCTATAGTACGAAAATTGCAAATTACAGTTGTGCCGGCATCATGGTGTGTAATATAATCATATAAGCAGATAAAAGAAAATAGATGAATGCTGTAAGAAAGGAAAGATTATGGATTTTATTGAACTGTTAAAGGTCATTTTCCTTGGGATTGTGGAGGGAATCACAGAATGGCTCCCGATCAGCAGTACCGGACATATGATCCTGGTGGATGAGTTTCTGAAACTGAATGTGACAGAGGATTTTAAGAATCTGTTTTTCGTAGTGATCCAGCTTGGCGCGATTCTCGCGGTTGTAGTTCTCTACTGGAACAAATTGTGGCCGTTTTATATCAGACCAATTTCAAAGAAGCAGCAGGCAGTGCTTAACAGGCATGGTGCAGTGTCCAGAGGAATTCTTACTTTTGTGGAGAAATTCTGTGATAAAGAGAAATGGGTGCTCTGGTTTAAAATTATAGTAGCCTGTATACCGACGATTGTTATCGCACTTCCGTTTAATGATGCCATTGAAGAGAAATTTAATAACTATGTAGTAGTTGCCATTGCACTGATCGTATATGGTATCCTCTTCATTGTCATTGAGAACTATAACAAGAGAAGAAGACCAACCTGTACAAATCTGGAAAATCTGTCATTTAAGACTGCATTCATCATCGGTCTGTTCCAGGTACTCTCCGTAGTTCCGGGTACATCCCGTTCAGGTTCCACTATTATCGGAGGTATTCTTGCAGGAACCTCCCGTACAGTAGCAGCAGAATTTACCTTCTTCCTGGGAATCCCTGTCATGTTCGGAGCCAGTCTGCTGAAAATCCTGAAATTCGGTTTTTCCTTCACAGGAACAGAGGTGATGATCCTGATCGTGGGAATGGTAGTGGCATTTGTAGTTTCCATTATCGCGATTAAATTCCTGATGGGATACATAAAGAAACATGATTTCAAGGTATTCGGATGGTACAGAATCGCACTTGGTATTCTGGTGCTTGGATACTTTATCGGAAAAACACTTCTTGGTTAATGCATAAGAAAAGCCTTGCTGTATAAGCGGCATGTACGTCATAAGCGTATATCCCGGACAGCAGGGCTTTTTATCATGTTACAGGATTCCTATATGCAGATCATTTCACCGGTATAAGAGGTGTCATAACCTGTCAGATGATGAATCTCAGTTTTGAAATCTTCAGACTGTACAATTTCCACAAGAGCAGAGAACCCCGGATTTTTCACTGATTTCGCAGGAATTGCCAGATACATTTGCATATCAGTTACAGGGACGAAATCAAGTCCCGGAAAATAACGTGCGATCATTTCTTCTCCCAAAGCAACATTCGCTCTGTGCTCAAAAACAGCAGATGCAGATGACATATCAGAGACAGCTTCATTTCTGTATCCGCTGATCTTTTCAGAAGAGATTCCCCGTTCTTTTAACAGACGGTCCAGATAAACCCTGCGGGCACTTCCTTTTTCACGATTCATAAAAACAACTTTCGGATTCGTCAGGTCCTCTACAGAAGAAATTTTTTCAGGATTTCCGGCCTGTACATAGAAGCCGACAGAGTATTTATATAAAGAAAGAAGTACCAGAGGGATTCCGGGAACCAGGTGACGGATATCATCTACATCCAGACTGGTAGCAGCGATATGTGCCTTTTCGAAATACAGGGAATAAAGTCCGTTATAGTCATTCATATGAGACTGCAGGACAGGAAGCCCATCAGGATGAGCGGACATTTTGCCGAGAAGAAGTTCCAGGGCAGCAGAAGTCTGGCCGCCTAAAATGATACCACTGGAATGAAGCAGATAATCCCTCTTCAGCAGAGAACTCTCAGGTTCAAAATTAACAGAAGTGTACGGAATATCCTGCCCGCTTCCGGAATTGCCGGAACTGCTTCTGTTAAGATATTGTGTCAACTGTTCTTCACTGACCCTGAGCTGTTTTCCGATTTTGGAAGATTCCAGCTCACCGCGCTTGATAAGTTCATAGACCGTCGTCTTTTTGATCTTCAGACGGTCTGCGACCTCCTGAGCTGTGTAAAGTTTATTCATCAATACCTACCATGACATTAGTAGCCTTGATCACTGCATAAGCATCAGAACCTACTTTCAGGTTTAATTCTTCAACTGCTGCACAGGAGATGGTTGCTGTGATAATGTTTCCGCCGCCGATATCAATAGAAACGATGGAGTTTACAGCTCCGTTATTGATACTTACTACTTTCCCCTTTAACTGATTGCGTGCACTTAATTTCATGATAATTACCTCACTGTTTATTATTTTTTTCTATAGATTTATCTGATACCCGATCAAAGGCCGGAAAGTTGTTTATGCCGGTAAAAATAAGGCTTTCGACCTTTTATCATTTACATGATAACATATACAAATAAAATTGACAAGAATACAAAAGTTTTGTAAAATAGATACAAAAGGAAACAAAACTGAATAAAACAAAACGAAACTGAATGAAAGACGGTAAAAATATGAGAAAGAAATTAATTGCAGCAATGATGGCAGGAGTACTGAGCGCAGGAATGCTCAGCACAGGAGTTTTCGCAGCAGATACAGATTTAAAAGGTGAAGTCAACACATTCATCGCAGCAAGCTTAAGCAATGCAATGGAAGAAATCCAGAAAGATTTCAATGAGACATATCCTGATGTTGAAATCCTTTACAATGCAGACAGTTCAGGTACATTACAGACACAGATCGAAGAGGGCGCACGCTGCGATATCTTCTTCTCAGCAGCTGATAAACAGATGAATGCTCTGGTAGACGAAAATTTGGCTAAGAAAGATACTGTAGAAGATATCCTTGAGAATAAAGTCGTTCTGATCAAACCTAAGGATGGAGAAACAAAAGTTACAGGATTTGAGAACATTACAGATGCAGCCAATATTGCACTTGCAGGTGACAGTGTTCCGGTTGGACAGTATGCCAGAGAGATTTTTGACAACCTTGGAATTACAGATGAAGTAAATAAGATGGAGATCAATGAAGGTAAGAACGTATCTGAAGTTCTTGCAGCAGTAAGTGAAGGAAGTAATGAGATCGGTATCGTTTATGCTACAGATGCAGCTTCCGTTGCAGATAAAGTAGACGTTATCGCAGAAGCTCCGGCTGATGCACTGAAGACACCTGTTCTCTATCCGGTAGGTCTTATCGAAGACAAAGAGGCATCTGAGGATGATACAGCAGCCGCAGAAGCATTCCTTGAGTACATCAAATCTGACGACGCTATGATAGTATTCGAGAAATATGGATTCACAGCATACAAAGCAGACGATGCTGATGCTTCAGAGGGAGATGAGACAGAAGCAACAGAAGAAGCAGATGACACAGAAACAAATGCTGAGACAGAGACAACAGAGGAAGCTAAATAAGAATGAGTGAATTTCTGGCAGAAATAAACTGGAGTCCTTTATGGATTTCATTGAAAACAGGTTTTACGGCTACTGTGATCGCGTTCTTTCTGGGAATATTCTTTGCGAGACTGGTGATGAAGATGAAGCCTGTTTCCAGAGGCATACTGGATGGTATCCTGACCATGCCTCTGGTACTTCCCCCGACAGTGGCCGGTTTCATCCTGCTTCTGCTGTTCAGCCTGAGACGTCCGTTGGGGGCATTTCTGCTGGATAATTTTGACATTAAGATCGTACAGACCTGGAAGGGCTGCGTGATCGCAGCATCTGTAATTGCGTTTCCGCTGATGTACAGAAATGCGCGTGCTGCATTCGAGCAGGTGGATGTGAATCTGATCGCAGCAGGGAAAACTCTTGGCATGAGTGACAGAAGAATCTTCTGGACCGTTGTTATGCCGACAGCAGGACCCGGAATTGCTTCCGGTACGGTGCTTGCATTTGCCAGAGCAATCGGAGAATACGGTGCTACATCCATGCTTGCAGGAAATATTCTTGGCAAGACAAGAACTGTTTCTGTCGCCATTGCTTCTGAAACTGCGGCGGGAAATTATGGAATGGCAGGTTTCTGGGTAGTTGTGATTCTTATTATTTCATTTGTGATAGTTGCGGCAATCAATATTGTTTCCGGTAAGGGAATGAAGATGGGCAGGTGGATGTAATGGCAGTCAGTGTGGATATTGAGAAGAAACTTCGTGGCTTCACTCTGAAAGTAAAGCTGGAGAGTGATGGTTCTCCAATGGGAATCCTTGGAGCATCCGGAAGCGGAAAAAGTATGACTCTGCGCTGTATTGCAGGAATCCAGACACCGGACTCAGGAAGAATTGTTGTAAATGATAAAGTTCTTTTTGATTCAGAAAAGAAAATCAATCTTAAACCGCAGGAGAGGAAAGTCGGCTATCTTTTTCAGAACTATGCACTTTTTCCTACCATGACTGTAGAGAAGAATATTGCATGCGGATACAGAGGAGATAAGAAACAGCTTAAGGCAAAAGTGGCAGATTACATAGAGCGCTATCAGCTTAACGGGCTGGAGAAGCGTTATCCGGGACAGCTTTCCGGAGGTCAGCAGCAGCGTGTCGCACTGGCACGAATGATGATCGGAGAACCGGAAGTCATCCTTCTGGATGAACCGTTCTCAGCACTGGATGGATATCTGAAAGATATCATGCAGCGTGATATGCAGAACTTTCTTAATGAGTACACAGGTGATATGATCCTGGTCACTCACAGCCGTGATGAGGCTTACAAGTTCTGTGGACATCTGACAATTCTGGACAGCGGTCAGGCACTTACTACAGGAGAAACCAAGAAACTCTTTGAGCGCCCCGGTATTCTGCAGGCAGCCAGACTGACAGGGTGTAAAAATTTCTCAACTGTACAGAAGATGGGAGAACACAGCATTTATGCAGTGGACTGGGATCTGATGTTGCAGACCAAAGATGTGGTGCCGGATGATGTTACGCATGTGGGAATCCGCGGTCACTGGATGAAAGGTGCATCTGAAGGCGGAGAGAACCACATGGAAGTGGAAGTTGTGGAATATATTGAAACGACCTTTGAACATCAGTATTTATTGAAGAACAAGAAAGGCGGAGACTGTCAGCCGGTCTGGTGGATGTGTCCGAAAGGAGATTTCGAAGAAGACCCGCAGGCAAAAGTCCCGAAATATATCTGCTTTCCGGCAGAGCATCTGATGTTGCTGAAAGATATAAAATAAGAAATATAAAAGTCAGTGGAGACTCGTAAGCATCGCAGAAGACTTACCTGATTTGGTTAAAAATGAAAAGTGCTGTATCTTCATTTCCAGGAAAGAAGATACAGCACTTTTTGCAATCTGAATTATGACAGATTACTGTTGAAAAGATAATCAATATAAGACACAGCTTCTGATAAATGAGGGGAGTTGGAAATCACTCCCAGATAAACAGTGCCGTTCATGCCTGCATTTTTTAAATAGACAGATTCGGAAATATCCAGTCCCATGGGATATTCCTTTGTCTCAGCTGAGTAAGTAACAGAAGGGTCCAGATATATATCTACTGAATTATCGTTCAGGATTTTTGTATTTGTCTGAAGAAATGGAGAAACTTCCTTATATAATCCGGGATTTTTTTGCTGAAGCAGTTTCTCAAGATCGCAGAGATAACCATTTTGGGAAAAGGCGTCAAATGCTTCTTTGTTCATGAATACAACATCAAGTGATTCACTGTCAATTGCTCCAAGGATCTTCATACGGGAGGCGTAGGTGTATTCGTGGTTAGGATTATTTTCGTTATCTGTAAGATATAAACCTTTGTACAGACGAACCTCATTTCTGGAATCATTAATTTTCTGTGCGTCAAGAAAACCATTTCCAAGCTGTTCGCTCAGTTCTTCATCTGGAACGAAATTTACAAAGGCAGCAGACAGAATCTGATTTTTTTCTGTAAAGTGTCCATACAGAATATATCCTATGATGTATATCACAATACATACAAAAATAATCGGCAGTTTATAATAATCCCAGATATACCTGATTTTTGCTTTTGTGCCTGGCAGACTGGAAATTCTGGTATGAGTGGAAGTCATAAACGAGTCTCCTTTATAAAAATCATGTACGTAAAGGACTGGAAGTTTCTGAAATACTTTTTTCCTCCAGAAGTTTCATAATGTTGGAAAGAAGACAGGAGCATAAAAATGCACAGAGTCCTTCGCCAAAGATAATTGCCGGTGTGAAGAAACGGATTACAACCACTGTCATTATAAAATAGATAACCATCATCAAAACTGTACAGAGGAGAAAACGCATTCCTGTGATAATGGAGTTTTTAAACATGGCAGGAATGGAGTTTTCAAAGCGCGCCATTAATGGGAAAATGTAGAGAAGAACAATGGCATAGGCAATTACTGCAACAATAAAAACAGCTGTTATGATGGTCCAGAAAACATTTTCAAATCGCAGGTGGTATAACACATAGCCGTCTATGCCAAGGATGATTCCGATTCCCAGTAAAATAAGCCATACGATTGTGCTCTGTCGGAAATTACTCTTAAAGGAATGAAAGAAGTCTTTGGTAATGTTTCCTTCTTCATTTCGTGCCATTTTCAGAGTGACATAAAAAAGTGCAGTTGTGGAAGCACCGGCGGTAACAACAGGAATACAGCAGATGAACCATAAAATGTTCAGGTAAACGCTGAGTGCTGTTTTGGTTATAAACTGCATAACTGTATTATCCGGATTGAAGAAATTTTTCATAATATAATTACCTCCTGTCAGATTGGGAGCTGGATCAGTCTCCGGTGGAGTCTCGATAAATGAGGCTGGTTTCTGTGTATATGGTGCGATAGTTCAGAGACGGATTTTTGATCCGGGATATCAGAAGATGAACAGCGGAAAATCCCATGATCTGGCTGTGAATGTGGATGGTAGTCAGAGGCGGCATAACAATCTTTGATTCCGGAGAATCATCAAAACCACAGATATAAACATCTTCAGGAATGGAATATCCCAGTTTGCGAAGCACATGCATGGTATCAATGGCAACAAAATCGTTGGCACATATGATTACTTCCGGAAGCTTTTCTAATTTCACGAAACACCGGGTAAGATAATCCTGATAATCTTCGGAACCGGGATTTTCTACCCCTTCTTTGTTTTCCAGCATGCAATAATCTTCATTATAATCCAGCCCAAGAAGAAACATGGCGTCACGAAATGCCATATAACGTTCCCAGAAGGACTGGCAGTGAAAACGTTCTCCTACAAAACCAAAACTCTTTTTTCCTCGTCGGATCATTTCCTGTATAAAACTGTAGATACAGGACTGGTTATCCATATAAAGCCGGTCTGCCTTTAAGGGGGCAGCAAGACCTGCGACTGGTGAATCAACAAAGAGAACAGGAATATCCAGATTGCAGACCATCTGACTATAGGCGTGATCGAAAAGTTCATAACAGATGATTCCTGAAGTTCTGGAAGCGTCGAAGGTGACCGGAAGCTTCTGGCTCTTTAATTCATTTCCCAGAATACGGTGCATGGAAAGGCTGTATCCCATCTGAGAGATTTCTCTCTGGAATTTGTCAAGCATGGTAGAAGAAAAGTGGGAATCTCCCAGAAACTTCGTTGTCAGCAGTGCGATTTCCTTATTATTAGACTGTGAATCAGAAGCATTGTTCTGATTTGTGATATCTTCCAGTGTTGCAGCGTAGGAAAACTGTTTATATCCCATTTCTACTGCTTTTCTGAGAACCTTTTCTTTTGTGGCATCAGCCAGGATGCCGGTATTATTGATTGCTTTTGAAACTGTATTTCTGGATAGGCCGAGGGCATCGGCAATATCCTGTATGGTTACTCGTTCAGGCATAATTACCTCCTGTTTTTTAATAATTTTATGGAGTTATTTCTTATATATATAACTATTGTAATGTAAAATGGATGAAATGTCAAATGATAAATGTAAAAATGTAAAATAAAAGAATGTCACAAATGTAACAGAATATAGATAAAAAGTATAAATATACAATAGGAAATAAAAATATAGTTGTGCAAAGTGTAAAAGCTATATTGACAAATGTAAAAAAATATGGTAAAACAATGTTATAAATCAAAAAGATAATTTTACAGATGCACAAACGATGATTGTAAAAAAGTCAGAAGAATAGTTACAAATGTAAAATTATCAGGAGAAGGAGAAAGGAGGAGATTCTGAAACTATGAGTGGAAAAACTATGAGTGTTTCAGAAAAGAAACAAGGAGAGAAAAAGCAGGGACTTCATAACACACTGGTCTATGTGAAACAGCACTGGCAGCTTTATGTGATCTTTCTGTTTCCGGCACTTATCCTGACTCTGATATTCAAGTATATACCGATGGGCGGAATCCTGATCGCATTCCAGAGGTATAACCCGATCAGAGGAATTATGGGAAGTGAATGGGTAGGACTGACATATTTCAAACGGTTTTTGTCATCTCCGGATTTTATGAGATATCTGGTAAATACACTGAAGCTTAGTATTTACGGATTATTGTGGGGATTTCCAATACCGATCCTGCTTGCATTTCTGTTAAACAGAATTGAGAGTAAAGGAATTAAGAAAAAAGTCCAGCTTATCCTTTATATGCCAAACTTTGTTTCTGTAATTGTACTGTGCGGTATTGTAAGAATTTTTCTTTCCGTAACAGGTCCGGTAAACCTTTTACTGGGCACAAGCATTAACTTTATGACAATGCCGGAGGCATTCAGATCCATTTATATTATCAGCGGTATCTGGCAGGGTGCAGGATGGGCGTCCATTATGTATACGGCTTCACTTTCCAATGCAAGTCAGGAACTGAAGGAAGCGGCCGTCATTGATGGTGCCAACATTTTCCAGCAGATTAAGGCTGTAGAGTGGCCGGCGATCAAAGATATGGTAGTCATCCAGTTTATTCTCCAGGCCGGTAACATTATGAGTATTGGATTTGAAAAAGCATATGCACTTCAGACAGACCTGAACCTGCCTTCTTCAGAAATCATTGCTACATATGTATACAAAAAAGGTCTGTTGGATGGAGATTACAGCTTTTCTACAGCTGTAGGTCTGTTTAATACAGTGATTAATGTAATCCTGCTGATCATAGTAAATAAAGTTGTTGCAAAAATGAACGACGGTAAAGGTTTATAGGGAGGAAGAATATCATGAAGAAAAAAAGCAGATTTGCCAGATACTCCCTGCAGGATAAGGCATTATTATTAACAGGATATATTTTATTAGGACTTTTTGTAATTGCGATCGTAGTTCCAATGTGTTATATAGTAGTAGCATCCTTTATGGACCCGATCACTCTTCAGAATAAAGGAATTACCTTTGATTTCAGCAAATGGACACTGACAGCTTATCAGAGAGTTATTTCCAATGCACAGATCTGGATCGGGTTTAAAAATGCGGTAGTTTATTCAGTTATATTTACAATTGTATCTGTACTGATCACACTGTTTGCAGCTTATCCTATGTCCAGAGCCGATTTTAAGGGAAGAGGATTTTTCAATGTTATCTTTATGATCACTATGTTCTTTGGAGGCGGACTGATCCCTACATACTTGCTGATCAGCAACCTGGGACTTCTGGACAGCATGTGGGCGGTTATCCTGCCTGGTGCTTTCAGCGTATGGAATATGATCATTGCCAGAACATTTTATCAGGGAATTCCTTCTGAACTTCGTGAGGCAGCAGAAGTAGATGGTGCCAATGAGATGGTATATTTCTTTAAGATCCTTCTTCCGGTATGTACACCGGTTATTGCAGTGCTGGCATTATGGCAGTTTGTAGCAATGTGGAACAGTTACTTTGATGCAATGATCTATCTGAATGATTCTGCAAAACAGCCATTGCAGCTGGTTCTCCGTTCTATTCTTATCCAGAACCAGCCGGAGTCAGGAATGATCTCAGATATGCAGAGTACCGCAGCAAGAGCACAGCTCGCAGAACTTCTGAAATATGCAACAATTATTATATCAAGTTTACCATTGTTGGTAATGTATCCGTTTTTCCAGAAATATTTTGATGCCGGTATTATGGCTGGCTCTATCAAGGGATAAAGAGAGGAGAAGAGTATGAAAGCAAAAAAAATAAAAGCATTTATGGCAGCAGCACTGGCAGTTTGTATGGTGGCTTCCATGACAGGATGTGGAAAGAGCAAAGTTGCACTTAATGACGGAGAATTTCAGGAAGTAGACAAAGCAGAACTGGAATTTCCACTGAAAGAAAAAACAGAGATTTCCGGTATGACAAGCTATCCGGCAAACACAGAGTCTGACCCGAATAAGAGAACCATCTTCAAACGTCTTCAGGAAAAAACAAATATTGAAGTAAAATGGAATGCGATCCAGTCAGACCAGTGGAGTGATAAGATCTCTCTTGCAATGGCAAACCCCAAGGAATTATCGGATTTTGTATTTTCAGCAGGTTTCAGTGACAGTGATCTTCTGAAATATGCAGACCAGGGAATCATCATTGCTCTGGAAGATTACATAGATGCTTATATGCCGAATCTGAAAGCTGTTTTTGACAAGTATCCGGAATACAGAACCATGTGTACAGACACAGAAGGACATATCTGGGCACTTCCGTGGATCGAGCAGCTGGGTTCAGGCAAAACAGCAATCCAGACAGTGGGAAATATGAGCTTTATCAATAAGAAATGGCTGGATTTCCTGAATCTTGAAGTTCCTGAAACTGTAGATGAATTTGAACAGGTTCTGATCGCATTCCGTGACCATGCCTCCGAACTTCAGGAAGAATTTGGTATTGATGGAAGTATTATCCCAATGTCCTGTATTGTAAATGACGGAGACCAGGACCCATCTATCCTGATCAACGGATTTGGAGAAGGATACGGAGATGCAGATAAAACCAGACACATCGCAGTTACAGACGATAAGAAAGTAATCTGCTCTGCCACACAGGAAGGATACAAAAAAGGTATCGAATGGCTGAACAAACTCAATGACGAAGGTCTGATCGATCCGGAAGCATTTACACAGGAATGGTCCACTTATGTATCCAAAGGAAAGTCCGGAAGATACGGCGTATGCTTTAGCTGGGATGTAGCAAACATTGACAATCTGGAAGACTGGGTTCCGCTTCCTGTTCTTACAGCAGATACCAGAAACCTGACACCGCAGAATGGTTCCTTTACAAGTGGATTTGACCGTGGACGTTGTGTTGTAACAGCAGTTGCCAAGAATCCGGCACTTGTATGTGCATGGTTAGACCAGATGTATGATCCGATACAGTCCCCGCAGAACAACTGGGGAACTTACGGCGAAGATGATGACTTTGATATCTTCGAAATGAGTAAGAACGCAGAAGGCGGAGATATGCTGAAACATGCACCTCTTGGAGATGCTTCCCCTGTAGAAGTAAGAGAGGCAGAGTCTGTAGGAGGACCGCTGGCAGTTCTGGATGAATATTATGATAAATATGTAACCTGCCCGGATGATGCACAGTATCGTCTTGACTGGATTGAAGACTACTTTACTCCGGACATGCACACAGAATATGTATATCCGAACGTATTTATGAACAGAGAAGATACAGAAGAATTGTCCAACCTTCAGGCTGATATTCAGAAAACGATCAATGCAAAGAAATCTGACTGGATCATGAACGGATTTACAGATGCTGACTGGGATGAATATCTCAAGAGTCTGGATTCCTATGGACTGGAAGATTATCTGAAGATTTATCAGAAGTATCTGGATGCATATTATGCTGAACAGAAATAGAAACCTGTTCCTTTGATGGCACTGTCAGGCAATTTGCCTGTGGGAAAAATAATGAAAATGTGAATGATTTCTCCCGGTCAGATAATGTCCGGGAGAGACAGCGAGAGGTTAGAATTTATGAAGAGTATTTTAGATAAGGCAAGAGAATACGAAGCAGTGAATGGTCGGAAAATACCCTCAGAGAAAAGACCGGCTTTTCATATAAGCCCATATGTAGGATGGATGAATGATCCAAACGGTTTTTCCTGGTATAAAGGACAGTATCATTTATTTTACCAGTATAATCCATATAAAACACAGTGGGACAGTATGCACTGGGGACATGTGGTCAGTAAAGATCTGCTGCATTGGGAATATCTTCCGGCAGCTCTGGCTCCGGACGAAGAATACGATAAGATTGGATGCTTTTCGGGCAGTGCAGCAGAACTGCCTGACGGACAGCAGCTTCTGATCTATACATCTGTAGATCATGAAACTCTGGAAGATGGCACTGTAAGAGATATACAGACACAGTCAGTTGCTGTGGGAGATGGAACAGACTATAAGAAATATGAAAAGAATCCTGTACTTACCGGACAGGATGTGCCGGAAGGCGGAAGTAAGGTGGATTTCCGTGATCCAAAGATATGGAAGGGAAAGGATGGGCTTTTTTACTGTGTGGTCGGCAACCGTCCTTCAGATGGAAGTGGACAGATTCTCCTTTACAGCAGTGAAGATGGATTTCAGTGGAAGTTTGTAAGTATACTTGCAGAGAATAAAAATCGATATGGGAAAATGTGGGAATGTCCTGATTTCTTTAAACTGGACGGCAAATATGTTCTTCTGACCAGTCCGCAGGATATGCTGGCTGAAGGAATGGAATATTACAGTGGAAATGGAACCCTTTGTATTATCGGTGAAATGGATCCTGATACGCATACATTAAAAGAAGAGAACCATCAGTCTGTTGACTATGGCATTGATTTCTATGCAATGCAGACTGTAGAAGCACCGGACGGACGTCGTATCATGATTGGATGGATGCAGAACTGGGATACTCTTTCTCATCGATGCGAAGAGTCAAAATGGTTTGCGCAGATGAGTCTTCCCAGAGAATTATCTGTGAAGAATGGAAGACTGTATCAGAAACCGGTACGGGAACTGGATGCAATCAGAAAGAATAAAACGGAATATAGGAACGTTGTAGTCAAAGACAAGCCGGTTATGCTTAAAGGGGTACAGGGACGTACTATAGATATGGAACTTGCCATCAGCCCGGAAGACAAAGAAACAGGTTATGGAAAATTTATAGTATGTTTTGCGCAGAATGAAAAATTCCATACAGAATTAAGTTTTTGTCCTGAAGATTCGGTGTTAAAGCTGGATAGAAAACTTTCCGGAAGCAGAAGAGCAGTAGTTCACGAGAAAAGCTGTCTGGTAAATAGAAAGACAGATGAATTAAAACTTCGTATGATTCTGGACAGATATAGTGTGGAAGTATTTGTGAACGACGGTGAACAGGTAATGTCCATGGTAATCTTTACAGAACAGGAAGCAGATGGAATTTCCTTCCAGGCGAATGGAAAGGTAAAAATGGACATTACAAAATACGATCTGGTATAAAATATCAGAAATTGCAGAAGGATAAAGGAATTCCTGTAATGGGAATTCCTTTATTATATTATAGAGAGTTATAGAGAAAATTATTCTGCTTATTATACAAAAGCAAGTAACGATAGCAATCCTCGTAAATATTTGTCTGCTTCGAAAAGTTACTTGCTTTTAGGATTATGACAGATGATTCTTGGAATATTTAATATAATCCACAACCATCATCGCCAGTTTAAATGTCAGTGCATCCTCAAACGCGCGGATATCCAGTCCGAATTTTCTCTGAAGTTTCTCAAAGCGGTACACCAGAGTATTTCTGTGTACATAAAGCTGTCTGGAAGTCTCAGAGAGATTCAGGTTATTTTCAAAGAAGGTACGGATAGTGATCAGGGTTTCTTCGTCAATAGAATCCAGAGTTTCCTCTTTGAATATCTCGTCGATAAACATTTCGCATATGGAAATAGGAAGCTGGTAGATCAGTCTGCCGATTCCAAGCTGGTTATATCCGAATACATTCTTATCTGCGTAGAAAATCTTGCCTACTTCAAGGGCTGTATGTGCTTCTTTGTATGCATCGGGAAGCCGGGAAATATCCTCTGCCAGATTACTGTAGGCAACCCATGCAAAAGTCATTGCTTCTGTGTTTAACATATCTACAAGCATATATGCAATTGATTCCAGATCTTCATAAGTTTCTGTGGACTGTAATTCTCTGATGATGATAATCCCTGTATCATCAATAGCAGTGATGAAATCTCTGGTACGGGCAGAGAAAATATTCCGGATCGTAGCGAGGGCGTTTTCATCTTTGGTCTGTTTGGTTTCTACAAGAAATACGGCACGCTGAACAGAAGTTGCAATGTGCAGTTTCTTGGCGCGGTTAAAGGCATCTACATCAGAATAACTACCAAGGAGAAGATTCTGCATAAAGGTATTCTTGTCGCTTTTTTCTGCATAGGCAGCCAGGAGACTCTGTACCTGGCATACGGCCAGCTCTCCGATAGTAGCAGTATTCTCTGCTTTTCCCCATACGATCAGAATGTAGGAGACAGAATGATTCTCCATGATCTTATACAGGCAGTAGCTTGTATTGGAAACACACAGGGCACTGCTTTGGCGAAATTCTTCCAGCTTTGATTCTGCAGGAAGTTTTTTGTCACAGGTAGAGAGAAAGATATGGTTATCAGAATCCAGCAGACAGAAATCAAGCTGGCTGATATTCTTCCAGTCTGTCAGGCATTTCTGTAAAATCTGTTGTATTTTCATTAGGTCAGTCCTTTCTTTTGGGGTATAAGTCAGCTTATAGCAATCCTTGTAAATTGTCCGATTGAGGTAATCAGGCAGACAATTCTATATTATAACATAAAAACCCGGGGAAAACTCCCCGGGTTTATTAAAAGATTCCTGAAATTAGTTGCAGATTGTAAGTTCTGTTTCTTTATCAAAGAAATGAGATTTTTCCATATCGAATGCGAATTTGATCGGATCGCCAGTCTTAGCTGTTGTACGAGGATCAACTCGTGCTGTAACCTGAGTTCCGTTTACATCGAAGTATAAGAATACTTCAGCTCCGAGAAGCTCGTAAACTTTAACTACGGATGTCATCGGTGCGCTTGGAGAAGCTTCGATGAACATCTGTGAATCATGGATATCTTCCGGACGGATACCAAGAACAACAGTTTTTCCTACATAACCGCCATCTTTAAGAGCTTTTGCTTTAGCAGCCGGGACAGCCAGTTCATGCTCGCCGACTTTAGCGACAAGGCTGCCGCCTTTTTCTGTGATAACAGCGTCCAGGAAGTTCATCTGCGGAGATCCCATGAATCCTGCAACGAATAAGTTGCCTGGTTTCTGATACAGGTTCTGCGGTGTATCTACCTGCTGAACAACACCATCTTTCATAACAACGATTCTGGTACCAAGAGTCATAGCCTCTGTCTGGTCATGTGTTACATAGATGATTGTAGCGCCCAGTCTCTGGTGGATTTTGGAAATCTCGATACGCATCTGTACACGAAGTTTAGCATCCAGGTTGGAAAGAGGCTCATCCATAAGGAATACCTTAGGATTACGTACGATAGCACGTCCCATAGCAACACGCTGTCTCTGACCACCGGAAAGAGCCTTCGGTTTACGATCAAGAAGTTTCTCAAGGTCAAGAATTCTTGCAGCTTCACGAACTGCTTTATCAATCTGGTCTTTCGGAACTTTACGAAGTTTAAGTCCGAATGCCATGTTATCATATACTGTCATATGAGGATACAGAGCGTAGTTCTGGAATACCATCGCGATATCACGATCTTTAGGCTCTACATCGTTCATAACTTTGTCACCAATCTTTAATGTACCGCCGGAAATTTCTTCCAGACCGGCAACCATACGAAGTGTAGTAGATTTACCACATCCTGAAGGTCCTACGAAAATGATGAATTCTTTATCTTCGATTTCCAGATTGAAATCTTTAACTGCCTGGAAACCATTTGGGTAAGTTTTGTTAATGTGCTGTAATGATAAGCTTGCCATGATTATTCCTCCAAAATAGATTCATATTGTTTTTGCTGATTGATTACTCGTTTTTTTCATCTGTAGACAGTATAGCGAAAAGGAGGGGGGATGGCTAGGGAAGAATCGTACAAAGATTTTTTTGGTTTTTTGACATTCTGACGAAAAGCCGGAATCAGTATCCGGGGATTCCGTCAAACTGTCAAAAGACATGAGAAAAACGCAGGACAAAATGACGAAATTCTGTCTGCGTTTTTCTGGATTTGTGTCAGATATCAGGAAGCATTTTGTGCAAATTCTGTATTGACCAGTTCTTCATATGGAGTGCGTTCCTTCAGTTCTCCTGCGTCCTCCAGAATGTCCTGAAGCAGCTCAAATCCCTCCTGCCCGAAGACCAGATTCTTTTTCCAGGTATCCTGATCATAATAACGCTTTACGATGGCCGTGATGGTATCCAGATCCGTCTCCGGGAACTGTGGCTCGATCACTCTGGCGATTTCCTCCGGAGTATGCTTCTGGACGTAATCCATGCCTTTTTGCAGGGCATTGGTAAATTTCTGCATGATATCCGGATTCTTTTCCATATAACTGGTTTTCGCACTGTAGGAAGTATACGGTACATAACCGGAATCCACACCAAGGGAGGCAACAACATAACCGGCTCCCTGCTTTTCAAGTGCAGTGGCGGACGGTTCAAACTCCACTGTAAAATCCGCCGAATTATCCCCTGTAAAAGCAGCAGCAGTAGCACCGAAGTCGATGCTCTGATCAATAGAAAGGTCTTTCTGAGGGTCAAGGCCATTCTGCTTCAGAATATATTCAAATACCATTTCCGGCATGCCACCTTTTCGGCCGCCAAGAACTTTCCTGCCCTTCAGATCTTCCCATTTAAAATCCGGCATTTCTTCTCTTGCCACAAGGAAATTTCCGGCCCGTTGGGTAAGCTGTGCAAAGTTTACAACAGGATCAGTAGCTCCTTCCTGATAGGCATAGATAGATGCTTCTGCTCCCATAAATCCGATATCCGCCTCGCCGGATATGACGGCAGTCATAGTTTTATCTGCCCCAAAGCCAGTTATAAGCGTCATATCAAGCCCCTCATCTTTAAAATATCCCTCTTCGATTGCCACATACTGCGGTGCATAAAAGATGGAATGGGCTACTTCATTTAAGGTAACTTTTGCAAGCTTCGCCTCATCTTTCTTTGCAGCAAACACTCCCAGCGGCAGTGCAGTCACCGCCAGAATGACTGCTGTCGCCAGTGAAATCCATTTTTTATTTTTCATGCAGATACTCCTTTACCGACTTCTTCTGTTAGAGTATGCATAATTAATTAATTGGTGACCAGGGGGGACATACAAAGTATCGCAAAACACAGCCTCCATGATTCCTTTTGTTAGGATATGCCCCCAAAATCAACTGCTAATCACGATCAACTTTCCCATTAGTTAAAAAATATGAATTTTATTTAATAACAATTCAATTGTGTCCAATTTCCAATCATGCTATGATTTAACAACCGTAGCAAGAATTCCCTCACCTCTATAGGGACGCCACTGAAAAAGTCTTTATTTTGCATAAAGCAGTACAATATAAAGTGTTTTTATTTGTTTTAATCTACTATATAATGTGTATAAAAATAGTTTTTCAGTGGCGTCCTATAGGTGATGGGATGAATTGCACATTCGAGCATGTCTGCTCAAATTCATAAAAAATCGCAAAAACACTTGTTCTGATACAATAAATATATTATAATAGAAAAAAGAACAATATGCTCTTGAAAATTGGACGGTTGAAATAAGCAATAAGTGAGTGTACATAATGAGTCTAGATAATAATTCTCATTCAGTGTTTTTGTTTGATTCTGGTTATGAAATATGGCA
>ERZ791901.58-NODE-58-length-114717-cov-6.342197_pt1 | contig 114717 bp, 103 predicted proteins | sample MGYA00510150_ERZ791901 | MGnify/ENA primary metagenome ERZ791901 (study PRJEB30046, sample SAMN00792058) | human gut metagenome | study: EMG produced TPA metagenomics assembly of the A metagenome-wide association study of gut microbiota in type 2...
TTCGCAATTGAAGCAGGGGACTTACTTGATTTGGTTAAACTGGAACCCCATCGGGCAGAAAAACATTTCGTAAGAAAGAGAAAAGTTACTGTTCACACACCTCGCGGGATAGTGGTGTGTGAACAGTAACAGAGAGGGAATCAGTGTAATCATTCAATGTGGATAACTTTCCTAAATTTACAAGAAATGTGTAAATATGTGAAATTAAAAAATGGCAGGCTATAAAATAAATTTACCTTTCAAAACTGGCTAATGAAATTCCAATATTGCTAACAAAATAGATCTGTTATATAATATATTGGAATATATTTGAAAAATCATTCGGACAATCTTTTATTTTTGCTGCTTTTCAAACATATTCTGGCAATTTTTATATCACACAAAGTATATTGGAGTATATTATGGAAAAATCAACCCACACATCAACCCGTGTTTTTGGCAGTCAAGAATCCCTTGGTATTAAGGGAATTGCCATTATCATGCTGATCTGCCACCACTGTTTTTTAGGTTCGGCGCGCTATAAAGGTCAGGCCGTTACGTTTATCATTCCAGAAAACATATGGAATTATGTTGCTCTCTTTTTCAAAATCTGTGTATGTATTTTTGCATTTATCAGTGCCTATGGAATTACATGGAAAATAAAAAGTTCCTGTCATTTTGATTCTGCAGAGCAAACTCAGAAAGACTTCAGAAATATATTACTTTCCCGCCTGATCCGCCTTCTGACCAGTTTTATTTTGGTTTTTCTGCTCGTAGACGTCTTTGCTTTGTTTTATGATCCAGGGCGCTTTGCAGAAATTTATGGAACTTCATTTCCTGTATGTATCGCATATTTTATTTTAGATATGTTGGGACTTGCACAGCTTTTGCACACACCTACTTTTTTAGGAACTTATTGGTATTACAGTCTGGCGATTGTAATCATTCTGCTGGTACCATGTTTTTACTTACTTATCAGGAAGATAGGGACTGTTCCTTTTCTTGGGCTGATCGCAGTCATCAATTTTACAGTTTCTATTCCAAATCATAATTTCTGGCGTTATCTTTTATGTATTGCAGTTGGAGTTTCATGTGCTTACAACAATACAATTGTTAAGATTATGAATTGGAATATTATAAAGTCAGAAAAATGCAATCACCTTATAAAATTTCTTCTGGAATTTCTATTGCTATTTGTTCTTATGGTTTTGCGTCAGGGACCATTGATGGATACCCTCTATCCATTCTGGGATGCTGTAATTCCGGTTGTATTTACTTCTTTTTGCTGTGAATTTATAGTGGTAATTCCTGGTCTGCGACAGATTCTTATATTCCTGGGAATATATTCAGCTAATATTTTTATCATTCATAATTACATCCGTAAAGTATGGTTTTATGATTTTACTTACAGTTTCAAATACCCTCTGCTGATCGTAACCGTCCTGCTTTTGATATCACTGACCTTGTCCATCTGTATCGAGCAGATAAAGAAACTGATCCATTTCAAAACTTTTACCAATCTTCTGATTGAGAAAATATGCAGATAAAAATTTTATCCATCGCGCAAAATGGGGCTATCGGGAAATAGATAGCCCCTGAGATTGTTTTTGAAATAATCCTTTCATTCCTCTTTCGTGCAGTATTGGCATAATAATACCCGGCTCTTCTCTTATCGAACCGTTTTCGAACACGTTCCACTTCGCTTTTTTCAATTCCATACTCTTCGATAATACGTATTTGTTTTTCTTTATCGTCTGAACATCGTATGAAAACTTTAATAACACCGGTTTCATCTTTGAGAGCCTCTGAAACACAATGTCCTAAAAAAATCGCTTTTCCTCGTTTTGCTATTTTTTAAATTTCAGACTACTCCTCAACAAAAACATGGCCTTCTTTTGTAAGCATATCCAGGTTACCACTATTCACCTGTGCCATCATATGGATTGTATACAGTAAACTATTCGTGACGTTTTCTTCATATTTTTCAATCTCATCAATAGACATATTCAATTTCTTAGATGCATTTTCCAGAATCTCCTTACCATAACAGGGAATCCCGGTACTCTCAGAAAGGCAGCGGGCAATTTTCGTTCCACCACTTCCAAATTCTCGTTCAATCGTAATATATCTGATATTCATATCATCCACCTCCGAACTATTTTCTTTCAAAAAAACAGCTGCAGAAAATTCCACAGCTGTTATTAAACATTTTCATCTCTCAATGGGCAACACTCATGCTTTCATCAATCCATTTCTGCACGATATCAACACCAATTTTAACTGCTTTAGCAATCTTGTCAGCTGGTAAACCCATCTCCGCAAGGGCAATTGTTGTTTCTTTTGCTTTTTGCATTTCACCACTTTCAATACCTTCACTATAAATCTGTTCCATTTCACGGCACATGAATTCCACCCCTTTCTGTGTTTCTTTCAACTCGTGTACTCGATCAGCCAAGATCTTACTGTGCATATCTCCTGCATTCTTGCAATGCAGATCATGCATCAGACGTCCAAGTTCCGTATCATCCTGTTTCTTAGAATTTACATAGATGATATGAGCCTCATCCTTGAAATTCTCGCTGACCTCTTCGATTTTTCTGTTTACATGATAAATTGGAAGTCCATATCCAAGTACATCGTCTCTGGTAATAAAAATCACATAACTTTCCGGAAGCTCATCAAAATCCTGTCCCGGATTTAATGTATTCATATCCATCAGTCCACTATGATATCTTGCCCGTTTCGGAGATGCCCCTTCATTGTCCTGCTGAATTTCTACATCCATCTGCTTTCCATCAGAATCTCTCGCTACGCAATCCAGCACTGCGGAACGTCCCTGTAAATTCTTATAATCTTTCTGAAGAACCAAGAATGAAGAATCTCACTCAGCACAACGCCATTGGGAGCATAGAATTTTACCAAAGTCATACCTCTGTAAATCATATCTGATAAGCCATAAATAATCATCAGATTATTCCCGGTGCATTTTTGCCACATCGAGCTGATGATTAAAAATCGAAAGATAACTTAACGCATACGCCATATCCTCATTGATTTTCTCCTGACACTCCATCTCCAGTTCTTCCAGTACCATCTGGTTCTCCAGAATCAGTTTCTGATAATTGGTCATCAGCTCTTTAATATCAGTATAGTGTCTCTCAATCGTTACTTCCAGATAATCCTGTGCATGACTTGCCATCTGTAATGTAATTTCTTTCATTGATTTGATTGCATAATCTCTGTCTGTCATCAGTTTCTAAATCTCCTTATCATCATCACACCAACTGGTGATCTTTCCTACCAGTCCGCTTTCCCCATGATTTTGATGGGAAGCAATACTAACTCGCTACGATTGCAGGAGGGTATTTCCAGATAGGTGCTGTGGGTTTCACCTCTGCTGATTGGAATCCATCTCCTTATGTAAAACCTGCAGGGATATAAAGGGAAAGTGACTATCCCCACCGGTTAATAATCAAAATAATCTGTTTGATATCAATTCTCCTTATGCTGTTTTTCTCTCCATGAACCATTTATCCACTTCATAAAACAAATGGCTTTCCTGCCCCTGTATCATACAGGTATACATCACTCCGACACCGCCTGCCTTTCTGCAGGCATATCGCTCAATCTTCAAAATCCTATCAATGCTGTATTTTCTGCCATCCTCCCAAACAAAAAATAAGGGAACCAAACATCCATCTTTACGAAATTCTGCCACTACGTCTACATACACTTTATTCATGCCAATCACCTCACTACAGAATTTCTATTGCTCTCGGAGATGCCGGAACTCTTCTGATATACCCGCATTGCCCCAGCTGCTTAATTCTGGAAAATGCAGATGAGGTTGACTTCACTCCGATAAGTTTTCCAAACTCTCTCACCGTCGGCGGATATCCGTGTTCTGTCGTATACTGTAAAATACACTGATAGCTTTCTTCCTGTTTTCTGGTTAATGTCTGTTTCAAATCTATCCCTCCCATTATCCATGAAAATAACTGTGTGGATGGACCGTATGCGTACCAGCGTCTAAGTGTTCTGCCAATCGTGCCCCTCCACGGGTATGTTGCACAATCTTCTGCACCGGTCAACTCGGCCAGCATATCCGGCATACGATTTGCCGTTGTAAAACTGTTTCCCAACATCAATATTTTCATCTTCACTATTCCTGCATTTCTTTATTGGTGTCAATTAGATCATAACTCATATCCAGAAAATCCAGTGTCTTCGCTTCACTCACACTTCCATCCAGCAGAATAGTGATCCAGTACTGCTTGTTCATATGATATCCCGGCAAAAATCCATAAGTCTGAATAATCATGCTCGTCATTTCCGGATCACACTTTATATCCAAAATATCAACCGTATCATCTCCTTCTAAACCAAGCTTAGGTTTTTCTACACTCATGATCACCGCATACCATTTTCCATTTTTATGTCGAAGAACCGCACTATCCGGTGATTTACTCCATAAATATTCTGGGAGTGTTCCATATTGCTTCTGCACATATTCAAAGATTTCTTCTTTACTCACACTCTGTTCAACTCCTGTTTTCTCTTATATGTCCTGTTCTCAATCATACCACATTTCCACCCTTCCTACTACTGCCCAAATCCTTTTGCAATTCTTTCTTTTCCCTGACTTTAGCTAATAGAGGGGTAAAACAGCAAGGACAGGAAGTGAGGATACACTTCCTGAAAATCCCAATTTAGGGAACCCTGCCCTAAATTGAAAAAGCTGAAAGCAACGATAATGCTGCCCTCGTGAAAGGAGATAATGCCAATGGCAGAAAGAAAGAGAAATAAGGAAATTCATTTTTATGTCACAGAGGAAGAACGCAAGCTAATCCGCAGGAAGATGATAGAATCAAAAACCAAGAACATGGGAGCTTATCTTCGTAAGATGGCAATCGACGGCTACATCGTCAACACAGATATCGCTCCTCTGAAAAAACAATATGAGGAAATGCACAAGATCGGCGTGAACATCAATCAGATTGCAAAGAAAGTGAATACCACTGGAGACCTGTATCCGGAAGAAATGAAAGAACTGAAAGAGATGGTAACAGAAATATGGCGTATATTAAGATCTTCCCCATTAAAGTAACCGACAAGAAAGCTCTGGACTATATCACCAATCCAGACAAGACAGATGAAAAAGTGCTGGTTTCCAGCTTTGGCTGCTCACCGGAAACTGATGATCTGGAATTTGCTCTCACCAGAGAAATTGCAAAAAAGAACGGAATGGATAAGGGCAATAATCTTGCATTTCACTTAATTCAGTCGTTTAAGCTTGGAGAAATTGATGCCGAAACCGCACATCGTCTGGGACAACAATTTGCGGATGAAGTGTTGAAAATATGAATATGTGATCAGTACCCACGTTGATAAAAATCACATCCACAACCATATCGTCTTCAATGCCGCCAGCTTCGTCACCAACCACAAGTATGTTTCCAATAAACACAGCTATCATAAGATTTGCCGAATCAGCAACCGCATCTGCCAAGAAAACGGACTTGCCACCAGCATGCCAACCAGCGAAAAAGGAAAAAGCTATAAAGAAAATATGGAATACCATCGTGGAACCAGCTGGAAAGCCAAACTGCGTATTTCGATTGATAAGGCAATCTGGTCCTCCATCAACTATGAGGAATTTTTACAGAAAATGCAGTTGGAAGGAAAAACTTTGATATATTTGATTATAATTTAAAATTTACGATTTTTTTACTAATTGATTTATATAAAATTTTATCTGTGTATCTTCTTTCTTAAAGAAACTTTTAAATTTTTCCAGTAAAAGAGCATCCCAGATCTTTCGTTCCAGGATGCTTCTGATTATTTCTAACATTTAATTGCTTTATTCCATATTTCTGTTTTTTGACACTGCAAATCAGGAATCTTTTTTAAACCCCAGATATCTCGTACCCTGATAAGTCAGTATTCCCTTTTCTCCTTCCTTCAACTCTCTAAATGATTGATCATCAACATTAAATTCCTTTTCTGTGCTGTCAGTCATGCGAAAAGTGATTTTATACCAGGGTTGTTCCTGTAGCGTAAAACCATGCCCACCTGTAGCATCACCTGCATTTGGTATCTGCTGTTGGATCATTCCCTGTTGTTTTGCTACAACAAACGCATCTACAGACTCCATTGCTGAACATTTATTTATCGTCCATTCAAAAATGCATCTGAAAAAAATCGCTGTAAATATAGCAATTATCAGAACTAACATAATTTCCATTTGAAGATTAAATCCCTTCATGATTTATATTGTTCAGATTGTATCATTTAAATCACATCCGCTGATAATCCGATCCCAGCGGTTTTCACGCTTATCCATTTCATCAGTAAAATATGGAAGTCTGGTCTCTTCCAGTTCTTCCAGTCTGGAAGCCTTTCCATTCAGATAATTATCAATCCGGCGTCCTGTGCTTTTAAGTCTGGTGATCACTCCACCTAATTTCACATCAAGCAGCTCATAACCAAATGGCTTTGCATCTGTCATCCAGATTTCCTCTCTGATTCGTTTCATCTCTTCCAGGTTGCAGATGATATCAGGAATTTCATTCTGACTGATTTCTTTTAGTATCTCTTTCTCTTCCCTGTCATAGGCACCTTTGATACGTACTCCCAGATCAGCTTTACCAGCCAGTACAGCTGCCAACTTTTCATAGAAAGAAAACATAAGTCCATATTTCGCTGATTTCGTACAATTTTCAGACATACAGCTGTATATTTCCTGATAATATGCCTTAATATCTGTACCTGATGCCTTTACTTGATAATCAAAGAGGCCCAGCATTGGATCCTGATATAACAGATACTTGGACGGATTCTGAGCTTCCTGATTCCCTTTTTCATTCAGGAATAAGGAATCAAAACGGTCCAGTTCCATGAAATCTTTTAATTCTCCTCCTGTACAGTTTTTAAACTCTTCCTTCAGGATACTCTCATCATATTCTTTATGAAAACCAAGATGTGCAAAAAGCGCAACTCCCGGAAGTAACGCATCTACCGGAGTCTCTGCCCCGTTGTCCATCCATGCAGTACACAGAACTTCTTTCATGCCATATTCTTTACATGCCCCAAGTGCTGCATTGGTACATGCAAAAGTTTTGGAGTAATTGGGAGAAATTCCATTCCATATCCATGATCCGCCTGCAAATATAATATTATCTGAAAGCTGTTTATGAATATCCAGCATTTTCTCATAATCCCTGATATCATCATGATAATAGTCCCAGTATACCAGCCCTAAATTCCTGTCCGGTTTTTCCCATTGAGAGCAGTCAGCATTTTCCGGCACATCATAATAACCACCACGCGTATTTGCAGTGATATACATATCACTCCATATCATCGGTTTTAACCCCAGTGCCTTGCAAATGTCCATGACTCTTTCACAATGTTCCCTGATCAGCAGAGATCCTTCTTTATATCCATTTTCTCTCAGGGAATTTCCCAGCCCCAGCATAACCGCTTCATCCATTCCAAGATGTACCCTGCTTGTACTAAAATTCTCTTTCACTGAAATCAGAAGTTTTTCAATAAACTGATAGGTTTCTTCCTTATCCGGCTGAAGAATATCAGCGGAATCACGGATTTTACTCATTTCTGGCCATTTAAGGGCATTATGCAAATGAGCCAGTGTCTGAATACATGGAACCAGTTCTATTCCAAACATAGCAGCATATGCATCAATTTCCTTTATCTCATCTCTGGTATATTTTCCACGATAGGCTCCAAAATAAGGTTCACTCTTTACTTCGTAAGTATCTTCTGTATAAAGCATAAGCACGTTCATTCCCAGCTTTGCCAGTATTCGAATCAGGAATTTCACTTTTTCAACTGTAAACACAGCATTTCTGGAACAATCCAGCATCAGACCGTTTCTTTCAAAATAAATATGCTCCTGATACTGGAATGTTTTATCTTCCATATGATGCAATACATAATTTAATGCACGGTAATAATGAGCTGCTTCACGGCAGATCACATGGATCTGGTTCCCATTCTTGCTTACCGCCATTTCCGGTCTGTCCTGAAATTCTACAGACAATTCTATATTTTCAGTATAAATATCACTTTCACTGAGTAATATTTCTGTCCCCCGCCTGATATTTTTATATGTTTCTTTATTGGATGTAAAAATAATGTTCATTAACGTTCCTTTCTCCTTAAAATTTTACTCTTCTCAGCAGCACGTTATCCTGTCTTGTATCTCCCCGGTACATAATCTCCGTCAATACGGGTTTGTAACCAGCCCCAATGCTTTTAGCCAAATTAACATCAATTCCTGCAGTTTCCCATTTTCATTGGAATAATTATAAGATAGAAATCATTACTTTAGAGTTTTATTGATACAATTATAACTCTGTTTATCCCAAATTCACATAAACGATATAATACAAAACATGCACAAAATGTTATATTTTTTACAAGGAACAGCAAATTTTCTATTTTCTGCAGTTTTATCTTTTAATATCACCCAACCAGCATCTCATCAGAAACTTCAATTATCATCGGTCAGCATCTCACCCTGTTGAAACACAACTTTTCCAAACGAATTTAAATGTTCACTATATAAAATCAACTTTATCCGGACAGCCCCAGGTAATTACAAGTCCATGCTGGAAGTATATGGATCAGATCCCTCTTTAAGCAAATAAACTCACAGGAGAATGGGCACAAAAAAAGCAGCAAACCTTTTTCAAGATTTACTGCTTACATACCGCTGTGATGGACTGCTGATATTTATAACAATTCCATAAAATACTGAAAGTAATCCAGTGCATTTATGATCTTCCCAAAAAGTTACACATCCAACAACTCAATCAACTTATCAAGAAATGCCTCTTCCCCTAATGTATTAATTTTAAAAATTGAAATTCACACTCTATTTTACATCCTTGGAACCCATAAAAGCCGCCCATCCAGCCTGAATCCTTTGTATTACGCTGCCATCCCGTGCATCGATCGTAAGGAGTGGAACGCCTGCATCATCCATCGTCACGTCTCCCATGACCAGTCCATCCTCCCCATTTCCGTACTCATACTCTGGCTCTTTGGATGTCCAGGTTCCATAAAAATCCCACACCGGGATCAGGACTGCTTCGGTATCGCTGCCTTCACTGTCTGGCATGCTCATATACCCCAGCTGTACCTTTGTTATGTTTATCTCCGCGCTCTGTGCATCAATGGACGGATAACGGTAGTGGCTTCCTCCATCGACAGAGATCAGCCGATTCCTGTCTTCTGTCATGACCTGCAAAGTGATCGTTTTTTCAAAGATATCCTTGACCTCATCAAAAGGAAGTAAGAACAGCCTCTCATCGGAAGCATTCGATGCTTCTATGGGATTTCTGTGCAGAAAACTCTGAAGTGTCCCACTGCAAAAGTCCATCGTCAGTACTTCATTTTCCCATCCTTCAGACTGTCCTTCATGAAGTGTTCCATCTTCGTTTTCCCATTCAAGAGCCTGCTCATTAACAGGCAAAGAGGTTTCCCTCACATAATTAACCGGAACCCCGTCTATCATCCGTTCAAAAATGAAGTCATCTTTTTCCAGGGTAGTACTTCCTTCTGTAAGTTCTTTTGAAGAACTTTCAAATATCTCCCAGTCTCCGGAAATAAGACTTGTTGCCTTGTCTTTTGCTTCCTTTTCAGACACTTTTCCGCTTCCTGCCTTTATATAATTTTGAAAGCGTTCTTCCCTTTCTTTTTTCTCACTTGATGCCAGGGTCATGTCCCCACAATCGTCAAAGCTAAACTTCGCTATCTGAAATCCAAGTTCCTCCACATCCGATACCTGCTCACTCTGTGTATAAGAATACCGATAGGTCAGTCCATCTACTGTATATGTCCCCGCCTGTTCGTTCTCATTCTTCTCTTCCTGCATGGGCTGTCCTTTTCCGAATGTGTCTTTTATTTTATTCTGTTCTTCTTCAGGAATCGCCACTCTTTTTACTTTTTTTAAACAGATTGCATCTACATCCGGCACTTTTACCGGTGCATCCGCTGTCAGGGTAAAATTCATCGGAGTTTCTTTATCCTCCCGGTCCGCTGATCTTAGATCTGCCTGGATCGTTGTCTGGTATGTTTCCGGTGACTGTACCTGTTCGGCAACGGTTTTCTGAACTGTCTCCTTTTTCTCTTCTTTTTTCTGTTCTGTCTGATCCTTTTCTTCCACAACAGCAGACTGAACAACATGGTCACATCCAGATAATGTCAAAAGATTTATACACAGAACGGCTCCCATAAACATTTTTATTTTCTTCATCCTTTTTCCATCCTTTCCTTTCGGTATTAAAAAAGGTACCCTCTTCTTATGAGAAAAGAGTACCATATTGCTTCGCCGATGTATTCATCAAGATGTAAACAAATTGTAAATCAGAAGATGGCTCTTACCGTGGTCCCCTCTCTCTGTCTGCTTTCGATTTTCAGGCATCCGCCATGGATTTCGGCCACCTTCACACAGAGTGCCAGCCCAAGTCCGGATCCGCCTTCTTTTCGGCTTCGTGATTTGTCCACCATATAGAATGCATCTGTGATCTTTCCCAGTTCTTCCTCCGGGATCCCCATTCCGGTATCCGACACCTCAAAAATCTTTTTTCCGGCTTTCTCATAGGCCTTTACCCAAATGCTTCCACCGGCATCCGTAGCCTTTAGGGCATTGTCGATCAGGTTTATCAGAAGGCTTTCCATCAAGGCCGGATCCATTTTCATGGAAAAGGCTTCACATTCCATCTTGAGGTGCACCGCTTTCTTTTCTGCCTGTTCTTTTTCCATGTCTATGACATGGTTTAAAAGGTCACCTGCCGTGGTCATTTCCATCTGTATGGCATGGTTCTGATAAAGCCCCAGCATCTGCAGCATCTTCCCAGAAAGAGCCTCCAGGCGTTTTCCCTCCCGGTTGATATGTTCCAGTGCCCGGTCCTTCTGTTCATCTTTCAGCTTTACATGGCGCAGGGTATCCGAATACCCGATAATGGACGTTAACGGGGTACGCATTTCATGGGAAAGTGCCCCCATGAGCAGCTCCTGTTTCTCTGCCACTTCCTGTAGCTTCTCCATCTGTTCCACAGTTCTTCGCATCATCATGTAAATAAAAAGGCCGGCGATCAGGAACACAGACAGATAAATTCCCAAAAGCCAGACAGCGGTCTGTCTCAGCTCTGCAAAAAGCTCTGTGACTTCCCGGACAGAGAGGACTTCGTATCCTTCCGGTCTGGATAATGATTCCAGCTGGAGAAGGAGGTATTTCTGTCCCAGTTTCTGTATCTTGTAGGCATAAGGATTTCCTTCATCCTTTAAGCCTAAGTTTTCGAACCCCACAACTTTATAATCTGTCAGGTTTTCAATGACGGCATTGCTTTTTCGGTCGATGAGAGCCATGCCTTCCCCACAGCATCGCTGGAACTGAAAGCCCATATAAGCCCGCTTTCCAGTCTCGGACATCTGCTCATATTTGCTGTTATCCCAAAATTGTTCCAGGAGTACCTTTCCATTTTCCAGCTGTCTTCCGTAGGTCTCTGCAGCATTATTGAGGCTTCGTTTTCCTGTGATATAAAGACTTAGCGTTCCCACTGGGATCAGGGCACACAATAGCGTTACCAGCATAAGAAGTACCGTTCGTTTCCACAGCTTCATCCCTATTCCTCCAGACGGTATCCAAGTTTCGGGATCGTCCTGATCTCATCATAAAGTTCCAGCTTTTTTCTGAGCTGTCCGATATGGACATCCACCGTCCTGCTTTCCCCCAGGTAGTTTTCTCCCCAGACCCGTTTTAACAGTTCTTCCCTTCCAAGCGCAATGTTCTTATTTTGCAGGAGCAGCACAAAGAGGTCATATTCCATTGGCTTTAGGCTTACCAGAAGCCCGTCTTTATAGACCCGATGGCTTTGCATGTCTACCAGGATGTTCCGGACCGTTAAGACTTTCTTGGCCCGTCCCGTCCTCTCCAGCACCTTCTCAATGCGTACCAGAAGTTCCAGCATCTCAAAAGGTTTTACCATATAATCTTCTGCACCCAGCTTTAATCCCTTCACCTTGGAAGCCACATCATCCTTTGCAGTCAGGTAGAGCACCGGAAGCTCCTTCTTTTTAAAATCCTCCATCAGTGCAAATCCGTCTTTTCCCGGCAGCATGATATCCACCACTGCCAGGTCTGCGTCCTCCTGCCATAAGAGCAGCCTCTGGGCTTCTTCCCCATCATACGCTGCCACAGTCTCATACCCTGCTGCCTCCAGGTTCATGCACAGCAATTCTGAAATTGCACGGTCATCTTCTATCACCAAAATTTTATTTTTCATTCCCGATGCCACCTCTAACGCTTTTTCTATAGTATAGCTTTTTCTATAGTATAGCTTTTTTTATATCCCAAGTCTACATTGCATTTGTTCTTGCCTTCTCATCATTTATACGCATCAAGACACGATAATGTGACCAGCTCAATTCAGGACACAGTGTGTCTTAAATTATAAATTCCGAACCCAATGAAAACTCCTATGAATGAACCGATAACGATGTTTAAAAAACAATTCAACTTTCTCAGCATGGCAGTGCACCCCTTTCTAAATTCCAATTTATTTCTTCTCATTGTTTTTGATAGCTTTTAGAATACAAATCCCCATTGCCAAAACAGGAAGCAGCTCCCTAAGAGTCCAAAATCCTTGAGGATCACCAAAATCAATATTTACATCTATAAACAATCCGATAAACCATGATGCTACCATGATTTGAGAAAATGTCCAATAATAAGGGAACAGCATTTTAGATGTGTTCATAAATGAGGGAACTCAAAATATATCGTGTCCACGGTTATGGGTACATTATAATATGCATAAAACACAGACTTACTAATTCCATTATTTAGAACTTAAAATGTCTGAATTATTCCCTCACATTCATGCAACAACAAATCTAATCTTTCAGACTGAATCATATATTTTTTCATGCTAATATGATAATACACATTAGCATGAAAGTAATCACAAATAACACCCATGAACAAATCTAATTTTAAAAATATCCTTTTGCAAATACTTGTTTTATCTCTTTCATTATGGAATACTATCGAAAGTAGACATCTTTTTTGTGCAAAACCACGAACTTGTCCATTTATAAGAAAAAGAATAAATTATTAGGGATATTTTTGATTTCTGCACGTCTAATAGATGTAAAGAAAATGCTGGCTGGCAAAAAAAGAGGTGGTGTTTAAATGACAAAGGAACAACTTGGATCTCTGATCCTGGATTCAGAAAGACAATTATACTCAACTGCAAAAACAATTTTATTTAATGACCATGACTGTGCTGATGCTATTCAGGAAACAATTGTGAAGGCTTTTTCCAACGTCGGTACATTAAAAAACGATAACTATGCCCGAACCTGGTTAATCCGTATCTTAATCAACGAATGTTACAGCCTTGTGCGTAAATCCAGTAAATTTATCCCATTGGAAAATCTGGCTGACAGACAGGAACCGGAATCAGAAAAAACAAAGAATTACAGTGAATTGTATACAGCCGTAAATTCCTTAAAAGATGAACTGCGTTTACCCGTTATTCTATACTATATAGAAGATTTCAGTGTAAAAGAAATTGCCCAGATCCTTGAAATATCGGAGGGTGCCGTTCAAAAGAGACTTGCAAGGGCAAGAGGAAAATTAAGGCAGGAATTACAGGAGGTGTCAATATGAGATTAGAAGATATGAAAAATGATATTCCCGAAACACCGGATTTTATCCATAATATGATTCAAAACGAGGTGGCAAAGCAGCTGGCGGATAATAAAGTATCGAATCTGCGAAGAAGAAAACGATGGACAGCTCCGAAAGTTGCCGCAGTGGCAGCTGCGTGTGCACTGGCAGTTTCCACGGCAGTATATGCAGGAGTAAATCTGTATCACTGGTTTTTGGAAAAACAGGGTTCTTATGGTGTTTCAGTCAAAATTGATGCTGGTGATGCAGTAAAGAAAATCGCGCTTCCAGATGAGGTTCCAGAGGTGGATCTGTCTGCTAAATATATTCCGGAGGGCATGAGCTGGATTGACGAGTACCATCTCCAATATCCTGAGCATGACATGACTGGCGGGTTCAGTTTTTCATTTGTCCTGTTGGATAAAAATGATCTGGGACAGGTAGTACAGGATCAGAATGTTATTGATAGTGAAGAGCGTACATTTGGGAAATACCAGGGGATATATCTCAAATATAATAGCATTACCGAAAGCGGGGCTCTTAACCAGAGAATTTATCTTGTCTGCCCGGATTTATATCGTGTGCTTATGATCTACATCGGAGATGATGTGCCAAAGGATGAAGCCATAAAAGTTGCAGAGAATCTGGTGATTGAGGGAAACACGACTATGGTAAAGACCGCCGGATTGCCTACATGGAGCGGAGAGATGATATCTGAAAAGACAGAAGCTGATAATGATGAAATAAGTACTTCTGTAAATGAGAAAAAACTGCCTATTTACCAAATTGGTGACACCTTTGATCTGGATGTGATTGGTGAAAACACAAATGGTGAATATCTGGAAAAAACGATTTCTGCAAAGGTAGATTCTGTTCAAATTTCTGATGATCTTCAGCTTCTCGATCCGGACAAAATACCGCAAAAATGGACGGAAGCCATTGATGCGGATGGAAAGCTATCTACAAACACATTGAATTATGTGAAGTCTGGCGACGGAATCGATTCCCTGGATGAAATTGTAAAGTCAGAGGAAGTGAATCAGAAGCTGGTCTATGTTACAGTTACCTATACCAATCATTCCAATGAGGAAATCGACCATATGCTTTATCTTGGTGCTTTACTGACTCTGACTAAGGAAAATGGAAAAGTACAGCTTTACATTCCAACAGAACAGGCCGGCGATGGCTATGACTACATTAGCTGGACCGGCGTGGCAAAGACAGGGGAAATGGTATATTATAGCGTCTCTGAAAATTATGGCAACGGTGGAAACTACATTTCCTCTATAAAACCAGGCGAAAGTGTGCAACTGAACATGGCCTGGATCGTAAATGAAAGCGACCTTAAAAATCTGTATCTGAATGTGACTGGGGACGGAGCTTCGTATGAGTTCTCTGAATATATACTGAAAAAAGGACTGGTAGATATTCGCCAATAATGTGTCATCGTTTATGATCCCATTTTTTATATGTCATATATGAAAAAAGCGTTTTTCGATTCCTTTTGGTTTCGAAAAACGCTTTCTTTTATTCTGTATAGATGTTCCCATTCTCATCCGTCCAGGTGCCATCACCATTGTCTGTGTATCCGACCCCATCTGCGTCACAATAGTAATAATCTCCGTTTGTTGTTTCTTTTACAGTAACGGTACCGTTACTGCCCTGGAGTTCATGCTGTTCCAGTTGGTTCCCGGAATAATAATCTTCGTCATTCCAGGTACGATATGAATTGCCATTGGCATCTGCCCAGTTTCCATCTCCCTGATAACTGTATCGGCTCCCATAATCATCAGAATAGGTCCCATCTCCGTTATCGTAAAGAACTCTGGATTCTTCATCTCCTCCACCCGGTGCTACAATTGATGCTACACCGGAGGCAGTACTGAATCCACTGGTATATGGTACGCCTGCTGGCAGACTCTCATAAGATGAAACAGACCCGTTATTGTCAGAGGTAATTCCATCATCGGTCGTTTCACTTACCTGTCCGCTGTTTTCCATGACAGGTTCATCGTTTGTTTCCGCATCTGTTTTTTCCTCTTCGTCTACAGAATCCTCTGTATCTGCAGTCTCTGTCACTTCTCCTTCGTCCTGTGTTTCAGCAGCTTTCTGCATAGTTACCATTTCAGAAAACGGTGCGTAATCCGGTACATTATTTTTCTCTGGATCTGCATTTTTTTCAATACCAGACTTCTCCGTCTCTACTGAAACTGTATCTGTCCCGGCAGAAACATTAAATACCAGATTACCGCCTGCAAGCAGCAACGTCACAAGAATTCCCGGAAGAATTCCTCTGCGAAGCTTCCGAATGTTCACCATATACAGAATCCGATCTTTAAACACCATTTCGCTGTCATTAAGACTTGCTGACACATATGGAATCTGATTTTCCATGGCCACTGTCCTGAGAAGCAGCTGTCGATATAATTTATGTTCTTTTTTATTAACTCTGCGAACAACTGCTGTATCACACAGATTCTCAATATCCTTATCCGCTTCTTTCAGCATGATAAGAAGAAAGGGATTGAACCAGTATATCGATGCACAGATTCGAAGGAGCATCTTATACCAGAGATCCCGATGACAATAATGTGTAAGTTCATGGTAAAAGATAAGTTTTCTTTCTTCTGCTGAATACCCGGTTGCTGGCAGATACAATTTTGTATGAAAAAGTCCCGCAAGAAGCGGTGTGGTAAGACCTGCGTTTTGCCTGAGCTCCGGTCTTCTGCGTACGTGCTTCTTTTGACATGCTGCACGGTACATCTGAATACTCACTGTATCACTTACCTGCAGACTCATCCGTTCCAGATTCCTTATAGAAAAATAATATGCCAGCAATTCTCCTGTCAGTTTAAGTACCGCTACGCTCAGCCAGACGGCAGCAAAAATCACAGCCACAATTCCCATCCATTTATCTGATTCATACCTGACAGTTCTCTTTTGTTCCGGGATTTCTGTCAGATTTTTCATGTCATTGCTCGCAGATGATACGGTTTCTGTTATCTTCTGACTTTCCTCTGGTCTGACTGCGTAATCCGTTATCTTCGGGTTTTGCGTATTCTGTTGACTGCTTCTAAGTACTTTGAAATCCACCAGTGCCAGATTCTCCGGAAGGCGCACCGGAACACAAAGGCTTATCGTAATTAACAGCCAGATAAAGTACTTCCATCTCGCTGATACACGTCCTTTAAACAGAGTCGCAAGCACTTTTACCAGTAAAATTACTACTGCTGCAATAATGTTCAGTTTCAGAATGTGCAGAACAAGAACCTCCATAATTCGCTATTCCTCCCTGTCCTCCAGGTTCTTAAGAAATTCACTGAGATCCTGGACTTCTTCCGAGCTGATTTTCTTTCCATGATAAAGTGAAGTTACAAACTTTTTTAGTGAATTCCCATAAAGTTTCTCAAGAACACTCTGGCTTTCATGTGCCTGATAATCTGACTGCGAAACCAGAGGTGTATACAGATTCATTTTTCCCTGTTTCGTCACTTCCACGAAATTTTTGTTCTCCAATCTGGTCAGCAATGACAAAATTGTTGTTGATGCAAGCTTTTTCTTCATATTGATCACTTTCTCAATCTCCGGTCTGGTCATCGGCGGAGTATTATTCCAAAGAACGAGCATAATATCCAGCTCTGATTCCGGAAGCCTCTGGTAAGTTTTTTTCACTCTTTCATACCTCCTGTTACATATTTTCTACAAATGTAGGAATAATTCTATTTTACCACGGTTCACGGAAATGGCAAGGGCTTTTGCACAATTTGCAAATACCCTTGCCATTCCTGCAGCTACTAACCACTATCAGTCTATTTCTGTATAACTGTTGCCATTTTCATCACTCCATGTCCCGTCTCCGTTGTCCGTAAATCCTGTACCATTTTCGTCCTGGAAATAATAATCACCATTTGTAGTTTCCGTAACCGTCACAGTATTACCGTTTGCATCCTGAAGATCATGCTGCTCCAATGTATGTCCCAGATGATGAGTGTCATCATTCAGAGCTGAGTAGGTATTCCCATTTTCGTCGGTATAAGTTTCATCCCCATTATCGGTATAGTTCATTCCATCATCTCCACGATATTCACAAGAATAATCTTTGTGAAGAATGTAATTAATCTCAATGGTATTTCCATCACTGTCAACTAATGTCATTGGGGAGGTAGTAAGGATATCTGAATCTCCTCCTGACTTCTGACTGGCAGTATCTGTAGTTGCCTTATCAGAATCATCAGAAGAATCATCTGTCTGGTTTTCGTTCTCCTGTCTGGTAAGCGAAGGATTTCCGGGATAAGAAATATATTCTACAAATTTTCTGACGTCACTGATGTCATCTGCATCTTTTGCATATCCCACTGCCATGTACAGGCTGTTTCCCTCTGAATAAATTGTCTGATAGCAGGCATCGTATGTGTCATTGCATTTGGCAATCCCTGTTTTGACATCCTCCAGCGAATATTTATAGATATTTACATAATCATTTCCGTTCGTATAGCTTGCATAGGTACCTTCAGTATCTGCTTTTTCCCATTCAGATCCAGTCGGCGGCTGTGTATAGAAATCGTTATTTCCTGCTGCCATAACCGTTGCAGCTGAAAAAATCCCAAATGTTGCTACCGTCATAAGTGTCATAAATTTTGTCTTCATCGTGGATTCTCCTAGAATTTTATTTTCTACATTTGTAGAAGTTAATTGTATTCTACAACTGTAGAATACAATTGTCAATTCTTTTTTCTATATTTTTTTATCACCTCAGTTTAATTTCTATTTTTCCTTCCACTGGGCTATATAAATCCAGAGGATCTTCATCACTTTCATAAACACGTCCTTCTCCGTAAGCATCTTCTATTCCAGTTTCATATTTTTTATATTTTGTTCTGTTTTTTTCTTCTTTATTTACATACAGGTTAATTATACATTAAATTCTGTATTGCAGTTGTAACAGCAAAAAAGGAAACCAAAACTATTTTGTGAGAATAGTTTTGATTTCCTGTATAAAAAGCGCCATAGGTTTTTTCCAATGCCTATGGCGTGTAAATAATTTTCTACTCTGCGGATACCTTGTTTATGATTGTCTACCATCCGAATGCGTCCCTGATCAAAGCTCCGGTTTCGCCGTCTATATAAAACAATTCCTGTTCTTCTGGTGAATCCTTCCATTGGTAAGGACAGCAAAAACTCCATACAGGCCTGTAAACAATTCCATCTGTGGTTTCATCAATATAATATTTCAGGCGGATTTTCGTAACTGGAATCGTGATTGGTTCTGTTTTCTCCGTCGTGTCCTCTTCCGTAAAAAATCCGATTTTTCCTTCTTTTACATATTGTTCCACCGATTTCATAATTTCTTCCATGGGAAGCATAGTAACTGTTTCTTTCTCTTTCACCTGAAGCGGGATTGGTATTTTGAAATAGCAGTCTTCAGGCTTGAGACCAAATCCTGTGCTTCCCTGATAATGATACTGAGAAAGTCCACCTGCCGGTATTCCATTCAACAGAACTTCTGTGTCGTAATAATCATATCCTTCCGTCATGTCGCTAATTGGTTTTCTTACAGAAGTTCCAGATAAATCAGCTTTGGAAAACAGTTGATTTATAATATTTAATTTCTCATCTTCCGTATTCTCACCTAAAAATCCCAGATCTTTTTCACTTAATCCATCACACTCTATCATCCCATCCGAAATAAATAACTGCAGTCCTTTTTCTTTATTTTCCCAGACTGTTTCATCTGTTACAGATTTTTCCCATCCATCTTTCCCGCCAAACCAGGAGCAGATGTCTTTCTCTGATATATTGCATTTTTTCAGAACTCCCTTTGAAACGTCATCAGTATTTCCGGTAATATCAGCTTCTATCGTAAGGGTTCCTGATTTTCTCGGCAGAGAAGCTGTTACATGGTTTTCCTTTACCTGCAACATTGTTTTCTCCGGATCATATTTTTCATTTACACTCGTAGTATTTGACGAACTTTCCAAATCTGTTGTGTTCTGCGTACTCTCACCCGAAGATGGTTCTATTCCGGTGTCAGCAGCCTGCAATTTCCCTTCTTTTCTATATTTTTCAATGATATCCCTTACTTCATCCTTTAATGGGAGGGTTAACGTAAGAATCTGAGGCGTATATCCTCTGTAAACGTCCTCCGCAGGAAGTGCATAAGAAACCCTTCCTTCTGAATCTGTAAAAGAACCAATTTTAAAAATCTTTTCGTAAGCTTCAGTGTCTTTCCAGGTATAATAAATCTTACCGTCATAAACAGGATATGCCTGAATAGTCATGGAAAGTTCTACTTCAGAATCTTCTTTTAATATTTTCTCAATCAAAGCGTCATCATACAAAGTAATATGCCCATAATAAAGATCTTCCCCTTCTATTTTATTTAAAGAAGCCAGTGCATCTTTTCCATTCACCGTTGCATGATCACGGCAACCAATCATATAATTCTTTGCCTCAGTGGAAGGTTCTCCGAGAAAACTTAAACCGCCGCCATCAAAATACGCTTCTTTAACAGTCAGCATGGACTGATTCCAATCGACCTCCTCGGGCGTTATTGAATAAGAAGTAATATTTTCCACATTTTCTGCAGTTGACTCAGGTTCTGTGACAACCATTTGAGCTGCCTCCTGTTCAGCGACTCCCTGTTGTTCAAGTTCTTTATGCAGTCGTCCGATATTTGTTGCAAGTACACCAGTACTAACTCCTAATATAGCAGCTACCGGAAGAAGAATCCGAATTATTTTTTTCTTATTTCCTGAATTTTTCGTTCTTTCTCCATCTGTTTTTTTACTTAAAGCCCCCGTTGTTTTCTCGTCTGGGGAATTTAAAATTCCGCTCAGAACATCTTCCATGGCTTTATCAATATTTTCTGGTATTACAGTTTCTTCTTTTAAAATCCTTCTGATTTCCTTCATATAGTCTCACCTCCTGATCACCTTTTTTAATTTTGCTCTTGCCCGGGAAAGTTTGGTTGATACGGTATTGCTGTTCATTTCAAGAAGGGCACTGATTTCCTTAACTGAAAATTCATCAAAATAATAGAGTTCCACGATTTTCCTACTTTCTTCATCCAGGCATAAAAGCAATTGTTTCCATTCACAGAGATTCAGTTCTTCACAATGTACACCTTCTGCAAAATCATCCAGTTCTGCTGCATGGTTCTTTTGGCGTAGAATGTCCTTGCACTCATTTATAAGGATCCGCATCAGCCAGGTTTTAAAATACTTCGGCTCTCTCAGTCTCTGTATATTTTCATAGCAGGATAGGATTGTATTTTGCAGGGCATCTGCAATATCCTGCTCATCCCGAAGATAAATCCAGGCAGTCTTATACAAACTCTGCTTATTCATCCGGATTAATCTGACAAATGCTTCTTTATCTCCATTTTTAGCCTCTGTTATTAAAGCATCCATAAAGTACCTCCTTTTCTTCTTATAATTATTAGACTTGAGAAACAGCCATTTGCTTTCAAGAAAAAAATTTTATAAAAAACGCCATAGGTTTTCGATACCTATGGCGAGTAAATATAGGGAAAAGCTCTCTTTTTTATCGGCAGTGGAGTGTTTTCTGTTATTGCATATTGTTGAATTGGTATAATTACTATTTCTCTTCTTCCACATCAGTAATAACCTCTAATTTTTCTCAAAAAGGCCCCAAAAATGACGGACAGGAGCCAACAGCATTACAACTCAGCTCCTGTCCTGTACATCTTGAATATAGAATTAGTAAAAACAAATTATCGGGACATCATACTGAATAAGACTATAAAGCTGTCCGGCATTTTCCGGGGGAAGATTGATGCATCCATGAGAACCACCTGTAAGATATCTGTCACCACCAAAGTACGGCTGCCAGTCTGCATCATGAAATCCAATTCCTCCATTGAATGGCATCCAGTACGTTACCGGCTGTTCATAAGAATATGTTCCATTTGCTGTCATTTCACCTCGCAGCACAGACGGACTGCTCTTTGAATTCAGTGTGAATATTCCAGGAGGTGTTTTTCTATCCGGATCACCTGGCAGTCCGGATACGATTTCTGATTGAAAAATAATATTTCCATTCTGATAATACCACATATACTGCTCTGTAAGATCTACCTCTATATATGTATCTCCGAGATCATTGATCCCATGTGCATTTGCTCTCATAGAATATACCGGTTCCCTGGTTGTCTGGGTTCCCGACTGAATTTCCTGCATGAGCTGTTCTGCTTCCTTGTCCTGATCAATCTTCCATCCATAAGCTGAGCCATATACATACACCGTCCTTCCGCTTGTGGTCTGGAATTGTCTTTCAGTGCCAACTGTATCATGATCTGCTGCAAGCTGTGCCACATAATCCACTACATGCTGCCGGAAGGCTTCATCATTCTGGAGCAGCTGCCCTTTCTCGTCAAACTGCAGCCAGTTTTTGATGGTATTCCCATCGAGTGTTACCGTTTCGTCTCCAAATGTATATGTGATATTTGCTTTTGCCAGGCTATTATACATATTTACCATATTCTGAAGTTCTGAACTATCTCTCGTCACATCTGCTTCCTTATAAGCCTTTGGATTGCTTCCCAGATCTACATCTGCCGCCTCATTATCAATTGCTCCGCTTATCATCTGATAAGCTTCCTTGGCATTTAATTCACTGCCTTCTGTCTCTGGCACAATAGTAAATTCTGAATTAGAAAAACTTACATACGCATTTTCCGGTGCTATCTGATTCTCTTTTTTCGCACAATTTAATGAATTTACCTGTTCCTCCAGCTTTTCCCGACTGAAAACAGTCTCTTCTTGAACCATATAATTTTTCGTTTCAAAAAAACCTCTGATCCATTCCCATGGTTTCTGAGTCTTCAGCAGCTGAAGGATTTCCCCGCTGGATACATATTGATAATCAATGTCTTTACCTGTAATAGTCTGAGGTTCCTGCATCCTTGCACTTACCTGAATAACATAGTTATCCTTTTTCCCTGCAATCTCCTGCTCAACTTCATAAGCTGTCTTATTTGAACTGTCAATTCCATTGATGGTCGTACCCAAAAAGAAGTGATATGAGTAATAATAAGATATACCTGCATACACACAACAGCTCATAACCAAAATCATCACTATAAGCATTACAACTATTTTCATAATTTTGTTTTTCTTTTTGTCTGAAGATACAGTAGATCTGAATTCAGACTTGTCTATCGGCACATAAGTAATTGTTCCGGGTCTTGCCGATTTTGAAGTTCTTATTGATTGCCCCATCACTTCTTTTTGTCTCATATCTTATTCATCTTTCTTTTATATCAACTAGTTTTTTACATTGTCATTGTCAAAATGCAATGTCTTATGGTACTTCGCATTTTCCTCCAGAAGTTTTTTCCATTTCTGTCCATCTTCTTTCGTAGGATTATCAAAATTCTGCTGACCTTTCAGTTCATCCATATACTGGATATAATCCAGGAAGTAAATATCTACTGTCGAAATATCCCTGTCCTGAATTGCGAAGTTATTACAGTTTCCAGTAGACTCATTATATGGAAGTGTGTTTCCGTTGGCATCAAGAGCTACCATGAAGCAGTCACTGTTGGATCCTTCCTTATAAAGTTCATTTACCGTCAGTTCATACGGAGAACGAATTACGGATTTGAGTCCGATACCAGCATCGTTTGTATCATTCAGTTCCAATACTTCTGTCCGGGAATCATCTACTGTAATCGGGATATCGAAACTCCAGTCACCTTCATATTTGTAGTAGCCGGCATCCCTTCCATATTTTTCATCATCCGCTTCTGACCACTCATAGTCTGCTTCCAGCCCTCTTACCTTCGTGATATCCAGATGCAGGTTAAAGGTATCTGGAATATCAATTTCTTTAATGTACTTCTGATATTCTCCACCACGTTCAGACAACTTATTGATAAACTCTTCCAGCAGCGCATAACCTTCATCCGTCTGATCATCTAAGTCCGCCTGAGTTATTCCCATCTCATCCATTACCTGCTGTGTCATTTCATCGTATTTCTCATTATATTCCGTATAGTCTTTTGCCGCCTCAGCAAGATCATAACGGAAAATGCATGCATAGGTGTTGTCATCCAGAAACTGTCCTTCCACCTGACCGTCGATCACCGGACTAGCCTCTGGATTAAAGTCCACACCACCAGTCATATCCAGATCAATGACCGGTGTTCCACTTTCCGCCCCGGTTTCCGTTTCTGGAAATGGCTTATCACTCTTAAACTGCATAGTTATATAGACCGCCTGGCTGTTGGCATATACCTCAGAACATGTAATTGTCAGCCCATCTGCTGTTTTAATGTAAGCATTCTCACTAGTGGCATTACCTGTCTTGTCCCCATCTGCTTCACTGCCATCTGCCGTTGTTCCATCAACGGATTCCAAGGTTGTTGCATAATCCGAAAAATCACCAAAGAAACTTACATTATCCTGCAAGATTTCAAAAAGCCCTCCTACAACCGGGATATTCTTTGCCATTACTGGATTGGTTGCACAGAATATGAATCCAACCGCCAGTACCGCTGCCATACCTCCTGCTACCCTGCCTCCGATTTTCATCCAGTGGAGTAGATCCCTTGGTGCTTTTTTCTGAGTAACCGTATTATTCTCAATCAAATGATATGCCTGATTGATATGTTCATGTACAATCGCCGGAATTTCAGTATCCTTTTGCATTTTTTTCTGGAAATCTTTCTCATTATTATTTAGAATCATCATTAGGCACGTTCCTCCATAATTTTATATCCATATATCTCTGCGATTTTTTTTCTTCCACGATAAAGGCGGGATTTTACTGTGTTTTCTGGCAAATCCAGGATATTACTGATTTCCCGGATATTAAATTTCTCCATGTAGTAGAGAATAACAACCAAACGATATTTACTATCCAATGGTTCTAATGCCTGTAAACATTCTATTGTCTCGTATTCTTCATGAAAAGGTGTTTCTGGAATTTGATCCATAAAAGTAACCAGTTTATTCTTTTGTATGACATCTTTACATTTATTGATCAGGATGCGTATCAGCCATGTTTTAAAGTATCTGTTCTTTCTTAGACTTCTTAGATTTTCATAGCAGGAAAGGATCGTATCTTGTATTGCATCTGCAACATCTTCATCATTTTTCAGATATGCTGCTGCAATCTTGTACATACTCTGTACATTTTCATCCATAAGCCTGCAAAAAGCATCCTTGTCGCCTTTCTTCGCTTTTCGTATCAAAACCTCATTCATTGTAGTTCCAATCCTCCTATCTCAGACTAGTCTTCTGGAGTATACTATAGAAGCTTCATTTATTTGCTCCTACTTATTAGACGTGCGAATCCCTAAAAAGGTTGCAAATATTTTAAAAAAAAATCATATCAGATAAAAACACCCCCAAATTCGTTCAAATTTTATGATCATCAGGTCCTATTAGGGTATAAAAACAGCCGTACCATGTGTTTTTACATGATACGGCTGTCTATGATTTCCAGGTCCTCAGGACAGATCAATCAAAAATCATATCCTCTGTCCCGTCAGGTCTTAAAAATACTGTTTTTGAAATTCCATTACATTCCAGCACTACTTTCTGCTCACGGGAAGAATAGAGGCGAACCCTGTGTATCCTGCCATCTCTCCATTCGAAATCAACCGTGATGTCACCCTGTACCTTCATTCCCCGGACATTTCCGTCCTTCCATTCATCCGGAAGTGCCGGAAGCAACAGGATATGCCCTTTCCTGCTCTGGATAAGCATCTCTGCAACTGCAGCTGCAAAGCCAAAATTCCCATCGATCTGGAACGGAGGGTGTGCACACAGCATGTTGGGATAAATGCCGCCTCCCACACAGGAAATATTTTCCTCCCTGGTATAACGGAGCTGGTTTTTCAAAAGCCCCAGTGCATGTTCCCCGTCCCGGAGTCGGGCCCAGAGGCAGGCCTTCCATGCCATGCACCATCCGGTTCCCTCGTCTCCTCGCCTTTCCAGAGCCACCCGGCAGGCTTCCAGAAGCTCCGGGGTGTTTTCTGTGATCAGGTTTCCGGGATAAAGGCCATACAGATGAGATACATGGCGGTGATGGACCTCTGTTTCCGGATAATCCAGGAACCATTCCCGGATCTGTCCAAAGCTTCCTGTCTTAAATGGCGGAAGTTTTGAGAGTGCCCGTTTTACATCCGCTGTCTCTCCCTCTATGCCCAGGATGTCACAGATTTTCAGGTAGTACCCGAACAGTTCTTTCAGGATGCTGATATCCATGGTGGATGCCATTCCCACACTGTGAGATTTTCCATCTTCTCCACAGAAACGGTTCTCCGGGGAAGTGGAAGGTCCGGTAACATAGTATTCCCCATACGGGAACAGGAATCCAAGATAGAACTTTACGGCTCCCTCGATCACCGGATATGCCCTGTCTTTCAGGAAATCCAGGTCTTCTGTATAGCAGTAATGTTCCCAGAGATGCCGGCAGAGCCATCCGGAACTCATGGGCCACATGGAATAGGAACAGGGATCCTCATCCTGTCCGAAATATCCAACAGGTCCGGAGTGTCCCCAGATATCCAGGTTGTGGTGGCTCACCCAGCCGGAAAGTCCATAGACCTCCCTGGCTGTCTCCTTTCCATCCTCTGCTGTCCGGCAGATCAGGTCAAAGAGCGGTTCCTGGCATTCGCCCAGGTTGCACCTCTCAGCCATCCAGTAATTCATCTCCGTATTGATATTAACGGTGTAATTACTGCTCCAGGGAGCACGCATCCTGTTGTTCCAGATCCCCTGGAGGTTTGCACACTGGCTTCCCGGTCTGGAGGAACAGATCATCAGGTATCTGGCATAATGGAACATCATCTCTGCCAAACGGTTTTCCCTGGTGTCGTTCAGTGATAATCCCATACGGTTAAAATATTTATGGTATTCTCCCAGATGCCTTTTCTTCAGCTGTTCATAATCCGGATCTTCCAATACTTCCATACACTCTTTTTCCAGCTGTGGTGTATCTGCATTCCGTCCAAAATCTGTATTTCCTGTAAAATAAACAAATATATCCTGTTCTCCCTCGATCAGGAGTTTACCATCACAGAATTTTACACTTCCCCCTGGTGCCACTGCCTTTACAGCCAGGGTAAACCGGATCCCTTTTCCATCCTCATAAACAACCGGCTCCGGACAGTCATAGTATGGCGGTGCCACATAAGAGGGTGCCCGTCCGGAAAAGAGCACTGTATCTTCACAGTTTTTTATTTTCTCATGTCTGACCTCACTTTCCAGTGAAATCCCAAGATGAAGTTTCTGTCCGGGGGCTGCCTGGAAATGGACTGCCAGCAGAGGATCTGCCATGCTCACAAACAGCTCCCTTTTATACCCTGCAGATGCCACTGTTTCCACCGCATGGTTCAAAGAGAGCTGGCGTACATATCCGCCGGGTGTCTGTCCGGACATCTGCAGATTCATATTCAGTCTGCCAGCCGGGAGGTAACTGTCCGTCCAGTCACCCAGGATATGTTTCCTGCAATAATCTTCTGCCTCCTGATGCTTCTGGTCCTTAAGCAGCTTTCGCAGATGCCCAAGGTCAGCATGACCGTTTTTATTCAGCTTTGAACTGCCGTCACCGGACCATAAAGTATCAAGATTCAGTTCAAGTGTTTCATTTTCCAGACGGCCATAGGACATCACTCCAAGAGTTCCGTTTCCGAGCGGCAGTGCCTCATTCCAGGCTTCTGCCGGTTTTTTGTAACTTAATATCCAACGATCCATTTTTATCCTCTTTATTCACAATTCAGAATTATAATTTTATTATTTTTTAAAGTAACTGTCCCATCCTGCATACTTTCCCTTATCAGTGGAACTTCACGTCTCATATGGAATTCATTTTCAGTCACAAGGGCATCAGGATTACATGCCGGACTGATAATTCCTCCCAGATCATCATAACTGATATTTTTGCGGAAGATATTATGAACAGCTTCCTCCATACAGAACATGATGCAGCCGCCCTCGTTTGACCGGCTGTAATTATACTCATATAAGGTACCATCTCCAGAATCTGCATCATATGCCATACCATCCTGGTTCAGTCTGGTATCTGTAACTTCATTGTAACAGAATCTGGCATTTTTACATTTCCATGGCCATATGGCAGCCGCTACCTTTCCCATTCTGTCTTCCGGATGTCGATACACAGAATCATTCATCTCTTTTGCACAGCTATCTGCAATATTGTGTTCTGTCAATGGCTCAAGGGAGTACATAGGAGTAATTGCATCTCCTCCTGCCTGACTCACATAACAATTGCGGATGATTATATTCTCATGTCCGTATTTCCTGAAAGTTTCTTCATCAAGCTCTACCCCGGAAAACTTCTGATGCTGATAAGTATATCCCACGGCAATTCCCCACCGGCTGACTCTCCACACAGTACAATTCTCTACAGTAACCCCGTCATATCTTGCGATCCCTGTTTTTTCTTCATTGTCCGGTGTTAAGGCAGTCATATAAATACCGCCATTGTTCATATGCTTGTTATAAACGTTTCCTGTAACATCATGAACCCATACATCCCGTATGGTGATATCATGAAGTGTCCCTCCGTTTTTCGCCACTACAGCAATACCGGTTCTGTCCATTTTGTGTGGTGCCGCATATTCTTCCATAGTTGTGTATGGAGATGAGTTTGTTATGATCAGATCATGAACCAAAATATATTCCACATCATAAAGAAGTAAGGCAGAGGATACCTCTCCTTTATATACATGAGATGGCGAGTCCAACGGTGCTCCATAATCCTGATACCATATTCCGGTGCCATTTGAATGAATGCACGGCATGGTACCTTCTCCATAAGCACCGATTTCAATTCTGTCAGATCTGGTTCCCCTGCCCTTTATATGCAGGTACTGGTTTTCAAAAACAGATCCTCTCTCCAGCAAAATACGATCACCTGGATTTAATTCCAGATTATTAATCCTGTCCAGGGATCCAAATGCTGTTTCCGGTGCTTCACCATTGTTGCAGTCATCTCCATTAGTGCTGCTTACGTAATATGTTTTGAATTTCCTGCTCATATTCCTTCTCCCGTATCCGTTTTTTTATTACTGTAGCTACTTCATCATAAGAAAAGCTGTCACCCTGATATCGGGTAAACAGTTCCCGATGCCCGTTCCAAAATGAAACCATATCTTTAGAAGTAATCGTTGAATAATTATAACTTCTTTTAATCAAGGGTTTCTCTGAAACAAAATCCAGTCGGAATCTTGTCAGCTCATACTGTATATATGCAGGCACTGAGAAATTGCTCAGACCATATACAGTAATTCCTTGTTCAAGAAGTTCTTTCCTTTTTTCGTTTTCCAATATGCGTCTGCGTTCTGCTGCTTCCAGACTGCCATCAGCAATCTGCCCCAGTTGTACGGCAAATTCAAGGCATGCCTGCACATATTTCATTTCTTCCTCATTCATAAAGCCATATTTATTTGTCATTATTCTGTAATCTCCCATTATCTGCCTGTTGAAGAGTCTGATTCTGCGAATCTCAGCTTTCTGTAATATTTATAAGAAAATGCTGACTTGACAATATCAATGTTCTTCTTAAGCTTTCATAAAATAAAAATCCCTGACATCCGTTATAAGCCGAGTGCCAGGGATTTTAATGATCAGCCTTTAACTGCTCCGACCATAATACCTTTAGAGAAATATTTCTGCATAAATGGATATAATGCAAAAATTGGTAAGGAAGCCAGGACAGTTATTGTCATACGAATTCCTTTTGGAGAAATAGCCGCCATTGCCTGCGTCATATCAGCTCCACTTGATGCAGTCTTTAACTGTTCTGCCAGCCTTTGTGCCTCATTGAGGTAATTATACAATAAGTACTGTAATGTTGTCAGTGATTCATTGGCACGGGTATAAATATGATTATCAAACCATGAGTTCCACTGTCCTACAGCGACAAAGACTACAACTGTTGCAATAATTGGTTTGCACAGCGGAAGTATAATTTTGAAAAAGCAGGTTATATATCCGGCTCCATCCAGGGAAGCAGATTCTTCCAGTGCCGGCGGAAGCTGTTCTATGTATGTTTTGATCAGTATCATATTGTAAGCGGAAATCATTGTAGGCAGAATATATACCCAGAAATTGTTTAACAATCCATATGATTTCATAACAATATAAGTCGCGATCATACCACCACTGATATACATGGTAAATACAACAAATCGATATAATATCTTTCTTGCCGGCATTTTATCTTTTGTAAAAAGATAGGCAAGGAATGAACAGCAGAATACGGATAATCCTGTTCCTACCACTGTTCTCAGCACGGACATCCCTAATGCCGGGAAGAAACCTTTTAACGTAAGAATTTCTTTATAGTTACTGAGTGTAAATCCGGCCGGAAGTATTACCGGAGGATTTACAGATGCCGCTGTTGTATCACTGAAAGAATAGCATAATACATACCAGAAAGGATAAATACAGATCAACGCAAGCAGTATCATCAGTAAAGTATCAAACACAAGAAATGCTTTTCTTGATGGAGAACTTTTAATTTTCATTTCGCCCATAATTTTCTCTCCTTTAGATAACTGCTCTACCTCTGATTTTTTTTGCAACCAGATTTGCCACCACAACTAAGGTGATACTTACAAGTGATTTCACAACACTGATGGCCACGCCATAAGAATAGTCCATATTCTGAAGACCTATTCTATAAGTATAAAGATCCAGAACTTCAATGTTTGTCGCTGTCAGTGAATTCTTAAACAGAAGATACTGCTCATATCCTGTATTTAAGAAGTTACCAATATTCAGGATAAACAATACAACAAAGGTTTCCATCATTGCAGGCAGTGTTACATGAAGAGCACACTGGAAATATCCTGCCCCGTCCACTCTCGCTGCCTCATACTGTTCCTGATCGATTCCTGAAATAGCTGCCATATAGATGATCGAGTTCCACCCCAGTGTCTTCCATTGCAACAGGAAAGACTGGAACCAGTATACTGCTTCATTTGAGCCCAGCAGGGAATTGGAGGCATCTCCAAGTCCCATTGCTGTTGCCAAACCTGTTACAATTCCATCAGAGGCAAATAATGCTGTAGCAAGAGAAAAGATAATAACCCAGCTGATGAAATTTGGGAGGGTTGTAAAGGTCTGTGTAAATTTCTTGATCGGACCATTCCTGAGTTCATTAAGCAGAATAGCCATAAACATAGGTAATGGTGTTAAACAGATATTGATGATTGCAAAAATGAATGTATTTTTTAATGATCTTAATACATTGTCATCTCTGAAAATAAGTTTAAAATAATCCAATCCTACAAAGTCACAGTTAAAAATACTTACCCCTGGTACATAATCAAAAAATGAGTAAATCCATCCAAATATCGGAACATAGCTAAACAAAAAGACTATTACAATAAATGGCATTGCCATCCAAAGCAATTTGTAATCTTTTGGTGTCTTTGTCACCAATGCCTTTTTCCGGTTCATAAGCATGCTCCTTTCTCTTTATTTGCTTTCTAATTTGTCAATTGCACTCTTTGAAGTCTCCCATGCATTCTGCCACCATTCGACAGACTCTTCGACACCCGCATCCGCAAGCTGCTGTAATAATGCTTCCTTTGCAGATTTGAAAGCTTCATCTGATTCTGCCTGTACAAGACCTGGCAAAGCATTTTCAGTAATTTCAATACAGTTACTGTCTATACGAGTGATGTTCTTTGGTGTTATCTCAAGACACATACGAATAGTTGGGTTAACCTCGCTGAGATCCATACTTGTGCCATCTTCAATACGATTCTTCAGAAGATCACTTGGTAAATCAATATTAAACTGTTTGCAGAGATCCTGTTCAGCTGTGGTAAGATTTGCTTTCATGACATCCTCATCATTCCAGAGATTTACAAGTCCACCATCAGATAATACATTGTTGTAATCCCAGCCAACAAGATTGTCTGTACCACTATCACTGATACCACTTGCTTTCCATTCGTCTACACGGCTGCTGTCGGTCTTCATACTCATTGTATCATCTGTCAAATGAGGTTTTCCATCATCACCCTTTTCCCAGCGTCCTTCAATACCAGATTCTGCACTTCTGGCAAACTCACTGCTCTGAAGATAGTCAAGCACCATGACTGCTCTTTCAATATTTGGGGAATGAGAAGATACAAACATATATTTCCCTGTCCATCCGGCTCTGTTTGGTTCATTAACCCAACCCAGTTTAGATGGTAACGCAATATATTCCTTGTCTGTTCCCTTGTTATTTGTATTATATGTTCCATAGAACCAGTTTACAGTTCCACCAAGATACTGACCTTTTGTATATTTTTCTGTAAGATCCTCACCCTGGGTGATGAAATTGTCCGGATCCAATAAACCTTCTCTGTAAAGTTTGTTATAAAATTCCACGCCTGACCAGAATGGAGTTTTTACATCTTCATCTTTATCATAAATGTCCACTACTAAATCATTGGTTTTTGCATCCTGAACATACAGACCATCCTCAAGGTTTACATATCCTTCTCCCAGACATCCTTTAAAGAAGTAAGTATGAAGATCAGAATCATTATAGGCACTCATTGCATAGGTTTCTAATCCGTCCTCTGTTTTTGGATAGATTTCTTTCATCGCTTTTAATGCCTCAATATAATCATCATCATTGTTAATTTCCGGGCATCCAATCTGCTTATATAAATCCCAACGAACTACATACCCTGTCGGAACTACAGAACCATAATTTTTCTCAGCATTTTCAGAAACTACATGAGGAGTAACAAAATACTGTGTGTCTTTGTCATCACTCTTAAAATTCTGCATGATTGTATTTCTGTAATTCATATCATCTGAAAAGATATTTGGTGCAATATTTTTATAATCCAGCAGATTTACCGCATGTTTTCCTTTTAAGACACCCTCAATATTTGCATCTGCAATTTGTACAATATCTGTGGTATTTCCACCGGACAGATCAAGGTTCAGGCTCTCCTGATCATATGGTTTTACCGTAATAGTACAGTTATATTTTTTCTCAACTTCCTTTATTACTTCAGTCGGCCAGGTTGTTGTAGAAGAATCAAACAACGATAATCCACCGATTGAAATATCTACTTTCTCTGACAAATCTACATCGTCAGCACTCTTAGCTGTAGTTTTGCTGGCCGATGCACTTTCGTCCTTACCGGAACCACATCCTCCAAGGCAAGATACAACCAGAGCAGTTGCACCTAAAACTGCTGTCATTTTTTTTAATTTCATAACCTTTTACCCTCCTAGCTGTCATTGTTATATTAGACAGTTTTACATTTTATCTCCGTCATATTGCACACCCCTGATGTCTCCATTTTCGACTTTGATAATAATTTTAACCGGCCAGTTAAATGTTATTAAGAATTCTCTCTGCCTAAGATGTTATCATTTTACCATGGAAAAAAGATTGATTAAATGTTCTTTCTTACTTGATGCTTAACGGATTTTTCGTTTTTTCACATTTTGTTCACTATTTTTGACCTTTTTTATCATTCGGCATTATGCATCATAAAATAAATCAAATTCTTCATAGTTATCGTCACATTAAATATATTTTCTCTACTTTACCTGATAATCATTTTGCATTTTGCCGTTTTGGGAAAACTGACCTCAACAATAAAACCACATTTTTCATTTGACTCAACTGTCATTTTCCCCAAATCTCCATATAACAAATTCAGTCTTTTATAAACATTAGACATCCCAATATGATCAGATGCTTTTGAAGCTGTCTGCATTTTTATGTATATTTCTTCTAATTGTGTTTTTGTAAAAAATACTCCACTATTGATCACCTTCACATCTATAAAATCATCGCATTCAATAATTACATTTATGGTACGTATTTCCCCCCGGCTGCTTCCATGTACAAAGCAATTTTCAATAAGCGGCTGCAAAATGAGTCGCGGAAACTCCAGATCATAACATTCTTTGGAACAGCTCAGATTGTATTCCATATCATGACTAAACCGTAACTGCATCATGGCTACATAATTTTCAAGAAATTCTATCTCATTTTCAATTTTCCAGGTAAGGCTGGGATTTCGAAGCATAGGAGTAATAATCTTTCCTAATGTGACCAGTGTATCTGCGACAATCTTGTTATTTGTCATCATGGCCATCCAGCGAATGGAATTAAGCGAATTTAACAAAAAATGAGGATTCATCTGATATTGAAGAGCAAGAAGCTCTTCCTCTGTCTTTTCCTTTTCCACCAATTTCAGTCTTTCAATGTAATCTTTAATACTTTGTGCTGTATAATACAATTCTTCATTTAGCTGATCAAGCTCCTCCCATCCAAGTTTTTGAGGCTTATCTATCTCAAATTCCTGGCGCCTGACATGATGCATGTTTCTCATCAACAGTTCAATTGGTCTGGTATATTTTCTGCTCCATACAATCGACACAAACGCGGTAGACAGTATTGCAGCTAAGCACATAAGCACCCCAAAATTTCGGATATCTTTCGCATCCTTCATATATTCCTGCTTTGGTATCATATCGCATAATTTCCAGTCATAAATATCAAGAGCATATTCAATATTTTGCGTATCGTTTCCTGTTTCAAGTTGCTCTCCCAGCAAATCTTCCCCCACATTCGATATTATCTGATTATTTCCATCTACTAAAACTGCTGTACTATCGTCAAAGGCTACTGATCTATATGTACTTTGAAGATTACTTTCACTAACAGCAACAATAAGATACCCATCCTTTTCCAGTTCACTGTTCTCACCTAATGCTTTGATACCTATGAGTGAAGCATTTTGAGTCATTAATCTCAGCGGACTGTCATTATTCAGATTCAATTCCCAGCTAGGGAGCCATGTTGTATAGGGGTACACATCTTTGCTTTGCCTGAGTATCTTCAGCAATTTTCCAGATATCTGAGTATTACCGGTCCTGTTTTTCCGAAACGCAGACGATACAATCCCCCATCCATCCCCACGCAAGAATCCAAGTGCAGAAAGTTCCCTGTTTACAGCCATTTCATCAATAAAACTATCTGTTATTTTTACTTTTAATTCACTACTTTCAACATCCGTTTCCGGATAATCATTTTTATAATCCCATATCAGATCATTCGTTACATATTTATCCAAACATAGTTCTGCATTTTCCAAAACATTTTTCAGGTTTTTTTCTGCCTGTTCAAATGTCATTAGTACTACCTTTTCATTACCTGTTTCTATTTTTTTTACAAAATAATGATATGTAATACAGAATAAAATACTTAATATCACAATAAAACTTCCTAATATTGAGATAAGTACCTTCTGTCTCCAGTCCATTCTTTTCACTGATTTGTTTTTCTCCATCTGGCCGGTGATTCTCCTGTCTTCTTTTTAAAGTACCGTGAGAAATATTCTAAATTTTGAAACCCATGTTTTTGAGCAATCACAACTATCTTCTCATCACTGCTCTTTAAATCCTTCATTGCTTTTTCCAACCGGATTTCATTTAGATATTCGATATAATTTTTCCCTGTCTGTTGTTTAAACAAATACGAAAAATAGCTTCCGGATAGCCCTATTATCCTTGAAATATCTTTCAGGCTAAGATTTTCCTGATAATGTTCCTCCATATAAGATATTGATTTCTGAATCAATGCTTTTCCGCTATTATCATCATAGTCTATACTAAATTGCTGTACATATGCACGATCAAACCAGTCCTTCAGACTTTCTGATTCCTTCCTATTACAATATGTGATCACAAAGCGAACCCCCAGAAAGTCCTCAATGGAACTGTTAATCCTTTTTATTCGCTCATCTATATTTCGTTCTTCATGTTCATAGAATATAATAAATTCTTTTTCTTTTAACGGAATCAGCAATTTATTTGGCAGCTGACGTCTTACAAGTTCATATATAAACTCCATTGCCAATGCATTAATCTTTGTCTGATCTTCATCTTTTAGGCTAAACAACAGCATATGCTCCATATCATCCGCTTTTTCCCATGTACAGTTTACGATTTTTCCTAATAAAAACTTTGAAATATGTATCTCTAATTTGTCAGAACTACTTCCTGTTTCCTCTGTTTTTCTTCCTATTCTGATCAGATATTCCTGCACATTCTGCAATGCATCACACACCTCATCAATACTGATGCTTGCCTTCAAAACATAAGCATTAATATTATACGGAATCAATTGTCTCAAAATTTCAAAGTCATTCATGCATGATACTACAACAATAGCGCAGTCTTTATCAATCTCCCTTACCTTTTTAACAAGTTCCAGACCATCCATCCCTTCCATACGAAGATCCGTTATCAAAACATCCGGATGAATCGACTCAAACAATTGAAATGCCTCTATTCCATTTTCAGCCAATGCAGATAATTCCATCTGATATTCACTCCATGGTATGAAGTTCTGTAATCCCAGGCGCACTAATAATTCATCTTCTGCAAATAATACTTTATACATTTCCTTCCCCTATCAAAACATTATAATTTTCAATTCTTGACTTTAAACACGAAAGGACCAGAAACAAAACTGTATCTGGTCCTTTCGTTCTTCTTTAATATACGCCAACAAATGATATTGCCGGAGCAACTCTTGCATCATCAATATGAATAATAAGATTTTTTGTTTCCATTTCCTGTAAATCTATTATTTTTTTATAACCAATGGTTGTTCCCTTATAGCATTCCTGCATAATTCCGTCATTCTCATAGCTTACAGAAAAAGACTCTACTCTTTGACTAAGCGGAATAGCTTCTTTTATAACCAGATATGATACTTTTCTTGGTCTGTCCCACTTTATATTGATAGTGAGTTCTTTATTGCCATCTTCATTTACAAAATACGAATCATAATCATCCGTCCTCAATGCTTCTCCATTATTTTTTTCGGTATTTGAAGCCGGGAATATAGATATTTCCGCATCCTGTAAAAGATTATGTTTAAAAGTATTCTCAATAAACTCGCCTAACTGTTTCAGATTTGCTGCATCTGTTTCATGGATACGGCCATTTTTCATCGGAGGAAGATTTAATAATAATGTGGTATTTCCCCCTACAGATTTTAAGTAAATGTCTTTCAGGTTTTCAAATGAACGGACCTGGTCATCTTCTTCCTCATGATAGAACCAGCCTGGACGGATTGAAACATCAGTCTCTGCCGGATACCATGCAAGCTCTTTTTCATTTGCAAGACGCTCCCTGCTTCCAAGGTCTGTCTGGGTCTCGTCCAGCGGTCTGTTCCGGAATTCCTCATTATCTTCCTGCTGACTTAACGCTGCTGTGATCGCCGGATCAGTCATGTCCTTTGCAACAACGCTCCATTCACTCGGCCTTACTTCCCCGGCTTCGTTTCCGCACCATCTGATGTCCGGTCCTGAAATAGAGATCACTGCATTCGGCTGCAGTTCACGCATCACTTTATAATATCTCTGCCAGTCGTATTTCTGGACCTTTCCATTTGGACCTTCACCGCATGCACCGTCCAGCCAAATCACAAAGATATCACCATATTCTGTCAGCAGCTCTGTCAGCTGGTTCAGATAATAATCGTCATACTCTTTCCCTTTTCCGTAACTGCTGTTGTTTCTGTCCCAGGGTGAAAGATAAACACCGAATTTAAGGCCAAACTCCCGGCATGCTTCAGCTGTTTCTCTGACAATATCCCCTTTTCCGTTTTTATACGGGGAATTTTTGATACTATGCTCTGTATATTTGGATGGCCACAGACAAAATCCATCATGATGTTTGCATGTGAGGATCAGGCCCTTCATCCCTCCCTCTGCTGCTGTTTTTGCCCACTGGCGTGCATCCAGCTCTGTCGGGTTAAAAATAGATTCCGGTTCTGTTCCGTCTCCCCATTCACTTCCTGTAAAAGTATTTACAGTGAAATGAATGAAACAGAAAAACTCCATGTTTTCATATGCGATCTGTCTTGCTGACGGTACAACCTGAATCAAACGTTTATCTTCTTCAAAACCTGTATAAAGCATAATCCTTCTCCTTTTCCACAAAATCCTATCAATATGTCTATCTATTTCAGAACATATATTATTTTATCATCATTTTAATCTCAAAGTCAAATTCTTCTGCATCCAGACGATACTGCTCTGACAATTCCGGTCCACAGCTGTTAGAACCGATTCCGTTCTGTGCATAATCCAGACATACAACAGTACTTCCACACGGCTGAAGCTCGTAGCTGTGTTTTTTTGTTGTCAGTTCTTCCTGTGTATATGGTGATGCATTAAAGGAGAATGTCTTTTCTCCTGCTGCTGCAAAAGTAAGATCCGTTCCTTTGAGGATCAGATAATCACAGTCTGTATGGCTTCCGTTTTCCTGTGGACGCAGATAATCTTCATGCATCTCATGAATTTCCGCACAATGTCTTCCATGATGACCTGATCTCTTTTTATCTACATAGCTTTCATCCGGTCCGATTCCATAGTATTCCGCATTGTCAAATTCTTTATTAAGAAACAGCCGGATTCCAAACCTTGGGAGCATCGGGAATTCCATATCCCTCTTTACATTCATTTTTACACGGATTGCACCGTCCGGAGTTATGATCCACTCTGCATTCACGTCCAGAATTCTCTGTACAGTAGGTGCTGAGACACTCATAGTTCCTGTAATATGTACCTGTCCGTTTTCAATGTTGCAGAAAGTCTCATATGCCCTTGCATAGCTCTGGTCATAATGCGCATTCATCCATTCCAGTTTGATCTTACGGTCATTGTCTGTCGGAGCTCTCCAGATGTTCAGTTCCATTGGTCGATCCAGGATTTCTTTTCCATTTACAGTCAGTCTTTCAAACAGTCCTGTCAGGCGGTTAAATACATATGTAATTTTCTGTCCTGCATGGATTGTAAAGGATTTATCATTTTCTTCCACTGTAAGGATATCATCTGTTTCAGATTCTGAAAGAAGTTCTGCTGCTTTCTGATTTCTTCCATCTGCATTCGTTAAGAGAATCTCATCAAATCCCAGTAACGCATCCGGCTGCATAAGCTGTGTGCCATTTTTCAGATAATAGAATACTCTCAGATAACATTTTCCCTTGTCCGGTACAGAAACAGGAAGTTTGATCTTCCCTTCACCATGAGCCAGGATACTTTCATCCAGATTTATACGAGCCACATATTTAGCATCTCCATCAACGCTCATTTCATATATTAAATAAATGTAATCTTTTAAATCTACATAGTTCATATAATTATGAAGTACAGCATCACCTGTTTCCTGGTTATAATGAAGTACTCTTGCAGGTCTGTATATGTTCTTATATTCTTTCAGCCCGACATGTGGCTTTCTGTCCGGATATACCAGTCCGTCCATGCAGAAGTTTCCATCGTGGATTTCTTCCCCGTGATCGCCGCCATAATAGTAAATTGCTTTTCCATTTTCGGCTTTTCCCTTATAAATCGCATGGTCGCACCACTCCCAGACAAATCCGCCGCAAAGTGCATCATATTTCTGGATAAACTGGAAATAGTCCTCCAGATCTCCAGGGCCATTTCCCATAGCATGGCAGTACTCCACCAAAAGGAGCGGTTTTTCCGGATTCTTTTCCATATATTCTTCAATTTCTGAAAATGCCGGGTACATTCTTCCGACTACATCAATATTGGAATAATCATATTCCCTGTCAGAGCTCTGATAAAAAGCACTTTCATATGTAGTGAGTCTGGTAGGGTCAAATTCTTTTGTCCACTTTAAGGCTTCTTCAAAAGTACATCCGTATCCGCATTCATTTCCCATGGACCACATCACAATACATGGACGGTTCTTCTCACGGTATACACAGAGCTTTGTACGATCCATGGTAGCCGGGATAAAATCCGGATTATTGGAGATGCGTTTATTCCAATGTTCTACTACATTATCCCATTCCTGGTTCTTCAGATACTGGCTCTGGGTACCATGGCTTTCGTTATCCGCCTCTGCGATCACAAAAAGTCCATATTCATCACACAGCTGATAGAAATACGGTGCATTCGGATAATGGCTGCTTCGTACTGCGTTAAAATTATTAGCTTTCATCATCTTCAGGTCAAGGTCTGCCTGTTCAATACTGATCACAGCTCCTGTCACCGGATCGGAATCATGACGGTTGACACCATTGAACTTCACTTTTACCCCGTTGATATAGATTACGCTTCCATCACGTTTTACTTCACGAAGACCAATCCTGTCGGTGATTACTTCTCCTTCAGTCTCAAATACTACCTGATAAAGATATGGCGTTTCCGGATTCCAGAGCTTCGGTTCCATGATTGTAAACACTGCTTTATGGGAGTATTCCCCTTCAGCTGTTTCTTTAAATCCACCCGCTGCCACTGTGTTGCCATCCATATCCTGGATCCGGATGTTTACAGTTTCTGCTGCATTGCCGAGAAATTTTGCACAGATCTCCACCTCTGCTGCACTTCCCAGTAGTTTCGTAGTAGTGAAGTAATCATACAGAACTGCTTCCGGTCTCTTTAACAGATATACATCACGGAAAATACCGGTCATTCGGAATTTATCCTGGTCTTCCAGATAAGTGCCATCACACCATTTCAGAACCAGCACTGCCAGTGTATTCTTTCCATTACGGATGAAATCTGTCACATCGAATTCACTGGTACAGTGTGAAACCTGGCTGTATCCTACATAGCATCCGTTTAACCATACATAAAAGCAGGAATCCACACCTTCAAAATTCAGATATGCTTTTGGTGCATGTTCATCTTTTTCATACTCAAACTCATGGACATATGCCCCGCATGGGTTGTCCTGTGGAACGTATGGCGGATCAAGGGGAATCGGATAACGTACATTGGTATACTGATGCTCATCATAGCCGAAATTCTGCCAGATCCCCGGTACAGGTATCTCCCCGAACCCATTTGTATCATAGTTTTCTTCATAAAATTTTTCCTGCAGGTCATAAATACTCTCATAGAAACGGAATTTCCAGTTACCATTCAGAAATTCTATTCTGTCCGATTTTTCCCTGTCATGTACAAGAGCTCCCATACAGGCGGAAGCCGGTACATAGTAAGAACGGTATGGCATGGTGTTCTCATGCAGCATGTTAAGATTTTCATAATGCTTAGGTACGATCATATGATATCCTCCCAATACGTTTAATGTTTTGTTTTTGCTGTGCTATCATTATACTTTTTTCTTTTAAAAAAATACATAAACAACATTCGACAAAACATGCACAAAATGTTATACTTTTACAAATGAAATTCGTGTTATCCGCTTGATTTTTGCGGAAATGTAAAAATGCACAAATATCATTTATTTAATTTGTATAATATGACAGGAGGGATTCGCTTGTATACATTATCGGCATACTACCACAAATCGAAAATTGATTTTATGGACAAAAAACATCCTCTTTTTATTGGAAGCTGCGGCACTTATCATCTATATACCATAGAGAAACTTCCTACTCACCGTCCAAAAGGCCGGCTTGACTATCAGCTTTTATATATCGCATCCGGACGGGCACATTTCTATTTTGATGGAAAACCGACTGTTGTAGAAGCCGGAAATATGGTTCTCTACCGTCCGAAAGAGGAACAACGCTATTACTATTACGGGGCAGATCAGACAGAAGTTTACTGGGTTCACTTTACCGGAAATAATGTAAAGAACATTTTGAGAAAATACGACATCTCAGACAATACCCGTATTATATATACCGGAATTTCTATTGAATATAAAAATCTTTTCATGTCCATGATTGAAGAACTTAATTTACAGAGAATTTCTTATGAAGAAATGCTTGTGAATTATTTCATGATCCTCCTGATCCATCTTCACAGGCTGACATTGCAAAAACCGCGGAAAAAGAACTTGCAGAATATGAATGAAATGGAACAGGCTGCACAGTATTTTCGCATGCACTATAACAAGCCCATCAGCATTGAGAACTACGCTGCATCCCATAATATGAGCATCAGCTGGTTCATACAAAACTTTCGTCAATATGCCAATACCACACCAGCTCAGTATATCCAGTCATTAAGAGTTACCAATGCAAAAATGCTTCTGGAAACAACCAGTTATAATATTACGGAAATATCCAATCTGGTAGGGTACGAAAATCCATTGTATTTCAGTAGATTTTTCCGGAAACAGTGCGGCATGTCACCTTCGCAGTTCCGCAAACAGCTGGTACTGAATACAGAACACTTTCAGTAAAACGGCGTCTTCTCTATCAGCTTTATCACCTGTAGTTTTTAACTGTCATAATTGAAACATGGTCGCTACTGCCAGTGGAACTCTAAATGTATTTATTTTTTTTAGTAAAAAAGAATCCTGAAAATCCCAGGATTCTTTTTCTACTTCAGTTCTTTTTAAATAATATATCTGAAGCAGTTTCTATTCTTTGTAGACTTTTACACCGAAGGACTCATGAATGATAGTACGAGCCTCTTCGATTGTTTTAAACTCTTCTGCTTTCAGCATCTGTGCTGTGATATTTCCGATTGCAGTAGCCTCTCCCGGGCCTGCATGGATTTCTTTCTTTGTTGCCTTTGCAGTCAGCTCATTGAGATATCCTGCGTTGGAGCCGCCGCCTACGATATGGATACGGCTGTATGTTCTGCCGGTCATCTCTTCCAGCTCTTTTGCTGTCTTTGCATAGCATTCTGCAAGACTTGTGTAGATAACTGTTGCGATCTCTCCCAGAGTTTCCGGAACCTTCTGTCCTGTTCTGCGACAGTAATCCTTAACTTCTTCTGTCATATTGTCAGGAGAAAGGAAGCACTCATCATTTGCCTCTACTCTTGACGGGAAATCCTTTGCTTCCTCTGCCATTGCACAGATCTCTGCAAAGCTGTATGCATCATTTACTTCATGACGTACAGACTGAATCATCCAGAGTCCCATGATATTCTTCAGATAACGGAAACGGCCTGCATAACCGCCTTCATTTGTGAAGTTCATCTCACAGCTCTTCTCAGAGCAGTCAGCTTCTTTTCTCTCAATTCCCATCAATGACCATGTTCCGGAACTGATGTAGATAAAGTCATCATCATTTGCAGGAACTGCCAGTACTGCGGATCCTGTATCATGTGTCGCAGGCGCAACTACTTCCAGATCAAATCCCACTTCTTCTCTGATCTTATCTGACAGATGTCCGATGCTTGTTCCGGGCATGATCAGTTTCTGGAACATTTTTCTCGGATAACCAAGCATATCGATCAGTTCATAATCCCAGTCCTTGGTAATCGGGCTTACAAGCTGTCCTGTCGTAGCTTCTGTGTACTCACAGGCTTTCTGTCCTGTAAGAAGGAAATGGAAGTAATCCGGCACATGAAGAAGTGTCTCTGCCTGCTCCAGATATTCCGAATATTTCTTTTTCACTGCCATCAGCTGATAGATGGTATTATAATCAGCTTTCTGGATACCTATTCTTGCATAAAGATCTTTCAGGGAAATAGCCTTATAAACTTCTTCGTCCATTTTTCCCTTCGCTTTCTCCTGATTTCTCCAGGTTGTTTTCATGCGTTTACACCAGTGAAATATCTGATAGTCTTCTGCTTCTGTCTCTTCCTCTTGTTTTCACATCTGCTATTTCCTACGCACCTCTTGTTCGATGAAAATTATATCTTTTTCTCTGTTAAATTCATATAAACAAATTTAGGCAAAACATGCACAAAATTATTCAATTTATAAAATTCCTGTAAAGTCTCAGGTCTGTTTTCTAAGCCAATGTTATAATTGCATAATTTTTATGTGTGATTTTTGTATATTATTACAACTGCTCTTTTGGATATCTTTTTTCTTATGTTTTCCGGATTTCCGTATAGGGATAAAAAAACTATCCTGAACAAAATACAAACATAAAAACCTTGTACTTGTTCGGGATAGTTTTATTCAATCTGACCGGAAGAACTGCCTCTCACAATTCCTCCATTTCCTGTGTCTGTAAAATGTATTTCTCTTTATAAAGGGAACGATACTCTCTGGGTGTCATCCTGTACCGTTCCCGAAATACCCTGTTAAATGTCCTCTGGCTGTCGAATCCTGCATCCAGCCATATATCAGTGATGCTTTTATCTGTACACTCCAGATGTACACAGACATAATTGAGCCTCTGCTCATTAAGATACTGGTTAAAATTCCTGTGGAAAGTCCCTGAGAACACCCGTGAAAGTGTAAATTTGCTAATCCCCAGATCTTTTGCCACGGATTCCAGTGAAACCTGTTCCTTAAAATGTTTTGCAATATAGGATACTGTCTGATAGATAATATCACTGCTCTCCACACTGCTCTTTTCCGTCAGTCTGTAACAGGGAATGCTCCTTGCAAGCAGAATCTGCACATACGCCTGTTCAACAACAGGGGTCTTATCTTTTCTTTTTTTATTGTCATAAAGACATTTTACTGCATTCCGGATATCCGGGTGTAAATTCTTCGATGTGATTACCGGATTATCAGGGCATGATTTCTGAAGAGTATCTGCAAACTGTCCTGTCAGCGTCATCCCTGCCCACAGATACCAGCCTCTGTTTATCCCTGATGAAAACACCTGATAATGGTGGATCACATCCGGAAAGGTTACTGCAAAGTCCCCCTTTTCCATATGATACAGTTCCTGCCCCATCCCAAGCTCCAGGGTTCCTTCTGTAATATATATAAATTCTATGGAGTTATGAAGGTGCGGGGAAGCATGTCTGGACGTTTTACTTCTAAAATGAAGGTTTTCTTTCTTCTCCTCATATACAGGAAACATTTACCTAATCTCCTTTTTGCAAGATTTGTCTGTTTTTTCTTTCTATTTGGCAGGAAATCCCGGCCAACCTGCCTTATAATACAGCTATAAGATAAAGAAAGGAGAAACAGACAATGAAAAGATTTAAAGCTTATATCGAATATGTAATGAACTTTTATGCCAACTATTACAGATTTTACCGGTAAGCGCAAAATATAGCTTCCGGATATGACCCGGAATCTGTATTTGCAGTTTGTGCAGACTTTGTAATCAATAATTTCAGTATACGCTAGAATCCGTTTCCTGTACATGAACAGGATGCGTTAATATATAAACAAAATTTTACAGTTGGCAGACTTAGCCAAAAAGAACCGATATCAGTCTTGCAATGACCTTGTATCGGTTCTTTTTGTATTTTCTCATTATCTAATTATGGGAGGATTTTTCTGTATACCGAAAAAACCTTTATTCCCGCACTTCAAGCCACTGGTCAATGTTCCCAAAATGTACCGCCTGCAGGTTATCTACATCAACCAATTGCGGGAAGCTGTTTCTAATGATCAGGACACCATTTTCCTTATCCTGTTTTTCTCCACCGCCAGCGATGCCTCCCATGGTCCTATCAAGTGTTAAAACCGTTCCATCTTTATAGCGCACCTGGTCAATACTAGTTCTGGCATAAAGATCCATGCCATAGTCCGTACCTGCGTACTCAAATTTGTTTTTTTCATCTTCATACACCTTCATAGCTTCATCATAATCAAGATATAATGACCATAAAAGGGGAGTTACTTCCATTTTTTTCACTGTGATTTCATAACCTCCAAAATCACATTTCCGGTTCACTTCAAGAGTTGTCGGAGGCTTTACTGCACCCATGGTCCATTTAAAATCCCATGTTCCATCTGTAATAACAGTCGTATCATAATCTCCTTCCTCCGTAAGATTCTTTAATGTGATTTCTACTGTTTTATTACTCAGATCATAATCACCGTCATAAGATATACAGGCGTTAAAATATTTAAGATGTGCAGAATTTTGATCTGTTTTAAGCAATACATCCTGTCCTACCCCAGTATTGAAACTTCCAAATCTGTTATCGTCCACTGCATATACTTCTTTTCCATCAATCTTAAAATGTGCCATCTCCTCAAAAGAAGTATGATCAGTCATAGGAATATTGTCGTCTGTTTCCACTTCAAAAAATGCATACAGGAATCCCTGATCCTGAATAGAATCTGTCAGGGTAACAGTCACACCGTTCTGCGTTACAGACTGGTTTATATTCTGAATATAGGTTGATTCCTGCATCGTTTCCTGCTGTTTCTCAGATGGTTCAAGTCTTTTTAACAGATGGTCATTCCATTTAAAGAATTCTTTTGCCGCCACTGTGACTCCCATGCCTGTACAGATCACTGCTGCTGCAATCAGTAATCGGCCACTGATTCTTTTTCTTTTGTATTTTTTATTAACTGCATCTGCCTGCTCAATATGTCTCAGTGTCTCTTCAAATTTATCATGAAAATCCTGTGGTACTTCCGGTGCTATATTATTCCATTTGTTCTCTAACATGACATTTTCCCCTTTCCTGTTATTCTCTTTGATAGTTTGCTGTTTTTCCCAGGCATCGGTCTTTTCTCTTCTTCATCGGATAACTGTGCTTTCAAAAACTCTCTTGCACGGGAAAGTCTGCTTTTAATCGTTCCTTCCGGAATATCCAGAGCCTCACTGATCTCTTTCTGTGAGAATCCTTCTAAATAATACAATGTTACCAAAATCCTCAGATCCTCCGGAAGTTCCATAATCGCCATATACAGATGACTGTATCTGTCCTCCTCAGTCAGCCTCATATTGTCCATATATTCTTCATATGGAATAACATTTTTTCTTTTCCGAAGAATCCCATTGCATTCATTGATCAATATCTTTGTGATCCATGTTCGAAAATACTTTTCTTTCTTTAAGGTGGGAAGTTTCTCATATGCCTTAAGAATTGTTTCCTGCACAGCATCCCCACAATCAGAATCATTCTTCAGAATGGACTTTGATATATGATACAGCATGGCTTCTGCATCCCGAACCTCCTTAATAAATACATCTTTTGTCATAACTTTGTCTTCTCCTTTTGTCCAGCCGGATTACTACACGTGTTTACTTTTTACTTTTACACTAATTAGATGCATCGGGAAGAGGATTGGTTCTCATAAAATTATCTCAGGATTTTGTAACTTAAAAAATACAATTTACACATATACAATGTATACAATAAAAATACCTGAAGATAATTTAGACTTTTTAGAAAAAAATAGAGAAAAAAAGCCCTGAAAATCTTATAATCACTTCTAAAACGTAGTGTTTATAAGACTCTCAGGGCCTATAAATACTTAAATTTAAATAGAAAATTAATCTTTACAGATTATTTACCCATCTGTTTTGCAACTTCTTCTGCGAAGTTCTCTTCTTTCTTTTCGATACCATCACCTGTCTCGTAACGTACGAAACCTTTGATTGCAATCTTAGCGCCGTTTTCTTTAGCAACCTGCTCTACGTATTTAGCTACAGACTGTTTTCCATCTTCAGCTTTAACGTATGTCTGGTCAAGAAGGCAGATTTCTTTAAGCTCTTTTTTGATACGTCCTGTGATCATTCCTTCGATAACCTTAGCCGGTTTCTGGGATTCTTTCGGATCGTTCTGGATCTGAGCCATAAGGATTTCTTTCTCATGCTCAATGTATTCTGCGCTTACTTCGCTGTCGCTTGTGTACTGTGGTTTCAGAGCTGCAATCTGCATTGCAACGTTCTTAGCCATTTCTTTAACAGCGTCATTAACTACGTCTGTTTCAACATCTACAAGAACACCGATCTTACCGCCCATATGTGTGTAAGAAGCAACGAAACCGTTCTCTTCTGTAACCTGAGCAAATCTTCTGATGTTCATGTTCTCGCCGATAACTGCGATCTGAGCTGCAAGAGCTTCTTTAACAGTCTTAGTTGTGTCAAGTGCCCATGCTTCTGCAAGGAAAGCGTCGATATCTGCTGCTGTTGTGTTCATAGCCTGAGCTGCAACATCTGCTACGTAGTTCTGGAATTTCTCATTCTTAGCTACGAAGTCTGTCTCAGCGTTAACTTCTACAACAACTGCTTTCTTTCCGTCTTCGGAAACTAAAGTTTTGCAAAGACCTTCTGCTGCTACACGGCTTGCTTTCTTCTGTGCTGTAGCAAGACCTTTCTCGCGAAGGAATTCTACTGCTTTATCCATATCACCTTCTGTAGCTGTAAGAGCTTTCTTACAATCCATCATTCCGGCGCCGGTCATTTCTCTTAATTCTTTTACCTGTGCTGCTGTGATAGCCATTTCATTTTCCTCCTGAATAATATTCGTAAATCGCCCGGAGGGGCTTTTCCTTTTCAATGACAGGAAAGCCTGTCAGCTTTCCTGTACTGGTTCAAAAAATTATTCTTCTGTAACTGCGAACTCTTCAGATTCAGCTTCGATTTCACCGTCTACATCTGTAGTACCCTGTTTTGCTTCGATAACAGCGTCTGCCATTTTGGAAACGATTAATTTTACTGCACGGATAGCGTCATCGTTACCTGGGATTACATAATCCAGTTCTTCTGGATCACAGTTAGTATCACAGATACCGATAAGCGGGATTCCTAATGTATGAGCTTCCTGTACGCAGATTCTTTCTTTCTTAGGATCTACGATGAAGATTGCATCCGGAAGTCTCTTCATTTCTTTGATACCACCTAAGTTTTTCTGTAACTTAACGAGTTCTTTTTTCAGTTCGATAACTTCTTTTTTAGGAAGAACGTCAAATGTTCCATCAGCTTCCATAGCTTCGATCTGTTTCAGTCTTGCAATACGGCTCTGGATAGTTTTGAAGTTTGTAAGCATACCACCTAACCATCTCTCGTTTACATAGAACTGTCCGCAACGCTCTGCTTCTGTTTTGATAGCATCCTGAGCCTGTTTCTTTGTTCCTACGAATAAGATGCTTCCGCCGTCTGCTACGATATCAGCGATTGCATTGTAAGCATCGTCAACCATACCTACAGACTGCTGTAAGTCGATGATGTAGATACCGTTTCTCTCTGTGTAGATGTATGGAGCCATTTTAGGGTTCCATCTTCTTGTCTGATGTCCGAAATGTACGCCTGCTTCTAAAAGCTGTTTCATTGAAATAACGCTCATGTTTGTTCTCCTTTTTGGTTAATTTCTTCCGCCCGGTTCTTTTTCCTAGGGACCCAGCCTCACACCGCAGGGCACCATCCGCGGGAATCTCCGAACGTGTATATTTTGCACACGCAATAGATGCGCATGACTCGCAACTTCTGTAGTATAGCATACAAAAACCCTCTATGTAAAGAGGGTTTTTTGCAAATTTTCTATTATTTTGCCGCAACACTGTCTTTTAGTTTTTTCTCTTCTTCGACCGTTAACTGGCGGCATTCGCCTATGTCCAAGTCATCCGGCAGGCTCAAAACACCCATGGAAATTCTTTTCAGATAAGTAACTTTCTTTCCCACTGCCTCAGTCATTCGTTTAACCTGATGGAACTTACCCTCTTTGATAGTAAGCTGGATTTCTGAAACCCAGCCGGACGGATATTGTTCCAATTCTGTATCTTCAGCTTTTCTTGTGCTGAGGAGTTCAAGTTTTGCGGGCATAGTTGGATTTTTTTCTCCAATTTCAAGTCCCTGTGCAAATTGCTGTACATCCTCATCTGTCATGCATCCGTCTGTAACAGCATAATAAGTTTTGTCCACGTGTTTCTTCGGAGAAAGAAGTTCATGTGCCAGTGCTCCGTCATCTGTGATCAGAAGCAGACCTTCTGTGTCTTTATCCAGTCTTCCTACCGGGAACAGACCTTTTCTGTCTGACGGAACCAGCTCCATTACTGTTCTGTCACACTTGTCTTCTGTTGCACTGACATAACCTGCGGGTTTATGCAGAAGATAGTAAACAAACTCCGGCGCTTTGGAGACTACCGTTCCATCCAGAATTACTTCGTCTGTTTCACTGACCTTTAGTTCTGGCTTCTTTGCTGTTATACCGTTGACCTGAACTTTTCCCTTTTGAATATATTTTTTTACCTCACTTCTTGTGCCGCTTCCTGCATCTGCAAGGAATTTGTCGAGACGTATCGCTTTCCCCATTCTTTTCTCCTGTCAATCCACATACTATTATTGTTCTATTTTCACTCTGTCGGCTGTAAAATCTATTTTTAAAGTGAAATCTCTCTTACGTCCGGTTAATACTCATATCATTCTCTTCTTTTCCCGTATGCTGCTCATTTTCTCAAAATGAATAAAGCAATATACTACGCTAAATAGCAGAATCAGATAAATCAGTATCAAAATCTGCATGCCATACTTTGTCGAAAACAGATCCAGTGCATATTCTGTAATCAGCAGCGACCAGATGTTAGCTCCCATATGAAGCAGCATACTACTGTAGATATTCCCGCTCATTTCCAGAATATATGCAAATGCAGTTCCCAGAATACTTGCATAAATTCCCTGCACAATGTTTCCATGATAAATGCCAAATATCAGTCCCGATATCACTGCTGCCACCGGCATTTTAAGCCAGTCACGCAACCGCAGATAGATCAGCCACCTGAAAATCATTTCCTCTGCTGCCGGTGCAACAATTCCCATCCAGAAAATCATCATAAGAAGGGATTTTCCCTCTGTAATCCTGGTCATGCTATCCTGATAAGTTGTGCTGCTGATAAATGACTGCAACATTGCCATAAGAAAGTTTCCATACTGCGCCAGTCCTGCTCCTGCCAGAAGCAAAAGAAGTATCTGTGGCAAAGAAAGCCTGACTTTTTTCTGTACAGGTATCAATCCGCCCGCAATTCTTCTTACCTTATCTCTGTGATAAAAAATCAATGCAGATATCATCGCCAGGATTCCTGTCAGTCCTGTAAGGAAAATTGTATAATTATAATAGGTTTCCGCGGCATTCGCAGATATCCTTGCAAAAACAGCCAGCGCAGTTCCTGCAACGATCTGCGAAATCAGAAAATGAATTCCTACGGGATATCCTGCCCTCCAGATTTTAGAAACAATACTTTGTTTTCGCAGAGGGCTCAGGCGAAAAAATTTACAATTTCTTCCGCAGAATCAACGATTTTCAGAGGTTCTGCATTGGTAAGTTCTTCTTTTGTTCCATATCCGAAAGAAACAGCGATACATTCCAGTCCTGCCTTGCGCGCTCCATATACGTCATGTTCTTTATCACCGATCATGATTACCTGTTCTCTGTGTTTGTCCATATTAAGGCGGCAAAGAACATCCTCAATGACTTCTGTTTTATTAGTTCTGCGACCATCCATCTCACTTCCGCCAATTTCTGTGAAATACTGGGTAAGCCCGAAATGATCCAGAATCTGTCTTACATATAGTTCCGGCTTAGAAGAGGCAACTGCAAGAATATATCCCTTTTTCTTTAACTGTGCCAGCATATCTTCGATTCCAGGATATACGGCATTCTCGAAGATTCCTGTTACGGAGTAGCGTTCCCTGTAAATTTCTACTGCTTTCTTTGCAGTCTCCTCATCAACCTGCGCATATTTCATAAACATCTCCGTAAGCGGTGGCCCTACAAAAACTTTCAACTTCTCAAGATCAGCTTCCGGTTTTCCGATTCTCTCCAGCGCATACTGGACAGATTTGGTAATACCCTCTCCGGATTCTGTCAATGTTCCATCTAAATCAAACAAAATAACTTTGTACATGTTTTCCTCCTGTTTCAGTAAATATCGATATAATATGGTAGATTATATCATTGTTTTTCTGACACGTCTATGAGGAAAAAATTCAGGAATTCATTTTTATCAGTCTCCCTCCCTGAGAAATAACAAGTAATTCTATTTTGTTTATCTTAGCATCTTTCTTTATATCCAGGATGATTTTATCCTCTTCCCAATACCAGGGACACTCCATTCCATTAAATCGAACGGAAAGAATCTGAACAGAACCCTGAGATACTATCTTGATTTGCGGAGTATGGGAATTGTCTGGGGTTTGTATACATTGAAATTCTACAGGTTCATTTTTTGTATGTGCATATTTACCTGTATACACCTGAACATCTTCATTTTTAGAATTTTTAAAGTCACCTGCGTTCTTGCTTTCCTTCTTTGTGCTATTTTGTGTTCTCTTATTTTTCTTTACTGATTTAGGTGTCGGTATACGGGTTGGTTTTGGCGTTTTTGTTGGCTTCTGGTGTTTGGCAGGCTTGGGCGTCGGTATCGGTGTTGATGTTGACGTTGGCGAGATTTCTTCTGGTCTTTTAACAGTAAGTCCGTTATCTGTCTGAGATATGTTTTGTGTATTGTTTTGTGTATTGTTATCTATTTGATATTGACTATTCCACTGTGAATTATCGCCTTGGATACTATTGTTACCTTGAAAATTATTATTCTGCTGAGAGTTGTTATCCCATTGAGTATTGCCATTCCCTCCAATATTATTCTGCTGCGGGTTGTTGTCCCATGGCTGTGTACTGTCCTGCATATTATCCTGTGTTCCGTTTCCTGTACCATTATTATACTGATATTCATTATCCTGTACATGGCTATTCTGAGTTGTATTTTCTGTTGTGCTGCTATCCGTCTGCCAGCTGTTTTCCCACGTATTCTCCCAGCTGCTCTGATTCCACCACTGTTCTTCCTGCCATTGCCAGCTACTGTTTTCTCCATTTCCCACATCAATGTCAAATCCTCCCATCTGCATAGCAGAGATTGTTGCATTCAGGCACAAACACAAAAATACTGATACTATCATTAAAAAATATTTATGATTTTTCTTCACTTCTGATCATCTCCGTTTTCCATAATTCCAGGTTTCTGCTGTCTGTATTATCCAATATTGCTTCTTTTGACTCATATTCTCTCCATAGTGTCTGACTGGCTTTCTGTTGTCCGGTGCGCAGCAGAAACATTCCGTATTCACCGTATCCGGCTCTATAAGCCTCATCATAATGAAGCATCTGTTCATAATATAGCCTGACATCTTCATAACTCTCCTGATATTCACTGTTTGTCGCAAGAAGCTGTAATATTTTTCGGGTTTCTTCTTTCTTAGTATATTTTCCCTGTAATTTTCTTAACCTTCTGTCTGCCTGTTCACATATTTTCTTTTTGACCTTGCTGCTGCCATTTTGAAAATCTTCCTGATAATACAGATCAGTAATTGCCGTCAGTTTTTCATAAAAATCATCTGATTTTGAACCAGACACCAACCTCGAGCCAAATAAAAGAAATATCATGATCATGGCAAATGCAATACTGCTTCCTGACAAGGCCAGAATATTTTTTATCTTGCTCTGACTTTGTCTCTTTTGAATTCTGCTTAATTTCTTCTGTACAGTCTCCATATTCTGAAAACGCATTTCCGGCTTTTTCTGACAACATCGAAAAATAAGACAGAACAGTGACATATTTTGTATAAACAGCAAAAAATCAGGTTTTTGACACAGGGCAGATAGTGTTTTTCCAAATGTATAGATATCCGTTGCCGCATTGATCCTGCCTTCATACTGTTCCGGCGCTGCAAATCCATTTGTGCCTGTACATACTTTATGCTGATATTTATAGCCATTCACAGCGCCACCCAGATCGATCAGATACAATCTGCCGTTTTCACCAAGCATCAGATTATCAGGTTTCAGATCACCATAGTATACCGGTGGTTTTTGGTTATGAAAATATACAAATATTTCTGTAATCTCTATTCCATATTTGATAATCTCTTTTATGGAAAATCGTTCCCCGCTTCGTATATATTCACCCAGAGATTTTCCTTTTACATATTCCATAACAAGATAACATTTCTGATCATCTTCTATATAATCTACCATCTTTGGAAGAGATGGATGAGACAACTTCAAAAGCATTCTGGCTTCATTTCTGCCGGAAACAGGGATTTCTTTTACCGCCCACAATACTCCCAGTTCCAGGTCTCTGGCAAGATAGACTTTCCCACCACCGCCTTTTCCAAGAGGCTCCAGAATACAATAACGCCCTTTTAATACAGTTCCAGATAAATTCACCGACGCACCTCCTTATTCAGTTATCAAACAGATAAAATCATCCACTTTCGTTGCATGATTCTACAGTCAATCGGATATTCGCAATTGAAGCAGGGAACTTACTTGATTCGGTTAAATTTAAAAATTGGAAAAATACGATGAAAGAACTTCACCGCTAACAGATAAATATAGAATAGCACATCTCGTTCTTTTTGAAAAGCCCTGTTTTTATATTCAGAACATTAATATAAACAGAGGTTACTGTTCACTCCGTTCACAGCAACACGCTTCGCGATGCACAGAATTTATGCTAATCGCATAAATTCGCGCGGTATGTCTCGGGTTTTCTGTGACCTTCGCTCACACAAAACACCTCGCGGGATATTACCAGTGAACAGTAACAAACAGAGGACAGTACAATATTTGTATACTGTCCTCTAATGTTTCGGTTTTTAAAGCAGATTCGAATATCTGCTTAATTTTAATCGACTGATATCTCTTTACATTCTGTCCGGTGCAGAGAATCCAAGAAGATCGATGCATGTTTCCAGAACTTTCTTTGTGAGTTTCAGCAGCTGAATGAAAGAAGCTTTCTGCGCTTCGTTTTCTTCACTGAGAATCTTTGTCTCATGGTAGAAGCTGTTAAATGCATTGGATACTTCGTAAATATATGCACAAATCTTATGTGGTGCTTTTTCTTCGAAAGCATTCTCTACAATTGCGCCGAATCCTGTCAGCTGAAGCATCAGATTCTTCTGGCTGTCGTTTACAGGGTCAAGGATTGCACCTGCATCAAGGTCACCGCCTTCTTCTGTAAAACGGTTCAGGATAGATTTGATACGAACGATCGTATAAAGAATATACGGACCTGTATTTCCTTCAAATGAAGTAAATCTGTCAATATCAAAAATGTAATCCTTGGTAGCCTGGTTGGAAAGATCACCATATTTAATTGCAGAAAGTCCTACGATCTCAGCAGTCTCTCTTGCATCTTTATCCTTTACGCTGCGGTTTTCAACGATCTTGGTAAACATCTCTTCATTGATGTCTTTGATAAGAGTTTCCAGACGCATAACGCCGCCCTCTCTTGTCTTAAACGGTTTACCGTCTTTGCCATTCATTGTTCCAAATCCAAGGAAAGAAAGCTTTGTATCATCATTTACAAGACCTGTCTTTCTTGCGCAACGGAATACCTGAATGAAATGAAGTTCCTGACGTTTATCAACTACATATAAAATCTCATCCGGGTTGAACAGTTTCATACGCTCAACGATCGTTGCAAGGTCTGTAGTTGTATAAAGAGAAGCACCGTCTGATTTTAAAAGCATACATGGCGGAATCTCTTTTGTATCGTTTTCTTCTTTTACATCTACTACAAGAGCACCCTGATCTACATAGGCAAATCCTTTTTCTTTCATCTCTTCAACCATTCCAGGAATATATGGCTGGGCATCAGATTCTTTTTTCCAGAGGTCGAAAGAAACATTTAACTTGTCATAGTTGCGTTTCAGGTCTGTAACAGATACATTCATGATATGATTCCAGAGAGCCATATATCCCGGTTTGCCCTGCTGAAGAAGATGCGTTGCCTCCAGTGCCTCATTTCTGTATGCCTCGTCCTCTTTGGACTTGCCACTTGCGCAAGGATAAATCTCTTCCAGCTCGCTGATTGTAAATGGTGCTTCTTCCGGATATTCTCCTGTATAAGAATCATCAAAGTAGACAAGCTCTGGTTTTCTGTGTCTCAGTTCTGTGATGATAAGTCCCATCTGCAGACCCCAGTCTCCAAGATGTACATCGCCGATCACTTTATGACCTACAAAACGGCCGATTCTTTTAATACTTTCTCCGATGATTGCAGAGCGGAGATGACCTACATGGAGAGGTTTTGCAACGTTTGGTCCGCCGTAATCAATGATAATTGTCTTTGGCTCTTTTGCTGCAGATACGGAAAGTTTCTCATCTGCTGCCATTTCTTTTAAATAGTCTGCAAGAAATTCACCTTTTACTTTCAGGTTGATGAATCCTGGTTTTACAACTTCTGCCATAGAGAAAACCTGGCTGTCTTTTAAATAAGCTACTACATCATCTGCAATCATAAATGGCGCTTTTTTATATGCTTTTGCACCCGCCATGGCACCATTGCACTGAAATTCGCAAAGGTCCGGTCTGTTGGATACGGTTACCTTTCCGTAGGACGGATCGTATCCTGCTTTTTCAAATGCTGCGGAAAGTTCTTCCGCCATCTGTTCCATCAGTTTCTTCATTCTCTAACTCCTCAAATTGTTTTACTTTGTAACTATTCAGCAGTCTGCTATTCTGCAAAAGTGCCAAACAGTTCCTATATTTTTATAATCAGACGGACAAAAGTCCCTGCCTGTATCCGGCATATTCTGATTAATCCACTACCACTTTTCTTGAACATGCAACAGCGATAGCACCATGTCCGATATGGCATGCAACACTTAATGATAACGGATTCTGTACAATCTCAATTCCAGGGAAAGCTTCTGCAATCTCTTTCTTAAATTCCAAAGCTTCTTCTTCGTTTCCTGTATAAGCAGACTGCAGACACATCTCGCCACGTTTCACATATTCAGCGAAGCGGTTCTCCCAGTCATTCTGCATGGCCTTAAGCATGACACGCTTTGCCTGCTTCTTGCCTCTTGTCTTGGAATATGCATCCAATTTCTCTCCCTGAATCTGGAGTACAGGTTTTAAGTTCAGAACTGTTCCGATTGCTGCTGCCGCCGGAGTAATTCTTCCACCTTTTTTAAGATACTTCAATGTTTCCAGAGTAATATAGATACTGGAATCAAATTTCTGCTCTTCAAGAACCTGTTTGATCTGTGCTGCATTTCTGCCTGCATCTCTTAAGGTAAGTGCATCCAATACAGACTGTCTCTGTGTAACAGAAATTCTCTGATTGTCTACCACATGCACTCTTCCGTCATATTCCTGAGCAAGTCCCATAGCTGTATCACAGGACGCACTCAGACCGCTTGACATAGGAATATGCACTACTTCATCATACTCTTCAAGAAGTGTATTCCAAAGCCCGCACACATCTGCCGGTCCCGGCTGGGAAGTGGAAATAGTCTCATCATTCTTAAGTCTCTCATAAAAATCTTCCTGTGAAAGAGTGATTCCTTCAAGATAAAGCTTCTCATTAATATAAAAAGGCATCGGAATCACGCTGACACCAAGTTCTCTTGCCTGATCCTGTGTTATGCCGCTGTTACTGTCTGTGACAATGGCAATTTTTCCCATATTCATATCTCCTTTATTATAATTTCATGATATCAGAGGCAAAAGACCTGAAAGTCTTTCTTACTTGCCCGATAAGACCTTTTGACTCTGATATCATTTCATCGTAATCATTCAGTCTTTAGTGTAGCATATTTTTCTTTGTATCTCAATCCAGAATATAAATTTTTCCATTTCTATCTTAAAATCCAGTGTACTGGTCACTTAATATCTGACAAAACTCCATAGAATAATTTTATATCGTCAAGGAGTTTACCTAAAAGAATCCATCAGGAATACCTGTAAATTCACACTGTTCCTGCTCTAACAGCTGATTTAACTTCTCAAAGTTATCTCTCATAAATCCCTTATCATTTTCCCACATAAAGATACTCCCTTCCAGAAAACAGGCTTTTTCACAATCCCGTTTTCTGTGAAGAGAGTATCTTTTTCTCTTATAGCCACACAGATCTTCTCAATCGGATTAAACTTATTCCATTTCTCTTACAATCTTACGAACCGGAAGAACAAATGTCGGAGATACGGACAGTTCATCAATGCCCATCTGTACGAAACGCTCTGTCATACTTGTATCTGCTCCAAGCTCACCGCAGATACCTGCCCAGATACCTTCTTTATGTGCATTGTCGATTACCATCTGGATCATACGGATTACTGCTTCATGATGAGAGTCATAAATATTATCCAGTTTTGCATTCTGACGGTCAATTGCCAGTGTATACTGAGTCAGATCATTTGTACCAATACTAAAGAAGTCAACTTCTTTTGCAAGAAGATCACTAATCATAACGGCTGCCGGTGTCTCAATCATCACACCCTGCTCTACGTCATCCTTAAACGGTACACCCTGCTCTGTCAACTCTTTCTTTACTTCTGCAACAATAGCTTTGATCTGTTTTACTTCTGTCACAGAGATAATCATCGGGTACATAATGGAAATGTTTCCATACATACTTGCTCTGAAGAGCGCACGAAGCTGTGTTTTAAACACTTCCGGTCTGTCGAGACAGATACGAATCGCACGATAGCCCATTGCCGGATTCTCTTCATGTGCCATATCAAAATAATCAATCTGCTTATCTGCACCGATATCCAAAGTACGGATGATTACTTTCTTGCCGGCCATGTTCTGTGCTACTGCTTTATAAATCTGGAACTGTTCTTCCTCTGTCGGATAGTTTTCCTTCTCCAGATAAATAAATTCACTTCTGAAAAGACCAATACCTTCTGCATCATTAGCCAGAACACTTGCAACATCTCCTGTGCTTCCGATGTTCGCATAAAGATGAATCTTATGTCCGCTCTTTGTCTCGGTTGTTTTACCTTTTAATTCTTTGAGCATTGCTCTCTGATGCAGTTCTTCATCTTTCTGATCCTGATATTTCTTAAGTGTATCTGCATCCGGCTCTACAATAAGAGAACCCGACTTACCATCCACGATTGCCATCTTTCCATCCATGCTGTCATCATATTCAATGTTGATCAGTGCCGGAATATTCATTGTTCTTGCAAGAATCGCTGTATGGGAATTAGAAGAACCTTTTCTTGTAACAAATGCAAGTACTCTGCTCTTATCCATCTGTACTGTCTCACTTGGAGCCAGATCCTCTGCCACGATAATAGATGGTTCTGCTGCATCCATATCCCCATCGTCATGTCCGGATAATACACGTACCAGACGATCTGAGATATCTTTTACGTCAGCAGCTCTTGCCTTCATATAGTCATCATCCATCTGTGCAAACATATCTGCAAAGTTATCACCTGTTGTTGCCACTGCATATTCTGCATTTACATTCTCTGTGCGGATAATATTGTCAATAGAATCAAGATAGTCCTCATCGTCCAGCATCATCTGATGTACTTCAAAAATAGCTGCACCTGACTCTCCAACTTCCTGAAGTGCCTTATCATACAGTTTCTGAAGCTGGGCAACTGCTTTCTCCTTTGCTTCCTGCACGCGGGCGATCTCAGCTTCCGGATCTTCTACCCTTGTACGCTTCACGCTTGTATCTGCCTTCTGCAAAATAGAAATCTTTCCAATTGCAATTCCGGAAAATACGGACTTACCTTCTAATACTCTCATTACTCCAACTCTCCTTATTACAGATTATCTTCCAAAAAGTTCCTCATCACTTCGGCATCTGCCACTTCATTGTCGCCTTCCACCTGCACCATAATCTGGTCGCCTTGCTTTGCCGCAAGATTCATAACACAGAACATGTGCTTCGCATCACCACTCTTTGTGCCTTTAAAAATGGTAATGTCGCTTGTGAGCTTGCCAGCTTCCTGCACAAGAAGCAGACCAGGCCTTGCATGTATTCCAAGTTTATCTTTGATAACATACGTAAATGATACCATCCACAAACCTCCTCCTGTATACATACTTCTTTTTGAGATAACCCATTATAGCACAATCCGTCTCCATACTTCCATCCTTTTTTACTTTTTGTACAAAATTTAAGCACTTTTTTTGACATTTTCACCGTCTTAAGTTCTATCTTATGTCAAAATCTACTAAAACACAGTCTTTCATTATCAGATTTTATACACATGTAAATGAGCACTGAATCTAATCTCTCGTCAGATTCAGTGCCCACTTTTTGTTTTCTTCTTATTTTTCTATTTCTGTTTATTCTTTATTCGCTTCTAAGTGCATCGATTGGATTCAGATTAGCCGCTTTCACAGATGGAAGCAAACCAAATACCACACCGATTACTGTCGAAAACAGTACTGCAATCACAATTGACGGTACACTGATCGCGGTAGGAGATCCGGTTACTTTTCCCACAACTTTCGACAAACCAATACCGGTTACTACACCGATAATACCTCCAATGCTGGTAAGCACTGAAGCTTCCGTCAGAAACTGTCCAAGAATCGTCTTCTTACGGGCTCCGATTGCCTTTTTCAGACCGATCTCCTTGGTACGCTCTGTAACGGAAACCAGCATGATGTTCATAACACCGATACCACCTACAAGCAGGGAGATACTTGCAATCCAGATCAGCTGATTATTTGTACTCTCACTGAGTTTCTGCATGCTCTTAACCTGCTCCATGATATCTTCTGCTTTATATTTCATAGTGGTACTACCATTTGTATTCAACGATGTGATGGAATTATTCAACGCATCTGCCGTAGAATTTCCCACAGAACTCATCGTATCTGTACTGTCCGCTTTTACGATCACATTCTGCGGCACATCAAATCTAAAGGATATCGGCCAGCAGCTGTCCGGGATCATCACGCTTCCCACAATTGACTGGTAATAAGTATAATACTCATCAATACTGTTAATCGTTGGCTGATAATTCTCATCCTGACGAATCACACCAACTATCGTATATGGTTCCTGATTAATCTCTACTGTCTGTCCCACCGGATTCTGTGACGGAAACAGATTCTGTGCTGCATTGTCATCAATCAGGGCAACTTTGTTATAGTTTTTGTAATCATCACTTACAAAGCCTCTGCCTGACTGAATCACATACCCACAGGTAGCCAGATAATTTACATCAATCCCATAAACGCTTCCGCCTTCAAGGCTGTTGTTATTGTTATAAATGGGAGCACTTGTGCTGTTATAATAAAAAGTTGCATTCTCCACATGATCAAGGTCGCGTACTTCTTCTTTGACATCATCAGTCAGAACCGGTGCCTTTGAAGAATTTCCGTATTCTGAATCATACCGATTATCTCCGTCATAAAGATAAATATTTACTGTATTGGATCCGGCACCGATCAGATCCTCTTTAATCTGCTCACTGGTTCCCTTGATCGTAGAAACAATCGCAATGATAGATGCAATACCAATGATGATACCAAGCATTGTCAGGAAGGATCGCATCATATGTGACCATATTCCCTGAAATGCCAGGCGTATATTCTCAAGCATAAAATGTCTCCTTTCTTATCAAGATCCATACATCTGGTCTAAGGTAACTTCTCTTGTTTTTGCTCCCTCTTTGACATCTTTTCCATAAGGGAAAGCAATCAAATCATCTTCACTAAGTCCGCCCTTAACAATTACACTATAACCGCTGTCTACCGTTGCTCCCACAGAAATTTCCTGTTTCTTCAGAATTCCATTGTCATCTTTATAAACATAATTCGTGCTGCTGTCACTTCTGACAAACGCTTTCTGAATGACCATACTGCCCTCGGAAGAAGAAGCTTCGTAGTTAATCGTAACCCAGTCCTGATCCTCAAGCTGAAGCGTCTTATCTGTCACTACCGCGGTAAATGCATAGTAAGAAACGTTAGGATTACTGCTTCCATAGTAGCTGTTACCACTTACAGGATATTCAGAAACATCCATAACTTCTGCTTCAAATGAACCACTTGTATAGCTTGTACAGTTAAGAATTGTTCCCTCTTTGATATCATCCAGCATCAGTTCGTTGACAGAACCTACTACATAAAAACCATCACTGCTCTTTACCTTAAGCAAGGCTTTGCCATCGGTTGTCTCACCGCTGCCGCCATCTCCAACGTATGTAACCGTACCTGACAATTTTGCGCTGATAAGTTTTTTATTCGCCTTCTTTTCAAGCTGGGATATTTTAATATCACTTTCCTGAATATCCAGTTTCAGACTTGAGATCTTTCTCTTCTGATACTTAATCGCATCCTCCCTGGAAACTGGTGGTCCTGTCGGCTCTGCATCATCTCCTCCGTCTGTGTCACCTCCATCATCTGGAAGTATATCATATTTATCTGCATCTGCCAGAGTAAATTCCATCTCCACAAATTCATATACCGGTTTCTCCAGAAGGCTTCCATTTATCAGATAATATCCTGTACAAGAGCTTTTTCGATCCTCATAATCTGATATGGTATCATTCTGGTGAAATTCAAGCTGATACCAGTATCCACCCTGATGCACAACTTTTGTTCCATCAGCGCTGTATCCGGCAAGTTTATTAAAGAATGAACCCATAACTGTTACCTTTTCTTTTGCACTGCTGCACAAATATACATATGGATCATCCTTTGTACCACTTCCTGTAAATGGAATCGAATTCTCATCCAGCTTCTGATAAAATGGCTCATCACCGTCTGTAATATTCGGATCACCTTTCTGATAATAAGGATTAAAATATGTGGTATGGTCATCCAGTGATGGAGTTGGTGTCGGCGATAACTCCGGGGTATCATCTTTTCCCGGATTAAAAGAATCATCACTGCCGTCACCAAAATCGTTTGCAGAAGAATCTGTATACACCGGAGCATTGGCAGTATTGTCGGTTTCAGTTGTATCAGAAGTGTTATCTGCACTCTGATTCTTTTTGTCAGCTGTATTTTCAGTATCTGTTGAAGCAGCACCTGAACTATTGTCTGCTGCTCCACCATCCGTAAATGCAGACAACAGAAGCGGATGTATTGCCGCAGCCAGATAACTGCCTGACATATCTGCGGCTGATGACATGGTATCATCCGGAGTCATATCATCATCGCCTGTACCGGTATCACGGCTTCTCTTCGTAGTACTCAGGTCATCGGCATCTGTACTGGCATCCGACTCTTCTATCGGACCACCGTTTTGGAGGCTGGTAAGTCGGTTTACAGCCTTATTCAAATCCTGTTCCTGTTTCTGCTTTTTCAGTTTTGCTATATTTAATTCCATCTCCACCAAAGTGGTGTCAAATGAAATCAACGGATCACTTTTATTTACAGTATCACCTTTTGTTACATAAATCTGATCTATGATCAGATCTTTATCTCCATTTACTGTCTGCGTCGCACTGGATGTCACCGTTCCGTCAAGTGTGGTGGTCGGAGTATAGAATTCCTGTAATAATCCACTGACAGGTGTGACATTTACCGTCTTCTGGCTGCTTTTTCGCAGCTGCATCAGACCGGCGGAGATTCCACATCCGGCAACTGCCACCACCAACACTCCGGCGAGGATTTTCTTTACTTTACCCATGAAGATCACCTCTTTTCCTGAAGGATTCCATCTTTGATCGTAACCACTCTCTTTGCATGTGCTGCGATATCTGCATCATGAGTGATCATTAATACGGATACACCTTCATCGTTCAGTTTCTGGAAAAGTTCCATAACCTGTGCCCCGGACTTACTGTCAAGAGCACCTGTTGGCTCATCTGCCAGAAGAAGCTTTGGGTTATTGACAATAGCTCTCGCAATGGCAACTCGCTGCATCTGACCACCAGATAACTGATTGGGTTTAAAATCAACTCGGTCTGACAAGCCCACTCTGTCAAGAGCTCTCAGAGCTCTTTCCCTTCTTTCTTTCTTTGGCACCTTCGCATAATTTAACGGCATTTCCACATTTGCCAATGCACTCTGTTTCGGAAGCAGATGAAAACTCTGAAATACAAATCCTATTTTATTGAGCCGGATATCTGACATTGCGTTCTCCGAACATGCTTTAATATCCTGACCATCCAGAAAGAAAGTCCCCTCTGTCTGTTTATCCAGGCATCCGATAATATTCATCAATGTAGTTTTTCCGGAACCGGAAGGACCCATGATTGCTACATATTCTCCTTCTTCCATAGAAAAATTTACGTCTTTTAATACCGGGACTTTCATTTTACCCTGCAGATATTCTTTATAAATACCTTTTAATTCCAGTATCATTCAATCCCCTCCACATCTCCGTCTGCGCTCATACCCGGTGCCTCATCGATTGGTACAAGTTCTTCATTCGGATCAATTACATCATCTGTATCAGAACTATTGTCTGTTGTGTCTGTTGAGCTTTCATCCATATCCGGCTCTGTAAAATCATCCGCAGATGATTCCATATCTGTCATATCACTGACAGATCCATCCGCTCCATAGGAATCATCATCCATATCTGTAATTCCGTCAGCACCACCGCTCATTGTCTGTGCCAGATCTCCAACTTCTGTTTTCTCCCCTTCTTCCAAAGCTTCTGTCGGGAATGCAATCGCGTCTTTCTTTGTCAGACCATCAACAATTTCATATTCGCCCAGATCATCATCATGCTTTCCTAAAGTTACATAACGCTTCTCCAGTCTGTTCTTGTCATTGGCAGCCCATACATACGGCTCATTGGTGTCTGTGTCCAGAATATAATAGTCACTGAGCCACAGTCCATCTTTCTGATCATCCTGCCCGATATCACGCTCTATGTATACATGCTGTCCAAGCATCAGATTCTCTGAAGAATCCAGTTCAACATAAAAAGGATATGAAGTAGATGTCGTCTGATCATCAGAACTTGTGCTCGACATTCCAAAATACATATCATTGCTGCTATCATCTGATGTTCCATTATTAACATCAATAGATCCCATTGTTCCCTTCCACGTCTTACTGCTATCTACTCTGGATCTGATAATTACAGCTTCACCAGGCACAATCGAATCTCTATTCTGTTCATTAACTTTTCCCTTTACCCGATAAGCCCCGGTACTGAGAATTGTAATAAATGCAGAGCTGTCTGAACTGCTGTCACTTGATGAGGTGCTATCCATTGCGCTACTGTCATCCACAGAATCTCCGTCATCACTTGTCATCTTGGAGGTGTCAATTTTCTGAATCACACCATCAATCTCACTTCTGACTTCTGTATTCTGTGTGGCACTCTGAAGCTTATCAATTTCAGACTGTTTACTCTTCTGGCTATATTCATTTTTCTTGAGATTCATTTTATTTGTTTCAATCTCAATCGTGTATGAAAGCTGATCTTCCGCTTTTGCCTTTTTCTTCTCAGCTTCCAAAGTAGAAATCTGTTCTGTCAGGCTGATCTGCTCATTCTTTAATCTATCCAGATCAAGCTGTGCCTGCTTTAAGTCATCCTCGATACTGCTAAGATCATATTCAAAAAGAAGCTGGCCTTTTTTTACCTCTTCACCGGTCTTTACCTGAACCTCTTTTACTTTACGTCCGCTTTCTATCTTAACGTTTACAGTTTCCTGTGGTTCCACTACACCTGCAAAGCGGTTGGTCGCAGCTGTTTCAGCTCCTGTGATCACACTCACTTTAGATACATAAACTACTGTATCCCCGGAGCCACTCTGACCACTTCCATTAAAATGATACCATACGCCACTTCCAATACCACCCGCAGCAATCAGGATTCCCAAAACGATGATAATACGTTTTTTCATAGTTGCCTCCTTGATATTATCGCATTTTTGATGTCGACATCTATTATACACTACTATTTTTTTACTTCGTATTTATATAGTTACGTTTTCCTGTAACTTTCACTTCCCTATCATATCAGATTCTATCTTAAAAAAAAAGCTTTGCATCTAAATGATGTCATTTTTCACAATTTTTTCACGTTTATTTTATGAAATTCGTTCATGTTTTTCGTTTTTTTGACAGTCACCGCAAAATCTGGTAAAATACTCAGAAAGTATTGTGAAAGGAAAGAATACGCATGAACACAAAGAAACGTCTGGCTCCTTTGCTTTATATTTTATTTGTTTTTTTCGCTGTATTTATGAACAGCGGCTGTTCACATAAAAGCGGGTCAAATGTAAAAAATGTTGTCAGAAATGAGTTGGATCAGTTAAAGAATCTTAATTCAGAAACAACTCAAAAATATATACCGTATAAAGAGCTGTTCCCCGATGCTACAGAAAACACTGCATTATCCGATGAAATCAATGAAGTATTTTCTCTCTTTTTCCAGAAATTTGATTACAAAATTCTGGATATCAGCGTCGACACGGCAAATAATTCAGCCACTGCTTCTGTGAAACTTACTACAATCGATGCCAAGCCTCTTGCCAGAGATTTCGCAACAGAACTGCTTCGGACCGAAATCACAGAAGCTGCACAGGCCCAGACTGGAAATATCAAAGATTCTTCCAAATCACTTGAGGCACATTATCTGATTCTGAATCATCTTTTGGATACGAACAAATATGATTCAACTGAAACAGACTGTTCCATTCAGCTTATTAATACCGGCAGTGATAAAAAAGAAAAATGGGAGATTCAGCGTACAAGTTCCCTTGAAGATGAGCTCGTCGGCGGTCTCATAGCCAATCTGGCTGATCCGGATATTCTTTCACCGGAAGATACCCTGACTGTCTATCTTGACACTCTACAGAAACTGAATCTGAAAGAAATGACATCTTATCTGGGTGTAGTAAATATCATGAATACATCCGATACTGCAAAAAATTCCATTGCCTCAGCACTTGCCGAACAGATTCATAAAAATTTTAATTATGTCATTAAATCCAGCAGTGAAAATGGATACAATGCCACTGTTACAACTGAAATTACAACCTTTGACAGTGATTCGATCCTGGCTGATTATCAGGAAAAGCTTGATAAATATCTGGCTTCTGCTGAAGCAGTTATCGATGGCTCTCAGAAACGATACGAAAAATCTTTCGAAATTCTTCTGAACAGCATCAATGATAATACCGTTACTACCGTCAACGATGTAGATTTTGTTCTAATCAATGATGGGGTATCCTGGAAACTTCAGGATGAGGGAAATACTTTGGGAAATGCTATTTTCGGTACTTTGACAGATTCTCCTCTCGAGACTTCTGATTCTGAGGATGAAAATATTTCTGCCGATACAGATAAGCAGACAGATGATAATACTTCTACTGAAAGCAGTTCCAATTAACGATTAGTCAATCGGATATTCGCAATCCGCTTTCGCTACGTGGCTCTACACCAAATAACTAAAAAGGCCATCATATCACAGAAATATTCCTTTTCTGAATCATTCTATGATATGGTGGTCTTTTTAATCTTTGTCTTATTCTTTTTACATCCCCGTTATAATTTTGATAAACAGTAAAACCAGAACTATCAGAATAATCGGTCTTACGATTTTATTTCCATTTTTCATTACCATTCCAGATCCTACATAATGCCCTGCAATGGAAAAAACAGAAGCTGCAAGTCCAAGATATATGACAATCTTTCCACTAAATAAAAAAACAACTAATGCCATTATATTAGAAGAAAGATTTGCAAGTTTCATAGTTCCGGAAGCTTTCGCTACGGGAAGTTTTGCTACTCCTGTATATAAAATAAGCAGAAACGTACCAGTTCCCGGCCCATAAAAGCCATCGTAGCAGCCAACAGCCAGAGAACACACCGCACACAAAATCCACTGTTTCTTTCTGGAAATCTCTACATTGCTGTTATCATCCAGATTTTTCTTCTTCATTACATAAAACGCAACAATAGGAAGTACCGGAATCAGCATCCATTTTAATATCTTATCACTGGCAAGAAGCGCAATATGAGCGCCTGCAAAAGAACCGACAAGAGCCATGGAAATACATGGCAGTGCAACTCCCCAGTCCACAAATTTATTCTTACATAAACGTGCTGTTGAAATCGCTGTCCCAGTTGCCGAGGATAATTTATTCGTTGCTATCGCATTGTGCATCGGAACCCCTGCAAGCAGATACGCAGGCAGGGAGATCAAACCACCCCCGCCTGCGATAGAATCAACTAATCCTGCAAGGAATACCAACGGGCATACAATCAAAAACGTCTGAATTGTAAGCTCCATCCTTATTCAGTTACTTCCTCCGGTCTTACTTCCAGTTCCAGTTCTTTTAACTGCTCCTCGCTTACGCGGCTCGGAGACTGAGTCATCAGACAGGAAGCATCTTTAACTTTCGGGAATGCGATTACGTCACGGATGCTGTCAACTTTCGCCATAAGCATTACCAGACGGTCAAGTCCGTATGCCAGTCCGGCGTGAGGCGGAACTCCATATTTGAATGCGTCCAGAAGGAATCCGAACTGCTCGTGAGCAGCTTCTTTTGTGAATCCAAGTGCTTCAAACATTCTCTCCTGAATATCATCCTGATGGATTCTGACACTTCCTCCACCAATTTCATTACCGTTTAATACGATATCATATGCTTTTGCACGAACTTTTCCAGGATCTGTATCCAGAAGTGGAAGGTCCTCTTCCATAAGCATGGTAAATGGATGATGCATTGCTGTGAAACGATTCTCTTCTTCACTCCATTCAAGAAGCGGGAACTCTGTTACCCATACGAAACGATACTCATTCTTATCAAGAAGATCCATCTGCTTTGCAAGTTCCAGACGAAGTGCGCCAAGTACATCATAAACCAGTTTCTTCTTATCTGCTGCAAACAGAAGTAAGTCTCCTGCTTTACCATCCATAGCTGTTACCAGAGCATCCATTTCTTCATCTGTCATGAATTTAGCAAAAGAAGATTTTCTTGTGCCATCTTCAGCGATTGCAATGTATGCAAGGCCTTTTGCACCGTAACCTTTAGCAAACTCAACCAGTTTGTCAATTTTCTTACGTGGCATAGCGCCCTGTCCTTCTGCATTGATACCACGAACACTGCCGCCATTTTCCAACGCAGAAGTAAACACGCTGAATCCACAGTTTTTAACTACATCACTTACATCATGAAGTTCCATTCCGAAACGCATATCCGGTTTATCAGAACCAAATCTGTCCATAGCTTCCTGCCATGTGATACGCTGGATTGGAAGTTTTACATCAATATCAAGTACTTCCTTGAACAGATAAGCAAGGAATCTCTCATTTACATCGATTACGTCATCAACATCTACAAAAGAGAGTTCCATATCGATCTGAGTAAATTCCGGCTGTCTGTCCGCACGAAGGTCTTCGTCACGGAAACATCTTGCAATCTGGATATAACGGTCATAACCAGAGCACATCAGAAGCTGTTTGTACAGCTGCGGAGACTGTGGCAGACCATAGAAATGTCCCGGATGAACACGAGACGGTACCAGATAATCTCTTGCACCTTCCGGTGTACTCTTACCAAGCATCGGAGTTTCAATTTCAAGGAATCCTTCTTTTGCGAAGAACTGTCTTGTAAGCATCATGACTTTGCTCTTAAGCATAATGTTCTTCTGAAGGTCAGGTCTTCTTAAGTCAAGATAACGATATTTCAGACGGATTTCATCTTTTGTCTTGCTGTTCTCTTCAATTGGGAACGGAGGTACCTCTGCTTCAGACAGAACACGAAGGGATTTTACGCGAAGCTCAATTTCACCTGTTGCAAGATTCTTATTAACAGCGCCGCCTCTTTCTTCTACCACACCGGTAACAGCGATTACGAATTCACTTCTCAGTTTACCTGCTTTTGCAAAACCTTCTTCATCAATGCTGCCATTTTCAAAAATCAGCTGCATGATACCGGAACGGTCTCTTAAATCTACGAAAATAATTCCGCCTTTATCGCGGGCTTTCTGAACCCATCCCATAAGGACAACTTCTTTGCCGATCATTTCCTTTGTTACTTCTGCACATCGGCATGTTCTGTGCAGTCCCTGCATACTTTCAGCCATGTTTCTTTCCTCTTTTCATGCTTTCTATATTATAAGAATTGTTGTAACTATCCAGCAGTCTGCTATCCCGCAATGTTGCTGAACAGTTACGAATTATTACATTCTGTCTTTAAAGAATTCTACAAACTCTGTATAGCCCTCTGCTGTCATCTGATCTTTCTGGAATTTCTTATTCTTCTTCATAATAGAAATATTGATCTGTGTTCCGACATTACGCTCTTCCTGAGCCTGTTTCAGAATCGTCAGCATCTTGTCTGCCGGCATATTCTTCTCGATAAGATATGCTTTCTTACCATTCTTTGTCGGGATTTCATAATTTCTCTCAAGAAGAAGCATTACGATTCTCTCGAATCCAATTGAAAATCCGCAGGCAGATGTATTGTTTCCTGTAAATTTACCGATCATCTCATCATAGCGTCCACCGCCGCCTACGCTGCCGCCAAACTCATCCATAGAGATTTCAAAAATCGGTCCTGTATAATAAGACATTCCACGTACCAAAGTCGGATCGAAAGACATCTTAAAATCTGCTGTCTTGACAGAATCTACAGTAGAAATGATTGTTTCAAGGTCCTCAGCTACCTTTGAATCCAGAACATCTTTTAATTTCTCTTTACAGTAGCGAACACCTTCGATATCAGAAGTGATTTCTTTGAAAAGTCCAAGATAAGTGTCAATACTTTCTTTGGCAAATCCTTCTTTCTCCAGTTCTTCTGCAACACCTTCAATACCAATCTTATCCATCTTGTCCAAAATGATAAATACTGTGTCAAAGCTCTCCTGCGGGAATCCACTGTACTGGGCCATTGCCTTTAAAATCTTTCTGTCATTGATACGGATGGTAAAGTTGTGGAAATCCAGCTTTCCAAGCAAAGTTGTAGTAGCCAGAACCAGTTCAATCTCAGCCAGGTAAGTAGGCTCCCCCAGAATATCGATATCACACTGCATAAACTGACGGAAACGTCCTCTCTGCGGTCTGTCTGCTCTCCATACATTTCCCATCTGAAGTGCCTTAAACGGAGCCGGAAGCTCGTTTGCATTGTTTGAATAGTATCTGGAAAGCGGTACAGTCAGGTCATAGCGAAGTCCGGAATCAACCAGATCACTCTCTGCCTCAGCTTCTGTAAGTTTTAGTTTTTCTCCACGTTTCAGGATCTTGAAAATCAGTTTTTCATTCTCTCCGCCCTGTTTACTGGAAAGATTCTCAATGTGTTCTACACATGGTGTCTCTATAGATGAAAATCCAAAAGTTCCGTATGTCTCACGAATCATGTTCATCACATAGTTACGAATCTCCATCTCTTTTGGTAAAATGTCTTTCATACCGGTTACCGGTTTCTTCTTTAATGCCATGTTGTCCTCCTCTTTTATCGTATTCAACATTACTGATTCCTTCTTTATCTCCTCAGTAATATATCAGCCCTGTTTCATTTTCGGAAACTCTGTCCGTCTCCATTATGAACCACTCTCTGAAATGCCAGAAAAACCTGCATATCAAAATTCTTGACCTCATCGATCATCAGTTCCATAACCGCAGAAATGTCAAAGGCTTTTCTGTACGGTCTGTCTGAAATCAATGCCGCATATACATCGCAGACTCTGAGAATCCGGGCACCTATCGGAATGTCCTCCCCTGCCTTATTGGCCGGATATCCGCTGCCATCATAATTCTCATGATGGTACAGGATACTCTCCAATACAAAGTCCGAATATCCCTGTCCTTTCAGTTCCTCATATCCCAATGTTGAATGCATACGGACATACTTCAGTTCCTCAATCACAAGAGGATCCTGTTCCTGTCCGTTGATATAACTTGTCAGCTTCAGCTTTCCTATATCATGGAGCATTCCCGCAATCGCAAGTTCATAGCACTGTTCATGCGGCAATCCCATCTCTTCCGCAAGTGCATAAGCAAGATTACTTACCATCATCCCATGATGCAGTTCAGAAGCAAGGTCAAACTCCAGAATCCTCTCCTGCGAACCCACTGCTGTCTTTTGTACTGTATTCAAAGTGTTACCTCCACATCCTACAGCCAGGTAGCTATTGCTGTCCGTTTTCTCTCAATCATCTCATCAATGCGTGAAATATAATTGGAAACATCCTTTACATTCTCCACACGTTCGATCCTTTTGCCATGGTCAAAGACCAGCTTGGAAGAACCACCTGCACCCAGTGCAATGATCGGCTGTTTTTCCTCCATAATCAGTATATTGTAAATTCCAGCTTTGTCAACCTTTGCATAGCCAACATTTTCAAAATTTCCCTTCATATTCTTCTGTCTGTACAGATAATAAGGGCCCATTTCCATCTCATATGCTGTTTTCATCGTGAGATCCATGATCTCCTGATTGTTCTCAAAAGACATTTCCTGATATTTTTCTTTGAAAATATTTAACCGTGCTGCACGCTTAACTGCCAGAGAATGTACCGTCATGCTGTCCGGAGCCAGTTCACGGATCTGTTCAAGAGTACGTTCTACCATATGAATGTCCTCTCCAGGAAGACCTACGATCAGATCCATATTAATGTTATCAAATCCCAGTTCTCTTGCCAGATGAAAGGCTTCCTTTGTCTGGTCTACTGTATGTTTACGCCCGATAATCTCCAAGGTCTCCGGATTCATTGTCTGCGGATTTACAGAAATTCTGGTCACCGGATATTCCCGAATTGCCATCAGTTTCTCTCGTGTGATACTATCTGGTCTGCCGGCTTCTACAGTAAATTCAGCCAGCCCCTCGTAACCAAAAGCTTCTCCAACAGTATCCAGAAGTTTCCGGATCTGATGCGGAAGTAATGTGGTCGGAGTACCACCTCCTATATAAATGGTATCCAGTTTTCTGCCCTTCATCATAAGAGCCGTTTCTCTTACTTCTTTGCAAAGGGCTTCTACGTACTCATCTGATCTTTTCTCCCACACTTTCAGCGGATACGAACTGAAAGAACAATACAGACAGATACTCGGACAGAACGGGATTCCGATATAAAGGCTGTATCCATTCTCATAATCAATATCTTTGAGAATTTCTCTTTCCCTGTTGGCAATCGTAATGGCAAGGGCTGTTTTCTGCGGACTTACCAGATATTTTTCTCTCATCTCCTGTGCAGCTTCTGTGTTCTTCATACCGGATTCGATCATTCCCATTGCCAGTTTAGCCGGACGAATTCCGGTCAGATTTCCCCATGGAAGTGTTCTGCCCGTTAATTTCACCAGAAGCTGGTACAATGCATACTTAATAGAATCCTTATTCTCTTTTCTCAGTGCATGAGGATCTTTCACTGCACTATCCGTGATCACTTCCGCAGAAGCTACACCTTTTATTTCCGTTTCTTTAATTTCCGGATTTTCTTTTCTATCATATTTTATGAAATAATTTTCATTATCCCGTTCCACGCAGAAGCGGAGGTCATACTCTGCTTCATCATCTTCATAAAGAGTATGTATCTCCGCCTCGGGATAAAATGCTTTAATCAATTCATAAACATCATGTTCAAATTCTCTGTTCTCAAACAGAATGCCTATCTTATACAAATGGATTATACCTCTTTTCATAGCCAATGCTTGTAGATACATCATGTCCTGGAAAAACTTCTGTTTCTTCCGGAAGAGAATCTACCAGTTTATGCAGACTCTGCACGATCTGTGCTGTACTTCCTCCCGGAAAATCTGTTCTTCCCACCGAACCATAAAAAACAGTATCGCCACTAAACAATACCGCCTCATCTTTCAGATAATAACAGCAGCTTCCCTTGGTATGTCCCGGTGTATGAATCATCTGAACAGAAAAACCAGCAATCTTAACCACGTCCAGATCTTCAAGAAAAACATCCGGCGCAATGGAACAATCTCTTCCACAATGTGCTGTCATATTAATCTCCGGTTCCCGAAGCATCTCTTCTTCCTGACGACAGGCATAAATCGGAATATTGTATTTCTCTTTCACTGCCTGAGCTGCCATGATATGGTCAAAATGTCCATGTGTAAGCAGAATTGCCACCGGTTTTCCATTCATCTGAGAAACTTTCAGCTCAATCTTCTCCGGACAGTCTGCCGGATCTATAATGATCAGCTCTCCGGTTTCTTTATTTTTAAGGAAATAGCAGTTTGTATATACAGGTCCTAATATACATTTCTGTAACTCTAAGTTCTTCATGTTATCCCTTTCTATCCATCGGTTTTCTGTGATCAGCCGGTCGTTCTCTCAACATCAATGACACTTTCTACCTGACGGATTTTCTCTATCAGAGAACGCAGTTCCTCCTTGCTTCCGATTTCAAAGCTCATGGAAATGGTTGCTTTCTCCTGCTTGCTTGTACGGCTGTTAATACTTCTAAGGTCAATCTTACGTTCTGTAAATATCTTAGAAAGATCAACAAGAAGTCCTGTACGGTTATTCGCATATACCTGAATCTCAGCCATGTACTTCTCTTTTTCCTTATTGTCAGGCTGCTGCCATTCTGCCTCGATCAACCGGCTTCGGTCAAGTTCTGACATATTCAGCACATTGATACAGTCTGTACGGTGAATTGTAATTCCACGTCCTCTTGTGACAAAACCTACGATCTCATCACCCGGGATCGGATTACAACATTTTGAAAAACGAACCGCCACATCATGAATACCTTTTACCACAATACCGCTCTTGCTCTTCGCAATATGAAGCTTCTCCTGTGTTTCCGATGCAGCTTCCAGAACCTGCTCATCTGTCAGAGACTTCTTATTCTCCTTGTCATAGGCTTCTACCAGCTTATTAAATACCTGACCTTCTTTTAGTCCGCCATGACCAATCGCAGCAAGTACGGAATCCCAGTCGCGGAATCCATATTTATGCATAACAGCCTCCAGATACTGAGGCTTATTATAATTTACAATCTTAAATCCCTTTGCACGGGCATACTGCGCAAGCATTTCCTTACCCTTAAGGATGTTATCTTCTTTTAATTCTTTCTTAAACCACTGGTTAATTTTGTTTTTCGCCTGTGTACTCTTAACCAGTTTCAGCCAGTCACGGCTCGGTCCCTGAGAATTCTGTGAAGTAATGATCTCAATACGGTCACCATTCTTGATCTCGTATTCAATAGGAACAAGCTTTCCGTTTACACGCGCACCTACCATCTTATTTCCAACTGCGCTGTGGACACTGTAAGCAAAGTCAACCGGTGTCGAACCACTTGGAAGTGTCTTGACATCTCCCTGTGGAGTAAAGCAGTAAACACTGTCTGCAAAAAGGTCAAGGTCATTTTTCAGAAGACTCATAAACTCTTTGTTGTCAGACATATCTCTCTGCCATTCCAAGATCTGACGCAACCAGTTAAGCTTCTCTTCTTCACTCTTTCCTACAGGTGCTTTGCCGTCAGAAGATTCCTTATATTTCCAGTGTGCCGCGATACCATACTCAGCAGTTCTGTGCATCTCATAAGTACGAATCTGTATCTCAAACGGCTGTCCATTTGGACCAATCAGAGTCGTATGCAGTGACTGATACATATTGGGTTTTGGCATGGCAATATAATCCTTAAATCTTCCCGGAATCGGTTTGTACATCTCATGAATCACGCCAAGGGCAGCATAACAGTCTTTTACTGTATCTACCAGAATACGGACTGCAAACAGATCATAAATCTGGTCGATCGTCTTATCCTGATTTACCATCTTCTTGTAGATGCTGAAGAAATGTTTCACACGTCCGTCTACCTGTGATTTAATACTGGCATCTTCCATGTGTTTCTTGACTTCTTTTACGATTGCACCTACAAACTGTTCCCTCTCACTCTTGCGCAAAGCAATCTTCTCTACCAGATCATAATAAACATCTGGTTTCAGATATTTCAGTGACAAATCGTCCAGTTCTACTTTTATCTTGGAAATACCGAGACGCATGGCAATAGGAGCATAAATATCCATCGTCTCTCTTGCTTTTTCCTGCTGTTTCTCAGGGCGCATATACTGCAGAGTACGCATATTATGAAGGCGGTCAGCAAGTTTGATCAGAATGACTCGGATATCCTTTGCCATAGCAAGGAACATCTTTCTTAGATTCTCTGCCTGAACTTCCACTTTGTCCGCCGAATAAGACAGCTGTCCCAGCTTGGTAACACCATCTACAAGAAGTGCAACTTCTGAACCAAATTCCTTCTCAACTTCTTCATAAGTCATCCAGGTATCCTCGACCGCGTCATGAAGAAGACCTGCCACGATTGTCTCTTTATCCAGCTCCAGATCTGCCAGAATGATTGCCACACACAAAGGATGGATGATATATGGTTCACCGGACTTCCTCTTCTGTCCCTCATGCGCCTCACTCGCAACCTTATATGCTTTCTCTATCATAGAAATGTCTGTGGACGGATGATACTTTAAGACACTGTTTATCAGTTCTTTGTAAAGCACCTCCGGACTTGTAAAATCATGCATGGTTTTTACCGCTGCATCTGCTCTTTTTACAGATTCCAGTTTTTCTTTTTCAACCTGCATCTCATCTTTTTTTGCTTCTGTACCTTTCGTCATCTCTGCCATATACTCCCACCTGCCTGTCCTGCACGATCAGTCGTGCTTATTTACCGTCATAACAAATCACGGATGCTACATCATATCCTTTCAGTCTTTCACGTCCTTTTAATCCTGCAAGTTCCATCAGAAATACAACTTTGACCACTTCTCCGCCAAGCTGTTCTACAAGTTTAATGGCTGCTTCGATAGTACCGCCGGTTGCGATCAGGTCATCAATGATTACTACTTTCTGACCAGGTTTGATGGAATCTTTGTGCATCTCGATTTCTGCACTGCCATACTCCAGTTCATAGCTTGCAGATACTGTTTCGCATGGAAGTTTCCCTTTCTTACGAATCGGTACAAATGGTTTATGAAGATTATACGCAATCGGCACGCCAAAGATAAATCCTCTGGATTCTGTACCCGCGATCACATCTACGTCTAAATCTTTCAGGCAGTCCTGCATAGAATTGATTGCCAGCTGCAGACCATCTGCGTCCTGCAGAACACTTGTAATATCTCTGAAAATAATCCCCGGTTCTGGAAAATCCGGTATACTTCTTACGTATTCTTCAATTTTCTTCATTTTATCTCTCCTCCGGCATATTTAATACAAATCTTCAATAATTTCCCCAATTTTGCTGAAAAAACAGAGACTTGTTCTATTTAGTCAAGTAATAGATTAACTCATAAATATTTTATAGTATATCACCTTTTTATTTTAGAATCAATCGTTACTCTTATACTTAACAATAATTCTGAATAATGATCTGGAGACTTTCCCGGCCTCTGAACCTGTTAATTTCCGGATAATAAGTAACAGAAATACTGTCCTTTTCTCGTATAAAATTCATAAAATCATCTGCTTCTCCAAAATAAATTCCTTCTATTATGGCGCCCTGAGGGTCAAGAAGTTTTAACTTTACCACATTTTTATTTTTTCCAATAATGTTGCTGTCAAGCACTCTTAATCCTTTTTGCGCAAAAATTGGCTTTACATTTCCCTTTCCAAAAGGTTCTAACAGAGAAATCTGTTCTACCAGTTCTTTTGTAATATAGGAAATCGGCATTGCCACATCAATTACTATCTTAGGCCTTAGATCTTCTTCGGTCAATGTACAATTTTGGTTCAGCTGTTCTCTGAATTTCTCTATATTCTCTTCCTCTATCGAAAGTCCTGCCGCCATCGGATGCCCACCAAACTGAACCATCAGATCTGCACATTTTACCAGTTCATCATACATGGAATAGCTTTCTATGGATCTTCCACTGCCTTTTGCACATTTTTCTCCTCTTGTCAGCACAAATGCGGGTTTGTGATATTTCTCCCTGAGTCTTCCTGCAATAATTCCCGCAAGGCTCTCATGGCATTCCGGAAGATACACCACCAGCACCCTGTCATTTTTCAGTTCTGTTGTTTCTATAAGCTGGATTGCTTCTTCCTTTCCTTTTTCAGTAAGTGCTTTTCTACTCTGATTAAGCGCTGTTAAATCCCCCGCAAGTTTTGCTGCTTCTTCTTTTGTCGACGCATTCAAAAGCGCAAGCGAACGTGCTGCTGTGTCCAGTCTTCCACTGGCATTGATGCAAGGTCCTAACACAAATCCAATGTGATAGGCTGTAATCTTTGAGTCCTCCAGATTATTGGCACGAATCAGTTCCTGCAAACCTTTATTTTTTGTATTTGGGAGACGTCTGAGGCCTTCTTTTACCAGAATACGGTTTTCTCCCTGAAGATCCATGACATCACCCACTGTTGCAATTGCAACCAGCTCATAGTAATCTTCCAGTTCTTTCTTTTGGATATCAAATCGTTCATAAAGAGCTGTGATGTATTTAAAAGCTACCACTGCACCACATAGATTTTTATTCGGATACAAACAGTCACATTGTTTCGGATTCAGAATCGCATCCGCAGGCGGCAATATTACCCGGCGTTCTCCGTTTTCCTCTCTGTAAGGAATTTCATGATGATCTGTTACGATCACTGTCATGCCTTTTTCTTTTGCCATCTGAATTTCTGCACAAGCAGCAATTCCATTATCACAAGTTACGATAGTGTCAATTTTATCCGACTCAGCTCTGTCTATCAGATGCTCATGGATCCCATATCCGTCTGCAACTCTGTCAGGAATATAAGTATCTACATTTGCTCCGATTCTTGTCAAGCCTTTCAATAAAATGTATGTAGAAGTTACACCATCAATATCATAGTCTCCGATAATCCGGATTTTCGCCTGCTGCTGTATTTTTTTCTCCAGTATGTCTACTGCTTTTTTCATATCTTTCATTAACCAGGGAGATGGAATCGTATCTATTGTCCCTAACAGATATTCTTTTATTTTCTCTTCCCCGACCACATCTCTGTTTCTGATCAGCCTTGCGATCACCGGATCAATATGAAACTGTCTGCCTATCAGGTTAAAGTCCGCCTTCTTTGCAGCTACTACCCATTTTTCCATGTATTTTCTCCTCATTTATCTATAATAGTTAAACAAAACTAATTTCTTTTGCTTTCTCGTGAATGTCCACGGATTATTACATAATAATACAGTTTTCATCGGCTATGCAATACGTTTATAAAAAATGTCCCGGGGATTATCCCCCGGGACGGTATGTATCTGAACATTTAAATCAGATGAATATTCTATTTCTGTTCAGCATCATCATTTTGCTGATTTTTTGCAGCTTCTTCAGCTGCCAGACGCTCAGCTACTCTTTTTCTGTTTTTCTTCTTAGGCTGAGTCGGATCTTTCTGCGATACGTCACGTGCTTTTTTAGGTTTAGAAGAAGATTTTCCGGATGTGGAAACTGTGGCAATCGCCGGCTGTCCTTTTCCTACAAATTTCTTTTTCATTACATACCATAATGCACCTGTAATGCATACAGAAGAATATGCACCGACAAGAACACCAACCATCAGAGGTGCTGCGAACTCACGGATAGAAGAAACACCCATGATATAAAGAACAGCTACCATAACGAAAGTTGTAAAGGAAGTATAAATACTTCTTGTAAGTGTCTGAGTGATACTTGCATTTACAATCTCTGCCAGTTTCTCTCTGGAACCGCTGTGCAGATTCTCACGGATACGGTCGAAGATAACGATCGTAGCGTTAATGGAATAACCTACAATCGTAAGCATGCAGGCAATAAATGTATTACCTACGGATACTCTCGCGATTGCATAGAAAGCAAGTACAACTAAAACATCATGCAGAAGTGCAAGTACCGCACTGCTTGCAAAACGGATGTCTTTAAATCTGAACCAGATATAAAGGAGCATACAGATTGTAGCTACGATAACCGCTACAATCGCATCCTGACGCATTTCCTTACTTACTGTAGAAGAAATACTCTCTGTGGAAATTGTGCTCTCATCTACACCAAATTTCTCAACCAGTGCATCTTTAAGCGCCTCACGCTCGCTCTGTTCCAGAGAACGTGTCTTAATTACAACCTGATTTGTTCCTACTACTTTTGTAGGCTGAACGTTCTTATCGCCTGTTACATCTTCAACAACTGGTGTTACCTCAGAGTCAATTGTCTTAATGTCCATGTCCTCATTAAATGTAACAGTTGTAGAAGTACCACCTGAGAACTCAAGGCTGTAATTCAAAGCTTTATTTCCGGCATTTGAATGAATAAACATTGCTACCGGACCGCTAAGAATAAGGATAATGGAAATAATGAAGAATACTTTCTTCTTTCCAAGGAAATCTACTACCTTACGTTCTTTAGCAGCTCCGTAGAATTTCGCATCGCGAACTCCAACTGCATAAAGCGCGTTCACAACCAGACGTGATACAACTAAAGCTGTAAACATAGAGATTACGATACCAAGAGCAAGAGTATAAGCAAAGCCCTTAACTGTACCGGATCCAAGCCACATCAGCACGAATGCAGCAATCAGAGTTGTGATATTTCCATCGAAGATCGCGGAGAAAGCTTTGCTGAAACCGGATTTGATGGAATTTCTTACGGATACACCTGCACCGATCTCCTCACGGATACGTGCATAAATAATAACGTTGGCATCCACCGCCATACCGATACCCAGGATAATACCCGCAATACCCGGAAGAGTAAGTGTGATGTCAAAGGCATTCAGTGTAATCAGCATCAATGATGTATAAAGGATCAGCGCAACACCTGCAACAACACCAGGTACGCGGTATACAATGATCATGAAAATAATAACAATGATAAGGCCGATAGCACCTGCAAGAACACTTGTAGAAATTGCTTCCTCACCAAGCTGTGCAGCTACAACACTGGAACGAAGTTCTTCCAGTTCCAGTCCCAGGGAACCGATACGGATATAAGAAGCAAGGTTCTGTGCTTCTTCCAGATCAGACATACCACTAATCTGTGCTTTTCCACCGGAAATCTCCTCATTTACGTTCGGAGCACTGATGATCTGATTATCGTAAACAATCGCTATCTGCTTGCCTACATTCTCTTTTGTAGCTTCTGCAAACTTTGCCTTACCACTGTTGTCTCCGTCAGAAGTAAGTGTAAGACTTACTACATACTCTTTTGCGCTTGTGTTCTGATTCTGAATGGCACCACCCTGTGCATCTGCCACATCAGAGCCCTCCAGAACAACACTTCCGGATTCTTTAATCTCATCCATTGTTCTGGAAAGAACATAGCCGTTCTGTCCTGTTGTAAAGTTCTGGTTTCCGTCAGCATCCTGCTGAGTGATAAAATACAGAGAACCTGGTTTACCCAGATCGTTCAGAATGGTATCTGCATCTGTAACACCAGGAATCTCAACTGTGATACGGTCTGATCCTTCCTGATATACCTGAGCTTCTGTACTGTACTGTTCTACACGCTTCTGGAGCTTGTAGATAGTATCTGACATTTCCTCGCTTGTCGGATTACTTTCCTTGGCCTGGTAGGTAATGCTGACACCACCGGCAAGATCAAGACCTGTGTTGATATGTTTTGCTGCACCGGTTCCGGTAGGACCGATACCTACGGCTGCAGTAAAGCAAAAGAACACAGTCAGGATCAGTGTCAGAAGCAGCACTACGATTCCTTTACTTTTCTTCATAGTTCTTTTCCCTTCTTGATTATTTGTCCGCGGTCATGTGTCCATCTGCATGTACATCCATCAAGCAGATATTCTTTACCTGCTTTCACTACCTGCACATAATCGAAGAAGTGATTCGGTTATGAACAAATATTGATGTACCGGGCCATTTTCTATTATGATAACAGCCGGCAGATCACGCTATCAACCAGCATCCCTGCTGATTAATCACATGCCAGTGCGGCTTTTATCATGATAGCGCACTCCACACGTTTTCTCTGGAGTTCGCATCCGATTTCATAATTACCTTTGATATCTCCCTGGAAATGGAATGCATTTGCCGCACATCCGCCACTGCAGTAGAAACGTGCAAAACAATTCTTGCAATCTTTCTTTGTATAAACGTTGCATCCGCCAAATTCTTTCTGAATCTCTGGTTTTACGATACCCTCGTCTACATTTCCCATCAGATATTTTTCTTCACCAACGAACTGATGACATGGGTAAAGGTCACCCCATGGTGTTACAGCCAGGTATTCTGTTCCTGAACCGCAGCCAGACAGTCTCTTGTAAACGCATGGACCACCTGTCAGATCGATCATAAAGTGGAAGAAATTAAATCCTCTTCCCTCTTTTTCTCTCTTGATCATTTCTTTTGCAAGAGCATCATACTCTTCTATGATCTGCGGAATATCCTCCTCACGGATCGCATATTCCTCTGTATCTGCTGCGACTACCGGCTCTACAGAAATCTGTTTAAATCCCAGATCTGCCAGATGAAGCACATCTTTTGAGAAATCAAGATTATGATGTGTAAATGTACCTCTTACATAATACTTGTCCTGATTTCTGGATTCTGCAAACTTCTGGAATTTCGGCATGATCAGGTCATAGCTTCCGGCACCTTTTCTGAACGGACGCATATAATCATGTACTTCCTTACGTCCATCCACACTCAGTACAACATTTGCCATTTCTTTATTGCAGAATTCCATTACTTCATCATTAAGCAGAACGCCGTTTGTAGTAAGTGTAAAACGGAAGTTCTTATTATGAATCTTCTCCTGCTCTCTGCCGTATTTTACCAGATCTTTTACAACCTGCCAGTTCATCAATGGCTCTCCGCCAAAGAAATCCACTTCCAGGTTTCTTCTGGATCCTGAATTTGCGATCAGGAAATCAAGTGCTTTCTTGCCGACTTCATAAGACATCAGGGCTCTTCTGCCATGATACTCTCCCTCTTCGGCAAAACAATAACGGCAGGCCAGATTGCAGTCATGCGCAATGTGCAGGCACAATGCTTTTACAACGGTCTGCCGGTTATTTGAAAATTCTTCAATTGCATTCTCGTAAACATCTTTTGTAAAAAGCATTCCATCTTCTTTCAGCTTATTACATTCCTTTACAGATGTTTCGATATCTTCTTTCTTATATTTGTTTCCCAGTTTCTCTGCAATAGCTTCTGCGTCCAGGCCTTCTTCCAGGTAAGGAAGCGCTTCATATGTAACCTCATCTACCAGATGAATACATCCACTGTTGATGTCCAGCACAATATTAAAGCCATTGCTTTTATAACGGTGAATCAGACTCATTTTAACTAAAATCCTTTCTAAGCGTAAGATAAGCAGCGGAGTTTCCACTCCGCTGCTTATCTCATTTCTCCATAGCTGATCTTATTTCTGCTCACAGCTCTGGTTTCCTACTGTACAGGAAGTTTTACATGCGGACTGGCAGGAAGTCTGGCACTCGCCACATCCACCTTTCTTTACTGTGTTCTGTAAATTCTTTGTATTCAGGGTTTTGATATGTTCCATAACTCTATCCTCCTTATGTAATTATATTCTTGGCATAGTATATCATATATTTTTTAATTTTGAAAGCTTTTTTTTACGACAGCATTCCACCAAGTGTTCCACCGCCCGCACACATGAAAAATGTAGTAACCGCATGTGCCAGACTCATGTCCCAATGCCCCTTTACTGTAAAGGAAACTGCCAGCAATAACACATAGTAGGCCAGACCTGTTACAACTCCCCACAGATATTTATCTCTATGTGTAATTTTACCGGCCATAAAGCCTCCCATGAAGCAGGCAAACACATAGACAACGATAATTCCTATGTCCACTGCCGTCTCTCCAAGATCAAAAGTAAACAGTAGAAACGCCAGGAGCAGTAATGCTACCCCAGTTAGTGCATACGCAAATAATAATGATTTCAAAATCGTTCTGACTCTCATATACTTCCCTCCTGTTAAACTATATGGGAGAGAAATATATGTTATTCAAAATTTTATTTTCTGTTTTCTTCTACACTTTTATCTTATTTCTTTTTCTTCTTTACAAACACAACCACTCCGATGATTACTGCCGCAGCCACCACCAGTATTACAAATGGCAGAATTGTTGTTGTATCACCGGTATTTACCGCATTATTATTCTTAGCGGTTTCATTTCCCGAAGAACTGTCTGTCTGTGCGGATAATGAAGAAGTATTATTATTGTCAGAATTAGTATTAATTGACACTGTATTATTTTTACCTGTATCAGAAGACTGTTCCTGCGTATCAGATGAAGCCGGAGTAGGTGTCACTGTCCCGGCACTGTTTGAATCATCTCCGGTATCCGGACCTACCAGCTGTCTGCTTCCGGCAATTCCAAACGGACTGAAAGAATGCGTGCTAAACACCATGATTCCATCTTCCACGCTTGGAATGATTGTCTCAGTTGCACCATTATCCAGAAGATGCTCAATTGTATACTCATATCCAGATTTCACCGGTACAGTTACGCTGACATACTCTCCACTTGGAATTTCATATTCTGTGTCATTCTGAAGATCCCAGAGTTCAAATTCATAAGACTGGAAAATCATCGCATCGGATTCATTTGTGAACTGATAGCTGTCCCCGCTTGATACTCTGAACTGCACATACCAAGGAAGATTAGCGCCACTTACTGTGATACCGTCACAGGTATGGTTAATCTCTGCCCGCTCTTCTTTTTCTTCATCTGACAGGTTATCTTCCACATCTGTCGGACGGTTATCTTTTTCGTCTGGTAATACAGGATTGTCGAAAATGTTATCATCCTTGCTATCTGTGTTGTCTGAATCATTTTTTTTCTCATCAGCAGTATCCTGTGTCGTGTCATCTGCAATTTCTAATTTGCCGGTAACATCTGCGCTGTCTGAACTCTTGTCTGTACTATTTTCTTTGCTGTTTTTATCCTTATCATTCTGTGTGTCGTTTTCTTTTTTACTGTTTTCGTCTTTATTTTCCTTATCCGTGTTATCTTTATTTGCTTTAGCCGAATTCACTTCATCAGATTTACCATCTTTGTTATCGGAAGTATTTTTTTCTTCTTCAGCCGGAGTCTCTGATGGCGTTTCCTGATCCTTAGTATCCTCTGAATCCCCTGTCGCATCTGTGGAACTGCTGTCATCAATGCCATTCACCACTACATTAATATATCCAACAACTGCTCCCGCCTCTGAATCCCATCCTTCTGCATGACTCAGATCCTGTCCCTCTGCTGGTATAAGAAACACCTCGCAAGCCTGTACTCTCTGTGTCGGAACAAAACTTCCATCTGCCCATTCAAGAGTTCCATGTTCAGTTATCGGAAGTGCTATATTCGCAAGTTCTGTAGGCTGATCAATTGTAATATTATCCGGTATCAGTGCATCAGACACCTTTTCCTGTGATTCAGCCGCACTGACTGGTTCGGTCACAACAGGTACACTTCCTGTGATCAAAGCTGCTGTTAAAGCTGCTGCCGCAAGAATTCCCATTTTTTTCCCTGTTAATTTATTTCTTTTCATTCTATTTATGTTATTAGACATTTCGCACCTCTGTTTTTCATTTATCTTTCTTGTTTATATGTTATATATTAAGCAGATATCTTTAACCCGTATCATCTGCTATTTATATCTGAACCTAAATATGCCGTTCAAATTCAGTTTATTTTCCAATATCTGGCACTACCAGTTCAAAAGCTTTATCGTGCAGGCACGAACAGTTTTTGAACTTTTAACCTTGGTATCATTTATATTTCTTTTTTATACGGCATTATAATTATATAATAATATCGTATATTTGTATATACTATCAAATTTTTATTGTTTTGTAAATATTTTGTAATATTTTTTTTGATTTTAGCCGAATGAATTATAACACAAATCTTACTTTTTCAACACCCCTCATTTAAATTTTTTTTGCATTATTTTTTATAAGTAAGCTTTTTCTTGATTTTTTATAGGAAATCATGTATATTTTGCTTAAATATTTTTTGAGAGAATCTAATCAATTAAGAAAAGAAGTCCTTGTCTTTTTGATTTAGTGTACCGACAAGTTGATTCTTGAAACAATCTTGCAGTATAAATTTTCTTATTTCAAGGCAAAGGAGAGAGGCGTAGCGGTGGCTACGGCGATTGACGACAACGCGGAAATAAGAAATTTAGACGTAAGATTGTTCAAGAAATCAACTTGTTGGTACACTAGCCATACTCTCAACTATCATAATCAAAAGGAGTGAAAAAACTTTGGACTCAGGTATTGTTTTTCAGGCAGTGGCAATCATCATACTGATTGCTCTTTCTTCATTTTTTTCTTCTGCCGAAACTGCTATGACAACTGTAAATAAAATCCGGATACAGTCTCTTTCTGAGCAGGGAGATAAGCGGGCTATTATTCTGGAAAAAGTAATCTCTGACTCGCCTAAAATGCTCAGTGCTGTATTAATAGGAAACAACATTGTAAATATGTCTGTTTCCTCTCTTATGACCACACTCACCATCAAAGTTCTCGGTAATGCATATGTCGGCATCGCAACCGGAATCCTTACTTTACTGATCTTGATTTTCGGTGAGATCACACCTAAGAACATGGCTACCATCCATGCAGAAAAACTTGCACTTGCATATGCCAGAATTATTTATGGATTTATGTTCATTCTTACCCCGGTTGTGTTTATCGTAACTAAAATAACCTCCGGTGTACTTTTACTGTTCCATATCGATCCGAATGCAAAAGCAAATGCCATGACAGAACATGAGCTGCGTACCCTCGTTAATGTCGGTCAGGAAGAGGGCGTTATTGAAAACGAAGAAAAACAAATGATCTATAATGTATTCGATTTCGGTGACTCTACCGCCAGAGACGTAATGATTCCACGAATTGACATGACCTTTGTGAATGTCGATTCCACTTATGATGAACTTATGGAGATCTTCAGTGAAGATATGCATACCCGTTTTCCGGTTTATGAAGATAACACAGATAACGTAATCGGCATAATCAATATGAAAGATCTTCTTATTTATCCAAAAGATAAACCCTTTTCTATCCGCAATATCCTGCGTGAGCCTTACTTTACTTACGAATATAAGGCTACCGCAGATCTCATGATTGAAATGCGTAAGGCATCTGTCAATCTTGCAATCGTTCTTGATGAATACGGCGCAACTGCCGGGCTCGTCACATTAGAAGACCTGCTTGAAGAAATCGTAGGTGAGATCCGGGATGAATATGACGAGGACGAAGTCGAAGATATAAAGGAAATACAGCCTGACAGAGAATATATAGTCCAAGGCTCTGCTAAACTTGACGATATCAACGAAACTCTGCATATCAATCTGGAATCTGAAGATTACGACTCTATTGGCGGATATATTATAGAACAGCTTGACTGTCTGCCAAAGGAAGGCCAGTCAGTTACACTTGAAAACGGTATCCGCCTGGTTGTTGACCATCTGGACAAAAATAGAATCGAACTTGTCCACATCTGGCTTCCTGAGCAAAAAACCGAAACAGAAGAACAGAAATAATATCATCTCTCCAGCATCAGTGAAAATTGTTTCACGATTCTGGAGAGTTCTCCTGTAACAACATCGATTCCTTCTTCACTCTCCCGCCAGTTCTCTCTGGCGATTCCATCTGCAACCACAGGTACTACATAAAATTGTGTTTCCGGGTATAAAATCTGATAATACATCAGGCATCTTCTGGAATGATACGATTTGCAGCACAAAATTGCCTTTTTTATTTCCAGTCCCATCTGGTCAGTTATCTGTCTGGAATAAATTGCATTTTCATACGTAAAAGTTGCCTGATCTTCCCTCAGGATTTTTTCCTCCGGAACACCATTTTTTATAAGAACCTCTTTAAGAAATTCCCATTCTGTCTCATATTCTTTATTATAAATATCTGACTTCTCAAGAACTCCCGAAAATTCCCCATTCACCACACTGTATTTTCCACTTGGCAAAATCCATTCAGCCATACCTTCTCTGAAAAGTTGCGCTGCACATTCAGCCATTTGAGGATAACCATTTCCCGGTACAAAAATAATATCTGATTTTTCTGGTGTATTCTCTGCAAAAATGAATTCCTCTGCATTTTTCAAAAATTCCGCATATGCATCCTTCATCGTTTATTAACTCTCCCTCTTTTGTTTTTCACTATTCGCCCTGTTCTCATTAATAGTTACTGTTCATCCCGTTCTCAGTAACACGCTTCGCGGGATAGTGATATATGAACAGTAACCATTAATATATCTTTTATCAATTATTTTCTATAAATTATAGCATATTTCTTCCTTCTGGTATATTGGCAAGTTGGTATACTATACATTTATTTTGTCACAATAATGGTACTGTATCCATCATCTCTAAGTCTCTGTTCCATATTTACCGCATTACCAATCTGCTGATATGCCCCTGTCTGAACCTTATAAAATCCATCTTCATGCAAGATAAATGACGGATATCCCTTTTCCAACAACTGATACAACATTCTGTCTGCATTTTCTCTTTTTCTAAATACTCCCGTCTGTACTCTGTAATAGAGCGGTTCCTGCACTGTCTCTTCATCCAAAGTTCCTAAGATCGCATCTGCGATTCCCTGCGCGATCTCATTGAATTTCTCATCAAACAACTTATTATCTTCATCTGAATTAATAAATCCAGTCTCTATCAAAAGAGCCGGCATCCTGGTCCGACGGAGCACCACCAGTCCTGGCCTTTCTTTTACTCCAATTTCCCGAAAACCTGCTTCCCCTAAAGCTCCCAGAATATTTTCTGCCATCTGATATTTTATCCCACTTTTATCATATATCAGCACTTCTGCCCCATTATACTGATTATCTTTAGGACTACTGTTCCTATGAAATGAAATAAAATAATCTACACCTGCCTGATTTGCAAGCTGTGCTTTTTCAAAAGGTGTCTGATAAATATCTCCTGTGCGGGTATAAGAAACGTCAATTCCATTATTTTTTAATATATTCCCCACAGCAAGTGCCAGTTTAAGATTATCATCCTTTTCCTGTCTTCCCTTATATACAGCTCCCGGATCCTGGCCGCCATGCCCCGCATCCAGCATAATCGAATACGCCATAATGACACACTGCCTTTTAATTTTCTTTCTATTTAATATATGAAATAAAAATCTTACTGTTCACTCCGTGCCCAGTAACATGAAAAAGCAATCATACAAACCACCTGGCAACAATCGCTTGACTTTTTAACATTAAAGCGTTATACTTTAAAACGTCGAAGTGTTTTTTCGACAAAGTAAGAGATTACTTTTAGTCAGGCGAATATTCACAATCCATTTTTCTATTTGCCTGATTTGGTTAAATCAAAAATATTATTTTTAGGAGGATATATAATATGAAAAGAAAAGCATTAGCAATTACTCTTGCGGCAGTCATGGCTATGGGAACCTGCGCAGTAACAGCAAGTGCCGCTGACGGAGACAAATATACAATCGGTATCTGCCAGCTTGTACAGCATGACGCTCTTGACGCTGCAACACAGGGATTTAAGGATGAAGTAATCAAAGAACTTGGCGAAGATGCCGTTACATTTGACGAACAGAATGCACAGGGCGATTCCAATACTTGTTCTACAATTGTTAACAGCTTTGTTTCCAACAATGTTGACCTGATCCTCGCAAACGCAACTCCAGCTCTTCAGGCTGCAGCAGCCGGAACAAGCGATATTCCGATTCTTGGTACTTCTGTTACAGAATATGGTGTTGCACTCGGACTTGATGATTTCGACGGAACTGTAGGTGGCAATATTTCCGGAACTGCTGACCTTGCACCACTTGATGAACAGGCTGCAATGCTTCAGGAACTTTTCCCTGATGCTAAAAATGTAGGTCTCCTCTACTGCTCCGCAGAAGCAAACTCACAGTATCAGGTAGATACAGTAAAAGCTGCTTTGGAAGAACTGGGATATACATGTGAATATTATGCATTCTCTGATTCCAATGACCTTTCTTCTGTTGCTACAACAGCTGCTGATGCCAGTGATGTAATCTATGTACCGACAGATAACACAGTTGCATCTAACACTGAAATCATCAACAACATCTGCCTTCCGGCAAAGGTTCCGGTAATCACAGGTGAAGAAGGTATCTGCGAAGGATGTGGTGTTGCAACACTTTCCATCAGCTACTATGATCTTGGTGTTACAACCGGTAAAATGGCAGTTAAAATCTTAAAAGACGGGGAAGATATTTCTACAATGCCAATCGAATATGCACCAAACTTCACAAAAGAATACAATAAAGATATCTGTGAAGAACTTGGCATCACAGTTCCTGATGATTATGTAGCAATCGGCGAAGCTGCTGAAGATACAGAAGAAGCATCTGACGATGCAGATGCAGCAGACGAAGCTACTGCTGAAACTGCTGAAGATGATGCAACTGAAGAGGCTGCTGAATAATTCTGAACGAAAATTTGTAACTGTTCAGTAACAACACAGTTACGAAAATTTAACTTATATGCTATCAGCGGGAAAGGTTTTTTACCTCTCTCGCTTTTCGCATCTCAACAGGAGGAAATTACAAATGCAAATTATGACGTTAATAGCTGCGCTTCCGGGCGCTGTGGCACAAGGTCTGATCTGGGGAATCATGGCAATCGGTGTTTATCTGACATTCCGCATTCTCGATATCGCAGACCTTACTGTAGATGGTACCATGTGTACCGGTGGTGCAGTATGTATAATGATGATGCTTTCCGGACATAATGTCTGGATTTCCATGCTCGCCGCTACTCTCGCAGGAATGCTTGCTGGTCTTGTTACTGGAATTTTCCATACATTTATGGGAATTCCTGCAATCCTTGCCGGAATTTTGACACAGTTATCTTTATACTCTGTCAACCTGAAAATTATGGGAAAAGCAAACCAGGCAATCAATGTTGATAAATACAATCTTCTGGTTTCTCTGCGTCATATTAAAAACACATCCCTTTCCAAAAACACCATCTTTATCGTAGCAATCATGTGTATTGTTCTGATTGCAATTTTATACTGGTTTTTTGGAACAGAACTTGGATGTTCTTTAAGAGCAACCGGATGTAACCCAAATATGTCACGTGCCCAGGGTATCAACACAAACAGGAACAAAGTTCTCGGTCTTATGATCTCCAACGGTCTGGTAGGGCTTTCAAGCGCTCTCCTTGCACAGTATCAGGGTTTTGCAGATATCAACATGGGACGTGGTTCCATCGTTATCGGTCTGGCTGCTGTTATTATCGGTGAGGCAATCTTCGGACGTGTTTTCCGTAACTTTGCACTTCGCCTGACCGCTGTTATCCTTGGCTCCATCCTGTACTATCTGGTACTTCAGGTCGTTATCTGGATGGGTATTGATACGGACCTGCTGAAGATGCTTTCCGCAATCGTTGTTGCCCTCTTCCTTGCGTTCCCATACTGGAAAGGCAAATATTTCAACAAACCGGTAAAAAGGGGAGGTAAATAAAAATGCTTGAATTAAAAAACATCTATAAAACATTTAACCCGGGAACCATCAATGAAAAGCGTGCTTTAAATGGCCTGAATCTTAAACTGAACGAAGGAGACTTTGTCACAGTCATCGGTGGAAACGGTGCCGGTAAATCTACTATGTTAAATGCTGTTGCAGGAACATGGCCGGTTGATGAAGGACAGATCCTTATCGACAATATTGATGTTACCAAACTTTCCGAACACAAGCGTGCCACATACCTTGGACGTGTATTCCAGGATCCGATGACCGGAACTGCTGCCACCATGGGTATTGAAGAAAACCTTGCACTTGCAAAACGTCGTGGAAAATCCCGTCTTCTCCGCTCCGGAATTACAAAAGCAGAACGAGAAGAATACAGAGAACTTCTCAAAATTCTCGGTCTTGGTCTGGAAGACAGACTTACCTCCAAAGTAGGACTCCTCTCCGGTGGACAGAGACAGGCGCTTACCCTTCTTATGGCGACACTCCAGAAACCGAAACTTCTGCTTCTGGATGAGCACACCGCTGCCCTTGATCCGAAAACAGCCGCAAAGGTTCTTGAAATCACAGATATGATCGTAAATCGTGATTGCCTTACAACTCTGATGATCACCCACAATATGAAAGATGCCATTGCACATGGCAATCGTCTGATCATGATGATGGAAGGTAAAATCATTCTGGACATTCAGGGTGAAGAAAAGAAAAAACTGACTGTCAAAGACCTTCTGGATCAGTTTGAACGTGCAAGCGGCGAAGAATTCAGTAACGACTCCGCACTGCTTGGATAATTGCCATTTTTAATTACACATAAGAATTTTACTATGAGAGTATTCTTTTAACGAATACTCTCATATTTTATCTCACACTATTTTATTGCTTCTTATATTATTAACAAGCAACGGCATTACACAATACCAACTAATATTTCAAATGGACACTCCCCTTCCCAACACGCTACTTTATCTTCAACAAAGGTTATATATCTAGTGTACCGACAAGTTGATTTCTCGAACAATCTTGCATCTAAATTTCTTATTTCCGCGTTGTCATCGGTCGCCGTAGCCACCGCTACGTCCCATTCCTCCGCCTTGCAGCTGAAGAAATCATCCTGCGTCAATATAGCAGAAACTTAATTTTCGCTGTACTAGCATCAATACAACAAAAATCATATCCCATCATTCAAATACTATATTCACTCATCTAAAGATGTTACACAAATAAATTTGTGTGTCTCTCTATTATACTGATAAATTCTGGATGTAAGATAATCTTCCTTAGGTGTGGCTTCTTTAATGGTATCTTCCAAAACATACTGCAAGTCTTCAGGCTCCACAAATTTGTCATTATGAATCATCACCTCGTGTACGCTTGTAAATACCATGTAGAAATCAGAATCCAGCATATACGCAAGCTGTTCTGCCACCCCGGGCAAAAACACTGCAACTGCTCCATTCGTCTTCTTGGTAGTACTTAAACAATTTCCCATCGCATCTCTTTTTAATTCACATTTATCTCCCAGATTCATAAAACTCTCGCCTTCATATTCCGGATTAAAGATCATCTGCTCCCATCTGTAAATTCTCGGTGGGCTCATAAAGTACGTATTGAGTAATGCTTCCTTAAATACCTCATCACTGTCTCTTCCCCATTGTTCCAGCATTCCCAGGCGGATTTTCGTACTGGTTACACATCCCTCATATTCAGTAACTTTCATATAAAGCACAAGCGCAATATCTCCAAGAGTTTTATAAACCGCATCCTGCAAATCTGCTGCATATTTATTGGCATTTAACAGTCTGATAAATAAACGCGGCTTTGTTTTTTCATAATCTTTGATTACTTTTGTTTTCTCATAAATATCAGCCTTTTTAATCCGCTTCAGATCATCTGTAATCTCAGTCATAATCTCCTCAAATGAGCTGCCACTTTGATAAGATTTAAATAATTCCTGTGTATAAAGTCCGCAGACTTCCCATGCATCATCGTGCTCGGCAAACTTCACCAGCAGTCTGTCTCCTACAGGCGCAAATCTCCCGCCTTCTTTCTCAAAAGAAATATTTTCTCTTGGAATTCCTGTGGCCTCATAAATACCAATCTCCAGTTTCTCTACGAATGTATCATAGTCTTTCTGCATATTCAGTTTCCTTTCTTGCTTTGAAAATAATGCGGGCAGGATGCCCTGATTTGAACGTTGACTTCCCTTTCAGGAAAAAGAAATAAGGGAGCGAAAGCCCCCTTAAGAGTCGCTGTAGACATAGTATAAAATAGTCCCAGCCATTTGTAAAGTAAATTCCATCGACAAAAGGTTTTACAGTTTTTTTATATTTTGCAAGTACCTCAAAAAAGCTTCACAGCCCTCCACTACATCTGAATATGTGACATCAAATCCACCTGTATACCATGGGTCTGCGATATCCCGCGGATTATCACTGTAATCCAAAAGAAGCTTGACCTTTCCCTCCGGATCCGCTTTCAGTATTCTCAACATATTCTTCAGATTCCAATGATCCATACCAAGAATATAGTCATACTTATCATAATCCGCTTTTGTCAACTGCACTGCTCTCTTACCTTTGCAACTGATTCCATGCCTAGCAAGCTCCTCCCTCGCAGGAGGATACACCGGATTTCCTATTCCATTCCAGATTTCCTCTGTACTGGTCGCGGCAGATGCAATATAAAATTGATCCGCAAGACCTCGTTTTGATACCATATCTTTGAAAATAAATTCTGCCATTGGTGAACGGCAGATATTGCCGTGGCAGACAAATAGCACACTTATCATTACTTAAAACTCCTTGAAATGCTGTATTTACGCTGTTTACAGGCATTTTCCGATAATCTTCAATCCTGTCATTTTCCTGTATATCACAGCATAAATTCGTATATTTTCTTATCCAAATTTAGTAACTTCTTAGTAATAACCAGCCTGGAAAACAGGCTCTCTAAGAACCTTATAATCAGATTATTTTTAATTCTTTTTTCTATTATTTTATCATACTATGCCAGTTTTGCAATCCTATTCATCTCTTCTTTTGCATCAATTAATCCCAGATGCGTATATACATTTAACGTAACCCCTATATCAGAATGTCCCATTAAATATTGGAGTGCTTTCGGATTCATTCCAGCTTTCGCCATATTGGAACAATATGTATGCCTACATACATGAGGCGTGATCTTTGGCATTTGTTCCTCATGAGTACGATTATACTTTCCTAACGCCCACTGAAAATGTTTTTCCCAATGGAGTGCTACCTCAGGCATATCTTTTTTATCCAGAAATAAGAATCGACTATATCCATCTATAATCGGCTCAACCCTTACTTTTTTACGGTTTTTCACAATCTGTTCAAAACATTCATAAACTTCATCTGTCATCGGTAACATTCGTGTTCCACTTGAAGTTTTGGTATCTTCAATGACGTACTGCATTCCTCTGGTTCTCTGAAGCTGATGATTCACATTGATTTTTCTCTCCTGAAGATCAATATCTTTCACTGTCAATCCACAAAACTCAGAAATACGAAGTCCAGTCTTAAACAAAATAAACATTCCATTATAGTATTTTGAGTAATGGTCATCATTTCGGATAAACTCCAGAAATAACTCTTCCTGTTCTTTTGTAATTGCCTGTCTTGTAACACTATCATTTACGACAACTGTACATAATTGAAATTCAAAAGGATTCTTGCGCAGTAAATCATCTTCAACTGCCATCTGAAATGCAGGTCTTACAATTCCACGCACACTGTGAATGGAACTGTATCCTCTTCCATCTGCTTGCAGCTTAATAAACCATGCTTTTGCATCCGACAATTTTATTTTATCTATTCTTCTGGTTCCGAATTCTTCTTTTTTTATTATATTGATCACAAAATCATAGTTCGCCTGAGTGTTATGACGAACCCCCTTTTTTTGTCCAATGTATTTTTGAACCAAATCCAAAACTGTTAAATTTCCTCCGTAAGGTACTATACCATCATGTAAATCTCTTTGGATATTCTTTTCTTTTTCCCTTAGAGCTAAGCATGGTCTGCATCCAGTTGGCAGAGAATCTGTTGGCTCTAATTTCCAACTATACAAAAACTTCTGCTTTCCATAACAATCTGTATATACAAACGCATATCTTCCATCTTTTCTCTGACTTTCTCCGTTTCGTAAAATTCGACCTTTTTTATCCCGTCGTTTTTGGTCACGTTTTGTTTTACCCAAACGTCTTCGCCCCTTTCTACGAAGAAGCCCTAGCACGATATAGGTATTATATCATACCAGGGCTAGCATTTCCACTTTAAAGTGCTAAATTGTTCGTGTATTTTTTACAAAGACGTAGTCTGATCCAGAAAGGCCTCAAATTTCTTACGGTTAATCAATGACTTACACCCCACCTGGACTGTAAAGCAACATTCTGAATTTAGATGTTCCGAAATAAGCATCCTTATTTTCTTTTCACCTATTCCAAAATATTGCACTGCTTCATCCACCGTAAGCATATATTTTTCCCAAATTGGAATCTTACCTTTTTCAATTTTAATCGCCACTCTTCTCTCCTCCTTTTCTCTTTGGACAAAACATTTTTATCTGCCCATGACAATTTACAATTTTATACACTGTCATCGGCAGATAAAATTACAATACAGGTGGCAGTTCAGTACTCTGCCCACATCGGTTTTGCACCGTCATTAAATATGACCAGCTTTTTTCTGGAAGTATCATTATCACAGATATGCTTCGTCGCCCTGTGCAGCTGCTGCACATTTTGTCAAATTCTTCTCGCTCCATACCTTTACTTCAATGTTATATTTCAGCATTTCCTCGTATTTACTCCATTAACAGAGCAGATATATCATGGCGGATTTACCTAGTGGCTCTACATATCTTCACGTCCTGTATGTAAAACAATATACAATTTTCAAGGTACAAAAATTCCTGAAGGGGAAAAGGAATCTATATTAAATACTCCCTTTACTGATTACTTTTCCTTACATATGATTTCGTATCAAATCCCAAGGTCTTAGTAATCAGTTTTGCTTCCAGGCGTTGACGCAGAGTTTCATCTACACAGTAATGCACCTGTCCAAATTCGTCAAACATTTTTCTGGTAGCCAAAACTGTTATGTACCCTTCATAATGCTTCAACACTGCCTGGATTGCCTCAGTATCACCAGTTGATGCTGCCTCAATAACATGGAATGGCAGCAAATCAAATGCGCATTTCTGTTTTTTACTTTTTTTCATTTGCAGATTCCTCCATATTTTTTCTCATCAGTTCCAGTGATCGTCTACGATGCTCATTAATTGTGCTGCGTACAAGATTCATTTCTCTGGCAATGTCTGCATCACTCATATCCATAAAATATGATAATAACACAACATTCCTTTTCTTTTCAGTAAGTGTCTGCAGTGCTTCAGCAATCAATGCATCTTTGACTTCTATGTCGTAACCCAGGACCTGAAAACGATGTGTTTCCATTTCATGCTCATCCATTATAAAAAGTCTGCTCAACTCCTTTTCTGATAATTCTGACAACATCACTTCATACTTCTGGCGATATGCCATATGCTTTTCATAATTAATAACTTCACTTTTCAATGCCAGCTTGCACAGAGAATCAAACTGATGTCTGACTGTCTGCTCATCTTGAAAAGAGGATTGCTCCATAAGAGTTCACCTCCTTCCCCGCCGGTAGGCAATAAGCAAAGTTCTTGCTTCCCCTTCACACATATCCCAAACGGATGAGTGCATTTGTCGGGGTGTGGGAAGAAATTTTTAAAAAATTTCTTAATAAATACGAGAAAATTGTTTTTCCTGTATTTTGAGGTATATAAAAAACGTCCTAATGGGTAGTTTTTAGCCCATCGGACGCTATTTATATCAAAAGATAATATTTTGCCATCATTTTTTGTGGCATATAATTCACTTTTTGAGGTAAAGAAATTTATTTGCTTTTTTGAACTATTTATCTATTTCATCCGTCACGTAATGACGGAAATGATACCAGACAATAAAATTCTTAATCTTTCCTATACCTCCGGATCTGTTTTACGGAAATTCAGAATTTTATATGTCTTTTAAAAAGTGAAATATCACCCTCTTTTTTAGTGAAATATTAGTTCATTTTCTTTCAAGAAAGGGAACTATACACTAAACATGGAGGTGTATCATATGCCAAAACAAACAGATAAAGAACTGGGATTGTTTTTTAAGAACGCCCGACACGAGCAAAAATTGACTTATGAAGAATTAGCTGAAAAAGCAGAAATGTCCAGCCGATATTTAAAGGAAATTGAAAATGGGGGCCGAGTTCCCAGTTTTCATAAAATCAGAAAACTGGTACGCGCTTTAAATGTTCCTCCTGAACCATTGTTTTATCCAAACAATCATACAGATAATCTTGATTATCAACGCCTGCTCATGTACCTGTCAAAATGCAACGATGAGCAAATTACCGCTATCCTTGCCATCGTAGAAGCATACCTGCGCACATACAAAATTCCTACAGACCACGATAAACAAGATCCCTGAAATTCATTTGAATTCTATCTGAATTATTCTGAAGAAGCGGTATGGTTTCCCATACCGCCACTCTTAACGTGCATATTTTTCTATCATTCTCTTAACATTCGTGGATTTCTTTATTGCCCCTATATTAATAAGAAACTCAACTACATCCATCATTCCCTGGTAATAAGCCCGCTGCTCCTCTTCATAATGGAAATGTTCTAACTGATCCAGATATTTATTCCAGAAATTCTGCTCACGCTCTGGGATTTTTTCCAGATGTAGTGGCAGCTTCTTTTGTATTTGTTTCAAATTCTTCTCTGCTTCTTTCCATTCTTCCGGCTGTACTGTATATTCTCTTTCTCCGGAGTCACAGCGCAATTCCTCAAATAAATTCGATACTGCTTCATAAAATTCATTCATCTTCTTTCCACCTCTCATTAGAATTATTTCTCATTACAGGCAGCATTATCATTTTCTTATTTCAAAAATCAAATAAACTTTCCAAAAATTTCATCTTTAGAAGTATAGTAACAATATTTTTCCTTAAAATCAATAATAATACTTCATCTTTAGAAACTTTTGAGGATCAGAATGATTATTTATTGGGATAAAAAAACGAACAGTAAAAACAGAATAGGACAACGGGTAAAAGAATTACGAAAGGCTCATAATCTTACTCAGAAAACACTCGCTGCCAAATTACAACTTGCAGGATATGATTTTAATGATCTGGCAATCCTGCGAATTGAACAAGGCACACGTTTCGTTCCCGACTACGAAGTTGTCGCACTGGCCGAAGTATTTAATGTTTCCTGTGAATATCTTCTTGGTCTGACGGACGCTCCTGCAAAATAATTCAATTGTATTGCTGCCCATTCTATGCTAAACTATGGATAGATACTTCTGAACAACATACACTATTTATAAACCGTATGATTGGAGTGATTTCATGGAATTAACAAAAAAAGTCCCTACAACCGATAAAAACCAGGAAAACAATCATCTTCTCCGCATGTTAGACCGGGGAATTGATGATATGGAAGCTGGTCGTGAATTGCCACTGGAAGATGCTTTTCGCAAAATCACAGAATTAAGGGATGCACGAAGAAATGCAAGAATATAAAATTATTTTAACCTGGGAAGCAATTTACGATGTCACAGACATTGCAGATTATATTGAAGAAGAATTCGGCCAGCAACGTGCTGACCGTTTTCAATCTGATCTGAAAGAACAAATGCAGAATTTAGGCCAGTTCAGTACTGCCTTTCCCCGAACTCAAATTCTGTACAGAGGATATTCCATACATAAAAGATCTTTTCCGCCATCTATTATTTTTTATATTATAATGGAAGAAACAAAAGAGATTCATATTCTCCGAGTGTTGCGCCATGAACGAGATTGGGAAAATATCCTGTTGCAAAGATCAACTTATACATATCCAGAATGAATACCTGGGAGCCGATCAGAGATTTTTCTGAAAGGCTTCCTTTTTAATTTTAATTACTTCCCACTGTCAATTAAATCATAACTCATATCCAGAAAATCTAGCGTCTTAGCTTCACTAACAGATTCATCCAAAAGAATCGTAATCCAGTGTCTCTTATTCATATGATACCCCGGTAAAAATCCATACGTTTGAATTAACATCCCAACCAGATCAGGGTCACATTTTACATCCAGGATATTAATTTTTCCATCTTCTTCTAATCCCAGTGTTTTCTTTTCCACTGCCATAATTATAGCATACCATTTTCCATTTTTATGTCGAAGCACCGCAGAATCAGGATCTTTTTTCCATAAATATTCCGGTTCCGTTCCATATTGCTCTTTCACATATTGAAAAATTTCCTCACGTTTCAAATTTATCCCTCACTTACGATTTCTTGCTCTGATTATACGCTATCAGGATTATATTCTCAACCACTTCTCACAGTTCCATTTATGTTTTATAGCTTTTGCATAGCCTGCTTTGCAGGCTACACCCCAAAAGAAGCAAGCACTGCCAGTGTCATGACAACTGGCTCATTTTGTCAAATTCCCTTTCCGGTTCATTCTACCAAAATGTATCAGGGAGTATCCCTGGCCCTCTCATATTTTATAATTTCTTAATTTGACGCTTTCACCCAGTCCTGTTAAAATAACTTACAGATACATCTGTCCAAACCAACATAAAACCAAGTACCATAACTGTCATAGCCGAACTGGTTAGACAGTTTTTTTGTACTCTTTTTATAGAAAAAAACGAATTGGAGGATTTCAATGAGCAAACGTACCAGAATTCATCCCGTACAATTTTATTTGAATGATGACGAACAATACATTTTAGAAGAAAAATATCGTCTTTCCAGGATGAAAAGCAAATCTGCCTTTCTACGGAAAATGATCTTATATGGATTTGTATATGAAGTAGACTACTCTCATATCCGAAAAATGAATACCCTGCTGGGCAATATCAGCAGCAATTTGAATCAGATCACCCATCGTATAAACAGTACCAATACAGTTTACCCAAAGGACCTGGACGATATAAAGGAGTTAATGGAAAAAATATGGCAGTTACAAAAATCCATGGTATCAAAACAACCGTTGATAAAGCAATAGAATACATCTGCAATCCAGATAAAACTGACCAGAAACTATATATTTCTTCCTTTGCCTGCTCTCCTGAAACAGCAGTTCTTGACTTTAAATACACTTTGGATCACACACATGACTGCCGAGATGCGCATAATGCAAATAAGGCATTTCATCTGATTCAGGCATTTTCCCCTGATGAAGTTTCCTATGAGGAAGCCCATCAGATTGGCAAAGAACTTGCGGATCGCTTACTGGAGGGAAAATACTCCTATGTTCTGACAACACACACTGATAAAGGTCATGTACATAACCATTTGATTTTCTGTTCTGCAGATAATATCACTTTTTCTCATTATCATGACTGTAAAAAGAATTACTGGAAAATACGAAATCTCAGCGACACTTTATGCCAGGAACATAACCTGTCCACAATTATGCCAGATGGTAAAAAAGGAATGAAATACAATGAATGGGCTGCAAATAAATCTGAATCCAGTAAAAAAGCGCAGCTGCGAAAAGATATCAACCAGACAATCCGAATCATTTCCACTTATTCAGAATTTCTTACATTTATGGAAGCTAAAGGATATGAGATAAAAAACGCAGAATTTGGCGAAAACAGCAGGAAATACATTACCTTTCGTTCTCCCGATATGTCCCGTCCAGTGCGTGGAAGTGCTAAATCTTTAGGAAAAAATTTTACCAAGGAACGTATCAAAGAACGCATTAATAATAAGCTTCACAGAACTACTGTTCCTTCTGTTCGTAATAAGTTAATAGACACCAACACTCCCAATATAGCAGGAAACATTGGACTTCAGAAATGGGCAAATAAGGAAAATTTAAAAATTGTCTCTGCTGAATATAACAAGATGCTCACACATAATCTACATAATTTTTCAGAACTTGAAGACCGCATAGCCTTGTTACATATGCAGCAAAAAGAGGTAAATACCTCTGTTGTTTCTCTCGAGTCTCAGATACGTCATCTTCGAGAAATGCTGAAATATGCCGAACAATATCAGAAAAATAAAATTTACGATGACCATTATAAAAGTTCCAAAGATCCGGATCGTTATTTCCGTAAATATGAATCTCAAATTATTCTTTTCGCTGGTGCTGAACATATGTTACAGGAAAATGGTATAGACCTGAAACATCTTAATTCCAATAAGTTACAAGAGCAAATTGCAGATCTTATTTCCAGAAAGGAATCACTAAATACTCAATACGTTTCCTTTAAGCAAGAAATAAAAGAGTTGGAATTGATACATCAAAACCTATCCAAATATCTCAAACAGGATGCTCCTGAAATACAAAGATCTTCTCATAACCAACTCCTTTCTTTGTAAAACCATAATAATAGGCAGCGATTTCACTCGCTGCCTAAATTCCCATTAAACCGATATCCTACACCTCGTACTGTTTGTATATATAATGGTTGTCCAGGATCATCTTCTATTTTTTCTCTGATATTGCAGATATGTCGCATAACCACATTATAATCACCGGAATAAGGTTCATTCCATACCAGATCATAAACCATTTCTTTTCCAAATATTCTACCTGGACTTTTCGCTAAAAGAAGTAAAATATCATATTCATATTTTGAAAGATGAACATCACTATCATTCTTTTTAACAATTCGTTCCTGTAGATATATTTTTAATTCTCCAAACCTTATAATTTCCGGTATGAATTGGTTTTTATGTTCCCAGCTAGTCAATATGTTTTCACTTATGCTTCCATTAGCATCTGTGATTCTCTCAATAATTTCTATCTTTTTCACCTTTATTGCCTCTACATTATTAATTTTATATTCTATATATCATCTGCCATTTGACTTTTTTCTTCTACAAGTAATATAATATATTTATTACATATGTAGGATTTAGCAGGAGGATTTTATTATGTCACTACCCCAAATTTCAGAAGCCGAATTTGAAGTTATGAAAATTGTATGGAAATATGCTCCCATCAATACAAATGAAATTACAGAAAAACTTACTCTAACTACCAGCTGGAGTCCAAAAACAATTCAAACTCTTATCAAGAGACTTGTTTCCAAAAAAGCTCTTTCCTACGAAAAACAAAGCCGGGTATTTGTCTATACTCCATTAGTCCAAGAAGATGAATATATACGCCAGGAAAGCAATTCTTTTTTAAAGCGATATTATAATGGAAATCTTTCTTCTATGCTGGCTTCTTACCTTGAAGACGATAAGCTCTCTTCAACAGAAATTGATAACTTACGCCATTTATTATCAAAACATCAGAAATAGGAGGTTTTGAATGAGCAACTGGATCATCCACTTTTTAATCAGTAATATCTTCATATGTATTTTTACACTTGTAATAATCGGAACAAAAAAACTTCTGAAAAAATATTTATCTGCGGCTACACAGTACCATCTCTGTTTTCTTTTATTTTTATTACTTGCCGTGCCATTTTTTCCTGTACAGATTCATGGCTCACAACTTTTTTCATGGTTACATTTTTTTCAAACTGACTCAGGACTTAACTCTGGTACCGACACGCTATCCGAACTTACCAGTAATACACAAAATATTTTGTTAAACCAGGTGAATGATTTTTCAGTTTCCATCAGTAGTCAATTTTCTGGAGGCTTGAATACCATACTCTTTCTAATATGGATAACGGGTGTTATGATTATGTCAGTCCTCACCCTTCATTCATTAAACTATGTACGTTCCATAAAAAGATCTGCTCTCCCGCTTCAAAATCAGCAGGTAAAAACTATTTATTACAATTGTTTAAAGGAACTTAAAATCTCTCACCCAGTATCAGTCTACAGTACTGCATTTTTAAAATCACCAGTTTTAATCGGAATAATACATCCCAGAATTTACATTCCCATCCATTTAATTTCCGAACTGAATCCTGATGATATGCGTTTTATGCTGCTACACGAATTACAGCATTACCGTCACAAAGATACATTTATTGGCTTCCTCATGGTCATAAGTAATATACTCTACTGGTTTAACCCTTTTGTTTGGTACACTTTAAAAGAAATTCTCTGTGACCGTGAAATAGCCTGTGATTCTGCTGTATTGCAGATGATTTCTGCTGATGAATACCAAGCTTATGGAACTACACTGATTAATTTTGCAGAAAAAATATCCTCTTTTTCCTCTCCACTGGCAGTTGGAATGTCCGGAAATTTCAGGCAGATGAAACGACGTATTCTCAACATCGCCGTTTTTAGGAAAGAAACTCTTTATCAAAAAATGAGAGCATTGATAATTTATCTGGTCATTAGTGCTGTTTTTATTGGATGTACACCCATTTTATCCATTGATGCCTCTACTCAAAGCGTATATCATTTTAGTGATACAGACAAAAATATCTCCCTGTTAGATATATCCGAAACATTTGGAACATATGATGGATCATTTGTTTTGTATGACAATAATTTGGATTCCTGGAAAATATACGATCTTGAAGAAGCCACCAAACGTATTCCGCCAGAGTCTACCTACAAAATATACGATGCATTATTAGGGTTGGAATCCGGAATCATCACACCAGAACACTCTTCCATGACATGGAATGGTGATGCCTTTCCTTTTCCATCCTGGGAAGCTGATCAGGATTTAAACTCTGCTATGCAAAATTCCGTTAACTGGTATTTCCAGGCAATTGATTCGCAGCTCGGAATTAACAGAGTCCAGGAATTTTTGAATAAAATAGAATATGGAAACCAGACAACCAGTTCAAATCTGGATTTATACTGGTCCGATTTTTCATTAAAAATCTCGCCTTTAGAGCAAGTAACATTATTGAAAAAATTTAACACAAATGAATTCCATCTAAATTCCCAAAATGTATTTTCTGTTAAAAATGCTATAAAAATTGCCAGTACACCTAATGGTAATTTCTACGGAAAAACTGGAACCGGTCGTGTCAACGGACAGGATATCAACGGCTGGTTTATCGGATATGTAGAAACTTCCGATAACAGCTATTATTTTGCAACCAATATCCAAAGTGATTCTAATGCAACTGGAAAAAAAGCATTTGAAATCACTTCTAATATCTTAAAAAAATTACATATATGGAATTAACAAATATGAAAGGGCTGATAGTTGTTATCAGTTCTTTCTTTTTATTCTATATTGATATTTGGGAACTTCTTTCGTACCATTATTCAGAATTTTATTCCCCATATATTTAAAACTCTTATCATCGTTGAACTTAACAGTCAACTCACTTGTAATAACGGCATCATTACATATAAATGTATCACATACAGCATCAACAACCAGCACATTGTTTCCCTCTCCGCTATCTCTTATTTCAACGACCTCCGGTAAAGATGTTCCAAAATAAGTAGGGCTATAATTTAAACAACCTAATCGTTCCCAGTCATAAGTTTGATGTTCCGAATCAAATACTGCCCATTTTTTAATTTGCTCCGCTGTTATCGACAAAAACTCCATTATCAGATTTTCAAACTCTTCTGCCGGAATTCCACTTGAGTTACCTGAAAACTCATATCTCTCCCCGTATTTCATTCGATATAAATATTCATATAAACCATTATAATCTAACCCTTCCATATCAGATCTATCCCAATCAGAACATAAAAGATTATTCCCCTGATATCCAAGCAAATACACACACCTCTTTGAAACTTCCCTGCATTCATCACTTAAAGGTTTAATTCTTATCATAGAACTGCCATCAACCGCTTCTGATACTTCCGGATATTTTGGAACACATAGCGTATAACCAAACCAGCCTTTTTCTGTATATTTCCATTCTTCTATCCTTGTATACGAAACATATACAATAGATGGATTGTCGTTCATACCCCAAACAACTTTCACAGCCAACAAATACATATCTGTCCCATCATAATTGAATTTGAGTCTTTCTATCCCACCATCCCTGTTAATCCTATATAAGACGATATCTCCTGGCAGATCCTGTTCTGCCTTGAAAAGAAATTCTTCCATTTTAGAATAATTAGCCATATTTGAATACGGCGCTGATGTAATAACAGGGACATTTTTTTCCTTTAATACTTCCTGCATTTCTTCCATTACTGTCTCAGAAACTACTACATTCGATGAAGTTCCTTTATCCGCCTTTTGATAAATGGCTTTCATCTGATTCATAACATTCTTACAATCTTCAATAGCTTCTTCTTTTACGACTTCATCTACTGGCAAATCATATCCTCTTTCTTGTACAGCATAATTCGCAGTTTCCTGTGAAATATATTCTAAATCAGCCCCTTTACATTTTGTATTTCCTATGAAAAAGCATCCCAAAATAAATAAAACACTCACCATCTTTTTCAGTTTTCTTTTTGTACTCATATCAATTATCTCCATAACATTCCTCCCACTTTTCGTCTGATAATCTTTCCGTATACCAGGTAACCTCTATTTCTGACCTTGATACATAATTGGATACATATTGAAATCTATCTTTATCTAACAGCCGAATGGTTACGCTATGACAAAACGCCTGATCTAATTCTTTTTGTGGCCATACCGCATTTACTTCCAGTGTTATTGTTCCATCTTGATTTTCTATGTAGGAAACAACTTCCGGATATGGAATATATGGTGTGGGAGCAAAATCATATACGATTCCTCTGGTTCGATACCGATATGTCTGTGTTTCCGTGTGAAATACCGTTCCTGTCTGCAGTATCTCTGCGCTTATATTAAAATATTTTTGAAATATCGCTTCAAATGATTCTTTTGGGATTTCATAAGTCTTTCCTTCCTTAAATTCATCAGTTTTTTCTTCCATTGAAAGTAAACGGTCAAAAACATCATAAAAATTTATTCCATCATAATTTTTTTCACTCCAATTAGAAGTAAACAATTTATTAAGTGTATATCCAAAAGGAAGTATATATTTTCGATTCAGCTCCCTGCATTTTTTATTTAACGGCACTACCCGAAAGGCCCGATATCCAGATGGTCCATCATATCCAGCCGGATGATATTCTTCCATAAAGAAATACCCGTTTTCTGTATATTTCCATGAATTAGCTCTAAACTCATGATAATATGTTTCCTGCCAAGTGTCCTCTTTCCATTTAAAAGAGCTTACTTCAACGTCTATTTTCCCCTGTTTGGTTTTCAGATCATACCGGATAAAATGATCCCCTGCTATAACTTGAAATATAGTAGTTTTTCCATTTTTCTCTTTTTCTGCTTTTTTCAAAAAATCATCTACTTTAATACTTTGAACCATATCCAGCTGATTGTAGGAATCAATTACTGCATATCCATATTTTCCAAAATAATCCATACTTTTTTGTATTGTACTCAGCTCATATAGTGCATTTTCTTTCACAGCATTCTCATATATGTTCCGATAGCCTTCTGCTAGCATTTCACACTCTCTGTAAATTTTTTCTTTCGTATCTTCAATTGTCTTTTTCTGCTCTTTCTTTATGCCACATCCACTACAGACAGCAAGAAAAATAACTCCCACAAATATTTTCCAAATTTTTTTCATATCATTTTCCTCTTACATTTGTAATATTTAAAGGTAAAAATTATTCATTACCAAGATATTCATCCAGTATCGCCTTATCCTTTTCCACCACATAACCGCTTCCTCCAATATCTTTCACATTCTCTACCATACTGATGAGCAAAATAGGATTCTTTGTATCTCTATCTGTAGTAAAAACTGTAAACCAGCCAATTTCTGTTCCAGATGTATCTTCTTTTGTAGCTTTCAGTTCCGCTGTTCCGGTTTTTCCTGCTAATCTAATGTCTTCCCGGCATGCTCCATAACCAGTTCCTTCCGGGTTATTCACTACACCCTCTAACCCCTCCATAACCTCCGAAACAATTTGTGGTGAAAAAGCATCTTTTATCCAGATTTCACTGGAAGTGCTTCCACCATCCGCGTGAAGATATGGCTTTATCATATTTCCATCATTTAGAAAAGCCGTATAAATGCTTGCAAGATGCAAAGGATTTACCAGAATCTGTCCCTGTCCATACCCACTGTCAGCAAGCTGGATTTCTGTTTCTATCTTGTCCATATTAGAATATTGGGACTCTGACATTTTAATATCAAATGGAAGTTCCTGATTAAATCCTATTTGATTTAGAGACTGCATCAGTTGATCCGCACCAATTTTTAATGCTGCTTTTGCAAAATAAATATTATCTGAATAAATAAGCGCATTTTTCAAGATCACAGGTTCATAATCATGAAGTGTAGTCACTGTATAATCTCCCCACGAGGAATCTTTCTGCCACGCCAGACCCTCATTTCCAAAATCGTCATTTGCAGTAAATGCCCCCACTTTTAATCCAATTGCAGCAATTACAGGTTTAAAAGTTGAGCCAGGACACCATGTCTGGCGAAAGCGGTTGTATAAAGGCCTGTCTTCATTTTCATTTAATGCACTCCACTGGCTGTTGTCCATTCCACGTACAAAATCATTATTATCATAAGATGGCGTACTTACCAACGCCAATACTTCCCCTGTATAAGGATTCAAAGCTACAGAACATCCTCTGTCTTCTTTAAATTGTTCATAAAGAGTACTTTGAAGATCACCATCAATCGTAGTATGGATATCTTCTCCATCTTTTCTAGGCTCATATGCAATAACACTTTTTTTATTTCCATTTGCATCTACAATACAGATTTCACACCCATCTGTTCCTTTTAGTTCTTTTTCATAAAGCGTTTCCAGTCCAGTCTTTCCAATCACACTGTTTGTACGATACCCTTCCCCTTTATGTTCCTGCAAATCTTCGGCTGTAACCGCCTGTACATACCCTACCAGATGAGAGGCAGCTTCTTTTAGATAATAAGTTCGTACTTTTACATCAGATAACATAATACCTGGAATCTTCAATAATGTGTCCTGCTTTTCTTTTTCTTCCAGAACAGTTTTATCCGGATTCACTGTCAAAAGATCGACCTCTTGTATTTTAGGAATTGTTGCTACTGGTACAAAAGAATCTGCTTTTACCCAACCGGCTTTTAACTTATCCTCAATTTCGTCTGCTCCAATTCCAAGATACTCTGCCAGTTTTTTTATTGTATCTTCTCTGTTCTCCATCCTGCCCGGAACAATTCCTACCGAAGATGCAGTTCCCTCTCCAGCCAACTGACGACCATTTCTGTCTAAAATATCTCCTCTCTTTGCCTCTTCTGACGTTACCTGAACTTTATCCGTTGCAGATAACTCTGGAAAAATCAACTGATCCTGCCAGATTAAATGATATCCTGTCCAATCATGTGAAAATACCGCATCGTTGGTAAATTCTACATTTCCTGCAGCAGTCTGCATATTTGTTGTATAGGAAACTGCCGCATTTCCGTTTTCTTGTCTTTTTACTGTAATATCGGTTATGGACAGATCAGACATCTCAATGCCTTCATATATTTTAGAATTTCGTTCTATAAATTCTTCCTTACTGTTCATGCTGCTTTTTTTCTGATCCAGCATGGCATACATTTGCTCATATTCCCCTTTTTCAATATATTTCATATATTCCATTAGTCTTTTTTCAGGAACATTACAATTCATTATTGTTACAATACCGATTCCACCACCAATCAATATACCGCTAAATAAAACTATTTTTGTAATAATCTTCGTGTGTTTTTTTCTTTTCTTTTTTCTCATATAGTTTTATTTCTCCTTTTTTCATATTTTCTTAAATATTACACTTGTAATATTTAAACGTCAAGCTTTTTCTTAGGTTTATATATGTAGACAAGAGAAAAGATTTGCATAAAAAAGAAAGGGCATCTCAAAGCCTTCTTTGATAAAGAACTTTACGACACTCTGAGGTAATGGTTTCTCCGGATGTTTCCCAAACGCTATAATCACTCTCCAGAAGAACCAAAAACGATTTTTAATTTTCTCTCAGAAAAAAAAGAACTACTCTAAATCTGCTGATCTTTGAAATAACCCTGCTCGTTTCTTATAATCACAAACATATTCAGACAACACATTCTTTGCTGGCAGATTATTATAGCAGAAAACGCAACAAATCCCTTTATTAACTTTTGTTCCATATATTTCCTGTACCAATCCTATTGTTTCATCATCTGAACAAAAGCTCTTCGGAATCTCCCTACAATCCCTGATAATAACGCAAATCTGTTTACTATGTCCTCTCTGTCAGTATACAAGCCAGCTAATCTCTTTATTATAGTATCTAAATACTTCTTCCCAATTCCACTACTCAAAATTTCTTCAGTCACTGTTTCTGCAGATGTGTTTTTATATCAGCCAGAGTTTCCCTGGCTGAATTCTTCCAATATATACCTGTTAACACTTCTCAAAGTTCCCGACATTGGGGTCAGACCCTATTAAACATACTGGACAAAAACGATATTGGCTCCGGCCCAAGCGGTTCGGATTCCATCCGACAGCGAAAGGTGCAGAAGCGATGGGGCAAGAGCCACCAGCGGTAGGATGCTCACAATGAGCGCAGCGATACTAACTGATTGAAATTTTTTCTTTTCCATAGTTTTACCTCATTTCTTTTTTCCCAAATTGGGTGACAGCCAACGCGAAAAACAGGCCAAACACTACAATCGCGCACGGCAGGAACGGAAACACCGAAAACGAAAAAGCGGCGTCGGAAGTTTCTGCTGTAAAGTCATGGAGAGAGCAGGAAACGAGATAACCGCTGTAACAGTACGGGTAGGCGATCCACAGCGGCGTATTCGCAACCAATACACCGGGAATCACAAGCAGCAGATTTAATCCCACAGAAAGAAGCGGTTTTTCAAACAGCACAGTGATGGCCCACATAGCTGCAATGCACGGCAGCATAGTCAGAAACAGCCCCAAGCACCATTTCAGAAGATATAGGATCGGCAGGGTTTCTGTTACTCCCATTGTCTGTGTCGCAATCAGCCCAGCGATTACAAATACGACAAGAAACACCACCATCTCCATAAACAGATAAAAGGTAAGCACACAGAATTTGGCAATGGATAATGCGCAGCGGCTGACCGGTAGCGCCAGCATTTTCAGAATCCCGTTATTTCCTGTTTCTCGTCCTGCGATCATCACGCAAACCACGATCATGCTGAATGGAAGCAGATAGTAGGCGTAAACAAGCGCACTTTGAATAAACATGGCAGGCCACGCATTGGTGTATTCCGGTGTAAAGTAGTTGCTCAAATTCGCAACCCCGGAAACCACCACCAATAAAGGTGCAATGAAAATCAGGGGTACGATTTTGGAGCGTTTTACTTTCATAAACTCGATTTTGAGTAAATCCAAAAAGCTCATTTCTTATTATCCCTCCTTACTCGTAGCGTCTGTACTTCGCCAGCCACAAGCCCACAGCAAGGAACAACAGTGTTTCCACCAAAGCGACAAGGGCAACCGTCGAATCAGGCTGGGCACTCATGGCTACTGCTGGTTTCAGAATAATCACAAAAGGATGCACCAGCAAAAGCATCAGCCCCGAATTTGCAAGGGCCATACCACTCAGAAAACCGGCAACACCAATTCCAAGCGGCACCCACATATTTTCAAAGCGCGAGGAAATCAACAGCATAAACGACAGTACCGGCATGGATGTGAGAAAAGAGTATCCGGCAAAGCGTACCAGCGTACCCATCTCAAATGCTCCGTCCGGCAAGTCCGTCATTCCAATCTGTGCAAGTGCCAGGTTTTGCAGCACGATTGCAACCAAAAACATGACCGTCAGAATCAGAAATTTGCACAGATACATGACTGGGACGCTGACGGGAAGCATATACATCTTCTTTACGGCACTTCCCTTAAATTCCATGTTGTAGATCATGCAGGTAGCAACCACGATACCGAACAGATTCAGCACCATAATCATGCCGTAGAGCTGGGTCAACAAGACATCCATCGGGGCCAGCGGCAGATTCAGAAGTGTGTCTTTCCGCACAATGAAATTGACAAATGCGTAGGCGGCTCCCAAGACACCAACGGCCAGCAGCACAGGAATCACGCCGGTTCGCTTTTCTTTCCGAAGTTCGATTGCCAGCGTTTTCATAATTTTGCCCTCTGCTTTCTGTCCATGTTATCTTTCTCAACCATAGAAAGGAACACATCTTCCAGATTGTCCGCAGCGAAGCCGGATTGCAGGGCGTATTGACGCAGATCATTCATGCTTCCCTCAAACAGCAGCCGCCCGTGGTTGAGAATCCCAATGTCATCTGCAATCAATTCGATTTCAGACAGCATATGGGACGAGATCAGCACCGTGCAGTCGTAAAGGCTGGGCAAGGATTTTACCAGATTGCGGATTTCATGGATACCAGACGGGTCAAGACCGTTTGTGGGTTCGTCCAGAATCAGAATCGGCGGACGCCCCAAGAGCGCCCCGGCAAGGCCCAAGCGTTGCTTCATTCCCAGCGAATACTGTTTTGCCAGCCGGTCGCCAAACTCGGTCAGCCCTACCAGTTCCAGAGCATCTTCCACATCAGCTTTCGGCAGTCCCAAAATGCGGCGGATAATGTCAAGATTTTCCCGCCCGGTGAGATTCGCGTAGAAAGACGGCGCTTCGATGAAAGAGCCGATCTCTTTGAGAATGGCAATCCGATCCTGCGGAAACTGTTTCCCATCAATGGTAAAGCTGCCTTTTGTGGGAGTGGTCAACCCCAACAGCATTTTCATGGTAGTGGATTTGCCTGCCCCGTTCGGGCCAAGAAAACCATAAATGCTGCCCTTGCGAATATGAAGCGAAACATGATTGACCGAAGTGAAGTTCTTATATTTCTTGGTCAACTGTTCCGTTGTAATGATATAGTCCATAGAAACATCTCCTTTCGATGCTTCTATGGTACAACTTCAACCTGACATCTACATTCTCCCGTCCTTACTTTTACCTTACTTTTCAAGGAACAAGAACGCAGAATGGACAGCCCATGATATAATAGAAACAAACAAAATCAGATTGGAGAAACTGCTATGGATAATTCCTTTTTACATACTAAAAGGCTCCTGTTGGTAGATGATGAACAGGAACTATTGAAAATGGTTTCAGATATATTGAAAGATGCAGGATTTGAAACTGTCCTTACCGCAATGACAGTCAAAGAAGCTATTTTGACCGCAAAAGAGGAAACTCCCGATTTAATTGTTTTGGATGTCATGCTGCCGGATGGGGATGGCTTTTCTCTGATGCAACATTTCCGCACTTTTACCAATGTGCCGATCATTTTCTTAACAGCAAAGGACGAAGCAGCAGACAAATTATCGGGATTGGGGCTTGGTGCAGATGACTACATTTCTAAGCCCTTTATGCCGCAGGAACTGTTACTGCGTATCTATGCGGTACTGCGGCGGACCTACAAAGAGGATTCACCGCTGCTTGTTTTGGATGGATGTACGATTGATTTCAGCCGGGCCGAAGTCCATAAGGGCAGCGAAATTATCTCCCTGACAGCCAAAGAACATACTTTACTTGAAACGCTTGCCCGTAATGCTGGAAAGATTGTTACCGTAGATGCGCTTTGTGAAGCCCTCTGGGGGGATAATCCTTTTGGCTACGAAAACAGCCTCAATGCTCATGTCCGGCGCGTCCGGGAAAAAATTGAAACCGATCCATCAAAACCCGTGTCCCTAATAACCATTAAAGGATTAGGCTATAAGCTGATAGCAAGGAAGTGATGTCATGAAATCATTCGGAAGTTATATATCTAAATATCTTGTGTCGTTCGTTGCCTTTATTCTGATATTGCTTTTTCTTAATGCAGTAGTATTCGGTCTGACTTTTCAAAAGATTGTGACCGAGGATTATGGCGATTCATCCCCGCAAGCCATGTTGGAAATGACTGCTACCGCCGCTACACCGGAACAATTATCGGATGAGGCGGTGCAAATGCTCCGACAGAATCATATTTGGGCGATCTACTTGAACACAGATGGTCAATGTTATTGGTCGGTTGATTTGCCGGACAATGTGCCGAAAAATTACACAATTCAAGATGTCGCACTATTTTCAAAAGGGTATATTGAGGATTACCCGGTTTTTATTTGGAACACCGATGATGGGTTGTTGGTGCTGGGCTATCCCACAGACAGCTACACAAAACTCACCAGCAATTACTATTCCATTGCAGCACTTCAACGACTCCCCATCTTTGTGCTGGGGATGCTTGGCTTGGATTTGCTGTGCCTCTTTTCAGCCTATTACTTTTCCAAACGCAGAATCATTCACAATACCGAACCGATTGTGTCCGCTGTGAAAACTTTGGCAGACGGAAAGCCAGTTTCACTTCATATCAGCGGAGAACTATCGGAAATTGCAAGCAGTGTAAACAAAGCTTCTTCCATTTTGAATAGGCAAAATGAAGCGCGGGCGAACTGGATCAGCGGCGTTTCCCATGACATCCGCACACCTCTCTCCATGATTATGGGGTATGCGGACCGTATTGCAGAAAGTAAAGCTGCCAGCAAGAGCATCCGTGAACAGGCGGAAATAGTACGGAAGCAAAGTGTAAAAATCAAAGAGCTGGTGCAGGATTTGAATTTAGTATCGCAGTTGGAATATGAGATGCAGCCGCTTCATAAAGAGATGGTTCGCTTATCCAAACTACTGCGATCCTATGTAGCAGACCTGTTGAATACAGGAATTTCCGATAGCTACAACATCGGAATTAAGATCACTCCTGACGCCGAAAATGCTGTGTTGGAATGTGATGCCAGATTGATTTCGCGAGCTGTAAACAACCTTGTCCAGAACAGCATGAAACACAACCCACAGGGCTGTGAAGTCTGCCTTTCGCTTACAGCATCGCAAAACCATCTTATCTTGGCGGTTACGGATAACGGAACGGGTCTGTCTGCTGAAAAGCTGCAAGAGCTGGAAGAAAAACCGCATTATATGGAAAGCACAGATGAACGGCTTGATTTAAGACATGGGCTTGGATTGCTGATTGTCCAACAAGTCGCCATAGCTCATAACGGCACTTTCAAACTTACTAATGTTTTCCCGAAAGGGTGTGAAGCCACTTTAATATTCCCGTATATCGGATAAACAGGCAAGTACAAATCTATAAGAAAACGCCAGATGCAGAGGTGCTACGCCCCTGGATCTGGCGTTTTCTTAATAAGCGCACTTCAAATCGGTATAACCTTCTTATTAACACTGACAAAAAACAGGCTCATCAAATGAAATTTTATCAAAAATATTTTACAAGCTGCTTTAATCCACGGCGGATACTGTCTCGGACACGGCTTGGGTCTACACCTTCTACTTCGGCAATTTCGTTTACCGCCATTCCCAGATAGTATCGGGCATAAATGCGCTTTGCCTGTTTCTCCGGCAGCTTCATCACAGCGGCATAGACCTGCTCCTGAAACTGTTTTTCCTCCAGAAGCATCTCCGGTGTTTGCGGCTTCAATAGCACCGCATTTTCAATGCCATTCTCGCAATCCAGAGAATGCAGAACAGTTTTCTTATGGTATTGCAGACAAGACCAATCATATCCGCATCGCCTTTTAAAAAAGGAATGATATGGTCGATTGCCTCCATCGTGTCATTTCTGTTTCCTTTATCAAACATTGCGGTTACTAAACATTCATCCGCATCAAAATTCATCGCCAGATCCATCATAATTCCACCTCTCCTTTCTTATGTGTCTTGGATTTTTCTGTTGTCTTATTCTGCTCCTGTGCTTTTGCCTTTGCCTGAAAATCTTTTAAAGACTGCAGCACAGACTTCTTCACTTCACCTTTTGCTCTGCTTGCAGGTTCCGCCTTTTGTGTCTGGCTCTGACTTACAGATACCGGTTCCGGCTTTGCCCTTCTGTCTGCCGTAACCGCAGAAGGTTTCTGTCCACTTCCTATTACTGTTTCTGCCGTATGTTCCGTTTCCTTTACCCTTCCATGCTTTTCATCCAGATACTTTTCCATGTCTGCGATTGCTTTCTGCACCAGAGAGCTTTCTTTATAGTGAGGAATCATATCTATCAGATCACGCTGTATCCGGTCTGCACTCATCAACTCATATTCCCCGGAATAATCTTCATCACCATCTTGCAGATCAAATCCGATTCCTTTGATTCCATGCATCCGTTCCGCTGGGATACTCTCATATATTTTAATGGCTTCTTCTAAAGTGAGGTTATTATGGTACTCTCCCATGACTGGAAACTCCATGCACTCTGCGACATAAAAACTGATCGTAGCTTCTGGCTGTTCCTGTTCTGGCTGTTTGTCAAAGATAGAAAGTCGCTCTGTATCTTCCAAACGGGAAAGTAAAGAACGGGCAGTTATCACATCGCTGTCTATATCGGATTCCTCGGATACCTCAAGCAGCCAGTCCTTGATAGCTTCTGTTTTCTTATTCAAAATATCCTC
>ERZ791901.62-NODE-62-length-110456-cov-8.392496_pt1 | contig 110456 bp, 96 predicted proteins | sample MGYA00510150_ERZ791901 | MGnify/ENA primary metagenome ERZ791901 (study PRJEB30046, sample SAMN00792058) | human gut metagenome | study: EMG produced TPA metagenomics assembly of the A metagenome-wide association study of gut microbiota in type 2...
AATCGATTTAAAGTCCTTAAGTTGACGCTAAGTTCCCAACATTGGGGTCAGACCCTGGAAGTGTTCTGGCAATCCTGCCTGTTTCTTAATCTGGTATTATCTTACCGCAACTTTGCAAAAAAGACAATTCAACCTGTAGTTAACTCACAGCAAATCTTTGTCGATAATCTGATAATTTGCCCTATGGATGTACAATGCTTTTCCATCGACCATCAGCTTGGTCATTTTCGGTAAGTCATCTGGAATCTCCCAATACACATTGTCACCGGAAAACGCCGCAATCGGCTGTCCCATCTGGGACTTAATCACAACAATCCGCGATTTCCCAAAATCATTCTTGTACTTATTCAGCACCCTTGCAATGGCTGCGTTTCCGGTAACTCTGCTTCCGCTGCTATTAATTTCATCCAAAGAAAAATCCACTTCCGGTTCCAGGCCTTTCTGTACAAAAACGCAGGTATCTCCGCAGCTTTCGATTTCTTTTCCATCAATTGTGATTGTAATGACGGAGGACAAGTCATACCCCGTTAATGTCCTTCCGTCGCTGTCATAGCTGGTAGTCTCTATTTTATTCCCGGTAATACTGATTTTCTTTCCGGACGTCTTCAACGTCTGGTTCCCATAGTTGTCATAGGTATACACCGTATAGTTGTTTCCGATCAGTGATCCGTGAATATCATTCACAATGGATCCCAGCTTCCCGCATCCTGTCAGTAATACCAGTAAAAATACTGGCAGCAGAACCAGCATCCTTCTCTTCTGTTTTCTCACACTTTTTCCTCCGTTTCCGTTTTGGCGTAATTATATTCTACCATGGCAATCAACAGAGGTACAACCATCAAGAAGGAAAGAGCCGCACTTTTTAACAAAATGACTGAAAACAGCAGTCCCACAATAGCCATAACCAGTTTCAGCATCGCATCGGTTCGCAGTTTTTCTTTCCTGATCAATATACAGGATATGACGATATGTACCAGGAGAACAACGCAGGCAAACACAATTGCGAACATCAGCAGGAAAAAGATGACACCGCCAAAACTGCTTCCAAGCAGCGTAAAAAATGCTCCCGGCACCATGGCATAACCGCTGATATAATCATCCAAATTTTTTGCCCTTGCTGACAGATCTATTCCAATCATGCCGATTTTAGAAAAATCATGGCATAGGAGAGCGGTTTTTACACCTATCGCAACTAGGAAAAGCAGATATATTCCTATAACCGCTGTAGATATTTTAGCCAGTTTTTTACTCTTCTTCATAATTTTTCTCCTCGCGGTAATTTCTGATTGTATTGTATCAAATTCATACAAAATGTCCAGTTTTAAAAATTAATTTTTCACTCCACCTCCACCCGTCCATCGTCATACACATATATCCCAGCCACATATTTTTCAAGCATCTCTTCTATCAGTTTCTCATATCCCAGATACTCCATCATCTGCTCCACTGGAAAAGATTTTCGTGAGGATCTGGCCATATGCGACTCTTTTTTCCCAGTGGCCTCCGATGTAGATTTTGAAATCAATCTCTATGCAGTATAACTCATTTTGGAATGCTCTGAGCTGTACATAGTGCTCCCCATCCCACCTCTTCATTGGGATACTCCTCGTACCCCGGTAATGGTCTGGCGCCTCTTCGGAGATAGGCTTTTACTTTTTCCCCATAGAGGTAGGGATCGTTTCCATTTACAATCCCCCATTGCATTAACAATGCTGCGGCTCCGCTGACAAAGGGTGCTGCAAAGGAAGTCCCTGTTACTGTTCTGTAACCGCCGCCGGGTACGGGAGCAACTATGTTTACTCCAGGTGCCACCAGATCCGGTTTCAGATATGGCAGCATCCTGCTGCCCCTTCCGGAAAAATCCGCATAGGAGTCAACCAGCGAATCATATGCCCCAACTGCAATAATCCGCCGGGCAGTAGCGGGTATGGTCAAAGTTCCATATGCCTTTGGTTCATAAAACCCGGTTCCTCTGTTCAGGGTATTTCCACCTGGCAGCCACAGGTAATATTCTCCTCCTCTGACCTTTTTTCCACTTAGAATGATTTTCCAGTCTCCACTGTCCACATAAGTTTCCACAGGAAGGAAATCTATGTAGATTTCCTGTGTCAGATGATAGGGTCCAGGTTTTCCATAATAGATTAAAAGCTCTGTATTTCCCAGTTTGTACCTCTGAGGACCAAGCTTTTCATCTAAGGGGCCGATCCGGTTTCCGGATGGATTTTCAATATAAATACTCATCTCATCCTCATAGGATTTCCATAACTGCACATTTAACGTCGGTTCCCTGCTGCTCACAGATAATTCTATCTGTCTGGTCTGTCCCTGTTTCAGGGTTCCGCCCTCATGCAGAGGCTGATTGCCATTGTTTCCTGTACCTGTACAGATAACCAGACGTCCCGTAGAAGAAACCATATCTATATATGTTTCAAGAAGGGAATCTCCCTTATGTGACCCATAGTTATTTCCAAAACTGATATTGATAACCATCGGCCGCCCCAGAAACAATGACTGACGCACCAAATAATCAATTCCCTGTATCAGTTCGGTTGTTCTTGGGAAAGAATTTTCTCTGGGAATCCCCATTTTTACCACTATCAGGTCACTCTCATAAGCTACTCCCTGATTGACTCCATCGGAAGCTCTCCCGTTTCCTGCCGCGATTCCCAGCACTGAGGTTCCATGTCCACTGTAATCCACAGATGGAACAAGGCGCCTGCCCTGGTTTTCTCCAAGTGCAAGCGCCTCATCTATTTCTTCTTTCGTATATTCTGTTCCTGTCACATATCCCTGCGGTGGTTTTCCCGGGATACTCTGGTCCCACAGCCGCAAAATCCTGCTGCTCCCATCTGCATTTCTGAAATCCGGGTGAAAATAATCAACTCCGGAATCGACGATACCTATCAGAATTCCTTTTCCTGTCAGCCCGTCTCTGCCAGTCTGCACTGTTCGGATACAGCTGGCTCCTTTTGCCTGAAATAGTTCAAAATAGAGTCGTTTTGGTTTTTCTATAAATTCTACCTGTACACGGTCTGAATAAGCATCAATTTCCGATTCCGGCAAAGTTACAACAGCATAGCCGCCAAGCAATGGCACTACCTGAATCCCGTTGCCAGCCAGCCCACTCTCTGGACCACTGTATTTTACAATAATGTCCCACTGCCTCGAAGTCATATCATATCCTATATTCAGGTTCTCAGATTTCCTGCGTTCCTCTGGTGTCGCATCCATAGCCAGATTTAAGAGATTATCTATTTTCTGATCTGCCATAAACATTTCCTTCCGCTTCAAATCTGTTATACATTTAATCATACAGCCTGAAACCGCATAGTTCTTATTTACTATATTCCTCTATCACACATTTATGTTCCTTTGTTTTCTTATCATAATTCACACCAACAAGAAGAATATTTCCTTTATATTCTTCCAGACTGGCGCAATACTCCTTTTTCCCGATCTGCGCAATTGCTCCCTCTGCACTCTGATTCCACTTTAATTCAACTACCAGCGCAGGTTTTTCCTGAAATTTTCTTCGCGGGATAAAAACAAGATCCGCAAATCCTTTTCCACCAGCCATTTCTCTGTGAACTGTGTAGAAATTTCTTGCTGCATACAAGGCGAGCGATATCGTATAACTTAACGCATTCTCATCATTGTACTGTATATGAGATGTCTCGAAATGTGCCTGTCTGATTCCTTCCGCTACCTGCGCAGGTCTTCTCTGCCAGATTGCATTGAGTGTATCTGCAGAATTCTTCAAAGCCTTTGAAACTTCTCCCCAGTCAGATGCTGCAACACTGTTCACATATTCTGTACGTACTTCACTGTTGGGTATTTTTACAATTTTGTTGTCATAATCATATGCAAGATACCCCAGATGAATTAATAAAGTAAGAACATCATCTTCTGTACGAAATGTTGCCATATCATTTGCAAAGCTTCCTGTATTTACCGGAACGCTTTCTCCTGCGATCATACTTAGAATATCATCTTTTAAGCCTTCAAAATTCATGTCAATGTATACTTGCAAAGCTTCAAATGTCTCTGTCTGGTTCCAGTAATTCCCTATTTTTCTAAACCTCATGCAGCTCACCACAGAGCGTGGACTGTAAATAGACGGAGCTTTTTCAAAAGAATATCCGTCATACCAACTTTTCACTTCCTGCATATCCATGTTGTATGTTTTACATAGATTCCTTACTTCTTCCTCTGTAAATCCTACATACTCCGCAAGTGGTCCCGGATCGATCATCGAAAATTCATCAAACATATTCAATGCAGAATGTGTTCCATATTTCTTAATCGGAAGAATCCCAGTCATATATACAAGGGCAAGATAGCCTTTATCTTTCAGTAAATCTCTTAAAAAATCCAGATACTTTTCCTGTGCTTCTCGGTCTGTTTTATATTCTCTGAAAATGCAATCCCATTCATCAATAACTACGACAAACTGCCTCTTTGTTTTATTATAAACATCCTGCATAGTTCTCATCAGATTGGTCTCATCAAAATATCGAAAATCCGGATACTTTTCCAACAGATCCCAGATCACACTTTTCCTAATCAGCGCAATCATTTCTTCTACTGTATCACTCTGGCTTAAAAATTCCTGCATATTGAGAAATATCGTATCATATTTGTTTAAATATTTTTCAAAACTCTCACATGATGCAATTTTGAATCTTGAAAAGAGTTCTTTTGAATCAGCCTCGCAATTGTAATAGGCAGCGATCATGTTAGCTGTAATAGATTTTCCAAAACGGCGTGGACGGCTAATGCAAATATACTTTTGTGTTGTCTGAGCAATCGAATTCAGATATTCTAAAAGCTCTGTTTTATCTACGTATATGCTGGAATTTACTACTTCCATGAAATTATTTATATCTGGATTTAAATAATTTCCCATTCCGATTTCACCTCCGCATTTATTTTGATTTTCCTTTGCTTCTTATTATAAGGCATAAATCAAAGACAGGCAATATTTGTCTTACTTATCCCCATCTGTTCTGGCATCGGCAATGATTGCGCCCCGAAAATATTAATTAATTGCCATAAAAAATATACAACTTTTTATAGCATCATAATAATTCCAAGAAACAGACTGTTGCCTGCTACCTTTGCGGCCTTTTTACTGTTTCCCTGTCCCAGTGTTCTGGCAAGAAGTGCATTTGTTCCTACTCCTGTTCCAATTCCCACTGCAACCATAAGCATCTGTACCGGGAAAATTAAAATTTTACACAAATTTTTCATTATCGCGCATGTGTATTTTACAAAGCATTCCTATAATAGGAGATAAAGAAATGAGAAATAAAATAATATGTAAGCTTACATTGTTACTATATGTCAACTGGATATTGATACTCCCAAAAGGAGGTTTCCAATCTGACCAAGCATTACATCACAGATATAAGAAAAGAGGAATGATTATGTATCAGACATTATGGAATTCTATTAATCATCAGATAAAAAAGTCACATGCTTCTGCCGCTTTTCTGGCAGTTTCACTTATTGAATGGACAACACTCGGACTTCTGGCAGGATTTTTCATCTCTATAATTGGCGGAATGTCTGCTATTACCAAACTGACTGTTATCCTTTGTGCCGGTGGATATACCGGACTGATTTTTGGTTTCTTTGGCGGAATTTTATATCTGTACAGAACAGATTCCCGCCATTCCTCAGCAGAATCTTCTCCCTCTGCTACCGCCAGACTCTCTCTTAAGAGTAAAACAGCTGCCTGATTTATATCAGACAGCTGTTTTATTTTTCTACAAAATGGATTCTCGTCTCATCAAAACGATTCTCCATCGGTACAATACCGATCCACACACCGCCAGGTCCCAGTGCATCTGTTTCCAATCAAATGTATTACTTCTTAATTTTTTCTATCATACACTGATGTTCTTTATCTTTTTTCGAATAATTAATACCTACCAGAAGAATGTTTCCAGCATATTACGCTGAGACTTTTTTATCTTTGCAATCAGATACAAAAACGCTATCACAACCAGTTTAAGAAAGTCAATCGAATATTCGCAATTGAAGCAGGGGGCTTACTTGTATCACCCCAATGCCACATCAAGCACCATCATCAGTGAAAATCCTACTGCGAAGAAAATCGTTCCAATATTGGAATGTTCCCCTGCTGACATTTCGGGGATGAGTTCTTCTACTACTACGTAGAACATTGCTCCCGCTGCAAAGCTGAGCAGATATGGTAACGCTGGTACAATAAGTCCTGCCGCCAGGATCGTAAGTACCGCACCTATTGGTTCTACGATTCCGGATAACACACCACCTGCAAACGCTCTGCCTTTTCCCATTCCTTCCGAGCGCAATGGCATGGAAATAATCGCGCCTTCCGGGAAATTCTGAATAGCGATTCCAATAGAGAGCGCCATGGCCCCCATCACGGTAATCTTCGTATTTCCGGTCAGATATCCGGCATAGACCACTCCTACTGCCATTCCTTCCGGAATATTGTGTAAAGTTACAGCCAGAACCAGCATAGTAGTTCTCTGAAGTCTGCTCTTTGGACCTTCTGCCTTGTCACTGTTCTGGTGAAGGTGCGGGATCATGTGATCCAGCAAGAGCAAAAAGAGCACTCCAATCCAGAATCCCACTGCTGCCGGGATAAAAGAAAACTTTCCCATGTCTGCAGACTGCTCGATTGATGGAATCAGCAGACTCCACACTGAAGCTGCCACCATGACCCCGGCCGCAAAGCCGGTAAGTGCTCTCTGTACTTGTTCATTCAGATTCCTTTTCATAAAAAATACGCAGGCTGCTCCTGCTGAAGTTCCGATAAAAGGAATCAGGATTCCGTAAAATACATTTATATTCATCTGTCTACTCCTCCTATTCTATTTGTATGCCTAAGATAAGTAATTGTTCCTATTCTCCACCAATCATACAAATAACTCTGATTTGGTTAAATAATAGTGGATGAAAAATCCAGTTTGTTAGTTAGTTTAGTCTAACTCATGTAAGTATATCAGATTTTCATCCAAATAAAAAGAGCATACAGAACTTTTTTCAAATTCTATATGCCCAAATTTAACCGAATCAAGTAAGTCCCCTGCGGGGGTTGCGAAGAGCAATAAGCAGTTAAAGAATAGACTGCGGGCAGCCGGACTATTTCTTTTCGTAAACTTTGTTTACGCTCATTCATTGTTTTTGCTCCTGTTTCAGATAAACTGCAGCACCCAGTATACAAACGGTAAAGTCACGATTGAACAGACTGTCGTCACCAGGATTCCACCCATGGCATAATCGCCGTCTGTGCCGTATGTATTTGCCATCATAACTACTGATGACATTACCGGCATAGCGGATGTGAGTGTCATGGTCATACGGATTTCTGCCGATATTGAAAGTAACCCCAGTATCAGATAAAACAGCACCGGAAAAATCAGCATTTTGATTACGACGATTCCATAATAGTCCAGTTTGCAAATGTATTTTTTTACATCCATACATGCAAAGACTCCGCCAAGATAAATCATTGCCAGAGGAGTGGCTGTTGCTCCGATTTTTGAGAAAGCTGTGTTCAGAATCTCTGGTAATGTAAGGCCTGTAAGAATGCAGAGTAATGCCAATACGATTGCAACCGTTACCGGGTTAATCATCTTTTTAAAGTCAAATGCAGAATGCTTTACGGCACCAACATTTTTTCCACATTTTGATGATTTTTTTGAGGTAGTTTCCACTATATCCACTGCCTTCGAGGTTAGCCTTACCCCGACTGTCCACAGCATCAGCTGGTCTATCATGGTAAATACCGAGATATACAGCATTCCTCTTTCCGGAAAGATACTTGTAACAATTGGAATTCCCATAAATCCAATATTTCCAAAAGCGCTCATAGCAGAATAAAGCTGTTGGTGATCACCTTGCAGGTGCAGTATTTTTCCCGAAAGAAAGCTGAGTCCAAACAGACAAATATACATAAAGAATGCGATTCCGAGAATCGGCAGGGAGTGGAAAAGCATTTGCTTATCCACTCCATTTACCGTATTTGTAAAAATCATGACCGGCAGTGCCAGTTTGATCACAAGTCTGGAAACGACTTCCATATTTTCCCGATTCAGCACATGTGTCCGGATCAGAATGATGCCTGCCAGAATGTAGATGACAAACATTCCGATCTGGTTAAGAAGAATATTTAATGTACTCATAAGTCAATTCTCCGGAGTGTTTTTGCCTGTCTTGATTTTTAATTTTTCAATATCATGTATCTGTCCCATTGTTGCTATTTCCTTTCTTCTGCATTCGCATTATTTATTTTTCATAAAGGATTCTTCCTTCATTTTTTATAACTTCTACTAACTTTTTTATTTCTATTCTGTCTGTTTTATCTTACCATATTATCATGCCTTTTTTAAGTCTCTCCAACAATTTCGAAGATTGTTTTTCTGTGCTCAGGCATGAAAAACAGCCGCAGATTCTTCATCATACGGCTGATCTTTTCTATTTAATATTCTATCTGTTGTCTGTTTTTATTTCTCAATCCCCTTTAAGAACCACACGGATTCTCTTGTAGATCAGAAATACAATCAGGGATGTCAGTGCATATTTAAATAAGTTGAATGGGAAGATGATCAGTGCTGCAAATGAAAGCAGACTGTTTACAGAACTGTGTACTGCACCACCCATTTCGATGAATGCTTCGATTGGCATTCCAAAAGCTTTTCCATAAGCCGGAAGTAAAACAAATGCATTAATAAAGCATGCAACTATTGCTGTCAGAACTGTTCCGACTGCCATTCCTACAACTGCGTGTTTTCTGCTCTTGACGGATTTGTAGCGGTAGATTAATCCTGCCGGAACTGCGAATGTACATCCGAAGATGAAGTTTGCCACGTCACCGACTCCTGCTGTCATAGATCCCTTTGTTACAAGATGTACCAGAATCTTCACCAGCTCGATCAGAACACCTGCAATCGGTCCCATTGCGAAAGAGCCAACCAGTACAGGGATCTCAGAGAAATCCAACTGATAAAATGTCGGTGCCAGGAACGGAAGCGGAAACTCCAGATTCATCAGAATTCCTGCGATAGCGCCAAGCATGGCTATCTGTGTGATAGTCCTTGTCTTACTCCTTGCCATTGCGTTTCCATTTCTTAATACCTGTTCACTCATACTGTTTCTCTCCTTTGAAATTATTCTTTATGGATATAAAGTTTTATTCGCTGCATATCCTGTTTAAAAGAAAATTCCACAAGCTTCTTTACATGGCAAAACTGTCATATCTCATAGAAAATTTCACCACATAAAAAACCCTGGATAAATCATCCAGGGTAATGAGCACGTATGGTAAAAATATCGCGTGTTCTTCTCTCATCCAGACTATACTGTCGGTTCTGGAGTTTCACCAGATCAGCCGCCTAAGCTAAGCGGGTCGCGGACTATAACCGCCGGTAGGGAATCTCAGCTAATGCTGATCACCACAACCCCGAAGAATTTTCTTTTATCTGCGTTTGATTATACTACATAAGTATATTCATTTCAATACAATTTTCAGATTTTTTACCGAAGCATGCAAATTGCAGAAATGGTTTTCCAAATACGCTGTCAATTATCATTTCAGAATTTTATTCGCCAGAAACACTAGATAATTTGCAGCGATCCACATTTTTTCTCTTTAATATCGTCTGAAATTCGCAATCTATTTTCATTGCTTACTTGATTCGGGTCAAGCAGATATTCGCAATCGAAACAGGGAATTTATTTGATTCAGTTAATTTATCGAATCTGATAAATAACTTGCCAGGCAGTATCCTGATGAGCCCTGATAATATACAGAAATAAATCCATTTCCCGCATCACCAAAGGTGGCAACCGCTGTTCCAAGAGGAATCTGGCAGATTTCAGCAGCATTTACATCTGGGTTTGTCCGAAGGGTAATACTTTCATTGCAGTTAATCACATAGCGTGTATGTGGAATCGGTGCTCCCTCTGTCGGTTCTTCATATTTAGTAGCCTGTGTCAGAGCAATCCATCCGTATGTTCCGTTATAATTTGTATATCCCCACGAATTTCCATTGGATGCTACTGCTTCCTGGGTTACCGTCAGAACTGTTCCGTTTGGAATCATATCCGGGAGAACTTTGTCATACTCAACACCCGCTCCACAGCGCATATTTACACCGCCATCCGGAGCAGTCACTTGTACATTGTAAGTGGAAGTTGCATTGCCAGTTGGAATACTATCAGGTGTGAGCAATTCTATTTTGTTGTCAAATTCTGTATAATTCTCATTTGCGCCAAGTTCTCTTGATTCTATCAAAGTTTCTGTAATGTTCTCTCCACTCTTTGTAATTCTATTTATTTCCTGATAACCCTGAAATCCATATAGGAAATAAATCCCATTTCCATCCGGCGCTGTGTAAAACATGCCCTGACTGCCTATTGTTCCGATTTGACTAACATATTTTCCATCTTTTAAAGTATAAATGTCATTTACCCAATCAGCAAGACACGTTCCATGTGATAAAATTAATTCTTTCGTCCCATCCTGATCAATATCATATAATGCCACGGAAACGTCTGTATATGGCGAACTGTTTTCTGCTTTTATCGATTCATAATTTATTATACTTTCATATGAAGAATACTCTGTCATATCCTTATAATTTGCAGGATTTGCTGCCATAACATTAATGCTTCCGCCCAACACGGAACTACCTGTAAGCAACAATCCGGTAACGACTGACATTTTGATTAAATTTTTCTTCTTTTTCATAGTTATTCCCCACTTTCAACTGTATGTAATCCTGTTACTTATACAAATATATTGTGTTTTCAGTAACTTCATATTTGTGTCACATTATTTGCTTTTAAACATCTCCATAATATATTTTCCAATGGTTTTCTGATCCGTTTTGTCAGTTACTTTTTTTATAACAGACGTTGCTCCTTCTATAAGTTCTGTAGATAATTTAGACTCTATAACCTTGGTTACCCAATCAATATCTTCTGCCGTCTTTTTTCCTAAATATACCTGCTCAAAAATATAAATGCTTGCCTCTCCAATAGTTGCCACAAAGCATCCTGCAATCACCGCATTCAATACTCCCGCTACAAGATTCACACCGGGAATACTTTTTAAAACACTTATTGCCCCTTTGGCTGCCGCACTTGCTGTTCCAGCTTCGATGATTGTCCCCATAAGCTGTTTTGACTTCTCTCCCTTCGGAATCTCATACAATCTTGCCAATGCAGTAATCTCACCAGCCTCAATTCCTGACAGTAATGGGGCATCTGCCACAGATATCGGTATCGCTCCTATGACGCTGCCGGCAGTTGTGGCAGTCCCGACAATTCCTTGTGCCAAAGCTTTCTTACGTTTAATCTTATAATGGTAAATATCATCATATGCTGCTTTTTTTCCCTCTGGAAGAAAATTATTTGTTGCTTCAATCAGCTCTGTAATTCCTACTGGTTCAACATATGATGAATCATTAATCACATAATCTTGCGCAACTACCGGAATTACTTTTTTCAGATTTTTACTGTATCGTTTTTGTTTTGCAAATGCATTCTGCACCATTTCTACATTAATTTTTCTTTCAGGTTCCGAATATGATTTTGTAATCGCTACTATGACAGGAACGCTTTCCCACATGGCAGTTGCTGATGATAAACTCTTTATAGTATCTGGAAATAATTTTCTGGAAGTTCCTTCTACACAGAACCAGATTATGTCAATTTTGCTATCCTCATTTCCATTTTTTGCGCTGTTCTTTGACCATTTTTTTACAGCATCAATTGCTTTCTTTTTCTTAAAAAACGAGGGTTCAAAGCCTACAGAATCTATAATTCGAAATGGAATTTCATCGTTTTCATAAATTTCAAGATGATCTGTCGTCCCGCTGTTTCCCCATCCGGTTGTTGCCTTTTCCTCTCCCAGAACAGCATTGATAAGAGTTGATTTTCCCACGCCGGAATTTCCAATCACCAGTACATTTCCCTTCCTCATATGTGCGCCCTCCTATTTTAACAAAGATGACCATTCAACGGATATCCATGTTTACGACTTCTATCCTTTATTATACTTTTTCTTTTTTAAATACTCAATGCTTAATCACCGTTAAAAAACTGATCAATTTTTCGTTTCCAGTCACCTTTTCGTTTGACTTTATCTTTTTTTGTTATTGGCACCTCTGTTCTTCCTGCTTTTTTTACATCTGATATTTCTTTTTCATATAAAAATCCATATCTATCTTCCAGAATCACACCAAATACATCATATTCCGTATACTCTTTCGGGATTTTCACTGAAAAACTATCTTCTTTTGGATTTTCCTTATGTGCCGCATTAATTTCAGTTCCTTCTCCCACAGTAATATGAACTTCATTTATAACTTGTCCTGTTTTGTTTACGATTGTGAGATAACGTTCATCTTCCTTTTTCTCAGCAATATCATTTTCCACACCTGATTTGTCTTTGGTTTTAGATGATTTTCCAAAATGAAATCCAAGTCCCCCTGCAAGAACTGCTGCAATAACCACAATAGTCACAACAACCAAAACACCTAAAATACTACTTCCTTTATCGTCTTTCATTAATTTACTCCCAATAATTTTAACTTTTGTTTATTTCTATTGCATACTTTCCTTATCAGATTTAACTGTTTCCTGTCCATTATGAGTTTGTTCAATAGATAAATCCTCGTCCACTGTATCCTCGTCATATTTATTTTTTGTATCTGATACCGACTTTTTCTTATAATTTTCCATTTTTTTACCAATTATCTGAGTTGCTTTCTCCGCTTCTAAAAAATCTCTTTTAAAATATGCAAATGTTCGCTGTGTAAATCTACGATAATATGGAAGCATTTCCTGAACAGTTGGTTCAATAATCAAATACGATATAATTCCCACAGCTGCCGATATTATATAAACAGCACCCCATATATTCCCCATAGCCTCATTCAACTTTATTATTTTTAAAAATCCGCAAATAAATATGACCGCCATACATCCAACACTTAAAATTTTCATTCCCATCCAGGATAAAATCATTGCCAGAATAAAAAGCATTCTACAATCAATATAGCTTCCCAAAATAGGAATTTTAAATTCGCTACTTGACAAAATACTTTGTATAAATGAAGATAGCAATAAAACTGACAATATCAGAAAAATAAAATCTATACGTCCTGTCATTCGTTGCAGACCCTTAACTCTGATAATAAATGCTGAATATATAATTACCGCTATTGTACTGGAAATAAGATCCGGTTTTATGGAAATCGTTGAATGTCCCGCTTTCCAATTAATAAAAGATAATAATATTGCAATTATCATTCCTGCAATAGACGTAACTACTGCTAAATCAACACTTCTTGCTTTACTGATATGAATTTTCCCATTGCAGTCATATTCAGCCATAAACTGTTCTTCCGCCAGCTCTTGTGCTTTCTTTTCTGTCGATGCATTAACCAGATATGATTTTTCTTGTGGGAGAACAACATTTCCCACTGTATGTATTAAATATTTCATATGTTTTACACTCTCTATTCTATTTTTTAGATATATTTAAAAAGCATACATGAGATAAACTCATATATGCTTTTCAGTTACTTTTTGATCTTGCCTGCCGCAATCATAAATCCTATTCCGGATAAGAGCGCTGAAATTCCACCTATCATACAGGAGATTCCAATGTCACCAAATGCCTGTGTTCCAGCCCAAATTCCCACAACACCCACAATAATTAATAAAACTCCTATAATTCTCATTCTACGATTCCTCCTTATGTATTTTTATGAATTTAATGGCGAACCACAATATTCACATTCACAGCTTTTTCCTTTTTCCACTTTATTTATTCCGCCACATCCCGGGCAAGTTACTGACATATATTCTATTCTTTTGAAGTTTTGCTGTGTAGATTCCGTCTTATTTACAGGCTGCACTGCTTCTTCTTTTCTTGGAATAATATTTCCTATCACAATTCCATTTGTTTCTTCGTTTATAAAAGCATTGACAAAATATTTTTTCTTTATCATTAAATCAAGATTATTTCTAACAACATCAGGTGCTAGATTTAATGTTCTTGATAATTTTTCTATAGATCCTGAACCATCAGCTGAAATCGCTGTTACATACTTCTTAAAATCTACGATTAATTTATGGCGTTTACGGCTGAAACGAACCAAGAATATCCCGATAATCACAAAAACCAAACATGTAATTGCAATTCCCACACCATCTTCTTCTGGTAAGCAAATAATGCCTACAAGTGCAAAAAGCGCAGCAATCATTATACCTGCAATTAATTCTATTTTTTCGATAATCTGGCTTACTGCTATTCTAGCTTTTGAATTCATTCTTCAGTACCTTCCTTTATTTAAGTTTTTCTCCACATTCTGGGCAGAATTTCGGATTTCCATCTATTATATGATTGCATTTAGGACAATGTTTTACTAATGACTCCCCACATTCCGGGCAAAATTTAATATGCTTTGGAATCTCAGCTCCACATCTAGGGCATCTTGGCAATAATTCATAACCGCACACTTTACATATCTGTGCACCGTCTTCCATATCTGCTTTACAATTCGGACAAGGATTATACTTCTTTCCACATTCCATACAGAATTTGGAATTTTCATTTAATTCACTTCCACAATTGGCACATACTATTTTGTTTTTCTTATCTTCCTTTGTCATATCATAACCGCATTCACCGCAAAATCTCTGACCATGTAATATTTCGGCATGACACTTAGGACATATTTTTTTCTCAGATTTATCATCCGTTTTTATTTCTTCCACCATATCACCAAAGCCTTTTCCAACAGCATTTCCCATTTGTACTCCCATTCCAAGTCCCATTCCTACCCCCATTAAAGGGTTATTACTTGTACCAGGATTCTTCGCCACGCCTTCAAGAGTATCAAATGATCTCTGTTGCTGGTAGCTATATCCGATAATATTCATTTCTGCCTTTTTTGCCAAAGCATCTTTTAATTTCTTTACCGCAGGATCATCTTCTGGAATGCTTACATCGTTTACAAAAAATGAAGTTAATTTAATACCATACTCAGACATCACTGGTTCCATTTTTTCTTTTAGAAATATTGACATCTCATCTAAGTATGCATTAATCTCCAAAGGACTAACTTGTTTATGTACCACATAAGAAGATATTGTATCTTTTGCCTTCGTAATATATAGGCCTCTGAAATGTTTTACCAAGCTTTGCCTGTCAAAAACAGATACACTTCCTACCAATTTTATTAAAAATTTCTCTGAATCCTCAATTTGAATTCCAAATCTTCCATTGGCTCTAACTGGAACAAATACCCCATATTTAGGATCCTGTATCTGAATAGGTGTAGGTGTTCCCCACTTTACATCTAATGAATACAGTTTATTTACAAACCACACTTCCGCAGTAAATGGAGAACGCCCCCCAAATGGTAAATTAATTACCTTATTAAGTAATGGAATATTTGCTGTTTCCAATGTATGACGACCACTTTGAAAAACATCAAATATTTTTCCGCCTTTATATAAAACAGCTTCTTGTGATTCATTAACAATTAATTGTGTCCAGGTTCCCAATTCCTGAGAAGGATATTTCCACACTAAAATATCCGGATTGCCATCATACTTAACAACCTCTACTATTGCCACACTCTTGTTCCTCCCAAAATCATATATTAAAATACTTTTTCTGCTATAAATAATATAATCCCATTAATACTTTTAGTCAATATTTACTTCTTTTAGTTTATTCGCCTTTTTTATTTTTGATCGCATAATCTTATATTATAAGGGGGGAATTCTTCATGAAATCTATTGACTATACTGAAATTGGACGTAAAATCCGACAGGCTCGCCAATCACATTCTTATTCTCAGGAACACCTGGCAGAATTATGCGGAATTTCTACTGCTTTTCTGGGACATATTGAACGAGGCACTCGTGCAATGTCATTAGAAACGCTTATATCCATCTGTACTATTTTAAATATAAGTATTGACTATCTCTTATTAGACGAACTGCCAGAAACGGATGCCTCAATCATGGCAATTCTTTCAGAAGTGAAATCAAAAGGTGAAGTACAATATCAGAAATTTATTCATATTATGAAATCTCTTGCACTGGTCTCTGATAAACTATAACTTTTCCTATATTTCCAATTTTTATAATTATACTGCAAAACCATTTCTATTCTATTCACTGCCAGTGTATATTTGTTCTTATTTACGCAAAAAGCAGGAACTGATATCTTTTTTTTCAGTTCCTGCTTCTTTACTACCATATAAATTACAATCTATTTTACATTTCAAGATAGTCAATCGGATATTCGCAATCCGCTTTCGCTACTTGCTCATAACCAAATAACTGCTTCGCAGTTTATCAGAAGGGGCTTGTACCCCTTCTGATACAAGCAAGTCCCCACCCACTGCTTATTGCTCTTCGCAATTGAAGCAGGGGACTTACTTGATTTGGTTAAAGACAGATTATTCTTCATCAGCTCCGTTATCCTCTTCCATATCCAGAAACCATTTTAAAATCTCGTCCAGTTTTTCCCATTTCTTATCATTCTTATTTAACTCAATTAACACTACGGTAACTACCGAACTCAAAACCACACTTCTGCGGATCAGTTTTCTGATCCAGATGTGTTTTTTCATTGTTCTTTTTGATAACTGTATCTTTACGATTGATTCTGACTTCCGGAAGCCGGTTTCTAATATTTTCACCCTTATGCAGTAATATTCTTTCTTATATGAATCCTTTCCGCAATCTTATCCACCACTTTATTGCAGATCACCGTATAAGCCGCGCCAAACACATTCGCGCCAATACGAAGTGCCACTGCCGCAGGCATTCCGAAAAGTCCTGCTGCGATAGAGAGTGCTCCGAAAGTGTTAAATGCAGTCTGCCATGCATATCCTGCGGAATATCCGACTCCGATTCCACCAATCATTCCGATATACGGATACATGGATTCCGGAAGTGCCAGATACAGGACAATAAAGAGCAGGCATCCTACAATGTTGAACAGCCCTCTGTTTCCGGCTCTGGACGCACAGTCTTCTGTAAATGGCAGGCATACGGACATGCAGGCGATTCCTGCCCACATGGCTCTCGGCAGTCCCAGAAGATTCATAAATAACATAGCACTGGACACAATCAGTGTCAGTTTCAGATACCATCTGCTTCTTGCTGAACGGATGTCAAACTCACGAAACAGGTCAAGGAAAGTTCTTCTATATGGTCTGTTCTTCTGATTTTTGTAAAAAATCGCCATGCAGATCAGCATTCCTATGAAAAGTCCTGCGATGCGTAACGCATATTCCTGCCCGGTCACATCATATCCCAGAAGGAGTAAATAGCCCAGTACAAATGTAGAATGATTATACATGATCACATTGTGGCATCCAAGAATCATCAGGAGCAGAATGCAGACCACATTGACAAGAAATGCGGCAAATGGATGTGGTGCTGCCATATTTGCCAGTCTTGGCCCCGCCATAAGAATTCCAAAGATTCCTGCAATGGAAATCAACCCATGTGTTGTCCTGATTCCGAAGTCCGCCTGTCGCAATACGAGAACCGCCAGCAGAACTGTAACCCCGACTACACTGTTATTGCTTCCTGTGAGTTTACTGTACAGGCTCACCACCGCAACACAGAACGCCATGACCAGATATACTTTGAAGTTATAAATTAATATGTGACGTCTTTTTTCTTTTGGATCCGTTGTGTTCTTAATAAGCTGCTTAGAACCAACGGAACTCAACTGTAGTTCCTGATAAAATGTCATTTCCAAGTCGTCTCCTTTTTTGTAAAATCACGTAAAAATCCAGCGTTTTCACAGAATAACAAAACGCCAAATGATTACGTATCTACTATGAATTTTGAAATAGTAACGAGCACTATACCGCAATTTTCCAAAAACGTCAAGAGTCATTTCTCGCACTCCATAAATTTTTTTACTCACTCAAAAGAGGTATTATTCCATACATTACATATGAAATAATACCTCTATTCCCCAATCACAATCTATTATAGGATGTTAAAGTCAAAAAATCTTTTGACCTTAATTTGATATCTACGGATTGCTTCGTTGCAATTCAGCTCCCGCAATTCCGTTCACATTATGTATCATTAATTACCACTTAATACAATCCCATGATCGCCAGCAATGCCGTGATCACTACAAGGCTGCAAAGAATCGTCACGCTGTTCGCACAGCTTGCCATTCCTTCATCTCCTCCACACATTCCTGTGTAGGCAGGTGCAACTGCACTCATAGGAGCAAAGCACAGTAAAACAAGGGTCTGTCTGATTACCAGGTCAAATGGTAATACAAAGAAGAAAAATACTGCACAGACTGCCGCAAAAATGTGTCGGATCACTACCAGTTTAACGATCTCACCCATATATTCTTTCTTGAATTCAATATGAAACAGAAGACCTAACATCAGCATGGCAACAAATGTATTGGCCTTGGCCATTGGCTCAATCAGCGTAAGAATAACAGGTGGTGTATCGATATTTGCAACTGATAAAATGAACATAATTACATAGGCAACCAATGGCGGACTTGTGATCAGGCGCTTCGCAAAGGATTTAAAGTCGATTCCTTTTTTTTCTGAACCGGAAGCTGCTGTATACTCTGCAACAAATGCATAAGTTCCTCCGGTACACATGATACTGTTTCCTACATCGAACATACAGGCAGTTACGCTTCCCATGGCAGGAAGGAAGCTCTGTACAAATGGCAGACAGAATGCCCCTATGTTGAATGCCGGAAGACAGAGCATATTCAGTGCCTGCTCTCCTTTTGATTTTCCTTTCGTGATCACTGCACCTACTGCGATCATGATGACATTCACAATGATTCCGATCACCGCAATGATCAGCATATCAAATCCCATGTCTTCGATTGCTGAAAAGTTTGTAATAATAGAAGCCGGAAGTGTTACATAGATCAGGAATTTCTTAACAGAAGCACCTGCATCCTTTGGCACAAATCCTGTTGATTTCATTACAATTCCGATGATAATGATCAAGGTAAATGAAAACGCCCGCATTAATACTGAAAACATAAAAACCCTCCTTTATACCCGAAGCCGGTTTTTAACATCTGAAAGGGAACGGTTCACGATCAGTTCCTCCGGAAAATCTACTTCCTTAAGAATTCTTTCTGTCCTGGTAAAGTCTCCTACATCCTCTTCTCTGTGCGCATCACTTCCAAGTATAATCTCTACCCCATATTTTATACACAAATTCAGAATTTGTACATCATTTTTATATGCCTGAATGCGAAATCCCATTGGATTAAAAGAAGCATTGTTCAGTTCTATCAATATATCCTGCTCTTTTGCTTCCTTTACCATGGCTTCATAGTCTATCGGAAAATGCCCGTCATCCGGGTGTCCGATAATGCGTACTTTGGGATGCTGCATTGCCTGTAACAATGCATATGTATTTTCTTTCTTGCTTCCAGGTACCAGACATGTGGTGTGAAGACTTGCTATGCAGTAATCCAGATCCCTGTAACTTCGTGAATCCAGATCGGTTGTTCCTTTTAAGTCAATAATATTCAGTTCTGCTCCGTATCGCACCTCAATTCCGTATTTTTTTCGTTCCAGAATATTCAGATTCTGAAAATAATACACATTCGTACTTCCCGGCATAGCCGGGGCATGCTCTGTAATACCTATTATCTCCAGCTTCTTTCTTGAAGCAGCACGAATCATTTCATTAATTGTATTGTATGCATGCCCGCTTGCCAGTGTATGTGTATGCATATCCGCAACATATTTCATACATATACCAGCTTCCTGTGGTGAAACTTTTGTAACAGCAGGTAAGGCAGAGATAATCTGCTTTACCTGCTATGAATTTGCTTCAATCAAGTCAATCGGATATTCGCAATCCGCTTTCGCTACTTGCTCATAACCAAATAACTGCTTCGCAGTTTATCAGAAGGGGCTTGTACCCCTTCTGATACAAGCAAGTCCCCACCCACTGCTTATTGCTTTTCGCAACCTCTGCAGGGGACTTACTTGATTTGGTTAAATTGCATATAAGTTCTTGCTGTGGTCTTCTCCGTAAATACCCCATTTTTCGATTGCAACTTCAAGTTCTTTGCATTCTTTTGCTTTCTCACGAAGCGGTACATCGTTCATGCAAGCATCAATTGCAGCTCTGAAAGCGATTGCTCCAGCTCTCGGTCCCATTGGATGAGCGTGGATACCTGCACCTACGCCAAGGAGAACATCGTTTCCTGCATCGTTCATGAATTTCGGAACAAGGCCCGGAACTACTCCGCCGCCAACGAATGGAAGCATTGGTTTGATATCGTACATCTTAGCTTTGGATGTGATCATGTTGATAATGTAGTTGTCGAATGTGTTATCGAATTTGCCATATGGTGGCTGTGTAAGGTAAATATCACATCCTGAAAGTCTTGCCAGTTTATTCACAACTTTGGAGCTCATGCCCTGGTATGGAGAGCAGGTGAATGCACCGTTGAAGCAGGAATGGCCCAGGATCGGCACTGTGATCTCAGGATCTTCTGCCAGCATTCTTACTGCTGCATATCCAACACCGTGTACGTCAACCATGATACAGTTACCGCCATTGTTGATAACTTTCATAGCATTTTCTTTCAGTTTGCTTACATCATCTGTAATGTTGCATGCGTATAATGTAGGCTCACCTTTGATCTCCTGTGCTTTTCTTGCAGCTTCCATGTTTGCTTTTACACGATCTTCAATCTTATTGAACTCGCGGTCTCCACCGATCAGCTCATCATCTTTGATGATATCAACGCCGCCTGCTGCTGCCTCGAAGAACAGTTTCGCACCAACTTCAGGAGTATATCCTGTACATGGTTTGATCATGTTGTTTAACAGCGGTCTGTTCTCTGCTCCAAGATATTTACGGATTCCTTCGATACCGAATTTCGGTCCCTGATAATCTTTTACGAAGCTTTCCGGGAAGTCGATGTCAAGGAGTTTCAGGAATGGCATTGACATGATGTTTCCTGTGATCGTTGCGAGTAACAGTGGGATGTTATTCTTGATATTTACTACCGGATATCCGATTCTCAGGATGTAGAAACGCATTCCGTCCGGTGCAACCTGGATATCTACGTTTGTCTGGTTCTCGAAAGCAGGTACTTCATAGATACCGATTACTTTAGATGCGTATTTTGCTCTTACCTCATCTGTTTCTTCCGGTACGTCTACCCAGGAACCTGTTGTCTGCTCGATACCGATGCTCTGTGCTTTGATCACGATCTCTTCGTCTTTCTTTGCGCCTACAAGGTATGTAGCTACACAAAGCTCGTCCAGATCAACACCTTCGTATAACGGGTTTAAAAGTGTTCCATACATTCTGTTCTGTTTAATCATCGTAAATTCCTCCTGTGATTTAAAGTTTTTTAGTTTTTGTTTTTACCCCAGTCCGTTTGTTTCAGTCTGTTTGTTGTTCGTGTTTTGTGTTCCTCTTGATGTCTTTACTATAGTCCTTTGTGTGATTATTTTCAATACCGAAAATATTTTCATATCTATTCTTGCCAGCTCTTGCAAACTACCTGTTGGGACGATAGATATTTGCCGTAATCTTATTCTGAAACTTCCAGTATATGTTTCATCTGCCACAACACCCCATCTTCATTATTTGACTTTATCACAAATCTGGCTTCCTGCTTTACTTCTTCTCTGGCATTTGCTACTGCATAGCTGTCTCCTGCTTCTGCGAGCATTTCCAGATCATTATGGTTATCTCCGAAAGCAGCTGTCTCCTCCTTACTGATTCCCAGCAGTTCCTGCACCTTATGTAATGCAGTTCCTTTATTTGCTCCTCTTTCCATTACATCCATGAAATATTTTCCACCGCAGGCTACCTCATGTGTTTTTTTCCATTTCGGTGTGAACTCCCGTGCTGTGATCTCATCGACGTTTTCCTTCAGGTAGAGCGAAAACTTCAGGCATGGCTGATCCAGCTTTAACAGATCATCTACCATTGTACATTTGAAATGGTATTCATCTTTCATCAGTGTGTAAACATTGATGTCACCCTTTTCAAAGAATGCTGTATCTCCTACACAATACATGCTTTCTGCCCCTGGAATTGCTCTTGTATCAAGTACAAGCTGCCTGGAAACTTCCATGGACATCGGCATGGAAAACAGTGTTTTGCCTTTATATATAATCTCTGTTCCATTTTCAGTGATGTATACCATATCATCTTTCACCGGATCAAACAGCCTCCTGAGACTGTCATACTGCCTTCCGCTTGCTGCGCAGAAATAAATTCCCTTTTCCCGCAGTTTCCTGATCACCGGAAAATATTCCGGGTTTACACTGGTGGCATGATCATGTAAGAGAGTACCATCCATGTCTGTCACTACCAGCTTTATCATTGCTGAACCTCCTTTCCATGTGTGATCCAATCTTATAACTCTATTTTTCCTAATTACGGTACATTTTTCAATATTGAAAATAATTTCATTCCTGTCTTATCGGAAAATATTCTCAACAGTATTAGCCCAATAGTATTGAGCAACGCAAAAAAACCGCATTTCTGCGGTTTGCAATGTTAAATCCGTATTTTTTCATGGCAGGAAAGGCAGGAATCGCCTGCCTTCTGCCTGAATTTATCATTTAAGCTTTAATTAGATCGCATATAAGTTCTTGCTGTGGTCTTCTCCGTAGATACCCCATTTTTCGATTGCAACTTCAAGTTCTTTGCATTCTTTTGCTTTTTCACGAAGCGGTACATCGTTCATGCATGCATCGATTGCTGCTCTGAAAGCGATTGCACCTGCACGCGGTCCCATTGGATGAGCGTGGATACCAGCACCTACGCCAAGGAGTACATCATTTCCTGCATCGTTCATGAATTTCGGAACAAGGCCCGGAACTACTCCGCCGCCAACGAATGGAAGCATTGGTTTCACATCATACATTTTTGCTTTGGATGTGATCATGTTGATGATGTAGTTGTCAAATGTGTTGTCGAATTTTCCGTATGGCGGCTGTGTAAGGTAGATATCGCATCCGGAAAGTCTTGCCAGCTTGTTTACAACCTTGGAACTCATGCCCTGGTATGGGGAACAGGTGAATGCTCCGTTGAAGCAGGAATGGCCCAGGATCGGCACTGTGATCTCAGGATCTTCTGCAAGCATTCTGACTGCCGCATATCCAACACCGTGTACGTCAACCATGATACAGTTACCGCCGTTGTTGATAACTTTCATGGCGTTTTCTTTCAGTTTGCTCACATCATCTGTGATATTGCAAGCATATAAAGTAGGCTCTCCTTTGAGCTCCTGTGCTTTTCTTGCTGCTTCCATGTTTGCTTTTACTCTGTCTTCGATCTTGTTGAACTCGCGGTCTCCGCCGATTAGCTCATCATCCTTGATGATATCAACTCCGCCTGCTGCTGCCTCGAAGAACAGTTTCGCACCAACTTCAGGAGTATATCCTGTACATGGTTTGATCATGTTGTTTAACAGCGGTCTGTTCTCTGCTCCAAGATATTTACGGATTCCTTCGATACCGAATTTCGGTCCCTGATAATCTTTTACGAAGCTTTCCGGGAAGTCGATGTCAAGGAGTTTCAGGAATGGCATTGACATGATGTTTCCTGTGATCGTTGCGAGTAACAGTGGGATGTTATTCTTGATATTTACTACCGGATATCCGATTCTCAGGATGTAGAAACGCATTCCGTCCGGTGCAACCTGGATATCTACGTTTGTCTGGTTCTCGAAAGCAGGTACTTCATAGATACCGATTACTTTAGATGCGTATTTTGCTCTTACCTCATCTGTTTCTTCCGGTACGTCTACCCAGGAACCTGTTGTCTGCTCGATACCGATGCTCTGTGCTTTGATCACGATCTCTTCGTCTTTCTTTGCGCCTACAAGGTATGTAGCTACACAAAGCTCGTCCAGATCAACACCTTCGTATAATGGGTTTAAAAGTGTTCCATACATTCTGTTCTGTTTAATCATTATAAATTCCTCCTGTGATTTGAATTTTCTTAGTTTTTGTTATTGCCCCAGTCCGTTTGTTCCGGGCTGTTTGTTTTTGTGTTCCTCTTGATGTCTTTACTATAATCGCTTCCGCAAGTATTTTCAACATTGAAAATATTTTCATATCAAGTGGATATCCATTCCACGCAATCCTTGTCAAATTCATAAACCTATTTTCTCTGAATTGCGGCATATTTTTCAACACTGAAAATAATTTCGCTCTTTTCCTGTTGGAAAATATTCTCAACATTGAAATATTTTTTCATTTCTTATATCATATAGGTATCATCAATATGATTCGAATACCGTAATTGTTTTACATATCTGTTACAGACCGCAAAACAATTACACAGTCACACAATATCTTATATAATATCTGCAGCCACACCAGGCGCCTTGCAGCTGCAGGTATTTCATTAAACAAGGTATTTCATCAATAAAAGAATACAGGAGGTTTTTATGGTTAAATGTGCAGTAATCGCAGATGATCTGACCGGCGCAAATGCAACAGGGGTTATGCTAAAAAAACAAGGCTATGTAACATCTACGATCATGAATCTTGTAAAAAGTGAATTATCCAATCTTGGAGACTGTGAATGTATTGCATTCACAACAGACAGCCGCGGTGTAGACGGCGAAACCGCCTATAACCGGGTTTACAATCTGACCAAAATGTTAACTGATCTGAATCTTACGATTCTGTGTAAAAGAATTGACAGCACTCTCCGCGGCAACCTGGGATGTGAAACAGATGCAGCTCTGGATGCAATGGGTCCGGATTATGTTGCTGTCGTTGTTCCATGTGCACCTGCTTCCGGCAGAATCACAGTCGGAGGTTATATGCAGGTAAATGGAACAATTCTTAACAAGACAGAGGTAGCTCTGGACCCGAAAACACCTATCCAGGATGCACAGGTTGCCGAGCTTTTCCTCAAACAGACAAAGTACCGCGTTGCTTCTCTCTATATGAAGGATCTCAGCCTTGGCAAGGATCATCTTGTACAGAAGATTAAAGAATACGCGGCTTCCGGAACCAAGATCATTATCTGTGATGCCATCACACAGGAAGATATTGATCTTCTCAGCGATTCTGTGATCGCAAGCGGAATCAAATTTATCGCTGTTGACCCTGGTGCTTTCATTGCCACACTGACACAGAAAATGATCATTCCGGGAGAAGCCAGACATTCTCAGAAGATTCTCACTGTAGTAGGAAGTGTTAACCCTGTAGCAAAAGTACAAATGGAAAACTTATGGCTGTCTCAGCCCGTCTATAATGTTTTTGTCAAAACAAAACAGTTTCTGGAGGGCGAAGAAGCACGGCAGGCAGAGATTGACAGAGTTGTGCAGGATATCTTATCACATGGAAATGAGGGACGGCTTTTCAGTGTGACCGGTGATGGTATTAACCCGGAAAACCGTCTTAATTTTAAACAGTATTCCAAAAAACTGAAGATCAGCGTGGATGATGTCAGTGATATCATCAATCAGTCTATGGCTGATATTGCCTACAATATCTTAAAGGCAGATGATTCTTTCACCGGACTCTATGCAAGCGGCGGAGATGTAACTGCTGCTGTATGTAAGAAGTGTAATGCTGTGGGACTGAACCTGATCGATGAAGTTATTCCACTGGCAGCCTGTGGTTCCTTTATGAAGGGAGATTTCCCACATAAGCTGATCGTCACAAAAGGCGGCATGACCGGTGATCCGGATGCGATCAATACCTGTATTGCCCGTCTAAAAACATTATTAAATATGTAGAATTGATTATGGAGGTTATATCTTATGAAACCATTAATAGCTGTACCGATCGGCGATCCTGCCGGTATTGGTCCTGAAATTGTAGCAAAAGCACTCTGTGAACCGGAAGTATTTGAAAAAGCACTCTGTATTGTAGTCGGTGACAGAAAGATCATGGAAAATGCCATGAAGATCACCGGAAGCAACATGAAGCTTCATGTGATCCAGTCTCCTGCTGAAGCAGTGGACGATGCTGAGCTTATGAATTTTATTGATCTTGACAATATCGATATGAGCAGATTTGAATTTGGCAAGGTAAATCCTATGTGTGGCAGGGCAGCTTACGAATATGTGGAGAAATCTATTCAGCTGGCAAATGCCCGCGAAGTAGATGCAGTCACAACCACTACCATTAATAAAGAAGCCCTGAAGCTGGCAGGTGTTCCGTACATCGGACACACAGAAATCTTCGGTGCACTTACAGGTACAGAAGATCCCCTTACCATGTTTGAAGTTCATGGTATGAGAATTTTCTTCCTCTCCCGTCACGTATCTCTGAGAAAGGCCTGTGATATGGTTACAAAAGAGCGTATCAAAGATTATGTAAAACGAAGCCTGGAAGTGCTGAAAAAATTAGGTGTAAAAGACGGTACTATGGCAATTGCAGGTCTGAATCCTCACTGCGGCGAACATGGTATTCTTGGAACCGAGGAACAGACAGAAGTAATCCCTGCTGTGCAGGAACTTCAGGCAGAGGGTTATCCTGTAGCAGGACCAATCGGAGCTGATTCTGTTTTCCATCAGGCTTTACAGGGACGCTATAACAGTGTATTATCATTGTATCATGATCAGGGACATGTTGCTGCCAAGACACTGGACTTTGACCGTACCGTTGCGATCACAGGAGGTATGCCGATCCTTCGTACTTCTGTTGACCATGGTACCGCATTTGACATTGCAGGAACCGGAAAGTCAAGCGCAGTCAGCCTGATCGAGGCGATTCTGGTCGCTTCCAAATATGCCCTGTCATTTACAGGAAAAGAAAAATAATACTACGAGGTGATTTCCATGGCTATTGACAAATATCATCAATCTGTTTCACTGGTTCTGAAAGTTGCATACCTTTACTATATTGAAAACAAACCTCAAAATGAGATTTCTTCCATGCTGGGAATTTCTGTAACAACCGTTTCCCGGTTACTTAATAAAGCAAGAGAAGATAAAATCGTTGAATTTGTAATACGTGATCCATATATCGAATGTATCCGTCTTGAAGAACAGTTAAGAAATCGTTTTCATTTAAAAGACATCATCATTGCACCTGTAATTTCCAATGATGACGGTTCAGAATCAGAAATGGCAGAGGAAAATGCCAAGAAGCTGGTAGCCATGGAGGGAGCCCGTTATCTTCAGCGTGTGATCAGAGAAAGTGATATTCTGGGCGTCACCTGGGGCAGTACTGTTTACCATATGATCAATTACCTCAATCCTTCCCAGAAGGTAAATGCAAAGTTTGTCACTCTTCATGGCAGTATTGCCTGCTGTGAAAATGAACTGGATGTGCGAACTCTGGTGTCCCGCATGGCAAAGGCTTTCTTCGGAGAGAACTATTATCTTCTCACAGATGCTCTTATGAGCAGCAAAGAAGCCTCCCGAATCATGAAGGAAGAAAAAAATAATCAGCGGGTGTTCAAGATGTTTGACCACGTTACAATTTCTGTAAGCGGTATCGGAAGTTTCTATCCGACAGAAGAATCCGTTCTTGCATCTCCAGACTTTATGCCCACCGAGGATCTGGAGAAACTGAAACAGGAAAATGTTTCCGGTGATATTGCCCTTCGCTTCTTTGACCATGACGGACAGGAATGTAATACTACACTTAAAGAACGCATGATATCAATCAGCATAGAGCAATTCAAAAAAATCGACCGCAAGATTTCCCTTGTATCAGGTGTTTCCAAAGCAAATGCTGTGTTAAGCGCTTTAAAGGGTGGTCTGGTGGATGTGCTGATCCTGGACTCCAATCTTGCCGAGGCACTGCTGAAACTTAGTGAAGACATGCCTTCACAGGAGTAATACATACCTGTCTATAAAATAAATGAAAACCGCAGCGTTTACGCCACTTACCAGAACTATAAGCACTATAAAATAGTCTGAAATAAAATACCCTTTCGTCATATTATACGAAAGGGTATTTTTTCAGACTATTCTATTTTCTGTAAAGTACAAATGCCTCATATGGATTCAGGATGATTTTCCTGTCAAATACTTTTCTTCCCATATTCGTAATCAGGCACTGAGCTCCTTCTGTGAATGTTTCCGGAAGTTCCATTTCCGCTTCCTGTGCACTGAAATTACATACTGTGAGCAGCTTCTCTGATTCAAGCTTTCTTATGTAAGCAAAGATCTGGTCATGATCACGGTACAGAGCCTCAAATTCTCCGTACACGATGATATCCATTTCTTTACGCAGACGGATCAGTTTCTGATAATAATGGAAAACAGAGTCCGGATCTTTTAACTGATCTGCCGCATTGATCTGCCGGTAATTTGGGTTTACCTTGATCCATGGTTTCCCTGTAGTGAAACCTGCACCTGCGGAAGTATCCCACTGCATTGGTGTTCTGGCATTATCGCGGCTTCTGAGCATCAAACATTTCATCATATACTCCGGTGTCAGTCTGCCTGTCTCTGTCAGCTCAGTGAAATAATGAAGGCTCTCGATATCACGGTAGTCCTCCAGCTTATCAAAATAGACATTAGTCATTCCAAGCTCTTCACCCTGATAAACATAAGGGGTTCCCTGCATCATATGAAGGCAGGTCGCCAGCATCTTGGCTGAAATATCGCGGTAAGCAGGATTGTCATTTCCGAATCTGGATACACTTCTTGGCTGATCATGGTTTCCAAGGAAAAGGCTGTTCCATGCTTTTCCTGCCAGTTCTTCCTGCCATTTGATCATGTTCTTCTTGAACTCTTTGAAATCATACCGTTCTGTGGTCCATTTGCCATAATCACCACCACCGATTTCTACATGCTCAAACTGGAATACCATATTCAGTTCTTCTCTGTCATCACCTGCGTATTTCTGTGCTTCCTCAATGGTAACTCCTGAGGTTTCCCCCACAGTCATCACATCATATTTGGAAAGTACTTCCTGATTCATTTCATGCAGGAATTCGTGGATTCTTGGACCATGAACACTATACGGACCGAAATCACCATACAATCCGTTATTCACCTCTCCGTCAGGAAATTCCTGATCTTTGGAAATCATGCTGATAACGTCCATACGGAAACCATCGATTCCCTTTTCACACCAGAAGTTCATCATATCATAAACTTCCCGGCGAACCTTCTCGTTCTCCCAGTTCAGATCCGGCTGTTTCTTGGAGAACAGATGAAGATAGTACATATCTGTCTGTGCGTCATATTCCCAGGCTGAACCTCCGAATACTCCGCCCCAGTTATTTGGTTCCTTACCATTCACCGGATTTCTCCAGATATAATAGTCACGGTAAGGATTATCTTTGGATTTACGACTCTCGACGAACCAGGAATGCTCATCGGAAGTATGGTTTACAACCAGATCCATGAGAATCTTGATTCCTCTTTTGTGCGCTTCTGCAAGGAGAGTTTCATAATCCTCCATGGTTCCGTAATCTTTGTATATCTTTCTGTAATCAGAAATATCATAGCCGTTATCATCCTGAGGAGACTCCAGCATAGGAGAAATCCAGAGAACATTCACACCTAACTCTTTCAAATAGTCAAGCTTCTCAATAATTCCTCTGATATCTCCGATTCCGTCTCCATTACTGTCTTTAAAGCTTTTGGGATAGATCTGGTAAACAACACTTTCTTTCCACCAGGTTTTCTTCATAAACGTAAGCCTCCTGTTTGCATTTCTCAAGTTTATTGATGTGTTATTTTACTGCACCGGCAACAACACCGTTCATGATCCATTTCTGACAGAAGATATATACGATCAGTACAGGTGCCAGTACAAGCAGATAAGAGGCAAATGCCAGATTATAGTCTACAGAGAACTGGCTCTTGAATACATACTGTGCAAGCTGTAAGGTCTGCTGGCTCTCATCACTTAAGAGTACCAGTGGCATACTGAAGTCGTTCCATGTCCACATAAAGGAAAGGATTGCTACTGTTGCTGTAGTTGGTTTTAATACCGGGAAAATGACCCGGCTGAAAATCTGGATGGGGTTGGCACCATCGATCATTGCTGCTTCATCCAGTGCTTCCGGTATCGCCTTGATCGCACCTGTATAAAGGAAAGTGTTCATAGGCAGACCGAAGATAATGTACAGAAAAGTAATACCGTAAATATTATCCAGATGGAAGGCATTCGCCTGTACAACTAATGGAAGCATGATTACCTGGAATGGGATAAACATAGCACTGATAAAGTAGTAGTACATAATGGAAAAGAATTTACTCTTTTTCCTGTTTCTGGTTATTGCATATGCTGCAAAAGAGTTTGTGATCAATGTAAAGAACAGGTTGATCACTGTAATAAATGCAGTGTTAAAAAATTTCTGTGGAAAATTTGTCATCACCCAGGCATCTACGAAGTTCTGCAGACGCAGCTTTTTGGGTAATGCCAGTATGTTATTCATGTCAGACGGATCCTTGATTGCGATCATCAGTGCCATATACAGAGGCAAAAGAATAATCAGCACAATTCCTATAATAAGAAGAATCGTTACAGGCCAGTTGTAACGTTCTTTTACCTTCGCTACACCCTGTTTCATCCTAACTTCTCCTCTCTCTTCTCAAGTATACGCAGCTGTAACACAGAGATCAGCACAACTACAATGAAAAGCACAACTGCATTAGCTGACTGGTAGGCGAACTGTCCTCCGCCGAATCCCTTCTTATAGATCAGGACTGCAATGGAAGTAGTTGCTGTTCCGGGTCCACCATCTGTCATGGCCATGATCTGATCGTAAACCATCAGGTAACCTTTGGCCGAGAGCACCATATTAATGGTAAAGGACGGTGCCAGAAGAGGGAAAGTGATCTTGCTGAACCGCTTGAATCCTGTAGCTCCGTCCAGGTCAGCAGCTTCATATACATCTGTATCAATAGACTGGAGTCCTGCAATATAGATCAGTGTATTGAATGCACATCCGATCCACAGAGATACTGCAATGATTCCCCACATCGCATTGTTAGTACCCAGAATATTCACACTGAGAGCCTTGATTCCCAGAGCTTTTCCAAGCTCCGGAACCAGGTTTGCAAAAATATAGTTGAAGATAAATCCCACGATCAGACTTCCCAGCATATACGGCAGGAAATAAAATGCTTTAATGGTATTTTTGAATTTAATCTTTGCATTTAATGCGCATGCGAGCACAAGGCTGATCACATTAACCAGGATCGTAGTGATCACAGCAAATTTAAAGGTGAAAATGTAGGCATTTCCTGTATCTGCATCTACAAACATATGCAGGTAATTACGCAGCCCTACGAAATTCCAGTCTCCATATCCTCTCCAGTCAGTAAAGCTGTAGAATACACCTTTCAGGAAAGGAATTGTATGGAAGATGAAAAATAATACTGCAAGAATACCAACATAAATATAGTAAACTTTATTGACAGCAGGTCTTTTACGATTCGCTGCTTTCTTCATAGGCTCATCCCCTCACTTAATCTACATTCGCAACATCATATTTTTCGTCACACTGTTTCAGGAACTGTTCGATGTTTTCCTTATCATCCATTCCATTTGCACGATTTAAACTAAGTTCAGTAAGCAGTACAGACATATTAAATCCTGATGGGTAGTAGTGGTCTTCAAAGTTGGCAACTTTACCATTGCTGATGTCTTCCTGTACACCTGATACTGCTTCATCACTCTGCTCTACACCCTTTAATGCGGAGAATGAGAACTGCTCATCAATATAAGTCTGTACATTTTCTTTTTCCATCATAAAGGAAACGAAATCTTTAGCTGCATCTACATTGGAACTGCTCTTGCTTACGCCCAGAAGCACATCCACACCTGAGGTAACCTTATTCTGGGATTCATCATTGGAAGACGGAATTGCAAACATGTTTATTTTTACATCCGGGTTAGCATTACGGTACTGGCTGATTGCCCAGTTTCCGTTGATGATCATTACAGCGTCACCGTTGGCAAATTTCTTGTTTCCGTCATCATAGCTAAGTCCCATGAAATCATCCTGTGCATAATCAAGAAGTGTCAGATATTTCTCTGTAATCTCCTCATGAGTTCCCACAAATGTTGTCTTGCCTGCTTTACGGTCATCTGCGAAGCTCTCCGGTGCAAGGTCTGCTGCTATTGAATTCCATGGTGCATTTGCTGTCCATGCATCTTTATAAGTCATCAGTAATGGCTGCTCGCCTGCATCCTTGATTTTCTGAAGAGTATCTATAAACTCATCCCAGGTCTTCGGAACTTCCAGTCCAAGCTCTTCGAATTTCTCTGTATTGTAGATGACACCGGAAGCATTTGTAGCAAATGGAACACCATATATTGTCTCTTCTTTGTCCTTATTTACATCGTAAACCATGTCAATATAGGCTTCCTGTACATCCTTGATATAATCCTGATCACCCAGGTCAAGCAGCATACCTGCACCCTCAACCTCAGTGTAGTTGTTATCGCCGCCCATTGCTACAATGTCAGGCATATCATTCTTTGCCATTCTGGTCTTTAATACTGTTCCTGCATCCGGCGGAGCAGTAACCTTTACTGTCACATCGTCATGGCTTTCATTATATTTGTCTACCAGTTTCTGAATCGTATCCTTGTTCTCAGGTTTTGTGGAAAAAAGTTCCAGTTCTGTTTTACCTGAACTTTTCGCTGAGGAACCTGCATCAGATGAACCGCCGCATCCTGTTAATGTGCCGGCAAGCAAAGTACCAATTACCAATGTGCTTATTATTTTTTTATACATTTTTTCTCCTCCATAATTTAATTTTCTTTTCATTTCATTAACTACGAAGGCTGCGCAACCTCTGTTTTCTCTTGGTGACTTTATCATAACGCAGTCTGTCTGTAAAAATCAACAGGTTTCTCGGGAAACTTGAATTTCACACAAAATTCGCAATCTATTTTTGTGCATATCATACAATAATCAATACGTTTTTACACTGTTAACCCAACCAGATAAGTTCTGTAAATTGCAAAAGAGAGCCTGCTATTCTTTCACAGACTCTCTTTTTATCAGCCGCACCGGGCTCTTGATATTCATTTCTTTTAAAGTTTCTCCCTCTATCATCCGGTGCAGACGGCGCAGGGAGATTACGCCCTTCTGGTGGATATCCTGATGAACCGTAGTCAGCCTGGGACGGACAAACTCCGCATAAATACTGTCATCATAACCTACTATGGAAATCTGATCCGGAACCTTAATCCCATGATCAAAGAAATAGTTCATAGCCTCAATCGCTCCGTAATCCGAAGAAAACGCCAGTGCCTTTACTTCAAGGAAACGGGGAAGCAGCTCTTCATACCTGCTGAGGCGCTGTCTCTTCTCCCCCGGAACTACGATCAGACGGGATTTGCTGCAGAAACCGCCCTGCTTTTCCATAGCCTGTTTGAATCCGTTCCATCTGCGGGAATCACTGTCCTTATCTGTCTCTGCGATAAACAATGCCCTGTGGTATCCACAGGAATACAGGTATTCTCCAACCTGATATCCACCGGAATAATCGTCAACTCCTACATTCTGGAAGGTGTATTCCCCTTCCGGATATGCATCGATTAATATCATCTTCTTGTTCAGTTTTCTGGACAGCTGTCTGTATCGTTCCTCATCATATCCCAGAATGATCAGACCCTCAACATTCCACCTGGAAGCCATATCTACTACATCTTCAATTTTTTCTCCGCCGATAAGCATGACGAAATAACCTTTCCGTTCTGCTTCTGTCTGTATGGTTCCGATCAGCTCTCCCACAAAGGAATCCTGCAGAGACTGCATTCCATGGGCAGTGGCAAATCCAAGCACTACTCCGATGATTCTGGAGCCATGACCTGACAACATCACAGATCCCATATGTGGAACATAATTCTGTTCTTTCAGAATACGGGTAATCTTATCTATGGTTTCCTGAGACACTCTCTTGGTATTTCCATTGATTACATTGGAAACCGTAGTCCGGCTCACCCCCGCCATATCTGCAATATCCTGAAGTCTGATCATTTTAACGCCTCCTGCTTTACGATATTTTATAGATTCATACAATCGTGTTAAAGATATCCTTTTCTATAAAATGTTTATACCATATATATGTTTTTAAGTAAACTTCCGTTTTTATATTATGATATAAGAATTGCGGGAGCTGCTTTGCAGCGGAGCAATTCGTAGATATCAATGACCCTAACTGAGGCTTTTATACCTGTGTAGTCGGATTCGCAGACAAGCGAATGGTATAGTTATTTCCCAGATTGAAACAAAATTGCGCGTCTGACTCTCATCATTGGAAAATAACGAGAATGCGACGCGCAGTTATTCAAAGGATGAACTGAATGATACTTTTATTCTTCATCCGCATGATAAATCCCAACATATCCCTGCGGTTCTACTCTGACAATCTGTTCGACTTCCTCTGTTTTCTCCGGGAAGTCCGCTTCTGTATGAAATCTCACACAGGTTCCGCAGGAGGAGCTTAAATCTCTTGGAACCGGCATGACTTCTGCACTCAGATTCATTGCCTGGCAGTTTCTTCGAAACTGGATAGCTCCATAATGGGAATAGAAGGTTGCTATATATGTGATCATTTTTTAAGTTTCAGCAGGATATCATCTCCCTGCTCTGTTGCCTGTACCTGATATCCCTGATGTGTTGCAAATCTGGATACATTCTCTTTTGCAACTACGTTATCAACCAGAATCTCATATTCTTTGTCTCCGGATTCCATTGCATTCTTTGCACGGATCACTGGTTCCGGACAGGATAAACCTCTTGCATCTACTTTCTTCATTCGTCTCTCTCCTTTTAGAGTGTGTCTAAAAAAATACTTTCCGCAAAATGAGCGTATTAATTGCGGAAATAATGTCTGCGTTCCGACAATCAGGCTTCTTCTTTTCTCATGGAGTTCACTGCTGCGATTACTGCAACTACCACAATCCCAATAATAACTGCGATCTTTCCGTTTGCTGTAGGACCTTCACCGGAAGATGCCAGTCCGAAGTTATGGGCAAAAGCAGCACCTGCCATCAGACCGAGAACAGTCACAGCAGAGTCTGTATTTCCCTCGCCTGCAAGGATCAGCTGACGAAGCGGGCATCCACCGAGGAGAATACATCCAAAGCCTGCCAGATACATGCCAAGTGCGTTCCACAGTCCATCTGTGTGTGCAATCGGCTGTCCCGCAAATCCCGGATTGAAATAGGATGTTCCTGTAACTGCACCGAGGATCAGATTCATTACCAATGCTGTCACAAGAATTGCAACAAATCCGAACAGTAATTTGTATTCTTTGAAAAGTACCGCATCACGGATACCACCGACCATACACAGACGTGTTCTCTGAGCCAGGATACCAACAATGATTCCTGCTGCCAGTGCAATAATGATTGCAGCATGTTTTGCTCCAGGTCCGCCTTCCGGCTCTGTGAAATGGATAAATGCAGGTGCAGCTACCAGTAAAAGAAGCATCACGATCTGGAATGCAGGATAAATACCGCCTTCCAGCTTCGGCATCTTATAAGAACGTTTCAGTGTGTAACCTTTCTTCAGGAAAACAGTTCCTGTAAGAATACCGGCTACAAATCCAACAAGTCCAAACAGAGCATTTCCGTCTCCGCCTGCCAGACGCAGAATCATACGGAAAGGACATCCAAGAAACATCAGACATCCGATCATAACAAATGCGCCAAGTGTAAATCTGGTCACAGGTGCAGAGCCGCCTCTTGGACGAAATTCTTTCTTAGCAAGTGAAATGATACATGCTCCAAGCACCAGACCAATGATCTCCGGACGGATATACTGAACTGCTGCCGCTGAATGAAGTCCCAGCGCACCTGTGGTATCTCTCAGGAAACAGGCAATACAGAAGCCCATATTTGCCGGATTTCCAAAAAACACCAGAATTGCAGCGATCAGACCGATCACGCCTCCTGCCAGAACTATGGTTCCCTTTTCGTTTTTCATTTATTTCTTTCCTCCTTTTGCATTATGTACTCTCAGCGTCTTTATTGCACTTGCTTTTGTGAGAGTACATCACTGACTTTTTTTATTGTCAGCACAATTTCTTTGTATCTATTTTATCATTTTTATGCTGAAATCACTAATTCATTATAGTCGTATTTTATAGTTATTTATAGAAATCATTTATAAGTTGTGCTATACTATAATGATGTTAGGGTCAAAAGATATTTTGCCCCTAACTTGATATCTACGAATTGCTCCGCAGCAAAGCAGCTCCTGCAATTCTCATATAATCTTTAATTATGTAAAAATCGGGGGGATTTGTTACTATGAATAAAATATATCTGGATCAGGCAAGTACGTCTTTTCCCAAGGCACCATCTGTTGCACAGACAGTTTATGATTACCTGTCAGGCTCTGCTGTGAATGTGAATCGGGGAGGATACCGGGCAGCTTATTCTGTGGAGGAGCAGATTTTTGAGACAAGAGAACAGCTTCTGAAGCTCTTTCACTTTACTTCCGGAAAGGGTAAGAATGTTATTTTTACAGAAAATATCACTGCCAGTCTGAATGTTCTTCTGAAAGGACTTCTGAAACCCGGCGATCATGTACTTGTAACTGCTATGGAGCATAATGCAGTGATGCGTCCTCTTGTACAGCTGGAGAAACATGGAATTTCTTTTGACAGAATCCCATGCACTTCTGACGGCAGTCTTCTGCTTGATAAAGCGGCTGCACTCCTTCGTCCTGAGACTAAGCTTGTGGTCTGTCTTCATGCTTCCAATGTATGCGGAACTGTCATGCCTGCACAGGAAATCGGGAATTTCTGCAAAGAACATGAACTTCTTTTTATTCTGGACACTGCACAGACAGCAGGAACCATTGACATTGATATGGAGAAATATCACATAGACGCACTGGCATTTACAGGTCACAAGGGACTCAGAGGGCCACAGGGAACAGGTGGCTTTCTGATCCGCAATGAACTGGCAGCGCAGATCGATCCTCTTATCAGCGGCGGAACAGGAAGCGCCTCTCATTCTGAGGAAGTACCGGCATTTCTTCCGGATCGTTTCGAACCCGGAACTCCCAATATCCCGGGGATTCTGGGACTTCATGCCGCACTCTGTGATCTGAAGAAACAGTCCATGGAAGAAATCCGCCAACATGAATTAATGCTGACACAATACTTTATAGATGGTATCCTGAATTTGGATCCTGAAGAAAAATTCCTGCGTATTATCGGTAAAAAAAATATTGAAAACCGTTGTGCAGTTGTATCCGTCCAGACCTTACATATGGACATGGCTCAGGCCGCCTTTGAGCTGGACAGTACTTATGGAATTATGACAAGAGTCGGCCTTCACTGTGCACCAAACGCACATAAAACTCTTGGAACATACCCGGAGGGTACTCTCCGTTTTTCTTTCGGACCTGAGAATACAAAGCAGGAACTGGATATTGCTTTAGATGCATTATCCGCATTACTATAGCAATCCTCGTACATCGTTTTCGTACATAAAAGGAGATTTTCACAATGGAATTTAAACAGTTAGAAGCATTCGTCGCTGTCGTGGATTACGGCAGCTTCTCAGAGGCGGCCCGCCGCCTCTATCTGACTCAGCCTACGATCAGTGCTCATATACGTTCTCTGGAGGATGAACTGCATATGAAACTGATCATCCGCACTACAAAGAAAACAACGATTACAGCCAAAGGCTACCAGCTTTATGACAGTGCAGTCCGTATGCTGGAAATCAGAAATAATCTGCTTGAGAATTTTACAGGTGCCCACAAACATATGATAGATCTGGCTGCATCTACCATTCCTTCTTCTTATCTTTTGCCGGAATTGCTTGCTGCTTTCGGAAAAACGCATCCTGATGTTTATTTTCACTCCATACAGTCAGACAGTTCAGAATCCATCAGCCGGGTACTGGACGGAACTGTAGATCTGGCTCTGGTAGGCCAGAATACACGTGATGAGAGCTGCGTGTTTATTCCTTTCTGCCATGATGAGCTGGTCATTGCAACTCCTGTAACAGATCACTATCTTGCACTCAAGGACAGGGAAACACCCGCTATTTTTCATGATTTCCTGAAAGATTCTATTATTCTCAGGGAAAAAGGCTCCGGCACAAAAAAAGAAATGGACCTTTTTCTGAATCGCGCAGGCATCACAACAGGCAATCTGAATGTGATCGCCCGCATGAATGACCTGGAAAGCATCAAAAAGTCCATTGTTAATGGTCTGGGAATCTCTATTCTTTCATCACGCTCTGTCACTGACCTGCAGAGAACAAAGCAGATTCTTGTCTTTCCGCTGGAGGAATCTGCTCATAAACGCAGTTTCTATATTGTCTATAGCAAAAACAGGATTCTGAAACCCCATGTAAAGCAATTTGTGCAGTTTGCGCGAGACTATTATATGTAACTGTTATCTGCCGGCATCCAACAGTTTCACAAACTCTTCCTCCGGCATCGGTTTGTAAAAATAATACCCCTGGATATAATCACAACCGTTATCTCTTAAGAACTCGACCTGCTCTTTAGTTTCAGCACCTTCCGCTATAATCTTTATATCCATAGTATGTGCCATTTCAATGATGAAGCGGATAATACTGCGTGTTTTGGTATTGGTTTCTATCTGCCGCACAAAACTCATATCAATTTTCATAATATCAAAGTTGTAATTCTGGAGCATTCCAAAGGAAGAATATCCGCTTCCAAAATCATCCAGAAGCAGCAGAATCCCTGCTTCTCTTAATGCCTCCAGAGTTGCACTTCTGTCTGCTTCAATGGCAGCATAGGAAGTTTCTGTAATCTCCATTCTGCTCAGACCGGACGGCATGGAAACATCTGCACATTTCTTCTCCAGCCAGTTCATGATCTTCTCATCATAGAAATCCATCCATGACAGATTAGTTGATACCGGAACTGTAATCTTATCGGACTGATAACGTTTCTTCTGAAATTCATTAACCGAATCCAGCACATACAGATCCAATTCGGAAATATGTCCGCTATCCTCCAGCGCAGGAATGAATACACCCGGTGAAATAAATCCCTTTTGCGGATGGAACCATCGGATCAGAGATTCTGCTGATGCAATCTTTCCGGTCTTTACATCCACAACAGGCTGAAAATATACTTTGAACTGTCCCTTCGCAATCCCTTCCTCCAGTTCACCTGCCAATGTCGCTTTATCTATATATGTATTCTTCATGGAAGAATCATAAATCTTATATGACTGGACAAACTCATCGGTAATATATCTCTGAGCAATCTTTGCCCTGTCGATCATTCCATTTACAGACATTTTTTTCTTTTCAAGCATAAAAATTCCACATTTGACAGACAAATGAAGTGTTTTTCCTCCCCGGGTAAGTTTCTTCTGACACATTCCGGTAAGCATATCCAGATTGAGATTCTTACGTTCTACCAGACAGATAAAATGATCCGCGTCCTCACGTGCCGACACCAGAGGCTTCAGTTCAGATTTTCGGACATCTTCGTACACTTTGCGCAGCATCATATCTCCGATTTCTGTTCCAAAAAGCTCATTGACTGCCTTGAAATTCTTAATGTCGAAAAATACAACCGCATATCCGGTTCTGTCTTCACTTTCTTTCAGAATCCGTTCCACATGACGGATAAAGCCCTGTCTGTTATATCCGCCCGTCAGAATATCCTGTTCAAATTTCTCCGTAATATCCTCAACTGTAGATACAATAATGTCAAAAAATTTATTGAGGTAAAAAAATGTATAGTTCTTTAAACATTTCTCCCCTTCCTTATTAAACTGATGAACAGAGAAAGAATATCTCTCTTTCTCCTGCAGTTCTTTCCGAATGGTATCAAGACGCACACATTTGTCATATACGGATTTCTCATCATCCGGAACAAATCTCTTCATAACTTCAGTAACATAACCGGAATAACTGATTTCTTCTGCCAGAACCATCTCCATGGCACAGATACCCGGATGATCCAGTCTCACACAGTCTCTCTGCCCATCAATAATCTCTATTCTGTCAAAATTCTTTCTGTACAGCATATGCGGAATCTGCTCTGAAAAATAGTTCTCTGTAATATCAGAAAAATAGATCAGTGCTTCCAGCCTGTCATAAGAAACGTTCCGGACCATCTCAACTGTGGTTCTGATCATCCTCAGGCTGATCCCTTTTGCGGCATACACAGGACATTCCCATTGGATCATATCTTTTCCCTGTGCCAGACATTCCTTCAGATTATCTACACAAAACACCTTTCTGTACTGAGTTCTCACTTCTCTCTGCGGAATAGACTGACTGATCCGCTCAATATAAGAATCCAGTGGTTCATTTACATCTTTCAGCTCCAGTGAAGCAATCCTGCTGTTTGCCATAATACAGCTTCCATCCGAAATATTTACTGTAACTGAGGCAAACGCATCTTTTGCATGGCGTATGATCTTATCCAGCTGTTTCAGATATTCATCATTGATATCCCGGATATACATCATGGCAATCTGGTCATCCGGTTTATATTCTGCACTTCTGATGACTTCCATACATACCCAGCGGTACTCATCTCTTATCAGAGTTCTGTAATTCAGGGAAATGCGTTCTCTGCCTTTTGCAAGTTCTCTTCTCAGATTATCCATACTGCAGAATTTCAGATATTCTTCCCGGTCCTCTTCATAAATATATTTAAGATCTGCCATCATTTTAAGACTTTCAGAGAGACTTGATGGCATGGAAACAATACTGTCTTTTCCTCTGATAACTGTATAAGTATCTGTCGAGAGATTAATCTTGAGTATCCTGTGAAAAATAGATGATAGCATTTTCATCGCATCCTGCAGATCTCCCGTCATCTTGTCATGCAGCGCAATCGTACTCTCAACGCGATGAAAAACTGTCATTGCATCAAAGGGACGCGAGAAGTAATCACTTGCTCCCAGCCTGTAAACCCGACGGATGCTATCTCCGGAAGTCTCTGATGAAATACAGATAACCGGCAACATATCCAGCCATTGCTTTGCCTTCATAACAGCAAGTACCTGATAACCGTCCATCACCGGCATGATCAGGTCAAGGAGCACCAGCTTGAAATCCTTATGGCATCTTTCAAGGATTTCAACTGCCTGCTCTCCATTTTCAGCTTCACAGATATCATAGTTATCTTCCAGCATACAGGCAAGGAGCTCTCTGTTTAATTGTGAATCATCAACGATCAATATCTTTGGCTTACTCATATAATGTATGCCCTTTCTTCTGTTATTATGGCTGTGTGAAAATTTAACCGGACAGATGCCAAAAACAGCTGCTCGGTTATGCATAATTTAAGTATATCATTCAAAGAATAAAAGTCAATAATTGGAATATACCATTTCATTGCTATTCACCGGTAAAAGGATTACTGAGAACAGAGTGAACAGCAACGTTTTCGTACATTGCCAGTATATGATTCCCTTTTTTCTCTTTACAAAGATTCACATTGATATATAATGCATAACCAGATCAAGGAGGAGCACAGGCTCCTCCTTGTCAGTCAGTTACAGATTTTTTTCTTCTTATTACAGGTTTTTCTTCTTATAAATAAACCATGATGCTGCTACAGTAAACACCAGCAGATAAAGAAGCAGAATCCCAATACCGGTGTAATTCACCGCCTCACCTGATGAAATACTTCTCATCAGATGGCTGGTCTGGGATAATGGCAAAGCTGATACAAACTTGCCTACAAATCCCGGAAGTTTCTCTGTTGAGAAAAAGGTGTTACATAAATATGCCATAGGCATGATAATGTAGTTGGAAAATCTCGGCACGTCTGCATGATTTTTTGCAAGAAATGATACTACCACTCCGATAGCAGAAAATACCGCTCCATTGAGGAACATCACAAGAAATGACCAGCCGTTGAAGATCAGGCCTGTCTCGATTGGTGCTGTGAGGAGCAGGATAATTCCTCCTGCATACAGTCCACGCAGACTTCCTCCGATAATCTGGCCTGCGATAAACTGCCACAGTGGAGTCGGTGAGATCATAACCTGGTCAAAGGCTTTCTCATAAAGTCTCTGGACATTCAGGTTCTGCGCGATGGCGTTGAAGCTTCCATTCATAGTTGTAAGTGATACCACACCCGGAATCAAAAAGTTCAGGTATGGCTGTCCATGAGAAGTTGTCTGGATTCCCATTCCGAATACGACCAGATACATCAGAGGCGCGATCATGGCTGCCAGTGTGATCTTGTAAAAATCTCTGCGGAATTCTACCCACTTCTCCCATAATATTGTTATAATTCCCATTACTCTTTTCTCCAAGTTCATTTATATTCTCATTTATTCGTAACTGTTCACTCTGTGCCCGGTAACACGCTATGCGATGCAGAAAATATGAATCTCCTTGAGTAAAGCCCAAGGAGTATCCGGTGTAAAACCACGCAGCAAAAGTGGCGAACAACCGCCTGTTACTTGGAAATCAGGTGTTTTCCGGCTCTTTCTACGAAAACATCCTCCAGTGTGGTCTCGCGAAGTGAAGCCTGCCCTGTAAGATTTTCCAGATACCGGATTGCATCCTGACGTGTATGGAAATAGTGATTCTTTGTTCCATCTGCTGTCATCTCATCTACCGCATAGGCTCCAAGACTCTCGATCAGTGCTGACGGAGTACTTACCTCCTCCAGCTTACCATGATCCATCAGTGCCACACGATTGCAGAGACTCTGTGCTTCTTCCATGTAATGCGTGGTCAGCAGAATGGTCAGATTTTTCTCATTCAGTTTTCGCAGAAGATTCCACATCTGTCTTCTGGAAAGAGCATCCATTCCGGCTGTCGGTTCATCCAGAAGCAGGATTTCCGGTTCTGTCAGAAGTGCGCGACAGACCATCAGCTTACGCTTCATTCCACCGGAGAGCTTACGGACTGTACGCTTGCGGAATTTGATAAGATCGCAGAATTCCAGAAGTTCCTCTGTTCTTGCCTTGATTTCTTTTCGCGGCATGAAATAAAGACGCCCCTGGTATTCCATGATTTCATCCATATTCATATCCTGGCGCATGGAATACTCCTGAGTGATCACACTGATTTTTCTTTTCAGGTCCGGGCGCTTTCTCGTAAGCTGCTGACCATCTATGAGAATCTCACCTTTTGTCGGAAGAAGAAGGGTTGAGAGCAGACTGATGGTCGTTGTCTTGCCTGCTCCGTTTGGTCCGAGAAGACCAAAAAACTCACCTTTTTCAATTTTCAGGTTCAGGGAATCCACTGCTGTAAAATTGTCAAAGGTTTTCGTCAGATTTTTTGTCTCTATCATTTCTCTTCGGCTTTCTCTTTGGCAATGATAAGGGAATAGTATCCGGCGTCATCCGGGATTTCTTCCACACTGTTGTAAATATGCTCATCCGGCATACCACAGTTCTCAACCATGCGGACTTCGCGGCCGCTTCTTGCCAGAATTTCTTTTACCTGATTCATCTTCTTGCCGGATTTCATAAGTACATAGGTTCCCGGCTGATCCAGTTCACTGTCAAGGCGGTGTACTGCCGGCTGTACATGAAGTGGCTGGTTCCACTCTGTCAGCGGGATATTTAAGCGTGCTGCTGTTGCGCAGAAGGAAGTGATACCGCTTACCAGTTTTGTCTGATAGCCGTCTGCTTCTACTCTCTTCTGTACATATGTAAATGTAGAATAGATTGTCGGATCTCCCAGAGTAAGGAATACAACATTCTTACCTGTATCCAGAGCTGCTTCAAGGGCTTTGGCACCTTTTTCGTGATTAAGTTCCAGTTCTGCCTTGTCATGTGTCATAGGCATATAGATTGGAAGAAGTTCTTTGTCAGCCAGTTCCGGAACTGCCTGTACTGCGATCTTGTATGCAACAGTCTCGCGGACATCTGCTCCCGGGACTGCAATAATATCATTTTCTTTAATCAGGCGTACTGCCTTTAATGTCATAAGTTCCGGATCTCCAGGGCCTACTCCTACTCCGTATAAAATTCCACTCATTCTTATATCCTCCTGTATAATGGTTTCTTTTTTAATTTCCTTTTTATTGTCTCAAAGATCTTACACATCAAGCCTCTGTTTGAATGTTTCTATCAGAAATATTCCTTTTTATTGTCTTCTATTTAACTTACGGACAACATCCCTATTATACTAAAGCCCAACCACTTTTTCAACGAAGTATTGACAATTAATTTCAATTGTGGGATGATGAAAATTACTGAAATTTAAGTGAGGAAAAAACAAATGAAAAAGATTTTTGCATTTCTGACAGCATTGATCTGTTGTCTGTCGATGTGGAGTTTTGTGCCTGCTGCGCAGTCTCTGACTCTTGATAAAGAAGATGGAGAATATTCTATCCAGGTGGACTTAGAGGGAGGAAGTGGAAAGGCAAGTGTTACTACTCCGACTCTTATCACTGTAAAAGATGGCAGTGTGACCGCCAGAATTCAGTGGAGCAGTTCCAACTATGATTATATGATCGTGGACGGGGAAAAGTATCTCCCAGTTAATGAAGAGGGAGCAAATTCAGAATTTGAAATTCCTGTCACTGCGCTGGATGAAGGCATGCCTGTGATTGCAGATACCACTGCAATGGGCGCACCTCATGAGATTAATTATACGCTTACATTCTACTCAGAATCCATTGGCTCCAAAAGCCAGATGCCACAGGAAGCCGCTAAGAGAGTTGTTGCGGTTGCTCTTGTAATTATTGTGGGCGGCGGGATTTTGAACTACTTTGTTAATAAGAGAAACCGCTGTTAGAATTTAAGGTATCTGTTTTTTTCCCCAAAAAACGAGTTACTATATTCCAGAAACAAAGAATATAGCAACTCGTTTTTATATTGTCTGCAAATTATTCCTATTGATACAAAAGGCTTGTCAATCGGATATTCGCAACCTCCGCAGGGGACTTACTTAATTCGGTTAAACTTTTAAGCAAGATAATAGCAAATATAAATTTTTTTAGGGCTTATCACCTGTTTTTATTCTGCCATCTCCACTTCCAGCACATAGTCTACGGAATCCGGCAGTACAGGATCCGGACCAAGGTCAACAAATGCGATATCCGGATAATCGCTGTGCACCCATAAAGTAGAAATCGGCACTTCATGTCCGTCATCCAGGGCACGTACTTTCACAATCTTATTCTTGTCAAAGCCAATCAGCGGCAGTGGTCCTAATGTATTCTCATAAATATGGACATAATATTTGTTTCCATTTCTGGTGATACGTCCGTAATCCGGTTTCGGGATATCTGTTGCCGGAGCGCATCCATAGATACTGTCATGGTTCTTATCCATCCAGCGTCCGATTTCCGCCAGGATCGCAGAGGATTCTTTCGGGAATTTACCTTTCGCATCAGGTCCTACGTTCAAAATCATATTTCCACCTTTGGAAACGCACTCTACCAGCTTCTTGATCAGCATGGAAGCAGGTTTGTAATAGTGGTCATTTGCACAGTAACCCCAGTTATTATTCATGGTGAAGCATGCTTCCCATACCATCGGATTCCCTTCTTTGTCGCAGATTCCTTCCGGCGGGATGATCTGTTCCGGGCTTACGAAATCGCCATGATATGGTGTCGGATTGCAGTCATACAGAGAACCTCTTCCCTCACCGCTGACTTCCAGACGATTATCAATGATGATTCCCGGCTGTAATCTGCGGACCATATCTATCAGTCTTGTTGCTCCCCATTTCTCGCCCCGCATATCATCATATGAAAAGTCAAACCACATAATATCGATTTTTCCATAATTTGTGCAGACCTCTTCCACCTGATTGTACATATACTCTATATAACGAGAAAAATCTCTGTTTTCATTACTGCATTCCGGATGGTTTCTCATAGGATGGATGCGGTCTCCGTAATGAGGATAGTCCGGATGATGCCAGTCAAGCAAGGTGAAATACAGACCGACTTTCAGGCCTTCTTCGCGAAGGGCTTCCACATATTCTTTGATCAGGTCTCTTCCTGCAGGTGTGTTGGTAACTTTATAATCTGTGTATTTACTGTCAAATAAACAGAAACCATCATGATGTTTCGCAGTCAGAACCACATATTTCATACCTGCTGCCTTTGCCTCTTTTGCCCACTGTTTCGGGTTATAGTCTCTGGCATCAAATTCTTTCATAAACGGAAGGTATTCTTCCTCAGGCATCTCCTCTGTACTGCGTACCCATTCTCCTCTTGCAGGAATAGAATATAAGCCCCAGTGGATAAACATTCCGAAACGGGCATCCTGATACCATTTCATACGTTCTTCATATTCTTTTCTGTTAAACTGATACATAATTTTTTCTCCTACAATTCTTCATTACATTAATCTCAACAGCATATCCCCGGTTCCTACATTGTAGCCGCTGGTCGCATAAATTCCGTTCAGGCTTCCATTTGTCACAATGATCAGCGGAAGTTTATCCGGGTCTACGTACATACGTCTTCCCAGAGTATTGATAATCTCTGAAAAATCATCATAATAAATCTGAATATTTTTTAACTTTGCAAGTGCTTTGGACAGTGTCGGTGTCTCCAGTGCTTCTTTACTTCTCACTACAAAAATAATCTGCTCTGCATATCCTGCAAAAGCTTCTTCCTGCTCCATCATTTCATTTAAGATATGTTCAGTAGGCTCTTTTTCTTCTTCCAGAAACATCAGGATATGTTTTCCGTCTGCTGTAAGGTCAGATGCTTTCAACTCTGTACCATCCTCAGTTTTCAGCATAAAATCCGGCATGGAAATATTCTCCAGCATATCCTCCAGATCTGCTTCCCTGAGTACCAGCTCAATCTCCTTTGTCTCTCCGGGCTGAATTTCAAAATGATATTCATTTGCAAACATATTTCCATTTGGAAGTCTGTTTGAAGTAAGAATCCTGTAGTTTCCGGATTCCAACGGCAGATTCAGGATCTGATCTTCGAAATTCTCTGCTCCCAGTTTCAGTGATGTATATCTTCCATTCTCCAGTTTTGCAATACTCCAGTTCTGGAAATATTTCCACTTTACAGTCTCTCCTGCTTTCAGGATCAGAGTACAGTTCTTCTCTGTTCTTGCAAGCACAGGAACGAATCTTCCGTTTTCCATATATTCCATAGAACGATCATGTGGATTCAGTCTTGCCGCTACTCCAAAGGTTCTCGCTATTGCAACAAACAGGATTTTCTTTGACAGGAAGCTTCCTGTACAGGTCCTTATACATCCTGCCGGTGTTGTGATCACACTGGAACGCTCTTTCTCCGGTCTGGAAACAATTGCCTTCTCGATCAGATTCCAGATTCTGGAAGGGTCATCTCTCAGCTCCTGTTTCTCAGTTCTGGAAAAATGCTTCTTAATCTCTCTTCTGTATTTCTGAAGAACTTCATCATCTACTCTTGGATTTAACACATAAGATACAAAGGTATCCTTTTTCATCATACCATGATATGGAATTGCCAGCTCCAGGTGTTCCTCCAGAACGTCACTGATACAGTCAGTTCTGTCTTTCTCTGTGAGAACCCTCAGGAGATCCTCTCTGTATGAGGCAGCAATGGCTTCTTCTATCCTGTTTACCTTTTTTTCCAGAAAACGTTCACATTCCGGATTTGACCAGTTTCTTACTTTCTGCTCTCTGTGTGCATTGGCTGCTGCCAGACGCTTATTTCCCTTCGCCTTCTGTTCTAAAGTCGGCATGTCTGTGTTTACAGGTGCGTCATGAGGAGCAAATATATCTGCTGCTGTCCACTTTTCTGATTCGCCGTCATTTCTTTTATCCTGCGGTACCAGACAAAGTTCACAGTTATCTTCTTTCTCAGTGTTCATAACTGTTTCCGCATAGAACCACTCGCCGTCAGAACACATTCTTGCGGAAATATGCAGACTCCCAAGTCCTGTTGTCAGTCTGGCGGTTCCCTTACTGTCTGTTTTCTTCTCTGCGATTGGTGCATATTCAGAGTAATTCAGTACTTCAAAAGAAACCTCTGCGCCCTCAGCCGGAGCTCCCTGTTCATCCTTTACGGATACTGTAATCTCCTTTGTAACAGCATATCTCTTCAATTCATTCAGCATAGTAACCATGCCGTCTTTGCCGATCACTTCTCCGTTCGGAATTTTTGTGTCAAATACACGGGAGTGAATCATCATCGCTCTGGAAGAAGCATTCGTAAACCATCCTTTATTCAGGATTTCTTCCGGCTCACATGCTCCAAGGAAATACCATTCACCGTCACACCAGATTTCTACCCATGCATGATTGTCATCACAATGAGACCATTTCGGCGCATACACCTGGCGCGCCGGAACGCCCACACTTCGCAGGGCATTCACTGTAAATACAGACTCCTCACCACATCTTCCATTACCTCTTCGATATACGGAAACCGCAGATAAAGTACGGTCATCTGTACAGTGATAGGTTGCTTCTTCGGCGCACCAGTAGTTCACTTCCAGGGCTGCCTCTTTAAAATTCATTCCCTGCGTTCTGGTTCCAATCTCTGTGCGGAAGAAAGTTCTGCAAGGAGCAATTTCTTCTTCATTTACTCTGTGAAACAGCACATAATTCAGGAAGATTTCTTCCGGAAGATCTGCAACCTGTGGATTCTCTTTCCAGAGATTCACACCATTCTCTGCATAGTCCAGAAATACTTCAAACGGATAATTGCCAATATCGCTGTACGGCATAAACGCATATAAATATTTACATGCAAGCGCCACTTTCTCTGTACATTTCTGTAATTTCTCATCTACAGGCGCAAAAACCCGGGGCAGGCTCTTCGCCTGCTCCAGGTAGCTCTTTTCAATTCGATCCCTGTTCCCTTTCAAAAAAATCTTCGGTTCTGCCATTATAATTCCTCCAGAACTTTCTTTGCGGCGCGGATATTATCTACATCCGTACGCCATATCTCATATTCACTCAGCATCGGAAGTCCCATATTGACTCCATCCTTGCGAAACTGCATCTCACTGTCAATGACTCTCTTTCCTGTCATATGATAAGCCCTGACTCCTGTAAGCGGATAGAGCTGGCGGATCACTTCTGCTCCAACGCCGCTTCCTGCCTGGATTGTGATACGTCCCTGACTCTTCTCTACCAGTTCCTTCAGCAGATCTGCCCCCTGCAGACATACATTGCGCTGGCCTGAAGTAAGGATCGTATTGATTCCCAGTGAGATTGCCTGTTCCATTGTTTCTATTGGATCCACGCATACATCAAAAGCTCTGTGAAGGGTCACTGACATATCCCCTGCCGCCTCCATCAGTTCTTTCATCTGTTCCATGTTTAATGTGCCATCCGGTTTCAGCACCCCAAATACAACACCTTCGGCACCCATTTTCCTGAAATCTTCTACTGCATGCTTTACCATGGAAAATTCTGCATCTGTATAGCAGAAATCTCCAAAACGCGGACGGATCAGGGCATGGATCCTGATATCCGAACGCTTCCTTATCTCATCAAAAAGCCACGGTCCCGGAGTGGTTCCGCCGATGATCAGGTTGCCGCAGAGTTCCAGCCTGTCTGCGCCTCCCTCAACCGCTGCCATAGCAGATTCTACAGAATCTACACAGGCTTCCAAAATATATTCTTTCACGTACTTGCCTCCATCTTTTTCATTTAAGCCAGACAGATCATCCATTCTGCTGACTGATTTAACCAGATCAGATAAGTCCCCCGAAGACTTACCTGTATCAGAACAATTTCACCCCTGCTCTCTCCAGTGTACTCACGATCGTATCATCTGGAAATTCATCCGTAACAATTCCGCTGATATCATCAAAGTATGCATATTTATAGGAATCGTTGAAATAGAATTTATCCCTTTCCATAACAACATATTTATGTCTGCTGCTGTACACGGCTGCTTTCTTTGTCAATCCGTCCTCTACCCCCAATGTAGTAATTGCACAATCAGTCATATCCACACCGCAGCTTCCTATAAATGCACGGTCAAAGCTATACTGCTTAATCACTTCTATCGTTGCAGCTCCCATAAATCCGTTTACTGTCTGGTACATTGTTCCCCCTGTACCGATTGCAGTAATAGACGAATTTGTGGCAAGGATCTGCAGGATATCTATCATATTGCTCACCACTACCACACGCATATTTGACGTGGCAAGAAGCTTTGCCAGTTCGATATTTGTGGTAGAAATATCAAGGAAAATCGTTTCGTTATTCTTAATCAGTTTAAATGCTTTGGCTGCAATTGTTCTCTTTTTGTCAAGGTTAAACTGGCGTCTGTCTACTACGTCTCTTTTCAGCGGATAATCCTGTGAAAGGATTGCACCGCCGTAGGTTCTCTTTAACTTACCGGCGTTTTCAAGAATCTTAAGATCTTTTCGGATACAGTCTTCTGTGACCTGAAACATTTCACTCAATTCCTTAACCTTGACTTTTCCGTTTTCACGAAGACAATTCTCTATTGCGCTTTGTCTTTCCTCAGTAAACATAGCCCCTCTTTCCTCATCCATTCATAATGACCTGTATCTCTCAGTGAATCCTGTTTTCTTCACTGTTCATCTCCAGGTGTGATATTGTTATTTCGGAATTCCTATTCTGTAAGTTCCGGATAATGACATTTTACAATATGACCCGGTGCAATTTCAGCAGGTGTCGGCACCTGTGTCTTACATTTTTCTGTACAATGCGGACAACGTGTGTGGAACAGACAGCCACTCGGCGGATTACTCGGACTTGGAAGGTCACCTTTCAGAGTAATACGCTCTTTCTTCACTTCCGGATCCGGGATCGGAACTGCGGAGAGAAGTGCTCTTGTATATGGATGTCTCGGGTTTGCATAAAGTTCTTTCTTCGGTGCTGTCTCTACGATCGTGCCAAGATACATGACACCGATTCTGTCTGAAATCATTTCAACGACGCTCAGGTCATGGGAAATGAACAGATAGGTAAGATTAAAGTCTTTCTGTAACTGCTGCAGAAGATTTAATACCTGCGCCTGGATAGAAACATCAAGGGCAGATACCGGCTCATCTGCGATGATAAGCTTTGGCTGTACAGTCAGTGCTCTGGCAATTCCGATACGCTGACGCTGACCACCGGAAAATTCATGAGGATAACGTTCTCCGTGTGATGGGCTTAAGCCTACTGTTCCCAGAAGTTCATGTACTTTCTTAAGACGCTCACCTGCACTCATATTTGTGTGAATCAGAAGTGGCTCACCGATGAGATCCTGAACTTTCATTCTCGGGTTCAGAGAACCGTATGGATCCTGGAAAACCATCTGAATATCTGAACGTAACGGGCGCATTTCTTTCTCTGAAAGTTTGGAGATTTCTTTTCCCTCAAACCAGATCTCGCCGGAGTCAGGTGTGATCAGATGATCAATCAGTTTACCCGTCGTAGATTTCCCGCATCCGGACTCACCTACCAGAGAGAAAGTTTCACCCGGATAGATATCGAATGATACATCATTTACAGCATGGACAAATTTCTTCTTGCTGAACATTCCTCCGTTTGCCTGGAATGTTTTCTTCATATTCTTTACTGATAATAACGGCTCGCTCACAGGTTACGCCTCCTTTCCGGTTTTGTTGAGCAGATGGCATCTGCATTTTCTGGTACCTGCTTCGTTGATATCTGCAAGCTCCGGTTCCTGCTGATGACAGATGTCCATTGCATATTTACATCTCGGTGCAAACTTACATCCTTTCGGCATTACAGACAGGTCCGGTACGCTTCCCGGAATGGACGGAAGAGATTCCACACCGCTTCCAAGTTTCGGCACAGAACCGATCAGCCCCTGTGTATATGGATGTTTCGGATCTGCAAAAAGTTCCTGCACAGGCGCTTCTTCTACGATTCGGCCGGCATACATAACAACAACTCTGGAACACATTTCAGCGACAACACCAAGGTCATGTGTGATCATCAGAATGCCTGTATTCTTCTTTGCCCTGATGTCCTCCATCAGTTCCAGAATCTGTGCCTGAATGGTAACGTCAAGGGCTGTAGTCGGCTCGTCCGCGATGAGAAGCTCCGGCTCACAGGACATTGCCATAGCGATCATAACACGCTGACACATACCGCCGGAAAGCTGGTGCGGATAACTCTTTAATGTCATATCCGGTTCAGGGATACCTACTGATTTCAGTACTTCGAATGCTCTGTTGTGCGCTTCTTCTTTTGAGAAATTGTTATGGAGCAGGATTGCTTCTGTCAACTGTTTCTCAATTCTCATACATGGGTTCAGAGAGTTCATCGGCTCCTGAAAGATCATGGCAACTTCACGTCCTCTGATCTTTCTCATGCCTTTTTTATCTTCTTTGAGAAGATCCTTGCCATTAAGCAGGATCTCACCGTTGGAAATCTTACTGTTTCGTGCCAGAAGTTTCATAATGGAGAGGGAAGTTACGGATTTACCGCATCCGGACTCTCCTACCAGACCAAGAATTTCACCCGGCTGAATGGAGAAGCTTACATTATTAACTGCTGTCACCCATGTTTTATCTCTTTTAAACTCCGTACGGAGGTTCTTTACTTCTAATAATTTTTCTGCCATGGTTTCTTCCTCCTAGTTCATCTTTGGATCCAGGGTATCTCTGAGACCGTCGCCCAGCAGGTTGAATGCCAGAACTGTAAGGAAGATCAGAATACCAGGGAACAGTACCATGTGAGGAGCTGTGTTCAGATAGTTACGTCCTGTGGAAAGCATGGAACCCCAGTCAGGCTCTGTAACGTTTGCACCGAATCCCAGGAAGCTTAAGGATGATGCAGCAAGGATCGCAGTACCTACACGCATGGTAAAGTTAACGATCATGGACTGAATCGTACCAGGGAAAATATGTACAAACAGGATTCTTGTGTTTGAGCATCCCAGGGAACGGGCAACCTCTACATAAGGAGCCTGCTTTACGGAAATCGTAGCGCTTCGTATGATTCGTGCGAAGGACGGCACTGTAAATACCGCAACCGCGATCATAACATTTACCATTCCCTGTCCGATGATGGCAACGACTGCGATAGCCAGCAGGATATCAGGAAAAGCGAAAAGTACGTCACAGCATCTCATAATCAGGGAATCGATAATTCCGCCGTAGAAACCTGCGATCAGTCCGAGAACAACACCGATAGCCGTACCGATGATCGTCGCTGTCAGCGCGCATGTAAGAGAAAGTCTGGTACCAACCATCAGACGGGAGAAAACATCCTGTCCGTATTCATTGGTTCCCCAGATGTGGGCTGCGCTTGGCCCCTGCATCATAGCTGTGTAATCCGGTGCCTGCGGATCATACGGAACTACATACGGTCCGATGATTGCCATTAAGATAATAAATACTATAAATGCCAGAGAAATCACTGCTGTTTTTCTCTTCATGAATTTCTTGACAAATTCTTTGAACTTGCTCTGTGCCTTAGGGAGTTCTTCGGCAGCAGCAAGGTTAATGTTTGATGTTGTGTTCTTATCTGCCATCTTCTCTCCTCCTCTATTCATAACGTACTCTTGGGTTAATCACGCCATAAAGAACATCTACGATCAGGTTGATCAGGATATATTCTGTAGCAAAGAACAGAAGTAATGCCTGAACAACTTTGTAATCTCTCATCTGGATGGAGTCTACCAGAAGACGTCCAAGTCCGGGGATGGAAAATACCGTCTCTGCCATAACAGATCCGGAAAGGAGACCACCGATCTGAAGTCCGGCTACTGTTACAATCTCGATCAGAGAATTCTTAAATGCATGACGCATAACAACCAGTGATTCAGAAAGACCTTTGGCACGTGCGGTACGCACATAGTCCTCACGCATGGTTTCAAGCATGGAAGATCTGGAGAATCTGGCAAGTACGGCCATGATTCCTGCTCCCATTGTAAGTGACGGAAGAATATAGCTCTTCCAGGTTTCCAGTCCACTGGTTGGAAGCCATCCCAGGCTTACTGAAAAAAGCTGAATCAATTCCAGACCTAACCAGAAGCTTGGAACAGATATACCTGCGATTGCTATGATCATACCTACATAATCAAGAATTCTGCCATGAAATACGGCAGCGATGATACCGATTGCAATACCGATGATTGCAGCCCATATCATGGATGAGAATGTCAGCATGATAGTTGGTTTCAGTCTTGGTGCGATTGTCTCTACTACGGTTTTACCGTTTTTGATAGAGCTTCCCAGATCTCCTGTAAAAAGACCTTTCATATATTTACCATACTGTACAAGTAATGGCTCATCCAGTCCCAGCTGTTCACGTACAACTGCCACATCTTCCTTTGTTGCATCCTGACCGGCTACCAGTCTTGCCGGATCACCTGGAATCATATGGATAAACATAAATACTACGAATGAGATAACCAGAAGCAGCGGGATCGTGCTTGCCAAACGTTTACCTAAATAACGTCCCATATTTTTCCTCCTTATTATTTTCTTACCTGTTATTTATATTTGATGCTTTATAGCCAGAGAACTGCCATAGTAAATCTTATGGCAGTTCTCCGGTTCGAACATCTTTGTCCTGTATTCACACTGCCGTATCGGCAGTATTTTTATGGAATTGCTGCAATTTCAGATCAGACAGCCAGATTTATGTTCTTCGCAGCCTGTTCTCAACCCCATTACTTACTGTGCTAAAGTTGCATTTGCGAAGTTAAATGCTCCGTCCGGAGATACATATACGCCAGACAGATAAGATTTTGTAGAATAGATGATCTGGTCATTGCCAAGGAATAACCATGGGCATGCTTCCCATGCAATCTTCTGAGCATCACCATAGTATTTAGCCTGCTCTTCCTCGTTAGCTGTTGCAAGACCTTCGTCCATATCTTTATCAAAATCAGCGTCATTGAAGTATGCTGTGTTTGCACTTGTCGGAGGGCACATTGTGCTGTAAAGCAGGGAACGTAAAGAACCATCCATTGTGAAGTCAGATGCAGACCAGTTTACATACCACATATTGATCTCAGCATCTTCTTTGTCAACATAAATCTTGTCACTTACAGTTGCAGGCTCCATTGGCTGAACGTCAACTTCGATACCGATCTGAGCAAGCTGCTGGGAAATAAATGTCATACCTTTGATTTCCTGTGTTGTGTTATCGCCCCACAGAGTAAGTTTGAATCCGTCTTCGTATCCGGCTTCTTTCATAAGTTCTTTTGCTTTGTCTACATCATATGTGTAAGCTTCCTGTTCTTCATATCCACCGATGATAGATGGAACTACGGATGTAGCCGGTTTTCCGTATCCGGAATACATTAACTGGATGTATGCATCTTTGTCGATTGCATAGTTCATAGCCTGACGTACTTTTACATCAGAAAGCTGTTCCAGATCCATGTTCAGAGTTACATATCTCATGATGTTGGAGTCTGTTGTAAGGATGTTTACATCGTCTGTTCCTTTGATTGCTTCAATCTGGTCAGATGGTGTAGGATAGATGAAATCTGCTTCACCAGTCTGAAGCATAGCTGTACGTGCACCTGCTTCCGGAACTTCTTTGATTGTTACAGTGTCAACGCCCGGTTTGTCTCCCCAGTAATCATCATTACGCTCGAAGCTTGTGTGGTCGCCTTCTTCCCATTCTGTACATACATATGGACCGGTTCCGCATGGATGGTTCATGATATCATTGCCATACTCTTCAAGAGCTGCTGGGCTGATGATACAGAACTGTGTCATACGGTTGATAAATGGTGCCCATGCCTGTGTCAGTTTGATAACCAGTGTGTAATCATCCGGTGTTTCAATGCTGTCTACACGAGGTGTTTCAGATCCGTCTTCGTTAGTTACGATAAATGTTCTTCTCTGACGAAGGTTGTTGTCTTTGTTAACTACACGATCGTAGTTTGCTTTAACTGCTGCTGCATTGAATTCTGTTCCGTCCTGGAATTTAACACCCTGACGAAGTTTGAAAGTATAAGTAAGAGAGTCATCGGAAACTTCCCATGATTCAGCAAGTTTGCCTGTTAATTCCTGGTTCTCATCAAAAGAAACCAGTGTCTCGTATACACCACGTGTAGCGGAGATTGCGTTTGTATCCGGAATGTTTGCCGGGTCCATGGAGCTTACGCTTCCTTCGATTGCGATCACCAGATCATTGTCGGATGATTTGGAATCTTCATTTGTGGCTTTGAGAATATAGCCGTCATCATCTGCTGCAAATGCTGTAGCGGACATGGAAACTGTCATTACTCCTGCAAGAGCTGCTGCCATAACTTTTTTGTACATTTTCATAGTTTTCTCTCCTTTTCTTTCTGTACATTGTTACTTAGTTACAATCACGAAGTTAATTTGGGGTACAAAAAAAGTGTTTTTATATTTTTGCATCTTTGCAATGTATAAAAATCGTGCAGCAATCCATTTACTTACATGCACCTTTGCATCTTCATAAAAACACTTTGTTGTTTAACTTGACTCCAGTATAGCAATTTGTTGTCGTATTGTCAATTATTTTGTCGTATTTTATATTATTTTGGTGGTATTATACCAATATTTGACAATGAAATTGGTATAAATCACTATGAATTAAGGATTATTTATTCTTGTTTGGTATTATTTGGCTATTATCAGATCTGTTTCTTCACATGAACCTGTAGCTGATTGTACGGGATTTCAATTCCGTTTGCATCGAATGCTTCTTTGATCAGTTCATTAAGCCGCCACCTGGCAGGCCAGTATTTCTCCGTAGCCACCCACACACGCAGGCCCATGACCACTGCGCTCTCTCCAAGCTCATCTACAAACACCACCATTCCCTGGTCGTCTTTCGTATCTTCATCATTATGAAGGATTTCTTCCAGGATTACTTTTGCTTTCTTAATGTCTGAATCATAAGAAATTCCTACTTTGATCTCCAGCTTACGAAGATCTCTGGCAGTTACGTTTGTAATAATGCTGCCGGACAGCGTTCCATTTGGAATTACAATGTGTTTGTTATCTATGGAAATCAGAGTTGTATAACAGATTTCTATTTTGTATACAGTTCCTTCACACTCATTCTGCTGTGCGATAATGATATAATCCCCAACCTGAAATGGTTTGAAGATCAGAAGCATGATCCCGCCTGCGATATTTGCAAGACCGCCCTGCAATGCAAGACCTACCGTTACACCTGCAGTACCAAGCAGTGCCGCAATAGAGGATTCCTTTACACCAAAATGAGTGGCAATGCTAAATACCAGCAAAATATAAAGTACAATTCTCAACAGCGACCCTGTAAACTGGATCACACCTTTGTCTACAGACGCACGCTCCATGGACTTCTTTATGAAAGAAACAAACCACTGGATCACTTTGCGCCCGCCCACAAATACCAGCAATGCCATTACTACTTTCAGCCCCAGTTTCGTCAAATCCGGAAGATAGTCTGAAAAATACTGTTTATAGCTGTAATATAAACTTTTTGCCTCCTGAATTTCCTGTTCCAATATTTTTCACCTGCTCTCTTATATTTTTTATATTTCTGTCATGTATTATTTTTTGCCCTTCTTTCACTTAACAGACATCTTTTCATATGATATCAGGGTTAAAAGACATCTTTCCCCTGACTTGATATCTACGAATTACTTCACTGCTTTGCAGCCCCCGCAATTCTTATATAAGAGTAGCATAACATACCTCATTCTCTGTAACAATCAATTTTATCCGCCTATAGCAATGTCATAATCCGGACAAAAAAGAAAGCGGACAATATATCCGCTTTACTGACACAGGATTTCACGCTCTGATGAGCTAAAATCAATATGCATTATTTATGAGGATTGCTATAAGTGCAGAATAATCCCCTCATTTCCCGAAAACCAAAAATAAATAATAAGTTGAATAATCAGTATTACCGGAACTCCTGTCTTAAATTTCGGCTTTCTTGTTTTATGATGAAATACCTTCATACCGGCCAGAGCTCCCACCGATCCTCCGATCACCGCCAGAAATATCAGCTGCGCTTCCGGTATGCGCCACTGTCCGGCTTTTGCCTTGCTTTTATCCAAGCCATAGATAAAAAATGTAACTACATTAATGATAATCACATAAATATATAGAAGATTTGTAGATGTCATCTGCACCTGCGGATTCCTTTCTTTAATCTTAACATGCCAGACCTGCGATCACTGATTCAAAATCCTCATCATAGCCATCATATTTAAGTTCCAGAGGTTCTTCCACACCAAGGCTTAATACTCCGAGAATAGATTTGGCATCAATAAAAATTTTTCCTTTAGATACAATGTCAATATCAAATGGACATCTGACTGCCGCACAGACCAGTTTTTTTGCCGCCTCTACGTCATTAATCTTAATTGTCTTATTTGCTGTTGTCATATTCGGTAATCTCCCTTTCCTTTTGGTCTCCGGTTACTGTTCACTTCGTTCTCAGTAACGGTCTTCGTCCTATTGTCAGGACTTTTATATTGATTTTTTGACCCAGTCGTATTATACTGATTCACACATTGATATACAAACGTTATTTTTCTATATCAGATATTCTATTTTTATATAGCATAAGGAGCCGACTGTATTATGATTCTTGATTATTATCGTATTTTTTATTATGTAGCTCAGTACAAGAGCTTTTCCAAAGCAGCCGACGTTATGGGAAATAATCAGCCCAACATCACCCGCTGTATGAATATCCTTGAGAACGACCTGGGATGCAAACTTTTTATCCGTTCTAATCGTGGAGTACAGCTGACAATTGAGGGCGAGCGTCTTTTTGAACACGTTTCTATTGCAATAGAACAGCTTGTATCCGGTGAAAATGAACTTCTCAAGGACAAAGGGCTGGAGAGTGGACTTGTCAATATCGGAGCCAGTGAAATCGCACTGCGCCTGTTTCTGCTGAATGAACTGGAAGTTTTTCACCATCATTATCCACATGTGAAGCTTAGAATTTCCAATCATTCCACACCGCAGGCAGTCCAGGCTCTGGAAAACGGACTGGTAGACTTCGCAGTAGTCACTACTCCTGTTGCGCTGAAGAAGCCTCTACAGAGAGTTCCTCTGTATTCTTTCCGGGAGATTCTTATCGGCGGAGAGGAATATGCAGAAATTGCCTCCAGAAAACACCGTCTGCAGGACTTGCAGGATATCCCCCTGATCGGAATCGCACCGGGCACCAGTACAAGGGAATTATATACGCAGTACTTCATGCGCCATAATCTTCCCTTCTCGCCGGATATGGAAGTGGCAACAACAGACCAGATTTTTCCTATGGTACAGCATAACCTGGGAATCGGATTCTTTCCGGAAGAACTTGCCGCTGAGCATATCGCGAGGGGCAAAATCGTGCAGATTCCTATCGAGGAACCTCTTCCGGAGCGAAAAATCTGTCTGATCCGCAACGTAAAAAGACCACAGAGCATCGCTGCCCGCAGTCTTGAAGAACATCTCACCTCACATCGTGAGACAGAATAAACAGGGATTGTGCCAGCAGATTTTTTATATCTGCTGTGCACAATCCCTGTTTTTTCTCAGTATTATTTAGTTACTATTCACTGGCAATGTCCCGCGAGGTGTTTTTTGTGAGCGAAGGTCACAGAAAACCCGAGACATACGGCGCGAATTTATGCGAATAGCATAAATTCTGTGCATCGCGAAGCGTGTTACTGAGAACGCAGTGAACAGTAACATTATTTATTTAATCCCTTCATAGATAAGCTGATACGTTTCTTCTTCATATCAACCCCGATAACTCGTACATCTACGATATCTCCTACACTTACTGCTTCGAGAGGATGTTTGATAAATCTCTCTGTCATCTCAGAAATGTGTACCAGACCGTCCTGGTGAACTCCGATATCTACGAATGCACCAAAATCAATAACATTACGGACTGTTCCTTTGAGAATCATTCCTTCTTTTAAGTCTTTCATCTCCAGTACATCGGAGCGAAGGATCGGCTTCGGCATATCATCACGCGGGTCACGTGCCGGTTTTTCCAGTTCTTTCACGATGTCGCGAAGTGTGATCTCACCGATTCCCAGTTCGTTTGCCATCTTTTTGTAATCTCTTACCTGCAGGGAAAGTCCAAGCAGATTTCCTGCCACAACATCATTTGGTTTATATCCAAGTTTCTTAAGAAGTGCCGCTGCTGCTTCATAACTCTCAGGATGTACACTTGTCGCATCCAGTGGATTCTTTCCACCGGAAATACGCATGAAACCTGCGCACTGTTCAAATGCTTTCGGTCCTAATTTTGCAACTTTGAGAAGTTCTTTTCTGTCTGTAAACTGTCCGTTCTCTTCTCTGTAAGCTACGATATTCCTGGCGATTGCTTTGCTGATACCGGAAATATACTCTAACAGAGATGCCGATGCCGTGTTTAAATCAACACCGACTTTATTTACGCTGTCTTCTACGACACCGCTTAATGCTTCATCCAGTTTCTTCTGGTTCATATCATGCTGATACTGACCTACACCGATAGATTTCGGATCGATTTTTACAAGTTCAGCAAGCGGATCCTGCACACGTCTTGCGATAGAAGCCGCACTTCTCTGTCCTACATCAAAGTTCGGGAATTCTTCTGTAGCAAGTTTACTTGCAGAGTAAACAGATGCACCTGCTTCATTTGTAATCACGTACTGTACCTTCTTCTCCGGAATTTCTTTGAGCATATCTACGATTACCTGCTCAGATTCACGACACGCAGTACCATTTCCTACTGAAATAAGAGAAACGCCGTATTTCTCGATCATTCCCTCTACTGTATCCTTGGCAGCACGGATTTTCTTCTCTGTTGTCGGTGCTGTCGGATAAACAACTGTAGTGTCCAGAACTTTGCCTGTTGCATCTACAACAGCCAGCTTACATCCTGTACGGAACGCAGGGTCCCATCCAAGTACGACCTTTCCGGCGATTGGAGGCTGCATCAGAAGCTGTTCCAGGTTCTTGCCAAATACATGGATTGCACCGTCTTCTGCCTTATCCGTGAGGTCGCTGCGGATTTCTCTTTCGATTGCAGGTCCGATAAGACGCTTGTAGCTATCCTCTACTACAGTTTTCAGGATTGATGTTGTATTTGGGTTGTCTTTTATAATGATTCTCTTGTTCAGGTAACGGAGAATATCTTCTTCCGGAGCATTTACCTTTACAGTGATAAATTTCTCCTTTTCTCCGCGGTTTAATGCTAGGATACGATGTCCTGCCAGTTTCTTGATTGGCTCTTCGAATTCATAATACATCTCGTATACTGACTGTGCATCTGCATCCTTTGCTGTAGAAGAAATGCTTCCGTTCTTTGTGGTCAGGTTACGGATATAGATACGATAATCCGCTTCGTCAGAAATACGCTCTGCAATGATATCTTTCGCTCCGTTTAATGCCTCAGTTACATTCTTAACGCCTTTTTCTTCAGAAATATATGCTTTGGCTTCCTCTTCTACCGGTTTATCTGTCATCTGCAGAAGGATAATATCTGCCAATGGCTCCAGACCTTTTTCCTTTGCGATTGTCGCACGTGTACGGCGTTTCGGGCGGTATGGTCTGTATAAGTCCTCTACTACTACCAGTGTCTGTGCATCCAGGATCTGTTTCTTCAGTTCTTCTGTCAGTTTGCCCTGATCTTCAATACTCTTTAATACCTGATTCTTCTTATCTTCCAGGTTTCTTAAATAAGTGAGTCTCTCTGAAAGAGTACGAAGCTGCTCATCATTAAGAGAACCTGTTGCTTCTTTTCTGTATCGGGAAATAAATGGGATGGTGTTGCCCTCGTCAATTAATTTGACTGCGGCTTCTACCTGCCATTTCTCCACTTTCAGTTCCTGTGTAATTGCCTGAATAATATCCATTAATTTTTTATCTCCTCTTGTTGCTTTTCAGAATGCAGATGCGTGTAATCGACCCTTGCATCCACATTGTTTTTCTTCCATAGCATAAAAAACGCTCTTGTGATAGGGTATCAATCTGGCGGTAATTTGTCAAGTGCGGGATTTTGGCATACATATGTCAAAATCCCACAGAATAACAGCGTATAAAAAGTAAATTACCCAAAATATTCATTAAGCTGTGCAATAAATTCTTCCGGCACTTTCCGTTCAAACGGAAAGCTTTCAATATTTCCCAGTCTGTCTGCAATATAACCGAGCAAAACTGCACTTCTCTCCAGTGACCAGTCTGACAGCAGTGCAATGGTATCGTGACGGGTATGCATGCCAAACCCATCTCTGTTCAGAGTCATGGCAGGAATGCCTTTCCATGCAAAAGTATTGGAATCACTTCCCCATATCTGGTTCTTCGTTGACATTCCGATACCGATTTCATGAGCCATATATGTGAGTATACTGCAGACAGATGCATCACCAGTGACACCTGCCACAGTTCCGCCTACAAGCTGTCCGGCAAGATCTACATTCATGTTAAAACGATGTGCCGAAAGTTCATTTTCATGAATTTTGATATAATTCTGACTTCCCAGCAGACCTTTCTCTTCTGCGCCAAACCATACGAATTCCATTGTTCTGCGTGGTCTGTGTTCTTTGAAATATCTGCAAAGTTCCATGATGATCGCGGCACCGGACATATTATCGTAAGCACCAGGTCCCTCTGGTACGGAATCATAGTGTGCAGTAAGAGTCAGGATCTCCTCTGCTTTATCTGTTCCTTTGATTCGTGCCACTACATTTCGGGATGTACGTGCCACTGTCTCCTGTTCTACAGACAGGCAGGCCCTAGCCGCCCCTCTTGTCACTAATTCGACAGCATCTTTATAATGAATGCTTACACCCGGAATTCTATTGTCATAATTTGCCGCTTCTTTCCCGGCTGCTTTTTTCTCTTCACCTGGCAGATTCTTCGGTAAGCTGTATGCACGCGGTGTCAAATCTACGCCCTCGTCCAATGGGGAACCGACAATACTTATAAAACCGGCTACACCTGCTTTCACCAGTTTCTGGTACAGTTCCTTTCTTACCGGGTCATTTACCATAACAATTTTCCCTCTGGCATTTGCGAGGCTGATCTCATCAGCATTCTCCACATACAAAAAAGATGCATTCCGTCCATTCTCATCTGTATTGGCACATCTTCCATATCCGGTTACGATGTATTCTTTTGCATATGGTTCCGTTATCGTAAGCTTCGCCTTTTTTACCTGAAAAGTTTCAAAACAAAACTCTTCCAGATGGTTCTCCACACCAAAACTATTCAATGTTTCCTGAATAATCGTTGCTGCTTTTTCCTCTCCTACACTTCCTGCCTCTCTGATATAATCAAACTCCGCCAGAAACTCCATCTGACGTTTTCCACTGATTTCATTTGTGTTCATAATTGTAAAAACCTTTCTCAAATATATTTATACTACCAGCAATTATTCCTATTATACCATTTACGTATAAGTTTTTTCCACCATTATAAATGAGAAAATTCAGTAAAACCAAATTAATAAAAATAAAAAAGACCTTTATCAACATTTTTACATTGTGTCAGTTAAAGGTCTTTCATATTATGATTTTATTTCAAGCTATCGAAGTATTCATCCCATGGTTTTGGTTCGTTATCTTCTTCCTCTTCCGGAGTTGTCTGACTCTGCAGGCTGTCCTGTACCTCTTTACTCTCCGAAGAATCATATGGGTTATCCTGTGTCGTTCTATTATTTTCCACAGAACCATACAAACTATCCTGGGTATTCTCACTTGCTGCATTATTCTGCACTTCTTTGTTCTCATCCGAAGCCACTGATGAATCACCTGTCACACTCCAGAACTGCTGATTCTGTTGATTTTCTCCAAATGTTCCGCCAAACATCGGATTTACGAATTCCTGTGCATTACGTTCCTCTTCCTGTTTCTGTGCAGTGAGTTCTCCTGTCAGATCACGATAAAACATGGTTTCTGTCATGATCATATAAGGCAGTACCCACAAAAGTGCAATATAAAATGTAAAGACAGAAAGGAACATCAGCGGAATAAAACTTATCTTAAGCATCAGATATCTTCCAAAGTTTCCCTGCATCATTTCAATACTCTCTTTCAGAGCATCTGTTCCCTTCAGTTCCGGTCTGTCCGCCAGAATATAATATGTCATTTCCAGCGGAATAGACAAAATCTGATAAACGATCATTCCCACAAGCATCAGGAAAATACTTGTATACATCCAGGTAATCTGCGCCTCCAGAGAAGCACCTTCAGCCGGTGTATTCATGTTTCCATAAATGGTATATGGCAACATGGTAAGCAAGTTAAGCACTGCCAGGAAAAAAGTAGCAACGATCACTCTGTCCGGGTGATGTTTATAAAAATAAATCAAATCATTTAGTGAATATGCTTTTCCTCTTGCAATATTCAGGTACATATAATTCAATCCTGCCGATATCACATTGATCAGCAATGTCAGAATAAATGTAAATGCATATCCCAATACAAGGTCAAGTGTTTCCTCGCCCGGAAACAGCGCGGAGGACAGCACGCTGCTGATCAGCGCCAGCGCCTGCACCACAACAAATGCCAGGATAAGCGTTCCATATTTGCCTGACATTGCCTGTTTCGCATATTTCTTTAATTCACGTCTTTGTGTCATGAAACTCTCCTATAATCTAATAGTATAGCGTTTTGAAAACACTATACCTCACTTATTATAAAATGCACGCTATGCCTCCAAACATAACGCGCACTTTTTTCTCACTCATTATTAATCTGCCAGATTAAATGCATCATGCACTGCATTCATCGCACGCACACCATCTTTTTCATTGATCAAAACTGTCACACGGATCTCAGACGTGGAGATCATGTTGATATTTACACCTTCATTGTAAAGGCTCTCAAACATCTTCGCAGCTACTCCAGGATTGCTCATCATTCCTGCTCCTACGATGGAAAGCTTCGCAATATTTCTCTCAGAATGCAGTTCTGCATATCCAAGTCTTGCCTGATTTGCATCCAGAGTTGCAACAGCATCATCCAGGTCATTTCCGTCTACAGTAAAGGAAATATCCTTCTTGCCTGCACGTCCGATAGACTGCAGAATAACATCTACATTAATATTCTTCTTTGCAAGGGTATCAAATAATTTAAAAGCCACACCCGGCTCATCTTTTAATCCGATTACTGCGATTCTCACTGCATCTGTATCCAGAGCAACACCGCTGATCAACATTCTCTCCACTGTAACTTCCTCCTTTACCACGGTTCCTTCGCTGTTATTCAAACTTGAACGTACCACAAGCGGCACACCATATTTCTTAGCCATCTCTACAGAACGGTTGTGAAGTACACCTGCTCCGAGAGTCGCAAGATCAAGCATTTCATCATAAGTTATCTCTTTGAGCTTTCTTGCTTTCGGAACCTTACGCGGATCTGCTGTATAAACACCGTCTACATCTGTATAGATTTCACACGCATCTGCATGAAGAGCTGCCGCGAGCGCAACTGCTGTTGTATCAGAACCGCCTCTTCCAAGAGTTGTATAATCATCATACTTGTCAACTCCCTGGAAGCCGGTAACAACTACGATCTTCTTACTATCCAGTTCTCTTCTGATACGCTCTGTATCAATTCTCTTTAAACGTGCATTTCCGTGAGCACTTGTTGTATGCATGGCAACCTGAAATGCATTCAGGGAAACAGCAGGAACTCCCTGCTTGTCCATCGCCATTGCCATCAAAGCAACGGACATCTGCTCACCGATCGTAAAGAGCATATCCATCTCTCTTTTCGGCGGTTTCTCATTAATATCCTTCGCCATCGTAATCAGTTCGTCTGTATATTTGCCCATCGCAGACAGAACAACTACCACGTCATTTCCCTTTCTGTACTCCTCTATACAGCGGTTGGCAACATTAAAGATACGTTCTTTATTTGCAACCGATGTACCGCCAAATTTCTTGACAATTAACATCTTTTTGCTTCCTCCATAATAAGTTTACAGGAAAGAGAAGCTTCTCATATCTTCCCTTTCCTGTTCTGTTTACAGTAATCACTGTACAAATATTTATCTGAAGTTTTGTATCAGCGTCCACCTTATCAGGCACACTATATGATACACGAAATCTGTCAGTTTATCAATCTTTTACTCTAATCTTTGCAAGTACCTGATCCCCGATCTGAGTCAGCTTCTCTTCAAATTCTCCCTGTGTCATTTCATCAGTGATAAATGCACATTCCTGTGGAAGCTGTCCCAGGCTGATGATCTCAACATCACCAAATACCTTCTTCACTTTTTCTGCTGCTTCTTTTTTGATTCTCACAAAAAACTTTCCTGTCACTTCATCCAGTGGTTTCAATACTGCCGGAGTACTGTTCCAGTTTGTCACAATGTTAACATGGAGATGTTTGGCAACATCCACAATATCACCAACTACAGCACTTGCTGTAGGAAGTTTACCTGCACCGCTTCCATAGAACATGGCATCTCCAAGCATATTTCCATGTACAAATACTGCATTAAACACATCATTTACACTGTAAAGAGGGCTGTTCTGACCGAGCATAAACGGTGCTACCATTGCATAACAGGTTCCGTCTGCCAGTCTGCGGCTGGTTCCAAGAAGTTTGATAGTTCTGCCAAGTTTCGCAGCATATTCCATATCTTCCGGTGTGATCTTTGTGATTCCCTCTGTATAAATATCTTCGAAATCAAAATATCTCTCATAGGCAAGAGAAGAAAGAATCGCAATCTTACGGCATGCATCATATCCTTCTACGTCTGCGGTAGGATCTGCTTCTGCATATCCTTTCTGCTGTGCTTCTTTTAATACCGTATCAAACTCGCAGCCTTCTGTATTCATCTTATAAAGCATGTAGTTGGTTGTTCCGTTCAGGATACCTGTCACTTCATCGATCTCATCTCCTGTAAGAGAAGAATTGATCACACGGATGATCGGGATTCCGCCGCCGCAGCTTGCCTCGAATAAGAAGTTAATGCTCTTTTCTTTCGCGATATCCATCAGTTCGCGGCCATGTTTTGCAACCAGAGCTTTATTGGAGGTACATACATTCTTTCCTGCCAGAAGTGCTTTCTTTACAAAAGTATAAGCCGGCTCTACACCGCCCATAACCTCTACTACGATATCCACTTCCGGATCATTCACAATCTGCTCATAATCATGAACCAGAACCTCTTCTACCGGCTGTCCCGGGAAATCACGAAGATCCAGGACATATTTTACGTTAAGTTCCTCTCCGGCACGTCTTGTAATGCTCTCTTTGTTTGTGTTTAATACTTCAAATACACCGCTTCCAACTGTGCCATATCCTAAAATTGCTACATTGATCATTTTCTTTTACTCCCTGCCTAGTATTTTCAGATAGTGAATTCCTTCATTCTGTTCAATTGTCTCAACCATTGCTTCCGCATCTCCCTCTCCCGGAAGAATATCCACGCTCAAAGTAAGTGTGGCAATTCCGTTGATTGGAATGCTCTGATGAATGGTAAGAATGTTTCCATGAAACCGTGCAATTGTCTGCAGGACAACCGACAAAAGCCCCGGTTCATCATCCATCTGGATGATAAAGGTGATTGTCTTTCCCCTGGTTTCTTCATGAAATGGAAAAATATCATCTTTGTATTTGTAAAAAGAGCTCCTGCTGATTCCTGTGCGCTCTGCCGCATCCTGCACAGTGTCCACCTTGCCGGAATCAAGAAGCTTCTTGGCTTCCACGACCTTTAACAGCACTTCCGGAACCGCGCGTTCCCTTACTACAAAATATTTCTTTTTTTCTGATACTTGTTTCTGCATATCAATTTACCTGTCCGTTTCTTAAAGACATTTGTTTTTATATAATGGATATCTTATCACAATGGACAAAAATACGCAAGAAATATGTTTCTGCATAAACAGATTATCTCATCTGTATTTCCTACATCGCATAATATATCTACAAATCACCATAAAACGCTCAACTATTTATACAACGCGAAAAAGGCTGTCGTAATCCGGGACAGCCTTTTCTAATGTTTTATTTCTTCAGCGCGATCCATTTCAGATATGCATTGATAAAGATATCGATTCCGCCGTCAAGCACTGCATCCACATTTCCGGTCTCCTCGTTTGTACGATGATCCTTGACCATAGTATATGGCTGCATGACATAAGAACGGATCTGATTTCCCCATCCGATATCAGTTACCTCTCCACGGATACCGGAAAGTTTCTCCTCTGCTTCCTGCTGCTTAAGAAGATACAGCTTCGCTTTCAGCATCTGCATTGCTTTATCTTTATTCATATGCTGAGAACGTTCATTCTGACACTGTACCACGATTCCGGTCGGGAAATGTGTGATACGGATGGCAGATGATGTCTTATTGATATGCTGACCGCCGGCACCACTGCTTCGGTAAGTATCGATACGGATATCGTCATCATTGATCTCTACATCCAGATCCTTCTTGATATCCGGCATAACATCGCAGGATACGAAAGAAGTCTGGCGTTTACCTGCCGCATTAAAAGGAGAGATACGCACAAGACGGTGAACTCCTTTCTCTGACTTCAGATAACCATAAGCATTTGTTCCGTTTACCTGGAATGTAACAGATTTAATGCCTGCTTCATCACCATCCAGATAATCCAGCACTTCCAGACTGAAACCTTTCTTATCTACCCAGCGGCTGTACATACGATAAAGCATGCCGCACCAGTCACAGGCTTCTGTTCCGCCTGCACCTGCATTTAACTTGATGATGGCGTTCTCACTGTCATATTCTCCGGAAAGAAGTGTCTTGATACGGATATTGTCGAAATCCTTCTGGAATTCATCCAGCATCTCCTGAATCTCAGGAATCAGTGCAGGATCATTTTCCTCATATCCCATCTCAATCATGGTTTCCATATCTTCCATCTGGGTAATCAGATTCTGATAAGTCTCCATGTCATCTTTCATGTCTTTTAATTCTTTCATTTTCTTCTGGGAAACTTCTGCGTCATCCCAGAAATCAGGCGCTTCCATCTCGCGCTCTAATTCTTCGACCTTCTGCTCTTTGTTAGCGAGGTCAAAGTGAATCCCTCACTTCCACTAATGGTTCTGTATAAGTTGCAAGAATGCTCTTGAACTGGTCTAATTCAACCACAGCTTCACCCACTTTCTTATTTTTAAATATAAATATTCTTTGTCAGATTTTTACGATATCCGACTGGATTTTCTGTTCAGACAAGTATAACAGACGAACACTTGTAATTCGTTCCGCCACTTGTCGATAACCCTGCAAACAGTTTCCATTACGCTGTTTGACTCGTTTAAAATAATAGCATATCTTCCATCAAAATACAAATAAAGAATTATCCGCAGCACAAATCTTGTTACTGTTCACTCCGCTCTCAGTAATACGCCTCGCGGGATAGTAGATGTGAACAGTAACCAAATCTTTACTGCGGGCTATAGGCAACTCTATAAAATTTTTTGATTTTTATGAGAAAAAGCTCTCCGCCACACTCATATCTGCAATATATCCGACCGTACCTGTCATGTAGATTGTTCCGTTCTCTTCAATATCAATCTGAATCATTCCGCCAGGCTGGTTTACATTAATGCGAGATTCCACAAGTCCCAATTTATATGCCGCAGCCGCTGCCGCACAGCTTCCTGTTCCGGATGCCTTTGTATAACCGGAACCTCTTTCCCATATTTCGATATCCAGATTTCCTTTGTCAATCTGGCGGCAGATCTGCAGGTTCATTCTCTCCGGAAATTCATCCGCGTTTTCCACATAAGGTCCCAGATTTCTGACAGCTTCTGCACTTACATTATCTGTAAAAATAATACAATGTGGATTTCCTACTGTCAGACAGGTAGCTTTATATTCTTTTCCATGGAACATAAACCCTTCCTTAATTACTTCGCGGACTTCACCGGATACCGGAATGTCGCTGGAAATAAACGATGGTTTTCCCATATTTACTTTAAATTCCGTTGCACGGCTGTTCAGACATTCTACCTGAATTGTACCGGACAAGGTTTCAATGTCAAATTTCTTCTCTGTAACATATCCCTGATCCATCAGATACTTTGCAAAGATACGCACACCATTTCCACTGATTGCTGACTCACTTCCGTCTGCATTGTAAATACGCACCCCAAGTTTTCCCTCAATCTCTACCGGTCCATAGAGCACGCCGTCTGCTCCCAATCCGAATCCTCTCTGGCAGAGAAGGGCAACTTTCTTTCCCTGGAGCTGCACCCTGTTCCTCTTTGGATCCAGAATAAGATAATCATTTCCAAGTCCCTGGTATTTACTCATAATAATTGTATTTGCCATAGCCGCATCCCTCTCCTTATCTATCACTCACAAATATATTCTTTCAAAATCACTTTCTACTAATCTGTCATATTCTTCTTTTACTTACTATAGGCTTATTATATTCGATTATTTTTACCATGTATATGGATTAAAATGCGACTTACATTGCAAAAAATGCTCTCTCATTTCATTTTTCCTTTATACTTTTATTATCTTTTTCAGTTCTTTATACTTTTTATCAGTCTGCATAGAAACATAAAAAAAAGACCATTATATCAGTTCTCTGATATAACAGCCTTACAGATGTTATCACTCCTCTCTGTTCTGTTTTCTATTTCTTTACCCCATTTTGAAATAGTTACAAAGTTTTTACGATTACTTTGTAATTGTATGATACTATCATCTTTCAATAATGTCAATATCTTTGTAGCATGTTTTCTCAGAAATTCCGTTCATTGATTGCACCTGCCTGCATTAAATGATATGATAAATACTGCCCATAAGCAATAGCAAACACAGTTCTATAGGATTGGAGGTAACTATGACCTTATCAGAACAGTTCTATCAATCAGAAAAAACAGGCTACCTTAATGAGCAGTTCCGACTTTTTCATATTAAAGATCAGACAAAAAAAGAATTTGCTTATCACTATCACGATTTTCATAAAGTAGTCATTTTTATCTCCGGAAAAGCTACTTATCATATCGAAGGAAAAGCCTACAACCTCAGACCATGGGACATCCTGCTCGTAGACCGCCATGCGATCCACCGTCCGGAAATCGATGCTTCCATTCCCTACGAACGCTTCATTCTCTGGATTCAGAATGATATTCCCTGGCAGGAACTTCTGAAATGTTTCCAGAAAGCAAACGACCGCAGCTATAATCTGATTCGTCTGCACCCTTCTCTTCAGGAAAAGCTGAAAGAAATCCTTCTGGAATTAGAGTCTGCCACAAAATCCGACGCATTTGCCAAAGACCTTCTGGCTCAGTCATTATTTCTGCAATTTATGATCTATGTAAACCGTATTTTTCTGGAAAAGCAATATATTTTCGACAGAAAATCATACTCTTTTGATTCACAGATTGCGGATATTCTGCAATACATCAACCACAATCTGAAAGAAGATCTGTCGGTAGACAATCTCGCCTCCAGGTATTATATCAGCAAATATCATCTGATGCGAAAATTTAAAGAAGAAACTGGATTCACACTCCATAACTATATCGTAAATAAGCGGCTTCTCATGGCTCGAACCCTGATTTCAGAAGGAATGCCGGTAACAAAAGCAGCATTAGAAAGCGGTTTCTCTGAATATAGCACTTTTTCCCGTGCATATCGAAAACAGTTTGGAGCTACACCAAGTAACATTTCATAACTCATAATCATTTCATTCTCTTATAATTATAACGTAAAACATTCATAAAATAATAATGTGTCAGTGAACAATTGCAAATATTACAAAATAAAAAGATGCAGGCATATCTGATTATTTTTCAGACAAGTCTGCATCTTTTTTCATATTCTCTTTTGTTTATTTGATTCCACTACTATCTGCTTATTTCGCTTTCTTCTTCGCCATCGCGCAGTAAAATACAAATCCCAGCAACACCAGTGCCACGATCATCCAGCCAACCAGCGCTCCTGTTCCAAGGCCCGCGAATTTATCATAGTATCCTTTCAGATAGATTACGATAATGATCGCCGGAATTCCATAGGATACATAACCTTTCAGAGATTTCGGGAACTTCATTCCGGTGCCGGCGTTCGCCTCTGCGATAAAGTTATCCCATCCCCATCCATTCTTTCTTGTACAGAACAGAAGGTATCCAAGACTTCCAAGCGGAAGAAGGTTATTGGAAACGATAAAGTCCTCCAGATCCATGATGTTACTTCCATCACCAAACGGCTGAAATCCGGAAAGTACATTAAATCCAAGTACACATGGAATACTCAGGATTACTACCAGAACCGCACATACAACGACACTCTTCTTACGATCCCATCCAAATAATTCCATATTAAATACGATCAGGTTCTCAAATACGGCAATGATAGTTGAAATTGCCGCAAATGTCAGAAACAGGAAGAACAGACTTCCCCATAACGCACCACCGCTCATCTTTGCAAAAATATTGGGCAGAGTGATAAAAATAAGACTCGGACCTGCATCTGGCTGGATTCCATAAGAGAAACATGCCGGAATAATGATAAATCCTGCTGTCAGTGCTACAAATGTATCCAGTATTGTGATGCTTACCGCTTCACCTGTCAGACTTCTGGATTTATCCAGATAACTTCCGAAAATCAACATCGCACCAATACCAATGGATAACGTAAAGAATGACTGGCTCAGTGCAGCAAATACTACATTACCGATTCCTGCATCCTTGATTTTCTGAAAATCAGGAATCAGATAAAAACGAATTCCTTCCCCTGCGCCTTCCATCATTACAGAGTGAACAGCAAGGACAACCATAATGATCAGCAACGCGCTCATCATTACTTTTGAGATTTTCTCAATTCCGTTCTGCAGTCCCATGAAGCAGACTGCGAATCCAATAAGACAGATAATGACCATCCAAAGCATCATCGTCGGCGCATTTCCAAGCATATCGGAAAATGACTGTGTCACTGCCTCAGGAGATGCTCCTGCAAAATCTCCCCGTAAACTCTTTACACAATAATAAAGCATCCATCCGCCTACTGTAGTGTAAAACATCATCAACATGTAACATCCAATGATACCGATGGATTTCAGCGGCTTCCAGCCGCTTCCCTCCGGTGCCAGTTTGTCAAAACATTTCGCAACACTCGTGTGGCTTCCACGTCCTACCGCAAACTCAGATACCAGGACCGGAATGCCCAGGATTACCAGGAAACATAAGTAGATCAGAATAAAAGCTGCTCCTCCATATTCTCCGCAGATGTATGGGAATTTCCACACATTTCCAATGCCAATGGCACATCCCGCCGATACCAGAATGAAACCAAGGCGTGAGCCAAAAGACTCTCTCTTCATACTGTTTTTCCCCCTTTAGGTTTTATAACGGTACACTATTATAAGCCGTTCTGATACACCAATTCTTTAGCAAGTCAATGTGTCAGTTTAACGCATTAAAGTATTTCCGTGTATGATAAAAGGGCCTTATATAATTAAGCCCTTTTATCTCATAAGCAGTCCATTACCATTTTTTATATGTCCGGTAATATATCTTTCCTGCTTTCACTATTCTCTTTTCAACTAGGCTCAGGCTTTGTTCTTACGTCCGCAGCACTGTTTGTATTTCTTACCGCTTCCGCATGGACACGGATCGTTCGGATATACTTTGATCTCTTTTCTCTGAACTGGTTTCTTCGGACCGGCGCTGTCATCTTTGTTTGTTCCGGTAACTTTGGCAACCTGTTCACGCTCGATTTTCTGCTCTACATGTACATGATACAGCATACGAAGTGTATCTTCCTGAATAGATGTGATCATGTTGTTGAACATCTCGAATGCGCTCATCTTGTATTCAACAACCGGATCTCTCTGTCCGTAAGCAGCAAGTCCGATACCCTGACGAAGAATTTCCATATCATCAATGTGATCCATCCACTTGCTGTCGATGCATTTCAGAAGTACAACACGCTCTAATTCACGAAGCTGTTCCGGTTCCGGGAACTCTGCTTCTTTTGCTTCATAAAGCTTCACTGCCTCTTCTTTCAATGCATGCTTAATCTCATCACGTTTCTTACCTTTTACAGTCTCAAGAGTAAGCGGCTGAACCGGAATAACCGGGAGAAGTACGCCGTTAAATTCATTCAGATCCCACTCTTCGGAATCTACATCATCAGAGAAACACATATCTACATAAGTATCAACTGTATCCTGAATCATCTTGTAGATTGCCTCACGCATGTTCTCACCATCAAGAACCTGACGACGCTCTTTGTAGATGATCTCACGCTGCTCATTATTTACCTGGTCATAATCAAGAAGATTCTTACGAATACCAAAGTTGTTAAACTCAATCTTCTCCTGTGCTTTCTCGATTGCATTGGAAAGCATCTTATGTTCGATCTGTTCATTCTCAGCAACACCCAGAGATGTAAAGATCTTCATAAGTCTCTCAGAACCGAACAGACGCATCAGATCATCTTCCAGGGAAATGTAGAAACGGGACTCACCCGGGTCACCCTGACGGCCGGAACGTCCACGCAGCTGATTATCAATACGTCTGGACTCATGACGTTCTGTACCGATGATCATCAGACCGCCAGCCTCTCTTGACACATCATCCAGCTTAATATCAGTACCACGGCCCGCCATGTTAGTAGCAATCGTAACTGCTCCTGCCTGACCTGCCTGTGCTACGATCTCAGCTTCCAGTTCATGGAACTTCGCGTTCAATACATTATGTTTGATTCCCTGTCTCTTCAGCATACGGCTGATAAGTTCGGATGTTTCGATTGTAATTGTACCAACCAGTACCGGCTGCTGTTTTGCATGAGCCTCAACTACAGCATTGACAACTGCGTTGAATTTCTCTTTCTTTGTCATATAAACAGCATCTTCATGGTCAACACGGATTACCGGTCTGTTCGTCGGGATTTCTACAACGTCCATTGCATAGATATCACGGAACTCTTTCTCCTCTGTGATAGCTGTACCGGTCATACCGCCCTTCTTGTCATATTTGTTAAAGAAGTTCTGGAATGTGATCGTTGCCAGAGTCTTGCTCTCACGTTTGATCTTAACATGCTCTTTTGCTTCAATCGCCTGATGAAGACCGTCAGAATAACGGCGTCCCGGCATGATACGTCCGGTAAATTCATCAACGATAAGAATCTCATCATCTTTAACAACGTAATCCTGATCCTTATGCATCAGGTTGTGTGCACGAAGAGCAAGGATAATGTTATGCTGGATCTCCAGATTCTCCGGATCAGCCAGGTTCTCAATATGGAAGAATTTCTCAACCTTATGAACACCCTGCTCAGTAAGGTTTACGATCTTATCTTTCTCATTTACAACGAAGTCACCTGTCTCGATAACTTCCTCGCCCATGATAGCTGCCATCTTTGTCATCTCGTGGCTGGCTTCACCACGCTCTAACTGCTGGGCAAGGATATCGCAGGCTTCATATAATTTCGTAGACTTTCCACTCTGACCGGAAATGATAAGAGGTGTACGCGCCTCATCGATCAAAATGGAGTCGACCTCATCGATGATACAGTAGTGCAGATCTCTCTGTACCAGCTGTTCTTTATAAATAACCATGTTGTCACGCAGATAATCGAAACCAAGTTCGTTATTGGTAACATAGGTAATGTCGCAGTTGTATGCAGCACGACGTTCATCCTGCTTCATATCATTTAAAACAACGCCGACAGTCAGGCCAAGGAATTCATGGATCTGTCCCATCTCTTCTGCATCTCGTTTAGCCAGATAGTCATTGACTGTTACGATATGCACACCTTTACCTTCCAGGGCATTTAAGTATGCCGGAAGTGTGGCAACAAGTGTTTTACCTTCACCTGTTCTCATCTCTGCGATACGTCCCTGGTGAAGAATGATACCACCGATTAACTGCACTCGGAAATGCTCCATTCCAAGAACACGTTTACCGGCTTCACGTACAACCGCAAATGCCTCTGGAAGCAGATCATCTAATGTCTCTCCCTCTTCCAGACGTTTCTTGAACTCTCTTGTCTTTCCTTTCAGTTCCTCGTCACTTAACTTCTGCATGTCCGGGCGCAGGCTCTCGATTTTCTCAACCAGAGGCATGATACGCTTAACCTCTCGCTGGCTGCGGGTCCCGAATACTTTTGAAAACATATTCATATTAGGTTTTACTCCTGTTAATCTCTCTATTTTTACAAAGCATTGCTGCTATACACCGGCATCTGTACGATACCGGTTATTATTGTTTACTCCGTTCACTGCAAACATAATAGCAGCATGCGAACATTACAAACGATTTTTCTGTATACACAATACTAAACTATTCTAACACTTTCCAGTATGGAAAACAATGAATTTTTCATAAACAAAATAAGAAAATTGTTACTAAATCTATTCTTATTCACATGTCACTATCCCGCGAAGTGCTTGAACATAAAATACCAAAAGCAGCAAGTCCCCACCCACTTCTTATTGCTCTTCGCAACCTCCGCAGGGGACTTACCTGGTTCGGTCAAATACGTTTAGTATCTACAATCAGGCGTCCTAATTTCTGTAATTCTTTCTCGGCCTGTACAAAATCCGGTAAGTGCCACTCCCAGTTCGGAGACCCGATTGTTCCCGGTGTATTAATATGGCCTTCTTTTCCCAGTCCAAGGATATCTGCCAGCGGGATGATCGCATATTCCGCCTGATTCTGCATGGTATACTGAAGGAATCGGTCTTTGACAGAACCCTGTGATGCCCCTGCTTTCTTTAACATACGGCGAAGTTTTCTTCTGGATGCAGTGCTCATATTTTCATACCACTGCATAATTGTGTCATTGTCGTGAGTTCCTGTATAGAAAATCATGTTTTCCACATCATGGAAGGTATCCCTGGCATATTTTCCACCTGTTTCGATAGAAAAGATAAGGATTTTCATTCCTTTCAGATGGTAATGATCCTTTAATACCAGAACTTCCGGACGGAGCAGTCCCAGATCCTCAGCCACCAGATTCAGCCCCGGAAGCTCTTTCTGAAGTGTGTCAATCACTTCATATCCAGGTGCTTCGATCCATTCGCCGTCAATCGCAGTCGGACAGGTTGCAGGAATCTTCCAGTATGTATCAAATGCACGGAAATGATCGATTCTGATGATATCAAACAATTTATTGCTGTAACCGATTCTGTCTACCCAGAACTGATAATTCTGTTCTTTCATATGTTCCCAGTCGTAAATCGGATTTCCCCATCTCTGACCTGTCGCGCTGAAATAGTCTGGTGGTACTCCTGCAATAAAGATTGGACGTCCGTCTGTGTCCAGAAGGAAATTATCCTTACCGCCCCACACATCTACAGAATCCTGACCTACATAGAACGGAACATCGCCCATGATCTCAATACCGGCTTCGTTTGCCGTTTTCTTTACGTCCATCCACTGAGTGTAGAAAATATACTGAAGGAACATCTGATACTGGGCCTCTGCCTCGACTTCTGCTGATAATGCATGTCTGTTCTCCGGCCAGTTTCTGTCCTCTTCCGCCCAGTCATTCCAACAATTTCCGTTATTTGCTTTCTTCAATGCACGGAATACGCCATATTCATACACCCATTCCTGTGCTGCAAATTCTTTATATGCAGGCTCTTCCTGTCCCTTTTTCTTTGTAAAAACTTCAAAAGCTTCTCTCAGGAACGGCTCTCTGTACTGACGGACAGCTTCGTAATCTACTCTCTTTGCATTCTGTAAAAAAGCTTCATGTGCTGTCTTCAGCAGCCCATCCTCTGCAAGTTTGTCCAGACTGATATATATTTCATCACCAGCGCAAGAGGAATATGGCTGATATGGAGAATTTCCGTAACCAACTGGGTTAAGTGGAAGAATCTGCCATATTTTAACATGATTCTTTTTTAGTAATTCTATAAAATGAAATGCTGCTTCTCCGAGTTCCCCGGCACCAACACGTGATGGAAGTGCGGAAACTGGCATTAATACTCCGGCTTTTCTCATTGCGTTTTTGCTCCTTCTTTCTTTACAGGATTTTCTGTATATTCTATCATATTTTGAGTACTACGTCAAAAGTGAAAAACCAGGCTTAAAGCATTAGATTTCCTATGCTTTAAACCTAGTATGGCTCACGCTAATTAGCGACCTGCTTCATTTGTATAAATTCCCATCTACTGCGTTGTCGTCAATCGCCGTAGCCACCGCTACGCCTCATTCCTTCGCCTTGTAGATGAAAATTTATCCAGCATGAATCAGATCGTTAATTAGCGTGAGTCATACTAGCTTAATCTTCGCATCCTGTTTACTGAAAATTATTCCCTCTCAGATTCTTTCTTATATTCTCCTGTAATTGCAAATCCATGATCCATCGGTCCGCTGCCTTTTCCAAGGTCAAGCATCGCTGCCAGTGCTCCGGAAATATAATCTTTAGCGCGCTCTACCGATGTATCCAGATCAAAGCCTTTGGCAAGATTTGAGGCAATAGCACTGGAAAGCGTGCAGCCGGTTCCATGGGTATTCGGATTGTTAATACGTTTTCCCTCAAACCAGCGATAGCTGCCATCCCGGTAAAGCAGATCATTGGCATCATTTAGCTTGTGTCCGCCTTTACACAAAACCGCGCAGTGATATGTATCACTGATTTTCTTTGCTGCTGCGATCATATCATCTGCCGTATGAATCTCCATCTCTGCCAGAACTTCCGCTTCCGGAATATTCGGAGTCAGTACACTTGAAATCGGAAGCAGACGCTGTTTCAATATTTCGATTGCCTCATCGCTGATCAGTTTCGCTCCGCTCGTTGCCACCATAACAGGATCGACCACGATATTTCCCGCTTTATATTCCTCCAGTTTGTCTGCAATCTTCCCAATCAGGGTGCTTGAAGATACCATTCCTATCTTTACTGCATCCGGATAAATATCTGTAAAAATATTATCCAGTTCCTCTCCCAGAAATTCCGGTGTCACTTCCATGATTGCAGTTACACCTGTTGTATTCTGTGCCGTCAATGCTGTAATCGCACTCATTGCGTATACACCATTTGCGATCATTGTCTTAATATCCGCCTGAATCCCAGCTCCACCGCTGGAATCACTGCCTGCAATTGTCAATGCTGTTTTCATTCCTCTACCTCTTCTTTTTCTTATTTAACCAGATAAAAACTTCTGCCTTTGCTACGTGGCTCTACACCGAATAACTGCTTCGCAGTTGATTCGGTTAAAAAAGCTTCCGCACAGAAGTTTGGGTTCTGCACGGAAGCTTTTCTTATGAAAACTTTTTTATGGCCTTTTTATGTTCTGATAAGACCTGGTACAGCGCATACTAGTGTACCAACAAGTTGATTTCCTGAACAATCTTACGTCTAAATTTCTTATTTCCGCGTTGTCGTCGGTCGCCGTAGCCACCGCTACGCCTCTCTCCTCCGCCTTGAAATAAGAAAATTTATCCTGCAAGATTGTTTCAAGAATCAACTTGTCGGCACACTAGAATTCCGGTTCAATCAGACCGTAAGTATTTCCTTTACGTTTGTAAACTACATTTACCTGCTCTGTTTCTGCATTGTAGAATACAAAGAAATTATGTCCGAGAAGTTCCATCTGTACGCATGCATCTTCCGGATACATTGGTTTAATTCCAAATTTCTTGGTACGGATGATCTTAACCTCTTCATCTTCTTCGTAGTCCTTGTCCAGATATGCTTTCTGGAAGTTGGCTGCTGCCTGCTGTTTGTCTACGATTTTATTTTTGTACTTGCGAAGCTGACGTTCAATGACTTCCTCTACCAGATCAATTGATACATACATGTCATTGCTTACCTGTTCAGAACGGATGATGTTTCCTTTTACAGGAATCGTTACTTCGATTTTCTGTCTTTCTTTTTCAACACTTAAAGTTACTACAACTTCGGTGTCAGGAGTGAAATACCTTTCCAGTTTACTGAGTTTGTCCTGGACCGCTGTCTTAAGACCTTCTGTAACTGTAATATTTTTTCCGCTGATGATAAATTTCATGCTTCCATCCCCTTTGCTGTTTGATGGGTCTATTATAACACATAATTTTGAATTTTAACACTATTTTATTAAAATTTCACATTTTTTCTGTTTACTTTAAGAATATCCTCAAAGTTCCCACCTTATTATGATAAAACCCACGTAATTTCCTATTTATTTTCATTACAAATATAATAATTATCGCAGGACTTCACGCTCTGATGTGTCGAATTAATTGCAATCTTTTATGGAATTGCTATAAGTTAAAGTTTAATCAATTCTGTAAATGGAATCCTTCCTCCAAAGAGATCCAGTGCGCTGCCTACTGTAACATCAAGTCTGTCTTTTCCGTATTTACGAAGATCCTCAATGTCACTCACAGAGCCGACACCTCCGGCATAGGTAACCGGATTTCCTCTGTATGCCCCAAGCAGAGCTGCCAGTTCAGTCTCTACTCCGCGTGCCTTACCTTCCACGTCTACCGCATGAACCAGAAACTCATCGCAGTAGTTTCCCAGTTCTTCCATAGTTTCTAATGTTACGATGACTTCCGTAAATGTCTGCCAGCGGTCTGTCACAATATAATATTTTCCATCTTTTTTGCGACAGCTAAGATCCAGAACCAGATTCTCTTTTCCCACAGTATCTTTCATTCTGTTTAAATTTTCCCAGGAAATTTTTCCATCTTTAAAGACGTAGGAAGTAACAATCACATGACTTGCCCCGGCATTCAGGTATTCCCCGGCATTATCCGGATTTACGCCCCCTCCGATCTGCAAACCTTTCGGATATGTACGAAGAGCAAGAAGTGCCTGCTCTTTCGTTGCTTCATAATAAGGAGAGTCATGACTGTTTAATAAGATCACATGACCACCCTTTATTCCTGCTTTTTTGTATAAATCTGCATAAAAAGATGCATCCTGTTCAGATACAAAATTCTCACTCGCCTGATCCTGTACATCTGTGAGACTCCCTCCCACAATCTGTTTCACTTTTCCATTATGTATGTCAATACATGGCCGAAATTTCATAGACCTGTTTCCTCCATTGTTATTTTATTGTTACTGAGAACAAAGTTAACAGCAATATTTTATTACTTTACTACGATAATACCATAAACCATTTCTGTTGTCTCGATTTTTTTAGAAATCCTGTCAATCATAATTGAGACTGCCGCATACGATATTGACATATTACACCAGTCTCCTTATGTCAGCAAAAAAATTGCGCGTCTAACTCATCACTGAAGCAATGAGAATATGACGCGCAGTTATTCAACGGATTCAGATAAATTCCATGTTTTAATTGAGCTCCTCTTTCTATCTTCCCTCCGCTGCATTTCCAACAGCATCGCCTACATCTTCAACTGCATCACCAACTCCTTCGCCCAGGTCTCTGACTCCATTCCCAAGTGCTCCGGAAACAGTTCCATCATTATTATCTGTTGCAGTATTATTATCACCATTTACCGCATCACCTGCCATACCATCCTCTGCTGCTCCATTTCCAGCCAGTCCATCATCCGTCACTGTTCCATTGTCTGTATTATTTGTTGTATTATTTCCGGTTGTATTATTGCCGTCTGTATCGTTTCTGACTGTATTATCTCCAGCTACGTTGCCGTCTGTTGTGTTATTTTTCACACCATTATCTGCATCATCAACCGTATCATCTGTCACATTTTCATCCGTCATATTTTCCTCATTTGTATCTGCCTCATCTGCTGCATTGTTGGTATTTCCACACGCAGTAAACATACATAATGTCACAATAAGTGCCGCACTCACAAGAATCTTCTTTACTTTTTTTCTCATATTCGTCTCCTGTTCCCGGAAAGCAGTCCGCCTGTTCATGCGACGGAAATCCCTCCGCTTTTTGTATTATGATTTTTTATGTTGTATGATGCGAGAGTAAACCTTTTGTTTGTTCTCTGCTGTCATCGTATTTTTAATATGTGCATAAAAACCAATACTATTCTGGAAAATTTTACATTTCGTGTTATGATGCAAATGATATGTCAGCCTGATAAAAATTTCTGTAAACAGGATTCTTTGTCTAAAGAACTTAAAGGACTTCGTCAGCACATATCTGCTTTATTTGTCATCAAACAAACAGCAACTTACATTTACGGGAGGTTATTATGAAAAGAAAAAGAAAGTATTCTCTGCGCAGCTCTGTATTTATACTCTTTGCTGTCCTCTTCCTGCTGTTCACCTGCAACGTTTCTACGATTTATGCGTCTACACTTCAGAAACCTGATGGTGCAGCTGGCATACGATCGACGGCAAGAATTATTTCTTCGGCACCAGAAACCAGGGATATCTGATCAAAAATTCACTTGTCAGATATAAAGGAAATTATTACTACGTCGGCAAAGATGGCTCCATGGTTACCGGATGGGTTACAGACAAGTCCGGAAACAGATACTACTTTGACAAGGATGGAAAAGCCGTCACTGGTAAACATAAGATCAAAGGTACGAACTATTATTTTAATCAGAATGGTGCACTCACACATACCGGCTTAAACTATAATATTTCTTCTGACTGTGCACTCCTTATGAACGCAGACACTGGTAAAATCGTATATGCCAAAAATGAAAATGTGGCATATGCAAATGCCAGCACCACGAAGATCATGATTTGTATTCTCGCGCTTGAAAACTGCAAGCTGAATGAGAAGGTAAAATTTTCTTCCTATGCAGCGTCAATTGAACCCTCCAAGCTTTATGCGAATGCAGGCGAAGTATTTTATCTGAAGGATCTGCTTTATTCTCTGATGCTTCCTTCTCATAATGATACCGCAGTTGCTATCGCAGAGCATATCAGTGGTTCCAGCGCGAAATTTGTCAACTTAATGAACAAAAAAGCCGCTGAAATCGGGTGTACAAACACTCACTTTGCTACTCCAAATGTTCTTGATGCCGGTTACTGCTTTGTCGGCCTGTCTCATTCAGCTAAGGGAAACACCTATATTTCTGTTGTTCTGGGTGGAAGCTCTTCCTCAGAACGCTGGCAGGATTCACAGAGACTTTTAACTTATGCATATTATCATTAAGCCAGGCAGATATTCACAATTGAAACAAAAAGCTTACTTGATTTCAGCAAAAAAGGAAGTGCCCGTGTTTTGTACCGGATGCACTTCCTTTTTTATTATTTTATGCTCTTATCATTATTTCGCACTGATAACATCGCTCATATCATATTTTCCTGCCGGTTTTCCTGCAAGGAATTTGGCAGCTTCAATCGCACCTTTTCCAAATACAGCTTTAGAATATGCCGTATGCTTAAATTCGATCACTTCGTCCGGACCTGCGAAGATTACTTCGTGTTCTCCGACGATTGTTCCGCCACGAACTGCTGAGATACCAATTTCCTTGTCGTCGCGCATCTGGCGTCTCTGACTGCGGTCATAAGTATAATGATACTGGTTATCCATAGCCTCATTGATGCTGTCTGCCAGTGCAAGTGCTGTTCCACTCGGAGCATCCAGTTTCAGACGATGATGTTTCTCAACAACCTCGATATCAAATCCTGCTGTTGCCAGAACCTTTGCAGCGTCCTGAAGCAGTTTCATCAGAGTATTGATTCCGAGAGACATATTTGCAGATTTCAGAACTGCGACATTCCTGGCAGTCTCTTCAACCTTTGCAAGCTGTTCTTCACTTAAACCTGTTGTACATAATACAACCGGAAGGTGACGTTTCTCACAGTAAGCAAGAAGCGCATCTGTTGCTTTTGCAGAAGAAAAATCAATCAGGGCATCTGCCTCTACCTGACATTCTTCCATATTTGTATATACAGGGTAGCTGTTCTTTCCCTGATCTGCTACGTCGATACCTGCTACGATCTCGGCATCCGGATCTTTCTCAACAAGCCCTGAGATTACCTGACCCATATGACCGTTGCAGCCATGCATAATAATCTTTACCATTTGTATTTCCTCTCAAATTTACGCAAGTTTGATTCCAAAGTTCTTCAGTTCTGCAGCAAGTTTCTCTTTGTTTGCTTCTTCCATCTCGGATAATGGCATACGAAGAGGTCCTGCTTCACGTCCCATCAGGTTCAGAGCTGTTTTAACCGGAATTGGGTTTACTTCACTGAACAGTGCGTGAATTAACGGAATTGCTTTTAACTGAATCTCTGCTGCACCCTTTGTATCTCCCTCGAAGAATTTCATGACCATATCATGTGTTTCCTTAGGAGCAACATTGGAAAGTACGGAAATTACACCAAGTCCGCCTAGTGAAAGAATCGGAAGTACCTGGTCATCATTTCCGGAATACAGTTCAATGCATCCGTCTGCCATAGCCATCATAGTTGCGATCTGGGAAAGATCTCCGCTTGCTGCCTTAATACCAACGATATTCTTAACATTCTTAGCCAGTGCTACTGCTGTTGCAGGCTGGATATTACATCCTGTACGGCTTGGAACATTATACATAATGATAGGAGTTTCCGGAACTGCCTCTGCGATTGCTGTATAATGAGCGATCAGACCTTTCTGAGTTGCTTTGTTATAATAAGGAGTTACTACCAGAAGTGCATCTGCACCGTAGGAAGCAGCTTCTTTTGACATCATGATCGCGGTATCTGTACAGTTGGAACCTGTACCTGCGATAACCGGGACACGTTTATTTACTTTGTCGATTGCGAACTTAATTGTCTTAAGATGCTCTCCGTGTGTCATTGTAGATGATTCTCCTGTTGTTCCGCAAATGATGATCGCATCTGTACTGTTTGCGATCTGATACTCCAGGAGTTCCTCCAGTTTATCATAGTTGACCTTACCATCCTCATACATAGGGGTTACGATCGCAACACCTGCACCTTTAAAAATTGCCATTTGCTCTCCTCCTTTATTCTTCTGTAGATTCTATACAGACTGTCATTCCAGACAGCCTAACAGATTTCTGTTGTCAGTGTAGTTATGCTGTCTGCATATTTACGCAGGCTATCCGGTAACGTCCGTCCAGTAATCAGGATATGCATACTCTCATCTTTCATCTTGAGAATATCACCGATTGCCTCTTCGGTGGTGATTCCATAATCAAGAAGTCCTAGAATCTCATCCAGAAGCAGGAAATCACACTCCTGAGTTGCAATAACTTTTCGTGCAAAGTTTAAAGCATTAAGAATATTTGTCTTCTCTTCTGCTTTCTCCTCCTCATTCAATTCCTCATAACACTCATCATGCTTTTCGAAACGGAATATCTTGATATCCAGATTATCCAGTTCTTCCAGAAAGTCCAGTTCTCTGCGCTCTCTTCCCTTCAGAAACTGAATAATAATGACGCTTTTACCCTGAGCAGAAGCTCTCAGACACTGACCAATGGCCAGAGTTGTCTTTCCCTTTCCTCCGCCACAGTAAACCTCTGTAAATTCTTTTTCCATAACAAACAATTCCTCTTATCGTTATTGAAATTGTAGCTTATTAACTATTCGGCTATCTGCTATCCGCAAAGATACAGAACAGTTATCCTTCTTTTTTGTGTCATTATAGACATAAATAAACATGGTTACACTGTAACCTGTTTTTATCTGAATACGCTTATATTACCGCAGTTTATGAAGAATTGCAAGTAATTAATGCGGGCATTCCTTTTCACGTTACTGTCCACTCCGTGCCCAGTAACACACTTCGCGGAATAATAGCTTGTGAGCCATAACTTCTTAATAACGTGTAAAAGGCCTACTCCATATATTCCAGCTTACTTACAGAAACTTCATAGGCAACTCTCTTCTCTGTTTCATTCTCCCCGATCCGCTTCATATATTCCCTGCTTTGAATGCGGCCCCAGATCAGGACATGGCCACCTACTTCAAAGGCTGATGCATAGCGGGCATTTCTTCCCCAGCAGATGCATGGTATGTAGTCTGATTTTCCATAAGGACGGTTTACTGCCAGAAGTACATCTGCGATTTCTCTTCCAAGCGGAGTCTTTCTGTATACCGGCGGCTTACAGATAAATCCATCCAGAAAAATCTGGTTTACAGGAACCGTGTCATCCTCTTCTTCCACAAATTTCAGTTCTCTGGTAAACACAGAAAGCACCAGTCGGTTATGTTTTTCTTCGTGCCGGTTATAAGAGCGGAACTGTCCATGAATCTCTACATATTCTCCTATGTAGTCCTGTGTTACGTCCACCAGACGTTCAGAAACCATAACCGGAATTCTGTCTTCCGAATCACTTAGTCTCTTAACCAGCAGTTCTGTCATATAGAAGCCTTCCCCGAAGACCTGATGACTGAACGTAAATCCTGCTGCAATTTTTCCCATCATAGATACCTGATTGTTTTCAATAATTTTATCTGCCATAATGTGGTTCTCCTTCCTCGTAGAGCACTCCCGGTGAATTTTTTTGTTACTGATACGCAATAGACAGTAAACATTTCCCGATGCTCTAGTGTACCTTGTATTGTTCTTTATATAGTTATGTACAGGCTTTCAGATTTAGAACCGGAATTTATAAAAATAAAAAAATTTATTTCAACACCTTGTAATCTGGCGAAAATGTGGTAAACTGAAACTTCGGGTAACTTATTAAAGAAAAAACACATATAATAGGAAGAATAAAGTTACTGTTCACTCCGTTCTCAGTAACACGCTTCGCGATGCACAGGATTTATGCTAATCGCATAAATCCGCGCCGTATATCTCGGGATTTTGGCATATTCATGCCAAAACACCTCGCGGAATAGTAGCGTGTGAACAGTAACCGAATAAATCATTAATTTAATTCATATTCAAATAGGAAAGGAAATCATTTTATGAGAACAAAACGTGAAGATGTCCGTAACGTAGCCATTATCGCACACGTTGACCATGGTAAAACTACTCTGGTTGACCAGCTTCTGAAACAGAGCGGTGTATTCCGTGAGAATCAGGAAGTTCAGGAACGTGTCATGGACTCCAATGATATCGAGCGTGAACGTGGTATCACTATTTTATCCAAGAACACAGCTGTTCATTACAAAAATACAAAAATCAACATCATTGACACACCAGGACATGCTGATTTCGGCGGCGAGGTAGAACGTGTACTTAAGATGGTAGACGGTGTTATTCTTCTCGTTGATGCTTTCGAAGGTGCTATGCCTCAGACAAAATTCGTTCTTAAGAAAGCACTGGAACTTGACCTTCATGTAATCGTATGTATCAACAAGATCGACCGTCCGGAAGCCCGTCCGGATGAAGTTGTAGATGAGGTTCTGGAACTTCTTATGGATCTTGGTGCTTCTGATGAACAGCTTGACTGTCCGTTCCTGTATGCTTCTGCCAAAGCAGGACATGCTGTGATCGACTTAAACGACACGCCTAAGGATATGGCTCCGTTATTTGAAGCAATCCTGAAATATATCCCGGCTCCGGAAGGAGATCCGGAGGCAGATACTCAGGTTCTGATCAGCACGATTGATTACAACGAATACGTTGGACGTATCGGTGTTGGTAAAGTTGAAAACGGTACAATCGCTGTTAACCAGGAACTGACCCTGTTAAACCATCATGATCTGGACAAACGTAAGAAAGTTAAGATCAGCAAGCTCTACGAGTTTGACGGTCTGAACAAAGTTGAAGTAAAAGAGGCCACTATCGGCGCTATCGTTGCTATTTCCGGTATCGCAGATATCCATATCGGTGATACTCTCTGCGCAGGGGATAATCCGGAAGCTATTCCTTTCCAGAAGATTTCCGAGCCTACTATTGCCATGAACTTCATCGTAAATGACAGTCCGCTGGCCGGTCAGGAAGGTAAATACATTACCTCCCGTCATCTGCGTGACCGTCTCTACCGTGAGCTCAACACAGATGTCAGCCTTCGTGTAGAAGACACTGAAACAACAGAAGCCTTTAAAGTTTCCGGACGTGGAGAACTTCATCTGTCTGTCCTGATTGAAAACATGAGACGTGAAGGTTATGAATTCGCAGTAAGTAAACCGGAAGTTCTGTATAAAACAGACGAACGTGGCAAGAAGCTTGAGCCTATGGAAATTGCTTATGTAGATGTTCCAGAAGAATTTTCCGGTACTGTAATCCAGAAGCTGAGCGAACGTAAAGGTGAACTGCAGGGTATGAGTACTGCCAGCGACGGCACTGTACGTCTGGAATTCCACATCCCTTCCCGTGGACTGATCGGATTCCGTGGTGAGTTCCTTACTTCCACAAAGGGTACTGGTATCATTAATACTATGTTTGACGGCTATGCACCTTATAAGGGAGATTTCCAGTACAGAAAACAGGGATCTCTGATCGCATTTGAGGCTGGTGAGGCTGTTACTTATGGCCTGTTCGCAGCTCAGGAGCGTGGTACTCTGTTTATCGGACCTGGTGCTAAGGTTTACAGCGGTATGGTTATCGGTCAGAATGGTAAGGCTGAGGATATTGAGTTGAATGTATGCAAGACTAAACATCTGACTAATACACGTTCTTCTTCTGCTGATGATGCGCTGAAATTAACTCCGCCCAGAGTTCTGAGTCTGGAACAGGCGATCGACTTTATCGATCAGGATGAACTGCTGGAGGTTACACCGGTATCTCTCCGTATCCGTAAGAGACTTCTGGATTCCAGAGAACGTAAGAGAGCAGCTTTCAGAAAAGCCTGAAACAAATAGAAACTTAAGAAAAACTAAGCCCCGCAGATTTTGCGGGGCTTAGTTTTTCTTAATCATTACTGTTCACTCCGTTCACAGTAACTCTTAATCTCCTGCAAACATATTAAAAACATAAATCCTTCTACAAATTATATTGTTATATTTTCACGAAATTTTGAGTTAGTATTCGTTAACTTTTTGTATGTTTTGTGATTGACAAATGATTAACAAAATCATATAATAGCATCATCGAGGTTGTTAATTTATTAACGTTATTTTTTTAACTTTCTCTCAGTTGCCAACAGAAAATATATTGTTAAATTTTTCTCATATATTCTGATAATTGATATTTTATTCACATTATTTACGTGATTATTCACAATTTTCACCATAATATTTCGTTACACTCATATTAATGTTGCTATTGACCGAATAATCAGTTTATTTGTATAATAAAACCATAACAGGTCACGGTAAATACTTTTAACGAAAACACAAACAGGAGGATTCCCATATGGCAAAAAAAGAGAACACTATCCCAACCATCATCGACACCCCTGAAGCCCTTACCGCAAAGATTGCAGCCATGAAAGAGGCACAGAAGATTTTCGCAGCATTTACCCAGGAGCAGGTAGATAAGATTTTTAAAGCTGCCGCTACTGCTGCTGACAAAGCACGTATCCCGCTTGCTAAAGATGCTGTTGAAGAAACAGGAATGGGTATTGTAGAAGATAAGGTTATCAAGAACCATTACGCAGCCGAGTATGTATACAACGCATATAAGAATACCAGAACCTGCGGTGTGATTGAAGAAGACACTGCTTACGGTATTAAGAAAATAGCTGAACCGATCGGTCTGATCGCTGCAGTTATTCCTACAACTAACCCGACATCTACTGCAATCTTCAAAACTCTGATCGCGCTGAAAACACGTAATGCAATCATCATCAGTCCGCATCCTCGCGCAAAGAAATGTACCATTGATGCAGCAAAGGTTGTTCTGGAAGCAGCTGTAGAAGCCGGTGCACCGGAGGGAATCATCGGATGGATTGATGTTCCAAGTCTTGATCTGACAAATCAGGTTATGCGTGAAGCAGACATCATCCTTGCTACAGGTGGTCCCGGAATGGTTAAAGCTGCCTATTCTTCCGGAAAACCTGCTTTAGGTGTAGGTCCCGGAAATACTCCTGTTATCATCGATGACAGTGCAGATATCCGTCTGGCAGTTAACTCCATCATCCATTCCAAAACATTTGACAATGGTATGATCTGTGCTTCCGAACAGTCTGTAACTGTTCTTGAAAGCATTTATAAGAAAGTAAAAGAAGAATTCCTTTACAGAGGATGTTACTTCCTGAAACCGGATGAATTAGAAAAAGTAAGAAAAACTATCCTTATCAATGGCGCATTGAATGCAAAGATCGTAGGTCAGAAAGCTGCCACTATCGCTGAGATGGCCGGTGTTGCAGTTCCTCCTGAGACAAAGATTCTGATCGGTGAAGTTGAATCTGTAGACATCAGCGAAGAATTCGCACATGAAAAGCTTTCACCTGTACTTGCCATGTACAAGGCCAAGACCTTTGACGAAGCGATTGCCAAAGCTGAACAGCTTGTAGCTGACGGCGGTTATGGACATACCTCCGCTCTCTACATTGACACAAGAGAGAAGGAAAAGATGGAAAAACATGCAGCAGCTATGAAGACCTGCCGTATCCTCATCAATACTCCATCTTCTCAGGGTGGCATCGGCGACCTTTACAACTTCAAACTTGTTCCGTCCCTGACTCTGGGCTGCGGTTCCTGGGGTGGCAACTCCGTATCTGAGAACGTAGGTGTGAAACATCTTATCAACATCAAGACCGTTGCTGAAAGGAGAGAAAATATGCTCTGGATTAGAACACCGGAAAAAGTTTATTTCAAAAAAGGCTGCCTGCCGGTTGCTCTGGATGAGCTTGGCACTGTTATGCACAAAAAACGCTGCTTTATCGTAACAGACTCTTTCCTTTATAAGAATGGATATACTAAGAAGATCGAAGATAAATTAGATCAGATGGGAATCGTACATACCTGCTTCTATGATGTAGAACCAGATCCATCTCTCGCTTCTGCAAGAGCCGGTGCTGCAGCAATGAGAATGTTCGAGCCTGACTGCATTATCGCAATGGGCGGTGGTTCCGCAATGGATGCCGGCAAGATCATGTGGGTTCTCTATGAAAATCCGGACGCCAACTTTGATGATATGGCTATGGACTTTATGGATATCCGTAAGAGAATCTTCACATTCCCGCATATGGGTAAGAAAGCTTACTTTGTAGCTGTTCCGACATCCTCCGGTACAGGTTCCGAGGTAACACCGTTTGCTATCATTACTGATAAGACTACAGGTATCAAATGGCCTCTGGCAGATTATGAATTAATGCCTGATATGGCTATTGTTGATACAGATAATATGATGAGCGCACCTAAGGGACTGACCTGTGCTTCCGGTATCGACGTTATGACTCATGCACTTGAAGCCTATGCTTCCATGATGGCGTCTGATTATACAGATGGTCTTGCATTAAATGCGATTAAACTGGTATTTAACTATCTGCCACGTGCATACAAAGATGGTTCTGATGTAGAAGCAAGACAGCATATGGCAAATGCTTCCTGCATGGCTGGTATGGCTTTCGCAAATGCTTTCCTTGGCGTAAACCACTCTCTTGCTCATAAGCTGGGAGCTTTCCATCACATTCCACATGGTATCGCAAATGCTCTGGTTCTGCTTCATGTTCTGCGCTATAATGCAGCCGAAGTTCCGGCTAAAATGGGTACTTTCCCACAGTATCAGTATCCGCACACACTTGCACGTTACGCTGAGATTGGCCGTTCTGTAGGTCTGACAGGCAAGAACGACAGCGAAGTATTTGAGAAACTTCTCCAGAAACTGCAGGAACTGATGGATACTATTGAGATCAAACATACGATCAAAGAATACGGCGTAGACGAGAAGTACTTCCTTGAAACTCTGGACGAAATGACCGAACAGGCATTCAACGACCAGTGTACTGGTGCCAACCCGAGATATCCATTAATGTCTGAGCTGAAAGAAATCTATCTGAAAGCTTACTATGGTGAGGGAAATATTCCTGAATCCGGGAAAGCCAAAGAGAAAAAAGAAGCAAAATAAAATTTGCTGAAAATAAACCTTTTCCTTTAAAAATATAGTGTTTAAATCAACAAAATGGGGCTGTCAAAAAAAGACAGCCCCTTATTATATTATTTCTTACTGCGGTATGCTTCTGCTTCCCAATGTGTGATAAAGTATGTAATATCATCTGTCATGTGAAGCGGTCCGCCAAAGCTTTCTGAATATACTGCAAGCTTGATCGCATCTTTTACAAGAAGCTGTGCTTTTGCAGCTTTTCCCTTATCATCTTCCATAATAAAGGCACCGACTCCCTGTACCAGGATCAGTCTTGGCTCTTTGTCATTCTCTGCCATAAATTCATCCAGCGCTGCTTTTGCCTGATCAATATTTTCTACAAATAACGGATATGGTCCGCAATATACAATGTGATCCGGTGTAAACGGTTTCAGAAGGGGTGCAGCCGCTGCTTTATCTTTTACAAAGTTATCAGCTTCCGCTACAGGTACAACTTCTACCGCATGTCCCAGTAACCGGGAAAGCTTCTCTGCTGCCTGCTCTTTTTCAGGTGTAACAGCATCACTGACATCAGCAGTTCTCTTTACCTGTTTCTCTAATTTACTGATCACATCGTCAAATAACACTCCAATTTCCTCTACAGTATTTGCTGCAACGAAAATTCCGTGATTCTGGAGCAGAAGAACCTGAACATCTTTTCCGGATTCTTCTTTATAAGCATTCATTTTCTCATAACAGATACGCGCAAGTGTATAACCTGGTTTGCAGATATCGATCCAGAGTACATCTTTTCCAAGAAGCTCTTCGCTGAGTTCCTTTGCCCCTTTTCCGCAGGTCAGTCCATTGACAAGTGTAGGATGAACATGCAGTACATAAGTATAGGCAAATAAATTATGAAGCAGCGCTTCCACACTTGGACGTTTGGTTTTATCAGCATCTGTTACTGCTGCCATAACATCTGCAAGATACAGTGATTCACGTTTGACATCATCTTCAGGATAATCTGTTTTCATGATTTCATTCAAACGTGCTCTGCTCATTTCCACAAATTCCTCTGCCTTGATTGTAGCAAGCTGTGTACCGGAGCCTTTTACATACAATGTGGTGTCATCTTTTACTGAAGTATTGCCACCGCCTGCAAGAACATAAGCAGGGTTGCTTCCATAAGCATTTGACATTTTTACTAAGGTTGAAAGATCCATAATTAAAATTCCTCCCATATTTATAATAGTTTTGCTCTTTCCTATTGTACACGATATCCTACTTTTTTCCAAGTGTTATAATGTTGCTGTGAACGGAGTAAACAGTAACGTTATAATAATCCCGCAAATAATCTCATAAACAGCTGTCCCAGTCGCAGATATGCACTTCGTCCGGTACTGTACTGTTCTGTCACTTCACGGCATTCATCCATTGTTGCTGCAAGATCATTTCGGATATCCAGAACTGCCTGACAGTCCGCCATAAAGCATCCATTCTCAAAATGATGATACAGACTTCTGTAATCCAGGTTTATGGTTCCGCAGGTTGCCATACAGTCATCTGCCACACTCATCTTTGCATGACAGAAGCCAGGCGTCCACTCGTAGATACGCACCCCATGTTTCACCAGTCCATGGTAGAAGGAACGGGTAATATTATAGATCATTTTTTTATCCGGAATACCAGGTGTAATAATCCTCACATCTACCCCTCGCTTAGCAGCCAGGCACAGGGCATGTGTCATTTCATCTGTGATGATCAGATATGGAGTCATAAACCAGCAGTATTTTTCCGCTTTGTTCGCCATACTGATATACACTTCTTCGCCTACCTGCTCATTATCCATAGGGCTGTCTGCATAGGGCTGGATAAAGCCCGTCTGCTTTGCCTGATAATCTGTACTGAGCAGAAATTTGTTAAAATCACTGTCATTTTTATCTTTGTCGCTGACAGCATTCCACATCTCCAGGAATGTCACTGTCAAAGAACGGACAGCCTCGCCTTCCAGACGGATGCCTGTATCCTTCCACTGTCCATAAGGATGTGTGAAATTAAAATACTCATTAGCAAGGTTGTACCCTCCGGTAAATCCTACTTTTCCATCAATCACTGTAATCTTGCGGTGATCCCTGTTATTCAGAAACACATTCAGACCCGGAGTAAAGGGGTTGAATACTCTGCAGTGGATTCCCACATTTTCCATTTTCTTAATAAAGTCTGTATTGATAAATCCAATGGAACCCATGTCGTCATAAAACACTCTGACTTCCACGCCCGCCTTTACGCGGTCTTCCAGAACCCTCTGGATTTTATGCCATGCCTGTGCATCCTCAATGGCATGATATTCCATAAAAATGAATTTCTCTGCCTTTGTCAGATCTGTCAGCTGAGCCTCCAGCCCTTTAACTGCCTCATCATAATAAATAACGTCCGTATTCTGATAAATCGGATAGGAGGCATTTCTCTGTATGTAATCAGCGATATTGCCTGCCTTAGGGATCTTCCTGCCAAGCTTTTCCCTGCACTCACTGTCATTGGGAAGCAACGGCAGAAGTTCCCTGTCGATCTGGTCATAACGCTCTCTCATTTTGAGGGTACCGCCGTTAAGACCGATCAGTAAATATAATCCCACTCCCATAATAGGGAATACAAGGATCAAAATAACCCATGGCATCTTCATAGATGAAGTCTGGTCTGACGCATACAACTTAAGAACCAGTACACCTGCAAGAAGCCTTGTCATCAGATTGATAATCTCCGCATATTGATTCAGCTTTGTAATCATAACAATGATAAAAGCTGCTTCCAACAAAATACATACCGCGGAAAAACATAATCGTTTTACACCATTTTTCGTTTTCGCCCTGCCTTCCAGAGTATCCTGTTTCATGTTCTTTCTCTCCCCCTCTGCCAATTATTTAGAAAAGTCTTTCCTGATTATTCTGCCAAGCCTGTCCAGATCCTCATTGTCAGGATGAGATAACGCCCTGTCAAAATTCTCGATCAGTTCATCCAGGTTCGGTGCATGATTCGGCTTCTCCTTCATCATTACGTATCTGTCCCTGACTGACTGGGGCATTTTCCCCTGACACATAAATTCTCCCATCACTGTATTACTCTCATCCACAGATTCCTTAACTTTCCCGAGAACCTGCTGAAAATAGGCTTCACTGCCTCCGAAGCCTGCTGTTCCAAACAGAAAGATTTTCTTGTTTTTCAGACTCTTTAACAGTTCAAGTGTTGCAGGATCTGCATTCCCTATGTCTGTCCAAAATCCAATGTATAATATGTCGGATGTGAGAGCCTTCGCTCCTTCTGTCCCAAAATAATCGCAGTTTTCCTCAGGCAGTACCTCCCTGATCTTCTCTGCAAGCTTCTTTGTGTTCCCTGTTTTACTACTGTATAAAATTGAATATCTTTGTTCTCCCATGCTGTCCTGCTCCTTTTTTATTTTATGCACTCTCAGAGTCTTCCTTGTGTTTGCTTCTGTAAAAAGATTCCGAGAGTACATTTTTATCTGCGTTATTTATATCAGTTATAACTCTTCACCAGACACTCCATCCCGGAACATTTTCAGCAGCTCTTCCATACTTTCTCTCAGCTTCTCATTCTTATTATACTGGATCAGTACCACTGTAACAATGGCAGACAGAATTATGCATCTGCGGATCAGTTTTCGAATACGGATACATCTCTTTACATCTTTTCTTCCCTTTTCATAGAGCTTCTCTGCCATCCTGTCAGCTCTGGCATCTTTGCAGGCAATATAATCATCAATCACCTGCTTATCCTCCTCACAGATATCCAGATTCTCATACTGACTCCTCAGCTCCTCAAGTTCTGCATTATTCTGTCTGATCATTGTATCTTTGCGGTTAATTCTCTCAGCTGCACTCCGGCTCATTCTCTCTGTTCGTTTATTCATGATAAAAACTCCTTTCGTTTATTTTTTATTATCTCCTATTTTAAACTTTTCTCAGGCTTTTCTCAATAAAATATTGAAAACAAAAAGCACCTGCTTTAACAGATGCTTTTTCTCGCTTTATTTTACAATAACCCCATCTTCATCCCACAGGTCATGCCAGTCCTTTGCTCCTTCCCACAGGAACACCTGACCTTTGACAAGTCGGTTTCCTTTTTCCAGGGTAGCGATCTTGGCCATTTCTTCATCAGTCAGGGGATCTTCTGTTACACATTTCAGGTTACTTACATAGTTATGTACAGAAAATGGAATGGAGATTTCCCCTCTCTGATGGGCCCATTTCAGGGCAATCAATGCCGGATGTACTCCATGCGCTTTGGCAATCTCCTGCATTTCCGGGGTCTGCATATCAGCCACATCCTCCGGGCAGATATCTCTTTCCGGTCTTCTTGGAGAACCAAGGGGCATATATCCTACCGGCTGGATGTTATGAGCAATCAGATAATCATACTGTTCCTGCTGCTGGAAACATGGATGCAGCTCCAGTTCACATGCCGCCGGTTTGATCTTCATTAACGGAAGAACTGCTTCCAGTTTCGGAATAGTCATATTGGAAATACCGATATAGCGGATCTTACCTTTTTCTACCAGTTTCTCACACTGACGATAGGTATCCATAAATTCCTCCACACTGAAAGGTCTGGATTCCGGATTTCTGGAATCTACATCACAGAATGGTGCATGGTAGTTCGGGAATGGCCAGTGGATAAAATACAGATCCACATAGTCACACTGAAGATCCTGAATGCTTCTGGTGCAGGCTTCTTCTACCTTTCTATGCATGTCATTCCATACCTTTGTCATAATGAAAAGATCTTTTCTTTCTACTACCCCTTCATCAAAAGCTGCCTTGAAAACTTCACCAATCTGATGCTCATTTCCATAGCATGCTGCACAGTCAAACATACGATATCCGCTGCGGATCGCACCCGCCACAGCCTCAGATACTTCTTCTGCACTTACACGGTCAGAACCAAAGGTTCCCATACCCATACAAGGTACTTTTTCTCCTGACGGAAGCGTTACCTTTGGCACAACTTTCGGATCAACAACCTCTTCCTCATTTGACAAAAGAATTTTTCCTTTTACAAGTCCAGGTGTTTTAAATAACTGGAATGCTTCCTGTGCCTGACTCATTGGAATTTTTTTGTAGATAAATCCAGGATCAAATTTCAGCTGACCTGTTGCAAAATAATGTGCAGTCAGATCCCATTCGCGTCCCGGATAAGGTGCGCTGTAAGACATCCAGGAGCCGGTCAGCTTGAATTCTTTACGATTCATATTTTCCCACTGCGCCGGTGTAAATGTCAGGTTCTCATGAGGGGTTCCGATAAAGCAGACATGTGCTTTGTTTGCAGCCAGTTCAAATGCCATATGCATGGTTGGAACCTGTCCTGCTGTTTCAAAGACAAAACCGTAACCCTTACCGCCTGTGATCGCCATGGCTTTTTCCATATATCCTTCTTCTTTTGTGTTGATCACTTCATCTGCACCAAGGCGTTTCGCCAGCTCAAGACGTTCCTCACTAATATCAAAAACTACCACTTTCTTGGAGCCAAAGATCTTGGTCCACTGCATGGTAAACATTCCAACTGTACCGCCGCCAAGAATTGCAACATACTCGCCACTGTGATAATCATTCTGAAATACACCGTGGATTGCAACAGTTGCAGGCTCAAACATAGCTCCCTGCTCATATGGAACACTGCTTTCAAAAGGAACAGCGTTCTGCTCCGGAACAACCACATAGTCTGCGTTACTTCCCTGCTGTCTGGAGCCTATGAAGCTGTAGTGCTTGCAGAGAGAGAAATTTCCCTGCTGACAGTCATCACATTTCATACATGGAAGAAGCGGTGCACCGGAAACACGGTCTCCCACTTTTACCTTAGTCACACCTTCCCCCACTTCCACTACATCTCCGGAAAACTCATGTCCAAGTACGATTGGATAAAAATGGACCCCATGATTCAGGACACGCGGAATGTCTGAGCCACAGATACCAGAATATCTGACACGTATCTTAACAGTTCCTTTGGTCACCTTAGGTTCTTCGATTTCCTGATACTGTACATCTTCATTTGCAACTACTACTGCTGCTTTCATAATATATTTCTCCTTTCATGAATTCTGCTTTTTATTTTGCAGTCATTATGTGTGCCAGAGATTTATAAAGTTCCATATAAGTCTCAAAAGTTTTGTCATAAACTGCTTTGTTCTTCGGATCCGGTTCATGGCGGCGGGTCTCTTTGACCGTAAGTGAAACTGCTTCCTCATAATCTTTGTAAAAGCGTACTCCCACCCCTGCCAGAAGTGCCGCACCAAGGGTGGTTGCCGTATCAGATGCCGGTACTATGATTGGTTTTCCTGTAATATCGGATTTGATCTGTGTCCAGAGCAGGGAATTTGCAGAACCTCCCATAGCTCTCAATACATCTGCCTCTGCCCCTGCTTCCTTTGCCACTTCAAGGTTGTGCCGCAGGGAAAGCGCCACCCCTTCCATACAGGCACGGACCATATGCCCTTTTGTTTTTGCAAAATCCAGTCCATAGAAAACACCCTTTGCATATGGATTCCAGATAGGAGAACGCTCCCCGGACATATATGGAAGAAATACCATTCCATCGCAGCCTGGCCCAACTTTTTCTGCAATCTTATTGAGCTGATTCAGAGATGAGACACCTGTCTGTTCTTTCATCATCCGTTCATAATCTGCAAATTCATGTTCAAACCAGCGCATTACACCGCCGCCTCCGGTGGTTCCTCCCTGAAGAAGCCATTTGCCCGGGACAACATGATAGCTCAGGATCAGCCTCGGATCAGCCTTATATTCCTCTGTACAAATACTCATTCCTCCGGCCTGTCCACCCTGTTCCTGTGTTTCACCGGAATGGATCACACCTGCACCAAGAGTTCCGCAAGCCGCATCAAGTCCACCGGCAACTACGGGAATTCCTTCTACAAGTCCACACTCTGCAGCTGCCTTCCCGGTAACTGTTCCAACCACATGGTCACAATCACAGATTTCCGGAAGAAATTCCATGGGGATTCCAAGACGTTCACACATTTTTTCATCCCAGCATCCCTTCTTCATATTGAAACAATGCAATCCATATCCCTGTGACACATCCTGGGTAACCGCACCTGTCAGTTTAAATGCAATGTAGCTGTTGGACTGAAGGATTTTGTAGATTTTTGCGTATACCTCCGGAAGATTTTCTTTATACCAGAGGATCTTTGCAGTAGAATAAGAAGGCTGAAGAGAATTTCCCGCCACCTCAAAAATCTCCTCCTGTCCAATCTCCTGATTCAGTCTGTCACAAATAGACTGTGCTCTCGTATCCATCCAGATTGGTGTATTGGCCAGCACGTTTCCCTCTCTGTCAATTGGGATTGCAGACCAGCTCTGACCATCGATCCCGATTCCTGCAATCTCATCTGCAGTGATATCTGCCTTCTGTATGGTTTCCTTTGTTGCCCGGCAGACTGCATCCCACCATTCCTCAGGGTTCTGCTCTGCCCATCCCTCATGTGGATAATATACCGGATAATCACCACTGGCTGCTGCAAGAACTTTTCCATTCCTGTCAAATACCGCAACCTTACAGGCACTTGTTCCGATATCGATCCCCAATAAATATGATTTCATCATTTTGCTGCTCCCATGATTCTATTTTATCTGTTCAGAATACTTACAGATTTTCCTTCCATAATCTCTGTCTGAAGTTTCTCCATAAAAGGTTCCTCAGATCTTTCTTCTTTCTTTTCAAGATGCTCCAGAATAATCCTTGCAATCTCTTTGGCAATCCTGTTGGTGGGCTGTGATACGATCGTCAGCTTGGGACGGCACGCCCTTGCAAACTGAAGATTATCAAACCCTATCATAGAAAGCTGCTCCGGAATCTGTATTCCCAGTTCATTGACTCCGATCATTGCACCCATTGTCATTTCATAGTTGGTCACAAAAACCGCTGTCATATCCGGATTCTCCCGGACAAGCTGTTCCAGGCCTCTGACACCTCCCTGGATCGTATAGTCACCACGATATACCAGGGAATTTTTTATGGGAATTCCAGCTTTTTTAAGAGCTGTGTAATATCCTTCCAAACGTTCTTCTGCTGTAAAAATCCCCTCAGGGCCACCTATAATTCCAATTTTTCTATGCCCTTTTTCTATAAAAAGCTGCATCGCATCCTCTGCCGCTTTTTTGTTATCCACCAGAACACTGTCACAGGGAATTCCCTGAATCTTACGGTCTATCAGCACGATCGGCTTTCCTGTTTTCTGGAATCTCTTCAGATGTGCCCCTGTTTCATCCACCGGCATATTAATGATTCCATCCACCCTGCGGCGAATCAGGAACTCCACTGCCTCCTGCTCCAGCTTCTTATCTGTACGACAATCACAGACGATGGTTGCATAACCGTGACTTCTGAGAATATCTTCCATCCCTGTTATAATCTCGGCACAGAATATATTATTCAGCTCCGGGATTACAACGCCTATGGTCTTTGTCGCATTTGTCTTAAGCCCTCTGGCAACTTCATTGACCTCATAATGAAGTTCCTCAATAGCCTTTTCAATTTTTACTCTGTTTTTTTCCCTGACGTTTCCCCCATTAAAATAGGAAGAGATTGTAGCCAGTCCAAGTCCTGTCAGTCTGGCTATATCTTTCATTGTTGCCGCCATTTTATTTCTCTGCCTTGCCGTCGCATCCGCAGACCTTCATTCTTGCCATTACCAGTTCCTTCACTGCTGCGATAGCAGTTTTTCCATATGCTTTCGGATCAATGGTGTCTGGTTTTTCTGCAAGAAGCTCTTTGACTGCCTTGGAATATGCTGCACGAAGCTCTGTAGCAAAATTCACTTTACAGATACCACGTTTTACACAGTCCCTGACATCCTCATCACTTAAACCAGATGCACCGTGAAGTACAAGCGGAATATCTACAACCTGGCGGATCTCACTGAGACGTTCCTTATCAAGAACGGGAGTTCCTACATAGAAGCCATGTGCAGTTCCGATGGCAACAGCAAGGGAAGTAACTCCTGTACGTTCAACGAACTCCTTTGCCTCCTGAGGATCTGTATTTGTGTCTGCCTCAGCCTCCAGATCATCCTCTTTGCCACCAACCTTGCCAAGCTCAGCTTCGCATGGAATATCCAGTGCTTTTGCAACATCTGCCACACGTTTTGTCTCTGCAATATTGGCCTCAAAATCCAGCTTGGAGCCATCGATCATAACAGAAGTATAACCTGCATGCATTGCCTGCATAGCAAGTTCAAAGCTACTGCCGTGATCCAGATGCATACATACCGGAACAGATGCTTTCTCAGCCTCAGCTGCAACGATCGCTGCATAAGTTTCTACTGTTCCATATTTCACTGTAGATGGTGTTGTCTGGATCATAACCGGCGCTTTCAGTTCCTCCGCAGCCTGGATGATCGCTTTCACCATCTCCATATTCTCCGCATTAAATGCACCTACTGCATAACCGCCTTTCTGAGCCTTGGTCAGCATTTCTTTTGATGTTACAAGTGGCATAATGATTTCCTCCTCATAATTAATGATGTATATTTTTTGTTCTTATTATGTACAGTGCAAGAAACGCTCTCGAAACCGAAACGTTTCCGTTTGAGTTAATTATATCTCCCATTTAAACTTCTGTCAAGTATGATTCGTTATCTGATTTTACATATACTCTTATGGATTTGAGCAGATATGCCTGACAAGAACAAGACTTTATTCCACTTTACACTCAAGACAAGTTAACTAATGCGTTGCACAACATTTGTGGCTTCGAAACGTATTATAAATTTATCACAAAAAGACAAATAAAAAACATTCTGAAAAAGAGTAAAGGCCGGGAATAAAATATTGAAAACAAAAAGCACCTGCTTTAACAGATGCTTTTTCTCGCTAAATTTAACCGCCTGACTTTATAAATACTGGCTGAACTCAACCTTCTCTTTATTCGGTCCCTCAATTGTAAAGAACTTTACCCCGTTTTCCCAGAAGGGAAGAAAATGAACAATATCATTGGTCGGAATTCCAATATGCTGAATTCCATTCAGCTGTTCTTTAAAATCCATTTCTTATCCTCCTTACGCAAAACAGGCTGATCACAATTGCACAGATGCACGTACCAATGCTGTGATCAGAAAGACTACCAGCACCAGAAGAAGACCTCTCTTCTCAAGTGCCTGTCCGATTATATCACCCATACCGCAGTCCTGCAATACCCAACGGATAATTCCTCCGCCTGTAATAGCAAGCAGAATCTATCACTTTCATTTTCCTCCTGATAGTCCGTTATAATATTCATCTGATGAAAATCATCCGACATATTTATGTATTGTTGCTCTTACAGCTCCAGGTCCTGCGATCATTTCACGGAACATATCCTCAACCTTCTCTCCTACACCATCTTTGTAAAGGTCAGTGAAGAACAGACGCTCATTGGAAAGAATTGGTTTTAACTGATCTTTGAATGTTTCAGGTTTGCCTACTACAATATCCTTAAACTGTTCCTGCAGTTCCTCATTCATTGGGTCCGGTGCAAGTTCAAATTTATTTCCTTCATCATCTACACCAAGCATATATCTGAGCCATCCTGCAATTCCCAGAGGAATAGCTGTCAGTCTGGAAGCATCTCCGAATTTCTGTACATATGCTTTGATTGTTTCGCCGAAACGGATACCAACCATCTGAGATACATCTACTGCCAGACGAAGGTTTGTGTCTCCCAGATATTCATTTGGAAAACGATCGTTAAAAAGCTCATCAACAAATGCCTGGGGAGAAAGGATTCCAGGGTCAGCAACTACCGGAAGACCTTCATCATAAGCAATCATACGTGCCATTTTCATCATATCTTCATTTGTATTAAGCATATGCGCAAACAGATCATATCCAAGAACTACTCCCAGCGGACCTGTAGCAGAATGAACCGGATTCAGACATACTGTTACTTTCATACGTTCAGAAAGGTTAACTGTATTTCTGTCTGCCATATATACGCCAAAACCTTTTTCCAGAGCCGGACGTCCGTTAGGGAAGCTGTCCTCTATTACCAGATACTGCGGTTTCTCAGCATTGACAAATGGTGCAATGTATGTCTTCTTACCTGTGATCACCGGCTGCATGTTCTCAACACCCAGCTTTTCAAGATCTGCTGCGATCTGCTCGCTTGGACGAGGTGTGATCTTATCAATCATTGTCCATGGAAAAGCAACAACTTTTTCATCGCTTACATAGTTTACAAATCCCTCATCAACAAATCCGGCTTTCTTCCACTCTTCTGTCATTGTCAATACTGACTCGCGAAGCTTTGCACCGTTCTGTGAGCAGTTATCCATGGAAACCAGTGCGATGGGATATTCACCGGCTTTATATCTTTCATAAAGCATTGCAACCAGAACTGCCATGGCACCAGCCGCTTTATCCGGACCATTCTTGATATCTGCTTCTACAAACGGGAACCATGTTCCGTCAGCTTTCTGTAATGCATAGCCTTTCTCTGTGATCGTAAAGGAAACCATCTGCAGGGATTTGCTTGTGAAGATTTCTTTCAGGCGTTTCCACTGTGCTGCATTAGAAGACTGTGCCTTCACTGCTTCTGCAAAAGCTCCGACTACTTTATACTCACGGGTTCCATCCCCATGCAGGATCACGCTTAATCCCAGATTGTCATATGGATCATAAATCTTGTCTGCTACATCATAATCAAAGGTTTCCACACAGGTAATCCCACGATCCAGAACTCCCTCTTCCAGAAGACCATCTGCAATTCCACCGATAAATACGCGGAAAATATTTCCGATACCAAAATGAACCCATACCGGATTCTCCTTTGCTTTCTCAGAGGCAGCCTCTACATCATAACCCGGAAGAGCGATCCCTGCCTTTTTCCATGCTTCCTGTTCCTTGATTCCATTGATTGATAATTTCATGTTATATACTCCTTGTTCGTCTTATTCGATACTTATTGTTTGTTGTTATATTTTTTACTTACGTTTATACTTTAACTGTAAGTTGAGTATATATCTCTTTATTTAAAAAATCCATTGACAGAAATTCTAATTTTCAAATGACTTTTTTGTTTATTTTTACTATAGGTATTAACAAGTTGATTCGTTACTGTTCACACCGGATATTTTTATTGTTTTTTTTTCGTTGTATGCTACAATAAATCTGAAACTTAACATTATCTTATAACATAATCAGGAGAATATTATGAGTGAAAAGGGATTGACCAACATTAGTCTCAAGAAAATAAATAAGTCAAAGGTTTACCAGTACATTTACAGAAAAAAAATGACCTCCAAGCTGCAGATCGTTCAGGAACTGCAGATGGGTTTATCCACTGTCAGCCAGAACCTGAATCTCCTGGAGCAGGAAGGTCTTATAGAAAAAAATGGTTTCTTTGAATCCACAGGTGGAAGAAAGGCAAACGCCCTTCAGATTGTATCAGATTTTAAAATTTCCATTGGTATCGGTATTTTAAAAGGGATGTTTCATATTACTGCTGTAGATCTGTATGGAAATGCTTTCTATACAGACACCATTCCGCTTCCATATTCCAATACACCGGATTACTATAAACAGGTTACTGACGCAGTAAAGGAATTCATCTCATCGCGCCAGTACGACAATGACAAAGTTCTTGGCATTTCCATTGCCACACAGGGTATCACATCCCCGGATCATACCTCTGTACTATATGGAGATATCATGAATAACGCTGGCATGAAACTGGATGATTTTTCCAGATATCTTCCTTATCCCTGTTATCTGGAACATGATTCGAAATCAGCTGCGTTCCTTGAATTATGGAATCATCCGGAGCTTGACAGTGCTGTTATCATCCTGCTGAATCGAAATCTGGGCGGCGGCATCATTACCAATCATCAGATTCATCAGGGAATCTCCATGCACAGCGGAACTCTTGAACATATTTGCATTAATCCCGATGGTCCGCTTTGCTATTGCGGCAGCCGCGGCTGCCTGGAAACCTACTGCTCTGCCAATGCTCTGGAGCAGGCTGCAAGCATGCCTGCTAAAGAATTTTTCCCTCTTCTGCGCGAAAAAAAATCTCCCCAGATCATACAAATCTGGAAAGATTATTTAAATCATCTGGCATTTGCCATGAAGAATCTTAACCTTGTTATTGATGCACCGATCATCCTCAGCGGATATCTGGCACCTTATTTTACAGAAGAAGATATTGAATATCTGACAGAACATCTCCGTACAGCCGCACCATTCATACTGGATAAAACACAGATTCTGGTCGGTACCAACGGACAATATACACCGGCAATCGGAGCAGCTCTGCATTATGTAGAGAAATTTATTCAATCTGTTTAACCATAGCAATCTGCTTCGCTACGCGGCTCTACACCAATTAACCGCTCCACAGTTTATCAGAAGGAGGCTTGCACTCCTCCTGATACAGGTAAGTCTCCTCCCACTGCTGTTATATGCTACCTGTCTGCTTTATGTAAGAAATTCTTCTTTTCACTATTCTGTTTCATGTTTATCTGCATTTTTTTGCATCTCATATTCTTCCCGGTTTGTGCGAGCTGCGATTATTCGAGCGGCAAATAAGCAGAGCATAATTACAGCTATAATCAGAATAAAAACTATACTCTCCGTCATATTATCAATATCCCAGAAACTGATTATGGAATTTCCAAAAATGCAGGCTAAAGTAAATGCTTCAACAATACACTCAAGCCATATAATGGAACTACGGTAATTTTTCCCAGGCAGATTGCGGTCGAAGTATGCCATGACACCAAAAGTGATCAGGGCTGCTGCAAGCAAAATCCATTTTATGGGTACAGGACCTATCTTCCATGAAATATGAATGCCCCAAATACCGAAACCAATGCCTCCCAATATAATCGTTACCAGACCCAGAAGATAAATTCCTATCTGGAAACCTCTCAGACGTTTCTCTCCAATGTACTGGATCAACAGTCGTTCGGTTTCTCTTTTGTAATCTTCTGGTTCTATTTTCTTTCCAGACAGGAGTTCGCTGACAGTGATGTCAAATGTTTCGCATAGAGCTTCAAGAAGGGTGATGTCAGGGAATGATCTTCCATTTTCCCACTTAGAAACTGCCTTATCTGTGACTCCCATTTTCTCGCCCAGCTCTTTTTGTGTCCAGTTATGTTCTTTGCGGCACTGTGCAATGAATGCTCCAACTTTCTGTGTGTCTACCATAGTATGCTCTCCCTTGTACGTCTTTCTTGTACTTTTGTTACTTTAATTATGTCATAGACCATGGGGAAAGTCACCCTACTGCTGGTAGAATTGGCATTTATACTTTGTAAAGTCTACTTCAGTGCTGTCAGAATTCCCATTGCATTGTCATAATCTTTCTCTCCGACCATGATTTCATACAATGTTTTATCTGTTCCAAAGTTCCCACCCATGCTGCGGACGATTCCCCTGCCCGGGGCTGTCATTTTTTCTTCGTGGTTGACTCTCTTTGTTTTGTATTTGATTTTCTCTGAATCTAAGGCTTTACAATACTGCTCATATTTATCTCTGGATGCACCGAGATAAACTGTTCTGCTGTCGAATAACATAATTGTTTCCTCCTTTAGGTGTTATGTTTGCAGGGTGTTATGTTTGCAGAGTGTTGTGTTTGCACAATTTCCAACCTGCAATAGCTGATTCAGGATACAGAAAGAACCTCTGCATAAATATATTTGATTTACAAAAAACAGCAGACATCTGTTTCCAGATCATCTGCTGTCATTATATCATATACATTTACTGTTTTGTAGTATAAAAGTATTATTCTACTTCTTCCGGTTCCATGCTTCGCATGTGTTCCTCGTTCTTTACGATTTCATACTTCTGGCGATATTCCTTGAAGTATGTATAATATTCCACGCTGTCAGATGGGTAAATCTTGGAATCATGGATATGCATATCCGGATTCTCGTCTCCACTCTTAAGGAGAGCTACCATTGCACTTGCACAATGTGCTGCAATACGATTGAAGCTGTTGAGAATGTCTGTATATACAGTTCCCTCTTCCAGTCCGCAATTGCCATTACTCAGACGCTCTACATGATGCATCTTCAGCTCATTGCATAAGGATGTGATAATCATTCCAAGCGGTGCAACTCTCTGAGCCATTTCCTTGTCATCATTGAGAAACGCACGGCAGGTAAGGTTGATCTCCTCACGAACTGCTTCCATTACTACATTCAGCTCATCCCAGGCTTCCTGTGAGAAATTGGTGTGATTATCATGCATTTCGCTGGACATATAGGCAATGTAGGATGCATGGTCACCGATTCTCTCAAAGTCATTGATGGTATGAAGATAAAGGGAAGCCTGCTTTGTCTGGGCGCTGTTCATCTCATGCTTTGTCAGCTTCATCAGATAGTCACCAAGACGGCTCTCATATTTATCAATCAGGTTCTCTTTTCTCTGTACCTTGTCAAATTTATCCTGCTGATATTCGTTCAGAAGGTTCATGGCACGGTTAACATTCTTACGAAGCTTCTTCGCCATACCGCTCATGGCACGATGGCACTGTCCGATTGCAAGTGCAGGATAGTTCAGGAGACGTTCTTCCAGAAGGTCGAAATCCGCCTCGTCTTCCAGTTCCTCTGCACTGTCTTTCACAAGCCAGCACACCAGCTGTTCAATCTTCGGTATGAACGGGAAGAGAACACATACTGTTGCCACACGGAATACAGTATTCAGTAAAGCAATGGAAACCGGTGACATGATCATATCCATAAATCCGAAATGTACGATAGCATTTACCGTATAGAAGATCACAGACCAGAGTATCAGGCCAAACAGGTCATTGATCAGGTAAACAAGTGCTGTACGTTTACCATTTTTATTCGCGCCGATGGCTGAGATCAGAACCGGACAGGCAGCACCTACACCGATACCGAGAACGATCGGGAATGCACTGGAGAATGTCAGGATGCCTGTTACAGATAATGCCTGCAGCACACCGACTGTTGCAGATGCACTCTGAAGCACTGCTGTAAATGCGATACCTACCAGAATACCGATCAATGGATTGGAAAACATGGTCAGCATGTTTGTAAAGGTCGGACTGTCTTTCAGCGGTGAAACAGCGCCACTCATTGTCTGCATACCTGTCATCAGGATTGCAAAGCCAAGCATGATATTACCGATATTTTTATGCACGGAGCGCTTACATGCCATACGAAGGATAATACCAATAATCGCTACTACTGCTGAAATTGTTGCAGTGGATAAAATCTTAGCAATTCCATTCTTTCCATCAATATAAGAAAGACAGAGAATCCACCCGGTAATACTGGTTCCAATGTTAGCTCCCATGATAATACCAATGGCCTGCTTCAGCTTCATCATACCTGAATTAACGAAACCAATGACCATAACGGTTGTGGCAGAAGAAGACTGGATCACGCTGGTAACACCAGTACCCAGAGCAACTCCTTTCAGCGGTGTGTTTGTCATTCGATACAGGAAAGCTTCCAGCTTATTTCCGGCAACCATTTTCAGGCCATCGCCCATCAATGACATACCAAACAGAAATAATGCCACTCCACTCAGCAATGACAATATCATTGAAAAAATTCCCATTATTTTCTCCTTTGTCGTCTGCCTGATTTCCATCCTCATCCCAGGAAATCGGCGCATAATGTAAGCAGGTTATTTTACCTGTTTCTAATCAGAATTTAACCTGCTTTTTACTTTTCCATTCTTATTATGTCACGTTCGGGAGATTATTACAATAATTGTTTTTTCAAAAATTGCATTTTTTCCATAGCGTTTAAAATGCTGTCTTTTTTTTCCTGAATTTTTTTGCAATTTTCATAAAATTTTCCAGCATGATTCAAAACATATCAGAACATGCCGGAAAATAACATACAATAAATCGGACAGCAAAAGAACATGACCCTCATCCGATTAATCATTAAGCCGACCTTGGCAGACTGCTCATTGCCGCTCCTGTCGCAGCTTCCTCCTCACATTCTGCCAGAACAAGTTCTGCCTTGAACATATCCTCAATAATTTCACACAGTACCAGATTTTTTCTGTTAAAGGCATCTGATCTTCATCGTTGTTGTCCCAATATCAATCCCCGCCGTTTTCACAGTCCAAACTCTTCTGCCAGTTTCTTAAACTCTGGCAGAGAATTAATGATCGTATCATAAGATACGCAATAAGCCAGTCTCACATAACCCGGGCAGGCAAAGGAACTTCCCGGAACCATAAGGATATTATATTTCTTTCCAGCTTCGCAGAACGCTTTTTCATCTGCTATCGGAGATTTCACGAAAAGGTAGAATGCGCCTTGCGGTTTAATGCACTCGAATCCGCATTCCTTCAGTCCGTTATATAATGCCAGACGGTTCTTGTCATATGCAGCTACATCCACTTCTGCATCTACACATTTAGCAATCACCTTCTGCATCAGGGATGGGGCGTTGACACATCCGATAGTACGGTTGGCAATAGCCGCAGCAGTGATAAGTTCTTCACTGCCATCTGCTTCATCCGGAATTACCAGATAACCGATACGCTCTCCCGGAAGGGACAGAGATTTACTGTAAGAATAACCAACAATAGTATTGTCGTAGTATTTTGTCAGATACGGAACTTCTACACCGTCATAAGCCAGCTCTCTGTATGGCTCGTCAGAGATCAGGTAAATTACACTGCCAAATTCCTTCTGTTTTTTCTCAAGAATTGCTGCCAGCTTCTTAATAGTTTCTTCGGAATATACAACACCAGTGGGGTTGTGAGGTGTATTTACAATCACTGCCCTTGTCTTTGCTGTAATCTTCTGCTCAAACTCCTCAAGATTCGGCTGAAATGTGGTGGTATCCGGAGAGATTTCCACAAGCTTGCCATCAAAATTACGCACATATGCACCATATTCCAGAAAGTATGGTGCAAAAACAATCACTTCTTCCTCAGGATTCAGGATTGTCTTGAAAATCACATTCAGACCGCTGGCTGCCCCAACCGTCATAATCAGATTCTTTGCCGCAAATTTAGTTCCAAAGCGGCGGTTCAAAGATTCTGCGATCGTCTGGCGCACATCCTCAAATCCCGCATTACTCATATAACCATGAAGCACTGTCGGCTCCACTTCGTTCACCAGATCAATAATAGCCTCCTTCACACACTCCGGTGCCGGAACGCTCGGATTCCCAAGACTAAAATCATAAACTTTATCCGCACCGTAAATGGCTCTGAGACGATTTCCCTCCTCAAACATCATACGGATGGCTGAATTATTTTTTACATAAGGTTTCATTTTTTCTGCTATCATAACACATTCGCTCCTGTTCAAATAATCCCGGTAAACCACCGAAATTCAGAATAATATTGCAACTGTCCAATTTCTCTTGCAGTGCATAATTTATCTTTATTTTAACCTTATCATGGTAAAGTGTCAATGTGCGACAATATACTATATTCCATCTTTTTAGCCGAAGTCAAGTAAGTCCCCTGCTTTAATTGCGAAAAGCAATAAGCAGGGGGTGGGAACTTGCTTGTATCAGAAGGAATCTTTGCGCTCCTCCAGTAACAAAATGTCAATAGTTTTTTAATCACTTTTTTCAAAAAAGGCAAAAAGAATAGAACGTATAGTTAATTTCCATACGCTCTATCTCACATTTCATAGTGACATGCTCCCATCACTTAAATCCCAGATTTTGAAGTGGGGGCTTCTTGCTCAATGACTCTACTGAGCCAAGTATCTACAAGCTATCCTCGCGTGTCCCGCGATTTTTTTTGCCCGGACACGGGCGTATTTTCTTACTTATTGTCCGGATACGGACAGTTTACGCTGTTCCCTTGCCAGCCTTTTTTCATTTTTTTGAAAAATCCTGCCTTTTCCATCTCAATCTCTTTTTTCATAAAAACAGTTCTTTTTTGATCTTTTATCTTGTCGACTGTTTTTGTTATACCATGAATCGCGTTGAAGAACAAGCGTTCTTTCCTGTTTTTTTGCAATTCATCTCCTACCTGTAGAGGAAAGAGAATACTTAAATGAAAAACTAAATTCCAGTTTTGGACCAAATGCAAGAGTAAATTCCATATAGGTCGAAGTTACTTTTGCACA